>Ga0187784_10000218_pt1 | contig 39632 bp, 31 predicted proteins | sample 1015_SJ02_MP15_2_FD_132964 | JGI IMG/M metagenome (GOLD analysis project Ga0187784, IMG submission 132964) | Tropical peat soil microbial communities from peatlands in Department of Meta, Colombia - 1015_SJ02_MP15_20_MG | ecosystem: Environmental > Terrestrial > Soil > Wetlands > Peat | place... | reverse complement strand
GACGACGGGTCGGCCTTGCGCGTCGATTCGTTCGGCCCAAGTCTGCGGAGAGTACGGCCGCGCAAGCTGGAAGCGCCCGGTGTCGCGATCCAGGAGATAGTAGAATGCGTTTCGATTTGCTTGAGCGAGATAGTGCCTCGGCTTGCCTTCGACGTTGGTATCTAGCAGGACCGGGATCTGAGTCGCGTCCCAATCGTACAAATCATGTGGCGTGAACTGAAAATACCATCGCAGCGCTCCGGTGTCCGCGTCCAGTGCGAGAAGGCAGTTTGTGTAGAGATTGTCCCCGGAGCGTCGGTCGCCATTGAACTCCGGGCTCGGGTTTCCAGTCGGCCAGTAGATGAGATTCGTTTCCGGATCGAACGACCCGGTAAGCCAAGTCGGTCCGCCACCCGTTTTCAAGGAGTCGCCGCTCCACGTGTCGGAGCCGGGCTGGCCAGGACCGGGGATCGTGTAGAACCGCCACAGCTCTTTTCCAGTCACCGCATCTCGGGCGTCCACGAAACCCCGGACGCCATAATCCCCACCAGCAACTCCCGTGACCACTATGTTCTTCAGCGCCAAAGGTGCGCCTGTGATGCTGTAGTCTTCCCTATAGTCCGCGATCTCGACGTCCCACATGACTTTTCCCGTCTCAAGATCAAGGGCCACTAGGTGCGCATCCAACGTGCCGAGAAAAAGGGTCTTGTCGAGAACAGCCAGTCCGCGATTTCCGGAGCCACAGCAAAGCGAGATCTTGTCGGGTAAGTGCCGGTCGTACGCCCATATTAGAGCGCCCGTTTTTGCATCCAGCGCCTCGACGCGATTGGGCGGCACGGTCACGAACATGTAGCCGGCAATGACCAGAGGACTGGTTTCGATCGATCGATCGGACACGTCGTATTGGCGCATCCACAGCAGTCGCAGCATGGAAACGTTAGTGGGCTTGATTTGATCGGCGTTGCTGAACCGATGGCCGTCATACGAGCCCGAATAGGTCAACCAGCGATCCTGAGCCTGAGTTCCCGCACGAATCTCGTCGTAGGTGACCGGATCAAGTGCGGGAAGCTTGGAAGCAGCCTCCAATTCCCCGGGGACCTCCGCGCGAAGCGTCAACGACGTTACGTAGGCCACGACTCTCCACCGGTCGGCCCACGGCAAACTGCCGTTGGGCGGCATGGCGGTTCCTCGGATTCCCAGCGTGATCGTCCTGAACAGAGCCCAGGGGCTATCACCTTGGATCATGTGCCGCTGCTGAAGGCGAGGCCCACCCGTGGCACCCACGCCGTTTGATCCGTGGCAAACGGAGCAGTGCGATTGAAAAAGAGCGCCTCCCGCTGCTAGGTCGTCGGAGCCAGCGTAGGGGTTGGTGATCACGGCATATGGATTTGGGTCTGTGGCTAAGTCAGGCAAGTTGTAGTGGCGATCCTTCGCGGTCATTCGATACAGGTCGCTCCAGCTAACATCCGGAAGCGAACCGGTCGCCTTCAAATACGCAATCGTGAGCCCCTGGCGAGCCTTGGGCACATGCCCGAGAAATGCGACGAGACCAATAGCCACGACCAAAAGCAATCCGCAAATGATCCAGAAGGAATGAATTCGTGATTGTTTAGCGATCATGAACGCCATTTGTTACGTGCGGCCCTTTCACGACTGCGACCAATCGTCTCGCCCGACGACCCCCACTTAGGCGAAAACAGCAGGTGACTTCGTCACTTGCTGGAGCTCGTTACGCAGGGCGTGGCGACGCAGTCTGACTCGGCTGGTTCGACGTCACCGCGCCTGGCACCAACCCGTTCCAGCCAAATCTCCCGCCAATGCGGGTAGATACTTCGAGGACAAAACATCCGGCGTCCACTATAGCGAGACTGGCAGAAAACCGAATCAAGGATGAGCGACGGCATTTTCATTTGGAGCATCTTGCCAGTCTTCTCGTCGATTATTTTTGTGACTCGCTTGAGCACGCGGCGGGTGCCACCGCAGTAGGGCACTTCCTCGGCATCCCAGTACAGTCCATGGTTCTTACTGCCCGTGTTGACCGTTTTCAAAATCTCCTCATGCGACTTAATGCGCACGAGTTCTCCTGGCTGGAGATCGAGACTTGACACAGGCGTAGGTTGCCCCTCCGGTATGGTGCCAACGCTTCGGGGAAATTTGGTACCTCGCCACAGCGGATGGAAAACGTCGTAAAACCGTCGCATCGGGCGGCCAAGTCCCACACCCGCCTCGGAAATAGCGTAGTAGAGCGAGTAGACTGCGCCGCAGAACATGCGCCACAAACCGACGTTGCCCGATCGATAGTCCTCAACATACTGACGAACATCCCACCAACGGAGATCGCTAGTGGCATAGGGCAAACGAGTAGCCTGGCAAGAGTAGACTGTTTCGCCAGACTGCGGATCTTTCGACTGCGTGCTCCGAACAACGTCTGCTTCATTGCAGGAAAAAACGTGAGCCGCTTCAGGCAAAGGATGCCAATGGTTATCGACCGGCTTAAGCCAAGCCTCTTTCCAGAAAATCAGGCACGTGGCCTGGCAACCACCGTGTGCGGAGCCGTCGCAGCGCGTGGTGAGATGCACGGCCCGGTCGACGCGGCGGCTGCGGACGGGAAACACCGTGTCGCAGGTTTTGTGTGCTCTCTTGTAGACCTGAAACCGCTGGCCGCAGAACGCGAACATCTCTGGCATGAATGGCATGCCGTCGAGCGCTCCGTCACGATCAAGCGTTCGAAGGATTTCCTCTTTGCTCCGCACCTCCACCCAATCGCCGACCCTGGGTTTGCTGGCTCTCCGCTTCATGTTTGCAAGTGGGACTAGAACCGCCGCACTTCGAAAAACGGCTCCCAAAATACGGCGGAGTCGCGCGATTCGAGCCTTGCTATGCCACTACTTCAGACTCTTCTCGTTGACGAAGCATTTGACGTGCGAGATCCAAATAAAAATCCTTCTGCTTCATTACGAATGCCAGAATTCCGCCATAGACGAGACAAAATAGAGCCAGTTCAAGAGTCAACAATGGGACCGGCTTGATTGTGCCGCGGAGAAGAAATTGCGCGACCCATCCCGCAGCACCTCCCATCAGTCCAGCGACAATGGGGCGCACAACCGAACGCACGTAGTCGCCAGTCGATATTCCCGTTCCGTGCTTGGCCCACACCACAATGGGTACCAGAAGAACCAGCATAGCTGCGGAATATCCCATGGCGACTCCATTCGGTCCTCCATGCAAGCCGAACAGGATGCCGAGTACGACGACCGGAGCAATCAGGATCGCGATCCAAAGGCTACGGCCCGCGCGGCCGGTCGATTGCAGCAGCCAAGAAAACGGATTTACCAGAGCAAAGACCAGGACGGTCGGTGCCAACAGCCGGAGCACGGTTGTAACTTGCAGCCACTTGGCTCCGAGGACGACGAGGACGATTTCCTTCGCGAAAAACGCCGAACCGATAACCACCGGGATCGTCATGGAAACGATGACGGATTGCGATTTCAAGTACGAGCGTCGAAGGCGCACCGGGTCACCTTGCATTCGAGACAACACCGAAAACGCAATCCCGAATGCCGCCGCTATCAACTGTTGCACCGGCAAAGTGGCCAGCTGATAAGCGCGCGTGTAAATTCCGAGCGGGGCAGCGCCCCAGGACCGACCTAGGAGAATCTTTTCCGTGTTGTAGGCGAGGTAGACGATCACGCTGTTTAAGGTGATGGTTCCTCCAAAGCGGATCAGGGGGCGAAGCTCCGGCGCCCAACGCGGGCGCCCGGGCGCCCAAGGCATGGCGATCCACAGCGCGATCATGCTGGCGACCGGAATACTGATGTTTTGGCAAATCAGAGACCAATAGCCACATCCCAGGGCGGCCATGCTGATGGCGACCACGGATCCGATCACGCAAGTCAACACGTCGATCTTTGCGCTGGTCGTAAACCGCATGGCGCGGTCCAGCAAGGCCCGATGCTGAACGCAAAGACTGCTGAAGAAGAAAGTTGACGCGGAGGCGATCGTCAGCCAAAGAAGCCGAGGCTCTTTGTAAAATGCGACCAGAAATGGTCCTGCAGCAGCAACAACAACCATAAGAAACGTGCCCAATCCAACGTTGATCCAAAAAAGAGTCGAGATCTGCTCGTGCGTCAGATTCTCTCGTTGCACTACTGCCAAGCTAAGCCCTGCATCTCGAAACAGACTGAAAAACGCCGTCAAGGTCAGAACCATTGCTTGCAGGCCGTAGTCCGTCGGCGAAAGAAGCCTGGCAAGAATAAACGTCGTGCCCAGCTGCAACGCCATCGCTGCAACCTGTGCCAGGATCGCGGCGGCCCCGCCCCGAGCGGATTTGCGCTTGAACTCAGACGTCGCCGGAACGCGTAGCGGGTCGTGTGCTGCGTCGTCGACCCTAGGGGAAACGACCGCTTGTGTCACTTCGCCATCCTCAGATGCTTGTTTCGAGGCAAATCGTTCTTGGCAGGGATGCGTTGCAAATCTCGCCGAGGCCCGGCCTCACTCGTCCATCGATTGACAGAGAAAGTGCCAACTCAGATGAACGTCATTTCGATGCCCGGATGAGGAGCGCTACCGCGGACTGCGGACCAGAAGGTATCAGCGATCAAGTTAGTAAGCGGCCGGTTCGAGGGGAGCTCATAATCATCGACGCGCGTGATCGGCGTTAGCTCTGCCAGAGTGCCGACCAAGCGAAGTTCATCAGCGATGTGCAACTCTGTGCGGTCGATCGGCCTCTCGATGAAATGAATCGCGCGAGAGTGGCAGATGCGTTTGACGATTTCCAGGGTGATGCTCTCAAGCCGACCCTCCGATGCCGGAGGTGAAATCACATGGCCGTTGCGAACCATCAACACGCATGCGCCCGTGGCCTCGGCGACCCGGCCATACTGATTCATCAAGATCATCTCCGCGAAGCCGCGTCCTCTTCCTTCAATGCGCGCCAGCCGAGCCACGTTGTAGTTGGCGCTGGTCTTAATTCGAGGGGAAAGGCTTAGGTCAGTTGCCCTTTGCCACGTGCTGACGCCCACGCTGACTGGGCTCGGTGGCTGCTTCGGCTGATGGTATGCAGTGAGAACGAGGTCGGCGACGGTGCCTTCTCCCCAGTGGCCCTCCACGACAAACAACGTGGCGCGGATCCACATGTCTCGATCGGGCTCGCGCAGCGCGCGGATGAGTTTTGCGCAGGCCTCCCGAAACTCCTCGAAACTCACAGGAACGGGTATGTGCAGGAGCCGCGCCGAGCGAGTCAGGCGGTCGTAGTGACTCCGCATCTCGACGATGCCGAACGCGCTTCCATCTGACTGCCAATAGCCCTTCAAACCCTCGTAAACATTGAGTCCCCGGTTCACTGCCTCACACGAGACGTGCAGCGTTGCCTCTTCCCACGGGCGTATGTCGCCGCGGCAGTAGACCCATCGCGGCTGCTGCAATCCGAGCGCGTACAGAGTTCGCGATTCTTTTGTAGTAGACATGTCCGAACAGTCTCCCGGAAGTCCTCTTCGCCTTCTGGGTGTAGCCGGCCGAGAGTTCAAGTTCCTTCTCGCCTTCAAGCTCGGCGGCTCCGGCGTACACACGTGCCGCACGAAACGCACTCTAGGACTGGATCAACAGCTTTCGTGCGTGAAATGCTTCTGCGAAACCGCTGGGAGAGTTCGACTCCATGCCGCGAATTCGCATGAGGCCTAAAAACGTCTCGCGGTCGAACCATCGCTTGGAGCGCTGAGACTCGAACGCGTCGAACAGGTAATCGACTTTGCGTTCGCAGATCGGCCGCTCAAGAGGTACGAACACATTCGGGCGGCTTAAGTCTCCGTCATACTTCGGAATTTCGTATTCCAGAATCAAATGGTCGCGAAACGTGTTCCAAGTAAGTTCTGAAATCAGTCGGTGATCCTGGTGTGCGTCGCCATGCCAGTGCGTGAAGATAACATCGGGTTTTGCAAGGCCTTTCAGCTCCTCAAAAGACTCCTTCACATCGGCGCCACTGTAGGGGAGGAAACCGTCCCGATAGGTCTTGAGATTGATCTCTTTCTCACAACCGTTGCTAAAAAGCTCCGCGGCCTTCCTAGCCTCCTGGCCCCTGACTCCACAGGCGCTGAAGACGACCCAACGGAATCTTAGGCTCGGGAACATCTCCTTCAGCCGCAGCAGAGTGCCACCACAGCCGATCTCGATGTCGTCGCTGTGGGCTCCGAGGCAAAAGACGGTCAGTCCTTCGCGGGCGACGTCTCTCAGATTGAACGCGAGCATAAGGTAACTGAGCTGGTGCCGGACTTTTCTTCCCGAGAGCTGCGAATCGCTCAGGCTACTCGGCTTGGCGATGAACTGTATTGAAGTTCTGTGCCGTCTTGATAGAGCGCGAGGGCATCGGAAGGGAGGTGTGAGAAATCGGATCCCCGCAGGAAGTCCCCCATGGATGTACCAGTGCAGGCCGAGTCGATATTCGGCGCACCTGTTCGAGTCAAGACATCGGCCAAGTGAACAGTGCGAAAGTCAATGCTGTAGCGAGTAAGGCCCGACGTGTTGGGAACCGTGGAATGAAGCTGTGCGGCTGAGAATTGATACAGAGCGCCGGGTTCGCAGATCAAACGGATCTGCGGATCGAGTTCCACCGGTTCCTCGGCCTTTGGCTGAACCCGGGTATCCGTCTTGACGTGGTCAGCCGCGTTGTGACGACTTTCGAGATTCCACTTGTGATAGTTGTACAGGCTCGAACTATTTCGAATCGGCTCGGTCCAGTAGCGCGGATGAATCGCCATGCAGTTTTCCGAGGTGATGGGGTAGACAGGCATCCACCAGTTGATCTGGCAAAAAGGCGCTGAATACCATGTGTCGCGATGTGCGTGGAACGCGTAGGCAATACCCGTTTTCAGATAATCGCCCGGGAACGCTGTGCGCAGACGCGGAACATCGAAATACGTCTTGTCCAAGTCACATCCCAGTTCGGCGAGCATTCCCTGTATGTATTCCTTGGCGTTGGGATGGTGGATGAATTTCGGCTTCAGCGTGCCAAGAATCTGCGCGACTTGCTCGGCAGAGATGGAATCCTGAACCGTTTGCGGATCGAGCGGACGAAATGCGTCCTCGACCATCTGCCGCGCCAGTTCGCACAGCTTCACAGCGCTTGTGCACGGCGCATGGAAAAAGACCGAGCCGCGATAAAGCTCCTTGCGACGATCATCATCGCAACAGTTCGCATCGACGAAGATGTTCACTTCCTATGACTCCCTTTGCCGCAGAATCCGGCTGCTCCAGGCGCGTGTTGCTTCACAAGCCTACAGCGCGAGAGGATGTGTGTCCGTTCTTCCAGATACGCCATGGGGCCGTCCCGGCGGCGTCGAGTTCATCGAGAATCTGTTTGTCCCTAAACGTGTCCATGCACTGCCAAAAACCATCGTAGCGGTGTGACCAAACCTTGCGCTCGTCGATGAGCCGCTGGAACGGCTCATAAATCAGCTCTTCTCCGGGTTTGATGTACCGAAAAACATCCCTTCGCAGGACGAAGTAGCCGCCGTTGACCCAGATCTTGGCGTCCTGCATTGTCTTGACGCTACGAACGCAGCCGTCCTCCTCCATTTGAACCGTGTCAAGACTGCTCGCGCGGGGCTGCACGGAAAGAAAAGACGCATAACTATCACGTTTTGAGAATTCAGTGATCATGTCTGGAAGATGAAAGTCCGTGAGGCCGTCGCTATAGTTCGCCAAGAACATCTCTTCGCCGTTCAGGTACGGCTCGACCAACCGCAGGCGGTCCGCAATCGTCGAACGCAGACCCGTATCAACGAACGTTATGGTCCAATCGTCGATATCGCGCTGCATGAATTCGAGTTTTCTGCCTCCCTGCGAAAAAACGAAGTCGTTGGACACCGATTCCTCATAGTCCAGGAAGTAGTTCTTGATCACGTTGGCTTTGTAACCCAGACAAAGGATGAAGTCCTTGTGGCCGAAGTGTGCGTAATACTTCATGACGTGCCAGAGGACGGGCCTTGCCCCGATGGTCACCATCGGCTTTGGAACATCCTCCGAGTAGCCCCTGAGCCGCATTCCGGCGCCGCCGCAAAACAGCACGACTTTCATGGTTGACCTCTTCCTACTCCGTCTAATAGATCGCAACTTCGGGAATGGGCACGACGAAGCGGCCTCCCCATTCCCGAATAAACTGCAACTGCTGCATGATTTCGTCCTTCAAATTCCAAGGCAGGACGAGAACGTAATCCGGCTTCGTTTCACGGATTTGATCCGGGTGGTAGATGGGGATATGAGTGCCCGGGAGATGCCTTCCTTGCTTGTGGGGGCTTCGATCAACCGTGTATGCGACGAGATCTTTCGTGATCCCGCAGTAATGCAGCAGAGTCGCACTCTTGCCCGGAGCTCCGTATCCGACCACACTCTTTCCATTCCGCGCTGCCGATAATAGAAAATCTAATAAGGCAAGTTTCGTTTGCTTCACTTGTTGCGCGAAATTCATGTAGCCACGCATCGATGCCAAACCGGCATTCTGCTCGGCTGAAATCAGCTCGGACACTTTCGATTCGACGCGATGGGTCTTGGCGTCCGTCCGGCAGGCATAAACGCGCAGCGAACCTCCGTGCGTCGGCAACTCTTCCACGTTGAAAGCCTTCAGACGGTGTGCTCCCAAGAGGTGCGCTGCCGTAAGCATCGAAAAATACGAAAAGTGCTCGTGGTAGATGGTGTCGAACTCATTGCGGTTGATCAGTTGCAGAAGATGAGGGAATTCGAGCGTCAACACGCCCTCGGGCTTTAGCAGAATCGCGAATCCTTCGACAAAATCATTCAAGTCCGGAACCTGCGCTAGCACGTTGTTTCCGAGGAGCAAATCGGCCGCCTGGCCTTTGGAAACAAGTTCCCTCGCCACTTGTGTGCCGAAAAAGCGCACAAGTGTGGGAATTCCCTTTTCGACGGCCACCTTGGCCACGTTGGCCGCAGGCTCGATGCCGAGCACGGGCACCCTTTGTTGAACGAAATACTGCAACAAGTATCCATCGTTGCTTGCTACTTCCACGACGAGGCTCTTATCAGTCAGACGAAACCGATTCGTCATCTTGTTGCAGTAGTTCTCGGCGTGCTTGAGCCATGACTCAGAGTAGGAGGAAAAATAAGGGTAGTCGGTGAAAATATCCTCGCGGGTCGCGTACTCTTCTAATTGAACTAAGAAGCACCGGCCACAGACGTAGACGTGAAGTGGGTAGTAGACTTCACCGCGGCCGAAGTCCGACGCCGAGGGATATGTCTCGCAAAGCGGAGACATCCCTAAATCGACGAAAGTCTGCTCCAATCGCGCACCGCAAAAGCGGCAAGGTTTCGTCGCGGTTTGGGGCGGCGCGGCGGCCGAAAGTGCAATGGTTGCCATCAGCGAAGTCTGAGAAATGCCGTTGAGAAACCGCTTGGTCGATTATTACCGGTGGTCGCGGGAGCCCTATGCGGGGTCCTCCGTCGTGTGGCGGCTGCGAGATCCGGGATAAGCTACCGCCGATAGGGTCACAAAATCGACCTTTCGCTATATAAGATTTGGCAATCACCCTGCCAAAGCAGTGCCGGGCAACGGCCCCCCTAGATGCTCCAGTGTCCGTAATCTGCTGCAGAGAAATAGGTTAGCATCGCAATTCGATTGGGCAACGCCGCTAATCAGCGTGATGGTGTCTCGATTCTACTTGTGGGAAAAACATTTCCACTTTGTGGCACTTCTCGCCGAAGCGAAGAATCCAACTCCCCAGAATCTAGCAGGCGGCGGATTTGGCGGAGTCGGATGTAACGACCGCTTTCGATATCCCGCAAAGTGAGACCAGACGTGCGATAGGCGTCATAGAGCTCGCGCGCGCCGTCGCGGGCAGTCCACTGAGGGCGGAAACCTGGCAAGGCACGTGCAATCTTTTCGCAGCTGATCCGGTAACAACGCTTGTCCGGACCTCCGTTGGGAGCGTACTCGACCCGGCATCCCGGCACGGTCTCGGCAACGATGTCGGCAAGCTCACAGACACGGTAGTTCTCTTCCGTTCTTCCGACATTGAAGATTTCGTCGTGAACTGCGTCTATCGGCGCTTCCAGGACTGCAAGAATTGCAGCGGTGATGTCGCGAATATGCACGATGGGACGCCAAGGAGTGCCATCGCTTCTCACGTAAATTCGGCCTGTTGTGTACGCGGAAGCCACCAAATCGTTCAATACGATATCCAACCGAAGCCGTGGCGACACGCCGTACGCGGTCGCGTTGCGCAGAGAGGTGGGGCTGAAACGCTCGTCTGCCAGTTTGTGCAGGTCGCGCTCAAGCAGAATCTTGGACTCGCCGTACGGCGTAACCGGATTGAGTGACGCTGCCTCGTCGAGCAAATCATCTCCCGCTGCGCCGTACGTGCTGCATGACGACGAAAGAACGAAGCGAGTTACTCCCGCCGACTTTGCCAGCTCAGCCAGCCGCACCGAAGCCTGGTGGTTGATATCGTAAGTAAGGTTGGGATCGAGATCGCCAAGCGGGTCGTTCGACAGCGCAGCCAAATGCACGACTGCGTCAAAGCCCTCGAGATCGGCTTCGCCCAGATCGCGGATGTCTTTCAGGATTTCTGGTATCTCAAGTCCTGGCTTCCCAAAATCGCAGCTAGCAAACAGGTCGGCGTCAAGACCGACGACATCGTAGCCGGCAGAGACAAGAATCGGCCCGGCCACTGCGCCGATATAGCCTTTATGGCCGGTGAGAAGGACTCTCATGTATTTCTCCTTGGAAGCGAACCTACTCTTGCCCGTCTTGAATCGGCGAGAGGAGACCGTTTTGACGGAGCAAGTCTGCAGCCTCCCGGATCATCGAGAACTTCATGCCAGAGCGCTCCGCGATATCGAGCAGCGAATGGTCGCCGTCCGAAAGATTGAGCACCCAAAGGCGCGCATTCATTTCCTCGTTGATCGAGGCTCCGCCCGTCGTCCGATAGAGATTTCGGCGCCCCAGCTGCGGTTCGCAGTAAGGATTTAGACTCCGATATTTCCGGTTGCTTTCGAGAATGGCGATAAGGGCGGCGCATACGCGAAACGAGGCTGCCAAAGATTCAGGCCGAATGAAATCCAAATTGTCCGCTGACGTATGGTACTCGGGAAATGTACCCCACACGCTCCGCATCAGGCATCCAACGGAAAGATTAAAACCGGGAGAGCAGTACTGCCGCTCGTCATATCCGTAGGGAGAGAATTCCAGGATTTCAAACGGGTTGTCCTGATGTTTCAAGACATGCGTCGCCGCGCGATCAATTTCTGCATTCCCGCGACGGCTTTTCTTATAGTGGAAGCCACCCGAATCTCCGAGGCACGTCAACACCAAGCCGTGACGAACGCTTGCCGTACTCTCGCGATTTTGTGCCAGCCATGTGATCGCCCCGATCGTGCCGGGAATGAACAAGAATCGATACGAGTAACGGCGGTCATGCCGCGAAAGCAGCGCGGCAAGAAACGTTGCTACAGCTAGGCCTGAAAGGTTGTCGTTTGCAAGCGAAGGATGGCAGACATGACAAGAAACGAGAACTTCGTCGTTTACCTGACCCGGTAAGTAGCACTCACCATACGTCAAATGTCCATTCTCCAGGCTTGAGTTGATGCAAACCTCGTACTCCCCCTCTTTCATGGCCAGCAGTTGCTTATGTGAAAGGCAGAACCCCCAATCCTCCTCGTAGTATGACGTTCGGTAGGGGATCCAGTCTGGCCGGTCAGGCATTGTGAAAAGGTGCGGCCTCAAGTCCCGCAGTGTCATTTTGGCTCGAATCGACGTGCTGTAATTCAACACATGGAGATTCGATTTTCGGAAGTCGACAACCCGCGTGCCGTCGCTATCTTTGATGTAGGCATCTCGAACGTTCCACTCTTTGGGCACCGTCCAGTCGAAGACTTTCGTTCCCGTCGGCACTTCGACCTGACGCAACGAGATTCGCTCACCAATCATGTCCAGAGTCTGTCGAATCCCTTCGCCGGTAATGCTGCGGCAAATCGGATAGAGCCGAGCAGCGAAGGCGTGAAGCTCCTTCCCAATCTCAGCCAAATCTTGGTGGTCGACTGCGTATTGCAAGTCGATCCGATCACTCAAAGTTCGCATAGGTGCGATCGCGCTCGGAAATCACTTCTACTGCCGCCGGCCAAGCGATCTGGAATGCCCGATCATTCCATCGAATGCCACGCGCGGACTCGGGATTGTAGAACTGAGACATTTGATAGAACACTTCGGCCTCGTCCTCCAAAGTCAGGAACCCGTGTGCGCATCCCTCCGGAACATATAGCATGTTCCGATCCTCACCTGTCAAAACAACCGCCACCCAACTCTTGAAGGTCTGAGAACCGGGGCGGATGTCGAGTGCCACATCCCAGATCGATCCCTTCGTGCAGCGAACGAGCTTTGCTTCGGCATCCGGTTCCACTTGATAGTGCATTCCGCGCAGCGTCCCTTTGCGCTTGCTGTACGAAATGTTGCACTGGACCAGGCGCGGATTGAGGCCATGCGCCTCGAAGTCCTTTTGGCACCAAGTGCGCGCAAAAAAGCCACGCTCGTCGCTGACAGGTTCCGGACGAATCTCAACGACGCCCGATATCTTCGTGTGATGAAACTTCATGCCCGCTGCTTGACTGTTCGCGCATGCTCTGGCGCGGCGCCTAGTCCTTCGCGTTTCCGCAACCACGCGAGTAACAGGGCCATGGGCAAGAGCGCGATCAGGAAGAATACGATGCCCCCGCGACGATGAAGATTCCCGTACAGGAAGCCCGGATTTACATAGATGGCCAGCGTCGAGAGCGTCGCGATGCGCAACCCGTTCTTCAAAATCGCCAGCGGAACTACGACCGCGCACAGGAGCAACTTTCTCCAGGTGGTTCGAAGATAAAGGTAGGAGGCGAGTACGGTGGTGATGAGCAGAGCCAGGCTAGATCGAATTCCGCTGCACTCCTCCGCCACCCGAATGGATACCCCGGGGAGCCTGAAGACCAGGTCCTGGCGGAGATACGGAACTCCGGCCAGCTGGAAGAACCAGGCCGCCGCGTTTGCGCTCTGCTCTTGCAGAAAACCGACGATGTAGGAAAGGATCGGTTCCGGAATCGGCACACAGAAAAGAAGGAACAGCAGCGGAAATCGGGCGGATGTAAATGCGCGCGTCCCGAAGAACATGATGAATGCCCCGAGCCAAACCAACACGGCTCCGAAAACAAACAGCACTCCCTGATTCGTCGGTCGGAGGTGCCATGTGTCGAGCCGTGCGGCAACGAGAGGACCCAAACCCGCGGCAATCAGCGTGGCACCCGGCAACCATCCGAAGGAAACCGCGGAGAAGATGTTCTTTCGTCGCTCATTGATGAAGAACAGGCTCACAAGCGGAATAACGAGGATCTGCGAAAAGCTGTCGTTCACTATGACGAGTGCCGAGACTGCACGAGCCAAATCCCAGGCCACGATAAACGGCAAAAGACAAACGAGCACAAAGCCCAAGAAGTGCACAAACAGTGCGCTGCTGCCCGCTGCGTCAGCGCCGGTTGTTCCTGCTCGCTCAGTCGAGTCCTGCATAGGCTTAGGAATGCGTCGCCCTTGGCACGAGAGCATCAGCAATCTCGTACGTCACTCGGTCATCGTCCAAAATCGCGTATGCGATTCGCGCTCGCTCTTTCTGCGGACCTTCGATCTCCCAGTCGTGCCCCTTCCGAACTAACCTCATCTCACTCCGCGCGCGCCACCAATCATTGACCTGTCTAGGCAGAGGCGCCCAAATCTTTTCCGTGAAGATCATTTCTCTTAGATAACCCAGGAGCAACTCATATACTTTCCTCGCCGAGCTATCGATCAAATAGTCGGGGTGGGCGATGAAACTCATGAGGCCATTCTTCTCCCGGATCATGGCCAACTGTTTCTTCCAGAGCTCGATGGAGTACTCGCCCAGGATGTGAAAAAGCGAATAGTCCTGAATGGTGGTGAGCGGAAGTTCCAGAATCTTGCCGATGAAGAAAGGCATCACGGTGCAACAGCCACCCCGCTTCGGCTCTAGATGCGCGACGTTCGGCAGCGACATGTCGTAAGAGAATTCGAAGGCGTCATACCAATCGAGGTTGCGATACATCGCTCCCGCTCGGAACCCTTGGGCATGGTAGGTGCTGGCATACCCATTGATTGTTGTTGCTCGCCGAAGAAACTCGTCCCGCTCCTGGTACAGCCGTCCGTCATGGTTGAGGTCGTGAATGTTGAACTCAAATCCGCCCTCTTTGATCGCATCGACGTAGTCGTCAGTGACTTCATAGCGCATCTCGGGGATGACTTGGAACGACGCTGAGATGCCGTACGCCCGATCGAGGTCCATGAGCTGGGGCGTAAAGTCGCGACCGTCTGAGGTCTCCACATCATGCGTCATGATCAAACAACTGGGCGCGCCGTCCGGCCAAAACCAAATGAAGGGAACCCTCTGAACGCCCGCCGCTCGCATGGATAGCTTCAGCAGCTCCTCATGAAGCATGTCCACTGTGAAATCCACCGGCCACGCCGGAAATGGTCTCTTGCGCCAATCGCTGAAATATACTTTCTGAAGGTGGCGACGAATCGAAACGGGCAGGGCTTTTCGAGCGAGGTAGTAGGCCTTGAGAACCCACTCTTGAGTGACAATCCGCTCTCTGCTGGGCGCCAAGCTCTCGACATAACGTTCTCGTCGGAGGTTATCAATCACCTGAGCGGGGCTAAAGGGCAGTCGAATCTGGCCTTCACATACCTCCATCCCCTTCCGCGCGTCGTACAGAGCAGATGATCCGATCCGAGCGGCGACACTAGAGCGGGATTGTCCATAGCAAGCTATGTTGGGGCCAAACCGAAAATACCCGTTGTCTCCCGACAGCTGTGGTTCGAGAATTCGCCCCAGCAGGCCGTCAGGAACACGATAATAGTCACACAGCGGCTGAATCACAGTTTTTGTTCGCCGGCTTCCCTTAGAAAAACGTACCGCAAAAAGGGTTCTGCCAGCCGGGCTAGCCTTCGGAGGACTGCCTACCTGTTAAGTTCCGAATTGGTGACCTGCACCGCACAACAGCTTGACTTGGCGGCGTTCCGCGTAGATTGACGTGCCGCCGTTGCCTGGCCGGTCAAACAAAGGGAGGAGCCTATCCGATGTGGCGGTAGATGATCCTTCCAGTGAGTGTCAGTAGTTTGTCCGGCATGTGCGAGAACAATGTCTTCGCGGCTTTGAGCCGCCATCCGTCGGCCGAATCCAAACGGGAGACGTCGGGAAACGACCAATACGTAAGGGGCTGCGGGTCGCGGACCCAATGGTTCTTAAATGCCAACAGGCCTGCATGGTCCTCCTGCGTGCGGCCCATGTCGAATACGGTGGCACCGTTGGTTTTTGCCTCACGAATCGCGTTCCATAAGAGCCACGGAGTCGCGCCGAGATTGTTGTAGCGCGTGTCGGAGCAACCGTACTTGTAATAGGAAGCCGTGCGAAACCGCAGCGTAAGAATGGCGGCAATCGGTTTCCCTTCATGGTGCGCGACGCGAATGTCGGCGGCGTCACGCATGCATGCGAGTAAGTTCCTAAACCAAGCGAATGGTGTCGGCGGCAGCTGATGTCTGCCTCGCGTGGTGACGTACAGATGGTAAAACTGCTTCAGCAGGTCCCCGGACGGTCCTGAATGCTCGACTAGGTTCGCGCGTTCGGCTCGTCGGATGCGTCGCTGGACCGAGTCCTTATCCAAACTGCGGAAGACGTCGCTCAGTTCCGGACGGAGATCAAGAACATGGAGAAAGTAACCGATGGGATGCGACGACCCGTTCGTCCTGCTCACGTGGTCCAGACTTCGACTAACGGACCGTAATTCCAGGTACCTCAAATTCTCGCGCTCCAGTACCGCCTGCAGGTAGCGAAGCAGGAAGCTCAAATCCTCCTCAGAATTGCAGAGAGGCTCACAGTGATCTGAAAATGGCAGTGAAACCAAGCGGGATCCAGTTAGCCAGCTCTTTACGCGGCAGAATACCAGGCCGTTCTTCAATGCTCCAGTCGGCGACGAGGTCGTGAACACGACGGGCTCATAGCCGTACGTCCGCTTCAGAGCTTCGAGCCAGCCAACCGTGTGGAAGACAGACGCACCGGGGTGCCGTTCCACGAACTCTGTCCAGCGCGGGTCCTGGGTCGGATCGAGCTGATAGCAACGGAAGCGAGGAATGCTCTGATTCGTGTCGGCTGGCGGCGAACTATTCATGCGTATGCGCGGTGAGGTTTCCGCGATGCCCGAAAATGGAAGATCAGATTTCGAGATCAATTGAGCGAAACGAGCAGCGGCTGATCGCGGAAGAATAGGCAAAGACCAAGCGATATTGCCTGGTAAAATCGATTGCGGCTCTTAGAGAATGATCTCTTGCTACTTCCATCAGAGACAGTTTGTGTGCGGTGCTCGTAGATTGGAAAGGTTTCGCACGGTTTGGCGTATCTCGCGTTTACGTGCACCAAATCCGCAAGCCGCGTGACGCGCGGCGAAGACCCTGGCTTATCCTCGTGTTCCCTAGGAATTGCCGCTGAGTCCGGAATCCAAAGCAGTGCAATGACGCCGCGACTGCGTCCACAACCGAGAGGTGCAAGCATCATCGGCACTTCTTGCTATGGAGTCTGGCCCGATCCTCAATGAACCACCTTGTTTCTCGTTTCTACGCGGCGGGACCTTTGGTAGGACCCTACTATCTCGCCAGCTATGTTCCACACGTTCAGCTTGCATGAAAACCTTTCTTTTCGGTCGAAGGCGGCGATCCACCGCAGCGTCCACCCAGCTAACCTGCGAAAGAGGGAAAGAGGTACTCCGCGCACGACTCGCCCGGGCTCCTTGAGCACGGAGAATTCTGTCGCATCGGCGCGGCCCTTGCCGAACCACCAAGCTAGCAGATAGCCTTTCCTAAGCCGATTTGTGGCCACCGGGTGGCGCATGAGTGCGGCCGGCTCGTAGAGCAACGGTTCCCCGGCAACCAACAAGCGCGTGCCGAACTCGGTGTCTTCATTGCTCAACAGCTTGTTGGCGGAGCGACCCAGATCCGTTCGGAAGCCGCCGTACTTCTCGAAGACCTCTCTCCGAAAAGCCATGTTCGCACCAAACGGAGGTTCGTTGAGGGGCCTGGCTTGAGAACCGCGGTCGAACTCCACAAACGGGCCACGGGCATGAGGTCCTTCGATGGGCAACCAGCTTGGCGGCGCAGAATCCCACACCGGAATAATGCGACCGCCAACGCCGCTGCATTCGTTGTCACACAAGGGCGCCGTGAGGCTCCACAGCCACTCCGGATCGACAGTGACATCGTCGTCCATGAAAGCCACCACATCGCTGCGACATTCCTGTATTCCTGCGTTGCGCGCATAGGACACACCCTGCCGTGGTTCCAACAAATATCGAAATCTGCCCGGATATTGTGCATAGAAGTCTTCGACCACGCGGCGCGTTTGATCGGTAGAGTTGTTGTCTACAACCAGGACCTCCCATTCAATCGAGGCCGGGAGGTTCGAGACCGCCACACTCGCCAGCGCTTTCGCTAGAGTCTCGCACCGATTGTAGGTGCACAAGATCACCGTGATCGACAACTCTTTGTCCCCTTTTTCAGTTGGCAGCGAGTCGCTGCAAGACCGCTCGTCAAGGTCCAGTTCGCCTTGCGCATCTTGATATCGCATTTGATGGTGCATATCGCTCGAATCTTGAAGATTATGAAGCGGTACAAGCAACATCGCTTGAGCCCAACGATCCGCGGAGCGCAGCAAGCGGTCAGGGTTCGGGAGAGCCGGGCGCTGCCTGCGAAATACAGCGGGCGGGCGGAGGAGGCGCGACGACGCGACCAGCACCCCTGGAAAAGAGCAAATGGCTATCAATCATCTGCCAAATCTCCCCTAGAAGGCCAGGGTGTCGGTACCAAGCAGCTAGAACGTACACGGCAATTCCCGCCACAACACACACGGAGAGCCTTCCCGGCATCCAGGGAAGCCCCTTTATGAAGCTTCGCAACAGACTAACGACGATCAGCATGAGTAAGGACGCCACAGCAGGAAAGACGAACGCCTTCAGCAGGGGACGAATTCTCACCCCAAGGATTCGCTGTGCGATGACGAAGAAAATGACGGCATAAAGCAGCATCGTCACGATGATCGAGACAGCGATTGCAGCCGGACTCCATCGGACCGCAATCAAGCAACCAGTGACCGTCAAGCCAGACAGAATAACGTTCGTTAAGAGATACAGCCCTGCGCGACCCTTGGATAACATCAGTGTGTGGACAAAGGCGAGTGCCGATCGGACAGCTCCGTAGACCGCAAGAATCTGCAGAATAGGGACTGCGGAAGCCCACTTATTTCCAAAGAGTGTAGAAACAAGCTCAGGCGCGATCGCTACGATTCCCGCAAATACCGGGAAGGAAACAAACGAACACATCTCGCAGAACTTGTAAAGAGCGCGCTCAAATCTGGCAGACTCTGATTGCAATTTGGAGAATGCCGGGAAGGCGACAGACTGAAGCGGCAGCGTGATGCCGTCGTACAACACACTAACGAGGCGGCTGGCAAGAGAGTACGGGCCAAGGCCAAGGGACCCAAAACCGTAGCCCACAAAAGTCTGATCGGATCTTTGTGAAAAGAACCACAAGATATCGTTTCCCGCAATGCCTAGGGAGAATCCGTAGAGATCGCGCAAATGTCGCCGCGAAATCCATAGGCGAGGTCGCCACGAAACCACCCACCACAAGCAGATGCAACTCAGAATCGCGTTGACCAACTGCTGTCCCACCAGACTCCAAACGCCGCACCCCTCGAACGCCATCCCGAGTCCCACCACGCCAGAAACTATAGTGGCCAACAGAGACCGAACCGCCAGCGAGCGAAAATCCAAGTCACGTGTGAGAATCGCTGTGGGGATTGAACTCAGCGCGTAGAAAAACAACGAAAAGGAGAGCCAAGCGATAACGGGAGCCACTCGAGGCTCATGGAAGAAGTGTGCGATTTGACCTCCGCACAGCAGGCTGAGCAAGCAAAACAGCGACGCAGTGGCCATGGCGATCCAGAAGGCTGAGTCTAGATGCTCCTTCTCGATCTCCTTCCGCTGGATGATCGCCATTCCAAATCCCTGCGTCACCAAGACCTGGATGAAAGCGATGTACACCCCTGCGATCGCGACGAGCCCGAACGTAGCCGGATCCAGGAGCCGCGCGAGACCGGCATATACGGCGAAGTTTAGAACCTGGCATCCCCAATTAGCGGCGCCCGCCCATGCGACGCCCTGTACCACCTTTCGGCTTGACCCGGATTCCATTGGGGGGTGGTCCGACGTCGTTTGCGCTTCCAGGACCGAGCCTTCAAGAGTCACGACGGGACCTCTACATCGAGAGAAGTCTTCGACGCGTTACGCTCTAACACTCCGCCCGGGAAGGGAATCTGCAGCAGGCGGGCATACACGCTCATGGTCCTTTGGCCGACGATGTCCCAAGAATTCCGGTCTCGCGCAAATTCCTTAATCGCGCGCCGCGCGCGGCTTAGGTTTGCAAACAAGTCGCTGGCAAAGTACTGTTTCAGGGCTCGTGCCAAGTCAGCCGCATCCTTCGGTCTAAACACGAAACCGGTCGTCCCCTCGATGAGATCCGCCTTGAGGGATCCCACATCGGCTGCCAGAACCGGGAGCCCAAAGCTGTATCCCAGGAACAAGACGCCGCTTTGATAAACGTGAGTGTAGGGCAATGCGAGGACATCCGCGGCCTTAAAGTAAAGCTCGGTTTCCTCGTCGGCGACGTAATCCGCTTTGAGCATTATGCGCGCAGCTTGCACATCTCCTTGGATCGCGTCGCGAATCGGGGCCCAATAGGTCTCGCAATTCTTCGGCTGACCTGCGATGATCAACCGATAATCATCCTTCGGATCCAGAAGCTTCTGAAACGCATCAATCAGGTATTCGAGTCCCTTGTACGGCGTGATGTTGCCGAAAAACAGAATCACCTTCTCCGTTTCGCGAATGCCCAACTGTTTTCTCGCCTCGGCTGGAGTGAGTAATGTATTCGGAACGGCATTATTGATGCCGAATGGGATCACCGTCACCCTAGCATCATCGACTCCGAAATCCTCTCTGAGCTCAACCTTCATCTGCTCTGTGTGAACGAAGACATGGTCGGCCAGTCGATATTGGATTCGGAGGGTAAGTCGATTGAGAAGGCTGTCTGTGGAATCCCGACGACCCGCGTTCACGTTGTGCAATGTGAGGACAATCTTCTTCCCGCACAACTTGTAGTAGAACATGAGCAGCGTGCGGTCGATCAACTCAAACTTGTTGTTCCACAAGATATGAAAGACTTTCGGCTTGGCTGTCGCCGCATAGCGGATCAGCTCGGCGTAGTACTTCAAGATCCTCAGCACCTTTCTTGGCAGGCTGGCCCTGGGGTCTTGGTCACCTCGAAGATTAAGAAAGTTCATTCTGGGAGTGACATGGAATTCCGGGAAGTCCACATAATCGCTCCCAATCAAATCGATGGCCGCCCCCTTTGAAAGCAGCTCCGTCGCGAGGCCGAATACATAAGGTCTGTCGCGACCGGCTGTGAGAAGTGCCACAGCAATCTCAGAGGGCGGATTGAAGGACGTCACATCGGGTGACCTCTGCGCTTCTTCACAGACGAGATCATTCTTCCAGCCGATTTGAGAGTTCTCTTTCATGCCTGTGCCAGTCTCTCTTCTAGAAGCTCGCAGATGGCGTGGTAGATCGCGACGTGCATCTCTTGAACGCGGGGAGTCGACGTCGAAGGGACGCATAGGCAGATGTCGCATTTCGACCGCATCTGCCCCCCGGATTCACCCGTGAGACCGACCACTTTCAGCCCTCCCTGGTGAGCGACCTCAATCGCCCGGAGAATATTCGGACTATTGCCGCTGGTGGAGATCGCAACCAGCACATCGCCCGGCCGGGCGTGCGCGGTGAGCTCACGAGCAAATACGTGCTCGTATCCATAGTCGTTGCCAACCGCGGTTAGAGCTGACGTGTTGGCATGCAGCGCAAGGGCTCGGAGCGGACGTCGCTCCTGCAGAAACCGGCCTGTAAGCTCTGCAGCAATATGCTGCGCGTCCGCTGCTGATCCGCCGTTTCCAGCAATCAGCAGTTGGCCGCCGCCAGCAAGAGCGGAGCAGATGATATCAACAGCGTCTGACACGGCTGGGGCAAGGGATGGAAGGGCCTTCAGAACCTCCATATGTTCGTCCCAAATACCTATGATCCTACTTATCTGCGGGTTTGAAGTTGACACGCCGCACTCCCTCGATCCTAGTTCTTGAGTCACAATCAAAACGTCGGGTGCAAGTACGCTGCTGGTTAGAATGCGCTTGCGCTGCGCACGATTACCCTGCCGTCGATCAATCCTGCTGCTTGGCGGGGCCTGGTTTGATGGCGCGCATATAGAGCGTTCCCACTTTCCTGGCTTCGCTGTCGAGGTTGTCGTCAGGGAGTCGTCGTGCGATCGAGACGAATCCCGACCGCTGCAAAGACCGCGCCAAGGTTTCCTCGTCCCAGGCGTACTTATGCTGCTCGCCCTGACGGAAATGGTAGTTGATGTGATCCATTTGAGTTTCACAACTCGCCGGATGCCATCCAGCGGTGTAGCGCCAGTATTCGTGGTTCGGGTTGCCGTATCCTCGAATCAGCCACTCGGTGTCGGGTACGCCGACATCGAATACTCCGCCATGTTGAAGCACGCGCAGCGACTCGGCCAACACGTGCGGAACTTCTTGAGAAAATTCGAAATGCTCGAAGGCATGCTCGCTGTAAATGTAGGCCGCGGAATCATCGGGAAACGGCCAGCGCCTGCGTAGGTCGAGCTGGAGATCCGCATCCGGGTGATACAGATCGATATTGACCCAGCCCGGCCTGCGATTCGATCCGCAGCCAAGGTTGAGCTTGAGAGGCGCGCTGCTCAAGAATCGAGGTGCCTTTCGCACCGCGACCCAGTGACGATACGACATGCGCGCCTCCGTACCGATGTCACGGATCGCGCGACGCAACCCATAGGTTGTGTGAGACCTGAGGTAGTTCTGTACTGGAGGCATGGACTAGACCTGTGCTGGCACTCACTCGGATTGACAGGTTCAGGAAGCCTCAAGACGGTACATCGCTCTATCACATGCCCGCAGGAAAGATGCCTTGATTTGCGGGAGCACCATCTGGGCTCGCTTCGCAACATCCCATCCGAGCACTGGTTTCAGCCAAGCGTACTTCCAACGCAGACGCGGCTCCTCCAAGCGACCACCAAGCTGGGCTGCTAGAGCGCGCAATTCCGCCACGATATCCGCCCGCTCCGGATAGAATTGGTCAAGCCAATTCTGCATGTAGGTGAGACAGGCCTTACGGACCCGATCGCTTTCCTCGAGCGATCGAAGGTACTGGATGTGCAGTTTCATTGAGAGCAGGAGCGCGTCTTTTTTTCTGTCGGATGTGCCCACGAAGCTCCAGCGATTCGAAGACGTAACTCTGTAAAAGACTTTCGCCTCCGGCACGAAGCGGGTACCCTCAGACGCCATCAGCACACGGCAGAAATACTCGCCGTCGTCGTCGCTAATGAGCCGCGTGTCCCAAACCCCGGCCGCTTCCGCCAGTTCTCTGCTTGTGAGCCACGTGGCCGTTTGCATGTGCAGGTTTTCGCTCAGCTGCGCCAGAAGCCATTCAACCGAGGTTAAGTCATGCCATAACGACGTTGGAATGAAGCGCGCACGGTGGACCCGATAGTTGAAATAGCCCCAAGACGAAGACAAAAGCTTTCTCGTGGAGGAGGGGTCTCCCAAGGCCGCAAGCTGACGCTCGATCTTGTCTGGCGCCAACATGTCGTCTGCGTCGAGCCACTGGATGTATTCACCAGTACTGAGCTTGAACGCGTGATTACGCGCCGCAGCGGCACCTTGGTTTTTCGTCGACACGACCGTAACCTCTGTCGACCCAAGTTGCCGCGCCACCTCGGCTGTCCGGTCGCTGGAGCCGTCGTCGACGACGATGATTTCCTTGCGCGGCCAAGTCTGGCCCATCGCTGACCGAAGTGCGTCGCCAATCCACTCCTCGGAGTTATAGGCAGGAATCAAAATCGAGACCAACGGTTTCATGACAAATGACTCCTGAGATCAGTCTGCCCGGGATTCTGCGGTGTGCGTCCCGCTAACTCTGTGCAGGGCCCGTGTGATGTGCTCAGGCTGGAGGACGGTCCTCCCAGTGCCTTCGGTGAGCCAGAGCGTTCTTCATAGGATGAAGCGGCGTGCGCCAACAAGCCTATGTGTTTGTATAACATCGCAATGGAAGCAGCGGGAAGGCCCGGCGCGACGAGCAATAACCCTGTCCCAAGACTGTCCACCCGTACAGTGGATTCTATCTTTGTTTCGGAAAAGAATGACCCTGTAATAGAGCTTATAGTTCGCCTGTCGTAACAGGAGCGGCAACGATGGCCAGAGCGATCAAGTTGCTTTTCTTAGCCCTGCCTTTATGGGCCCTGTTGTCTCCACGTGCGCAGGCTCAGACCGTCAATGCCGCAAGTTGCAACGAATCCGACGTACAAACGGCTCTTAGTTCGGCGGGGGCAGGTGGACAAGTAAACGTCCCAGCGGGTACGTGTACGTGGACTTCGCAGCTTGCCGTGAATAAGAACGTATCGATCATCGGTCCCGGGGCGGGTTCGCTTACGATCATTGACAATGCCCCTAGCGGCAACGAAATGCTCCTCTGGACGGGAACTTACGGCACAACTGGCTGTTCGACGGCGTCCAGCGTCTGTTTCCGTCTTTCCGGCATGACCATACAGCCAGTCACAGGCAGCACTACGCTGTTCTCCCCCGTAGGCCTTCTCGGAACATGCGCTTCGTCGGGATGTCCGAACATTCGCGTAGACGACAACACGTTCAGCGGATGGACCGAGGGCGGAAACGGCACGCAAGCAGAGTGGATCATCCGAACTGACAATATTTTTGGCGTAATTGACCACAATCATTTCACCAACACAGACTATGGAGAAATCATGGTCAACGCCAACTTGAGTGCGTACCTCGGTGTTGGATCCAACGGAGACAACTCGTGGGCGCAACCTGATACGTTCGGGAGCACGAATGAACTCTATTTTGAGTCCAACACACTCGATGCTGGAACCTCATATGACTGCGACGCGCCCCCCAATGGCGGTACGATGGGCGGCTGCCGCGTTGTCGTGCGATTCAACACGTTCAGCGATGTCAATGTTGGTGGGGCGATGCAATCGCACGGTACTGAATCTGGCGCGCGGCACCGGGGAATCCGTCATGCCGAGGTCTATGGCAACACAATCAACTGCGCGAGTTCTTCTGGCTGTACCGTTTCGGATGCATTTCTGAGAAGCGGCACCCTGCTCGCCTTCGGCAACGACATCACTGCTTCCAACGGCGGCTTCTACAACAGCCTGGTCGAGCTGCTTGAATACCGCGTGGCGAACGCATTCTCCCCCTGGGGCACCTGCGACGGCACGGGCGGTTACGACCAGAACGACGGCACCGTGTATAGCTCCGGGACGGCCAGCTCTGGCGGGCCAATGACGACACTCACCGATAGCACCAAGAACTGGACCACGAATCAGTGGGTGTCAAACGGCTCTCCCTATTCGGCACGGGATACGGCTGCCGGATGGGGTTCGGAGATCGACGCCAACACCGCGACCACCGCCACGCTTAATCAGAGCGCCTTCTCCTCTCCCACATGGACCGCAGGGGACAGTTATCAGATCTTGCGGGCGACCATTTGCATCGACCAGCCAGGGCGCGGAGCGGGAACCTATATATCCGGCGCCACTCCTTCACCGACTGGGTGGGTCAACGAAGTGCTCGATCCCGTGTATCAGTGGGCGGATATCAAAAACGCTGCGTTCTACTTCCCGGATGTGGGGAGCGATACGGCGCGCATCATCGCCAACCGCGATTGGTACTCGCAGGTGAGCCAATCGGCACAAAGCTCTCCTACCTCCCCATTCAACGGCACGGTAGGTACTGGATTCGGAACTCTCGCAAACAGGCCGCCGACATGTACGACGGGCGTTGGCTACTACGCGACGGACCAGGGTTCGTGGAACGGCAGTGGCAACACTTTCCCAGGCCAGTCCTTTGACCAAGGTGTGCTCTACGTCTGCGCCGCAACGAACACATGGAGCACCTACTATATGCCCTATACGTATCCGCACCCTCTCGTCCAGGGTTCGGGCTCAAGCTCGGGAAATCCGCCGGCAGCTCCAACAAACCTGACGGCCACTGTCCAGTGATCGGCGGTTGATCTTGCGCCAAAGGCTTCCGCTCCGCTATGCGTCTTGCACTTCGGTCGTCCAAAAAACTTCAATGCTCTCATCCATGCACGAGTCAACCACGTCCGAGATCTCGCTCCTTGCAACCCATCGCTTCAGCGCTAGGCCCTGTCGGCAGTCCGGCGTGTAGTTGAACGTCCCGTCTGGCGCCAGCCGCTCTAGCACTTCGATGCACTCGAGTCCCTCTCGCCGGAATTCGGGTAGATTGACTTCAAACGAAAGATAGGGAACGGGACGCTGCATTCCCCGCAAGACGCTCAGTTCGTGCCCCTCGACGTCGATCTTGACAAAGAACGGGCTTCCGTATGCCGCACTGAGCTGTTCAATCGAAACGGTCTCCACTTCCCTGCATTCGCCGAAGTTGAGTTTGTGGCCGAACTTTCCATCGTCTTCTCGCAAGGTCTCGGCCCATTTCTGACTCAGGGTATTCTTCGCAGATCCGGGTGCGTCGACCCACATCTTCTGAGTCGAACTGGTCTCGCTGACGGCCTTGGGCACGACGACCAATTGCTTCCGTTTCAACCGGTATCTCAGGAACTTCTGTCTCAGGGTCTCCCGACTGCACTCGTCGGGCTCGACGGCAACCACGTGAGCGCCCAGTCTCAAGAAGATATCGGCCTTGTAACCCTGGTTAGCGCCGACGTCGAAAATCAGATCCCCCTTACGAAATCCGCGCAAGAGTTTCCTGTAGAAATCGACTTCCTTTTGCCGATCATCGACGATTCGTCTGTCAGCCAGGCGCCAATAGAAGTCATAGATCCACGATGCCTTCGCTCGCTCGTAAACGCCGACGCTCCCGAGCAGCCTCCGAACGTAGTATTGGTATCCCATTGGTGAAGTTGTAGTTCTAGCAGTCATCGCTTTGAGCTGCATGTGCCTTGCGAGCAGCCAAGACGAGGTTCGTGCACTCGATGTCCTCGCGGCTGAGCCCTTGATACTGCGAATGTATGCGGAGGCCATTTACGTCGGCGCGAGCTGCCCTTTCCTCAAGAACGGAAAGACCCGCATCGGCAAACATCTTGAGCCACTGGCTTCGTTGAATTCGATTGATGTACTGCACGCGATTCTCGCACCAGAATTTCCATTGCGAGTCCGAGAACGTCAGATATTGCTTTGGGCTGGCCGATCGATCGTAGAAGCTGAGATGGTCCATGATGGCGATGCTGTGGATTGCAAGACCGCCAGGTACGAGCATGGAAGCTGTGTTCGACACAAATTCCGGCGCAGTTGCCGCCTGGATGTGCTCCATCACACCGGCGCTGATTGCCATGCGAAACGTGTTGCGTGGCAGACTCTCCATCAAGCCTGACGGGTCCAGCACGTAGCGAAACCCGAGAACTTTGTAAAGATCATCGAAGGTATTTGCGCTCTCAATCTTCTTAGCCAAGAACCGGGCCCGGTCGAAATCGCATCCATCCAGGAACCCATCCTGCCCGAACCGTCCTTCCAGCTGGCGAACGAAACTCTTCAAAGCGCTCAATTGGCGGTTGTCCCAGACATCATAGAGAACAGCTTGGAAGTCAAAGAACAGCCGCAACGTGAGCGCTTCCCAATGAACCCACCCAGTGCCGAGTTCGACGATCGTGTCGTCGGCATGAAGCGGGCCGTACTTTAGACACCAAGAAATGTTTCGCTCTGCCCGCTCGAAGTAGTAGGCCGGCATTTTGCCTACGGTCCGCTTTTCCCCGCCGAGGCGATTGCCAAGACCTCGATACAGGTTTCGTGCGGGTGCGCAACAAGAGAACGTTTTCAAGGCGAGGGCTGAAAGATGGTATCGGATCATCTGAGATTTACTTCCTGCCAGAATAACTGCCCATGACGGTTCGTGGCATCTGCCAGTAATTGCACTTGGGATGACTAGTTTGCGCTCGCTGTCGCCGGCACCCGATCGCGTATCCCGGAACCGAGCTTTTCTGGACCGTCAACGAAAAGGCGGTGGATAAGCTCAAGTGTCAACAACTGATGGATCTCGTTGGTATAGTTCCGATCGCCTTTGAGATGACCATGTACGACAGCCTCGAGTTGCCTTCGGTCGACATACGGTCGAGACAGGCTGCGCGGATCGAGCAAGACTTCTTGCACGTACGACGAGAGCCGATCCTGGTACCAAATTCGGAAGTGTGAAATCTTGTGTCTCCCGAGAAAGAGCCGTTCGAAGTGAAAGCTGCGCAGCGCGTGATCGACCCGCGCCAGCCATTGAGGCATTCCCATGTCATACGCGTACTCAGCCCTGAAAAGGAACTCTAGGAAGGCGTGCGAGGCAGTCTCTATGAGACGCCCTCTCTCCCCGAGCAGACCCCGATCCGTAGGGATTCGGAGTAGATCTCTGTTGCCGTCGGCTATCAGTCGAATCGAAGCCTCATTGCCGGCAAGGGTTGACCGGGGTGCGCGATACGCGGTCCGAACCAAATCATTGTCGAGAAATGGAGACCGCACCGAGAGCTGCGTCTGCTCGAGCGCGAGAACCCCGTAGTGATGCCACGGGCCCTGCTTGAAAACGGCAAAGGAAAGCGGGTGTCCGCGAAGAACGTCGGTATATGTTCAGCAAGCTTGCTGGAAGAGGGGCGCGAACTCAGCGCTGAACAACCCCGGCAGGGGCTGCACGGGCTTGAAAGCAACGACTTGGCGAAGGACCTCGCCGCCGTAGTTCCCCGTCATACGCACGGGCGCAGTCTTGCCTGCCCGTTCGATGACGTAGAGACCGGACGAATGGCTCACATCCGTGCACCCGTCAGTCAGGTACACGGCGCGCTCGGCGTAGCGCGGGAACTGTGCGAAGAAATCCTCTCCGGGCCGAATCACCTCGTGCGATTGCCCGCACGCCTGAGCCACCCGCCGCGCAATCGTTACGTCTTGGCAGTCACGGAGCATTCCCCCGAACGTGTAACAAGGCAGACTGCCCGGATCAGCTTTCTGCCAGGCCATGATCATCCGGGTGTCTAGGCCTCCCGTGAGAGACATGGCGACTCGCTCTTGCCCGCCGAAATGTCGCACAAGATTTTGCGAGAAGATGTTGCGGAACTCCGCGTAGTAGTGCTCCGGTTCCAGCGCGTCCTGGTTCTCCCAATCGCGAGCTTCGAAGTAAGCAGCCTTTTGCGCTAGGGATCCCTTGCGGAAGACCCAACTCGATCCACCTGGCAACACATCAATTCCCCAGAAGAGAGACCTGCCCTCGAGAGTGCACCCGCAGGTCAGGAATTCACCCAAAGCACGCGGGTCGATTCGTCGCAACTCCGGTCGGACTGCCAGAATCGCTTTTGCCTCGGCCGCGAAATAGAACGCATCCTGAGATTCGTGAAAGTAGACCCGATGCATCCTATACCGGTCATTGAAGAGCGTTGTTATTCCGCGATTCCGGTCCATCAGCAATCCGTGGAATCTACCGTTGAGCGCTGCCGGAAACGATGGATCCTCTTCATAAAGGTGAACGAGATACGAAGGTCCAACCGGGTCCACGTCATGCCCGCGCTCAATCAGGCGCCTGCTGGTTCCCGGCTCCGGAAACTCCTCTCCGGAGAAAACAAGAACCACGTCGCCACGCTCGTTTCGCAGAGGCATCCCATCGGAAAAGGAGTTTTCTCGCGCCACCCAGCCGACATACACCCCGAGCGACTCATCGATGTAAGTGCCCGTCGCATAGAATTCCTCGTGACGGAGAGCCTCGACCATTTGGAGAAGCTCCTGCTCCGCCTGCTCGCGAGGCATCCTGGTTATGAGACCTACGATCCCCGGCATTTCCTTCTGCTCTGGTCCAGTAATCTTGCTAGGCGTTCTCTAGGCCCGGAAACTTCCGTGCGTACCAGAAACTGCGGATTCTGCGATATGTGGCTATCATCGGCTCGGGCACCCAGTCGCCAACGCCGCGGTGGAGACCCAAGCGAAGCGCGAGGCGTCCCACAGCCGTTAGGGGTACGTAGTATCTTGGCAACTCGATCTTTTGGAATCCGTTGTGCCGTTTGAAATCGGCGAGTCCATCGCGCTGCTTTTTTCCGTAGGACATGTTTGCGTACCAAAGGTATGAGATTCCTCGCTCGGCGCAGGACCGGACGGCATGGGCGATGAGTGCGTTCTGAGGAGCCTTATCCCGCTGCCCAATCATGGAAACAATCTGCATCAGGCCCGCCTGACTTTGATGTTCGTCGGTCACCATCTTGATGAAACCGATGAGTGTGCCCTCGAGGAACGCTCCGATAAAAATGCTACGTTCCATGAACGTCGCGTTGATTCTGCGCACGTAATCGAGGTCCTTACGGTAGTGCCAGAACCTCATGCCTTGGCGGATCGGAGACTCGTCATAGATGGCTGAAACTCCGCGAACGAGATTGTCGTCGAAGGGCACCTCTCGAACGACGATTCCATTCTTCGCTGCCTTACGAACCTTGTTTCTGACTTTGAAATCGATCTGGTTCTTCATCCAGTGATCGAAGGTCGAAACGGGTAGCGCAGCCATATTGTCCCATTCCACTGTGTAACTGTATTTTGGCGTTGGCTCAGAAAGTTTCTGAATGAATGTAAAGAGATCGACCCGCATTGCGGACCGGCGAAGACTTGCCAGTGCGCCTTCCGGATCTTCGAGGAACTGATAGCCTTCTCCATCGAGATAGGCGATTCGTGCCAGTTTTCCTTTGATCCGGATTTCACCACCGCAGACTTGCAAAGAGCACCTGCCTTTCTTCTGTCCTTCGATCATCGTGCAGCGGACTCGCGACTGCGCTGGGCGTCCGGACGGTTGAAGCTCCTCGTAATGCGAGGGGGCGGAACGGCACCCGTGCGATCGGTCGACTCGATTGGGACTCGGCCGACCGCTCGCGCTATTACCGGCGCTGACTGACTGTTTCCAAGGGCCGCTTCGGGAGGCTTCTCACCTCATCGAGATTGTCAGACGCAGCAACCGCGGCAGCGCGGTCCTCCATGACCTTCACGCTAGGGATGCCCGCTAGCAAGTATGTCATCCAGAGAAGGTCGCCCTTGCCAAGGCTTGCTGACGTGAGGTTGTCGACAACCAGAATGGTCCATAGGGCCAATCCGAGGGAGGCGAAATTAGGCGCCGTCCTGAGTTTCCTGCAAATCGATCCGTAACTGAGGATCAGGAACCCGCAAATGAGAACGAGTCCAATTAGACCAAGATTGATGTAGACCTCGAGGTATCCGTTGTGCGCTTGATTGGGTTGCCACGGATTCCTCTCCCAGAGATACAGCAGACGAGGACCCAGCCAAAAACTCTCATAGCCGGTGCCGACAATCGGATTTGTTTTCATACCAAATATGTCCTGCCACAACTCAGTTCGACCGGTGAAGGTCGAATCCCGCCCGACGGCTTGGGCAGCCTGATCGACCAGATTGAAGCTGTATACGGCTATGGCACACAAAGTCAGCCCAAGCGGAAGGAGCCATTTGAGCTGGATGGGATGGCGCTGAGCCCAGTTGGTCCGAGCCGCAAGGACTACCAAACAGCCAAGCGGGAGGCATACCCTGCAGGTTGCGCAGTTAGAAAGATTCAGCATCCAGAGCGACATCCCGATAAAGGCGAGATTCACGAGAATGATCTTTTTGGTCCGCCGTTCCTTGCGCCGGGACCAGCGGGTTGCCGTGTCCCAGAAAAAGAAGAGGATGCTCAACATGCAAAGAGCTCCCAGCGAGTCCTTGCCAGACGTAGCTCCTGAGTAGTTAGGCGCACCGGTCCATGCCGAATAACCTCTGCCGATATCCGGAAAGTACTTGATGAGGGTCACGGAAAGCGGAATCAGCAGATAACAAACGCGCCGGATGAGCGTGCGGAGAGCATCGAGCGGATGAGGATCGGAGAGAGCCACGAGAATCATCAGGTAGTTCCCGAGGTCCCTGTACCACCGCCTGAACGCTATGAGTGGGAAGTCGGACCAAAAGACGCTCAGCAGAGCGAAAGAGAGAAATGCCATTAAGGCTGCGTTCCGGGCGAAGAAGTTGCCCCACCTGAAAGATCGCGAGATTAGAATGCCGATCGCCAGCAAGATTAAGACGAAGAAGATAGTTCGGTCTAAGGGATTCCCTTCCTCAAGGTTCCCGGATGCGAGTCGCAGGTGACTGCCCGCGAGCCACTGCGAGGGAAGTCTCGACCCACAGATGAACATCCAAATTGCCGGAACCCACAACGGCGCCGAAGCACTCGCGTCCTTGGCCGGGTCACGCCATGCCAAGACCACGAGGAGGACGAACCAAAGAATCAGTGCTAGGGAAGCAGGCATTGCGTCGGTTCAAACTTGGAGATCATAGTGGCCGGCAGCGAACTCGTCATTTTTCGCGCTGCAGACAGAGTCGATCCGCAACTATTGTGACGTGAAAAGCTCCGGCCGAAGGCGCTTCAGTTCAGGTTGAATAAACGCGACATTGACGAGTTTCAGTGCAGAGCCATCGGTCGGTTCCAAACTGTAGCCTGCACGGAGCCGCCCGTCACCCGTGATTTGACACAGCTCGTATCCCTTCTGTTTCAAGAAATCTGCAAGCTGAAATGGGTCAGCAGCAGACCCGGCGCGGCGTCGGATTTCCGGGCCGTTCCGATGAGGACTACCCTCTGCCGGCAGTAGAGTCAATTCACATACGATCGTCTTCGGCGGGCAGATCCGCAATGTTTCTGCCATGCCCTGAAGCGCGTCCAATTCAGCCCCTTCGATATCAATCTTCATCACATCTATGCGCTTGATCCCATTGGTGCGAACGTATTCGTCGATCGTCACAATCGGCACCAGAACTTTGGAGTCGCGATTGAGCCACTCATGGGGATAAAGCGAGGAACCGCCGATTCGATCTGGATCGTACAGCTCCAGATACTTGCCTGATTCCTTGCCAACAGCCAGCCCATTGACATGAATGGCCCCAAACTGCGCGTTCAGTTCAACCGAGCGGCGCAAATGAGGAATCAGGCATGGATTGGCTTCGAATGCGTGCACCGCACCGGACGTCCCGCACAGTGGGAGAACATAACAGGAATAGAACCCGAAATTGGCGCCAAGGTCGAAGAAGATATCGTCTTTTCTAACGAGTCTCCCAAGTAGCCGGACCACGCCGTGTTCGTCTTCCGTATGTACATCGGTGTCGTAGCCGGTGAAATAGTAGAAGAGGCTCAGTTGCGCTAGTTTCTTCTCGCCGCCGCAAAACATTTTGCCCCCGGACTCAAACGTGGCGACCCTCGCGAATCCGCTCCCTTCACAGTCGATAAGCTTCGAACCAAAGTGCCGGCAGAAACTCGAAATCGTCCTGCTCGACGGATACTTGTGACCAAGAGACACGAGAGCCCTCTCGCATGCCGAGCGCCACGGCGCAGCAGCCGCTATTCCGCTTAGAAAGTCCACAGCCTGACCCTTGACGCTCATTGCTCTACCCCTCGCGCAATGCGCAGCGTGGCATCGTCCGGCCCGTCCAATGCGAAACCATCGTGAGAGCGGGCGGCATTCAGCTGCTCAAAGATCGCGTCCATGATTTGCGCGGTGAGCAGAATTTCGCGATACGGGATGGGCACGGGAGCATCGTCTCGAATGGAGCGGTAGAAGGAGCCGATCAGATTCTTCATACCGGAATCCATGTGGTAGTTCCTTCCCAAGAACAACTTTACATTTCTCATCAAGTTGCGGAGATGCTGTTGCGCAAACAGTAAGGGGGGGACAAATCGGTCTAAGTAGCTCTTGAAATTCTTGCCGCGCAGTCTAATTAGAACGTCGTGATCCTGGTCGAGAATCAAACCGTTCTTCGAGCCGAAGACTCGAAGTTCGTGCAGCACGGGTCTCATCTGCGTTGAGAAGGTGAAATACGCGGTTCGTCGCTCTTCCTCGCAGATGATGACTCGCAGTTCATCCACGATTTCAATTTCTCCGATGCTCCTGAGAAGCGGACTTACGTATCCAAACGCGATCACGTGCGGCTTCTCGCTCGTCAGGAACTCTGCAAGCCGGGCAACCCCGTGGCTTATGATGTTGTGGACCAGCTTTCCCGGCAATCGGCGAACCCAGTGCTGCTTGTCTCCGAGCAGCGCCCGCGCGTAGTTCGGATCGGTCAGGTCATAGTTAAAATGGCTTTCCACATGGACAGGAACGCCCAAGTAACCACTCGCAATGAGAGCTCTCATGCGCAATGCGACATCGGTGAACTGCTGGTCATGGCCAACCGTCAGCTTCAAGCCTGTTCTCTCGGCCAGCTCGATCAGGCGTCGAGCTTGTTCTAGGTAGACGGTAAATGGCTTCTCGACATAGACGTGGCACCCGCTTTCAAGACAAAGTCGTGCGAGGTCGAAGTGGCTCTCCGGCGAAGTCGTGATATGGACAACATCCGGCCGGGCTTCACGGAGAAGCTCCGCTACGTCGGTGAAACACTGTTTGACGGGAAACCGTTCAAAGAGCTGCCTTGCCATTAGCGGTTCGCGATCACAAACGGCTACGATTTCGCAGCCTTCAATTCTTTGGATCGCTGCGGCGTGAGAATCGGCGATCTTCCCGCACCCGACGATGGCAACCTTAAGCATGCTGCCCACCCTGCGCCGCGCTGTGGAAGTAACGCTGCAGAGCCTCCGCAGTAGTCACCTTGGGAGACCAGCCTAGCTTGGCCTTCAGCTTCTCGTTGCTATAGTGTGTCTTCTTCCAATAGGCGTGCCAACGGCTCGTATTGAAGGCGGGCGGCACTTGGCCCTTCGACCATTGCGAGTACTTTTCCCAGAGATAGCAGAACGCATAGCTGACCGAATGCGGCACGTAGATCGAGTTGAAGTGCCTGACACCCCGCTTGTAGAGATCCAAAAACCGACGGCTAGACACTAGCTCATCATCGACGACATTGAAGATCTCGCCGTCCACTCCCCTCACCAAGCCGGCCAGAACGATTGCTTCTGCACAGTTGTCGACATAGGTAAGCGGCATTGTGTTGGATCCGCCGAGATGCAAAAAGAGGCCGAATGTATCGACCCCAACGCGGCCGCCAATTTCAGGTTTCCCCGCGCCGTAGACGCTCCCGGGTCTGAGGATCACATAGGGGATTCCGAAATTCTTGCTGTACTCTGCAACAATCTGCTCCTGCTTGACCTTCGCAAAGCAATACGCCTCGCCTCGCGTCTCCGCATGTTGTTCAACGGGACATGACTCATCTAGAAGTCGCCCCTTCGGGTTCTGGCGGTTACTGTAAACCGCAAACGAACTTACGAGGACGAAACGTCGCAAATCCCCATGTCGCAAGCTCGCATCGAGCAGGTTTCGTGTGGTAACGACGGAATTCATGAACGCGTTCGGATAGGATTTTTCGCCGGTGCCAGCCGCCAAATGGACAGCGAGCGACGCATCCTTGACCGCATCCTCGCAATCCTCGCGCGAGAGAAGATTCCCCCGTACAATTCTGAATTTTACACCCTGCGGCCGCTTCTTGAGTACGGCCTGAAGCGCGGCCAGCTTGCTCGAAGGCCTCACAAAACAAATGAGGTTGCGAAATCCGCGATCCAGCAGGTTTTCAATTACGCGAGACCCAATGAATCCAGCCGCCCCTGTGATCAGGATTGGATTGTCCGCTGAAACGATGTACGGATTCGCTTGTTCCGCCACTTGTGGCTTGTCCAAGAGTGATTCGCCGCTATCGTTTCCCGTGCTCGCCATGCGATCTGTCATCGCCTGGCCTCGGCAGAAACATTCTTCTCGGCGCACTGATCGACCGTGATATCCAGGTAGTCGACTGACCGGCGAGCTCCAGTCTCACCTGCCTCTCGCTTGTCGCGTATGCGCAGGCGCAGGCCAGGAAGGCTGGCGCCCCATTCGGCATCGAACTCAACGCGTACCGCGCCGGGAAGGCTGTCGTCCGCCTCGAATGTCGCCGACCGACGCTTTCTGAACCAAGCTGTCGCTTGGCCTGCGGTGGCGAACCACGCGCCTCGCGATTTCAGGTCCTGAATCAGCTCGCGATAGCAGCCGTCCCACAGCCGCTCCGGCGCGAGGCTCCGATCGTGCCAATTGACGGTGAGGCATCCTCCATAGCGAACCACGTCGTCCGTCAATTGCCGCAGACGGGTACTCGCCTCTCGCGAAGTGAGATGGAGGTAGCTCGGATAGAAGAGGGCCGTATCCATGGCATGGAGCGGCAATTCCAGCAGCCGCTCGACTCCAACCGGCCTGTATGCTTGCGTCGTACCCGCGCGATACCCCACCGTGTCGTTGTAGCCGATCGTTGAGTCGTACGTCGCTCCACCCTGCTCGAGCTTCGCCGGCGATTCCTCGTTGTAGTAGAGCCAGTGCATCCGCGCGCCAGTCTCGGCGACTCCGGTTAGGTGGCGAATCTCTTCCAATTCCTCGCGTCCTGCGGAACTGTCGATCCATGCATCGATCCCGTGCAGTCCGACTTCGTGGCCTGCGGCCCGCAGTTTGGAGATCGAATCCGCCAATTCTGCCGCCGCGTAGCGAGCCGCGCGGAACGGCGGCGCCGGGTTGTCGTCAGCTCGTCTTCCAGCGTAGCCTCTACGCGGAATCATGAAGAATGTTGACGGCAGATCGCCTTCCACTTGCAGGTAACGGCGATCGAAGTCGCGCCAGAAATCCTTGGCAAATCCCACGTAAACGAAAGGCAGTTTGATCACAGCCAGCCAGTTCTGAATTCCATCGCGAATCGACATTCGCCCGCGAAAAACGTCGATCAGCGAGCCGAACGTAGCGCGGAGTAGGAAGCCGATCACCGTATGATCGAGTCCATGTTTACAAATCGAGGGATGGTCCACATCGTGAGTCAAGCAGGCCACAAGTTGACAACCTTCTGGCACCGGCGGGATTTCAACGAATGAAATTCCGCATTCCGTCAGCAAATCACTCAGAAGTGCGATGTGCAGTTCCAACGTGGGAATGCTCGCATTGAAGTGCGGCTGTCCCACTGTTAAGAGCGTGTGAATTTCGCTGAATAGATCATAGCCGATTCGCGCCCGCGATCTGCCGCCATCTTCATCCAGATACGCTGCGCATTCTTCGGAACCTTCGACCTTCAACAAAACGTTCCTCGCTCCAGCAAAGCTGACCGTAGGACCGTAGATTGGAATCCGGCTTTCGCGGTACGAGAGCACGCACGGCTTCGTACGCTGCGATGCGATCCTGGCTCGATCGTCACATGAATTGCTGTTTCCGGAGTAGGTGACGATCAATTCTGCGCTGGCCTCGCGCTCACTTCCATCAGCGCAGATGACGACGTCGTAGTGCTGATCTTTTCGATAGAACTCCCACGGGGTCTTGAATAGTTCAAAAAACTCGCAAACAACCTCACGGTCAGCCGGATTCGCAATGACGCCGATCATCGCCGCTGGCTCAGTTCAATACCGCCACGGGCTCCTCGTGCGCTCGGAGCCATTCTTCAAAAAGTGCGAGACTAAACAGAATCTTGTGGTTGTCTTGACGGCCGGAGGCATGCTGCTCGAAAAGGCGGCGCACAGACTCAGGGCGAAGATATTGATAGATCCTCGAACTGCTGTCGAGGAGCGTCTCAGACATTCTCCCGTCGATGGTGCCGCGGAACCAATCGTCGACCACGTTGACCGCGAACCCGCGCTTCGGGCGCTTCAGGATTGACTCGGGAAGATACGTCCGGCAGACCTGGCGGTGCAGCCACTTCCGCGAGCCGTTCCGAACTTTCAGATTGGCGGGCAATCTCTCGACGTATTCGACGATCTCTTTGTCAACGTATGGCACGCGCAACTCGAGGCCGTGTGCCATGGAAAGTTTGTCCGCATACATCAAGAGTTCGTCCGGCAAAGTCGAGCGCACTTCGATGAACTGAAGTCCTCCCAGTTCATCGGTCTCGGTCATCAGTTCGGCAAGGTCTTCCCAGCATCCCAGAATGCTATCCCCCGAATTCGAGTCAAGCAGGCCATCCTGAAACAGCTCGTCGATTTGCGGCCCAGGGAGCAGCGACAGAACATTCTGATATCGCCGCATGCGGTCCTCGATCGCCAATGACTGGACCCCTCGCTTCAGCGTTTCGTTTCTCGGCAACGCCGCCACCGTTGAGGAAATGGGCGCCCGCATCCAACCGGGCAGCTTGGCCCAGAATTCGCCATAGCGAACACCGAGGTGGCGCTTGTAGCCGCCAAACAATTCGTCCGGGCCCTGGCCCACGAGCGCTACCTTGACGTCTTGGCGGGCTCGCTGGCACACGAAGTACATCGGAACGATCGAGGACGCCGCAATCGGCTCCTCGAGCGACGCCACGATCTTTGGCAGCGCTTCCTCAAAAATCGACTTCGTGATGGTGATGCTTTTGTGCTTGGCACCAAGAATGCGGGCCGTCTCGGCTGCGTCAGCCAGCTCATCGTCCGCAAAACTCGAGCCGTACCCAACCGTGTACGTCGGCCACGAGCTGCCGTTCAGGCTCATCAGCGCCAGTAAGAGTCCTGAATCGAGACCGCCGCTCAAAAGCAGGCCAACCGGTACATCGCTGATGAGTTGCCGCTTGATCGCTCCCTTATACAGCTCAAGCAATTCTTCACGGGCTTCATCGGACGATTTGGCCGGTGAAAACGGAACCGGCTTGAATCCATACCACCGACTCACCTCAAACTTGCCGTCTTGAACGGTGAGTTTTGTTCCCGGTGCGAGTTTGTGTATGCCCTTGATGATTGTGAAAGGAGACGGCGTAAAGCGATTGCGAAGGAAGAGATTGAGCGAAGTGGGATCAATCTCCGCTCTTTCCGGCATCGCCGCGCGAACCGCGTGCATTTCCGAGCCGAAGTACAACCGGCCCCCATCCACGCGGTAGTAGATCAGCTTGATTCCGAAAGCATCCCGCGCAACAACAAGCCGTTTCTTTCTTACGTCCCAGATGGCCAAGCCGAACATCCCGTTGAGGTGATTGAGAACATCGTCGCCCCACTGCTTGTAGCCGTGGATGATGACCTCGGTATCTGAATTCGTCCGAAAGACATGCCCGAACCCTTCTAGTTCGCGGCGCAGCTGAGGGAAGTTATAGATCTCGCCGTTAAAGATTACCCAGACGGATTCGTCCTGGTCCGACATGGGCTGGTGCCCGCCAGAGAGGTCAATGATCGAAAGCCGGCGGAATCCAAGCCCGAGAGGTCCAGCTATGTAGAACCCCTCATCGTCGGGACCGCGGTGCGCAATGGACTTGGCCATCGCTTCGATATCCCTTCGGTGGACGGGCTCTTGATTCGCGAAGTTATATTGCCCACAAATTCCGCACATGAAATCTCTCTCTTACGCCTTTGCAGTCCCGTTCTTATAACCAGTCGTAAACAGTTCTAGCGTCGACCGTTTTCAGATAAACCGTCGAAGTCGAGTAGGAGGACTTGAGTCGACCGGCGCATACCTGGAAAGTTTTGGCGGAGGGGGTACGATTCGAACGTACGAGACCTTGAAGGCCTGGCGGCTAAGAAGACCGCCGGTTTAGACCGCTCACCCACCCCTCCGTATCAAACTCCGTCGGCATTCCAACTAGGCCACACTCTGAGCGATGATGAAGATTACGGCGCGAACGCGCCGAGAGTCGTGACAATAGAAAACAAAGACTTCGAAACATTTGTGACTGTGCCCAGCGATGCATCGGGACGTTGTCCCAACCAACGAAGAGTTCGCGAGCTCGAAACGAGCCGTCTGATTTCTGCCACCGCGTCAACAAATCAGTGACTACGTTCGACAGAACCTTGTCCAACTGTTCGAGACGGCCAGATAAGAGCACGGCCAAATTGATGGACTCGGCATAGTCGTAGAGTTCTCTCTTGTAAACAGTCATTCGCGGCCGCTTCGAGAACGGCAAAGGAAGACCATCCGCGTCGACAAGATTTTCGACGTAGTAGCGGACACCTCTTTCGATTGCACCCCACGTTCGTGGGCTGGGTGTTAGCTCTTCGATCTTCGCAAGAGCCTTCAGAACGAAACATGTGTGAAAGTGATCGACGAAGTTCCTCGCCCCGTCCGTCGAATAAAACCAGGAGCCGTCGGCATTTTGCGAAGCCAGCACGAAATTCAGGTTTCGCTGTGCCCTTTCCAAATACCTGGGTTCAGACAGCTCGATGCCGGCCTTAGTGAGGAGAAACGCTCGGTAGGCCGAGGCGTTGACCACACCACAGGGGTCGTCGGGCACCGGCGTGTAGCCGCAGCTGCTTGCGTCAGGCCCCGTCTCCACGTCGCGATATGCTTCGAAGCCGTGCTTCGCGATCGACTGCATGATCCGCAGCCATCTCGGATCAGAATTTAACGCGTACACGGCTGAGAACGCTTCGTAGACGTAGGGCAGCGTGGTAATCATAGGCGTGCCCTCTCGGAGCGTTCCGTTTCTCGTCACCCAGTCGAACGGATAGCCCCAAGAGTAATCACTAAAGTTTGGGCAGCGCGTCTGCTGGAGAACATCGAGGAAGTGAACAGCTCGGCGATAG
>Ga0187784_10000217_pt1 | contig 39655 bp, 31 predicted proteins | sample 1015_SJ02_MP15_2_FD_132964 | JGI IMG/M metagenome (GOLD analysis project Ga0187784, IMG submission 132964) | Tropical peat soil microbial communities from peatlands in Department of Meta, Colombia - 1015_SJ02_MP15_20_MG | ecosystem: Environmental > Terrestrial > Soil > Wetlands > Peat | place... | reverse complement strand
TGCCTCCGCATGCTGGCATCTTAATACTGGTCAGATTAACAGTCAATGCAATTTATCCTAGGCACTTTCGCTATTTAAATGCCGTACCACCATCAGTTGGGAGAGTTGTGCGGAGTTGCTGGATGCAAGTCGTGTCTGAGTTTCGGCTCTAAGCCGCGACCTCGCGATCCCGAAGACGCGGGAGCGACGCTACAGAATCAAACAGAGACTACTCGGAACTCGAAAGTGTGGAAAATGCAAGATGAATTCGCTACACTGGGTGTCGCCTGCCAGGGGCAAAATTTTTTTTGGGCCTAGTACGATTGTACTGTTGCAGAGCATCATTAGTTGAGTTATAAATGTCACGAAAGATCGGAGAGGAGGAAACTAGCGCATTCAAACGACGGGATGAAAAAGCAGGAGGGAGCGACAAAATGTCGGGTGTTTCCGGCCTGCCTAAAAATATATTGACTTCTCGGAAATAAAAGCATAGGCTTTTCCCCAAGCCGGTTTTCTATCAACCGGTAAAAGTGTTTCTTTGGGGAGAGCCTTAATGAAGAACCTGGTATTGACGATCCTTCTTGCGCTGCTGGTAGTTGCGACAGCAATTTCGCTTCGGCGCTTGATCGCGGGCAACGCGACGGTCGCGGCACAGAGCCCAACGTTGGTGGCTATTGGCACAGAGCCTGTTCCGCCCACACCGACGCCGCCGCCCAGTCAGAAGCCGAAGTTGGTGGCCATTGGCACGGAGCCCGTTCCGCCCACACCGACGCCGCCCAAACTGCGCACCACGTTGGTGGCTATTGGTACGGAGCCCGTTCCGCCTACACCGACACCACCGCCGCAATAGATTCCTCGGAATCGCGTGAGCGATCCGGGGGATCGTGGTTTGAAAACGCGCTCTCGGTTCGCTCATGGACGCCAGCATAATTAGCTACGGTTTTCAGTACGGCGGCTACCTAATTGAGACCGGCCTGCTCATCTTCGTGATTGTGAGCGGTTACCGGACTCGGCTTGTTAGCGTGGCCATATATCTTTCCTGCCTACTCGGCGCCGGTCTGGCGCGTACACTAACGATCTACAAATTCGGCGTGGCCTCCCCGCAGTACATGCACATTTACTGGACGACCGACTTCCTGCTGGTCATGAGCCTCTTCCTGTCGGTGTGTCTCTTTTTCCGACGCGCCTGCTTGCAGGAAGAGAAGATGTGGCGCTATGTTCGCCTGTTGCTCGGTATCGTCTTTGTGTTGGTCATGGCCGTCTCAGGCCTCATCTTCTCCCACAAATACAGCGACCTCTTCTCTAACTTCGTTTACGAGTTCAACCAAAACCTCTACTTCACTTGTCTGGTACTGAATACTCTGCTTTACCTCCTGCTGCAACAAATCGAATCCGCTGACGATCAACTGGGGCTCCTGGTTTGTGGAGTGGGCATCCAGTTCGCCGGCCCGGCGGCGACTTTGGCCCTGGTTCACTTGACGGCGGGAGAGCGGTTTGCCCAGTCATTGAATTCCCTCTGCATGCGTATGTGCACTTTCGGGATGCTTTTGGTTTGGACATACGCGATCATACATGTGAAAGACAAGGTTGTTCGGGTTACCCGGCGTGAGATACCTGTTCTGGCCGAGGTTACCGCGGATTTGAATGTCTAAGTCAGGTGAAACGCGATGATACTTGCTGCGCTTATATTGATACTCTCGACGGCGATGTTCTTCTTCTACTTCCAAGTCACCTGCCAAAAGATTCTGCGCCGGCAGTTTGACCGGGAATACTTTCAATCCATTGTCAACGCGAACCGCTTGGAGTTTCCGTCTTTGCGAAAGTCGCTGGAGGAATTCGGCGCGCCGGTCGATTATCCCCGGCTGCGCATGATGCTCAAATGCGACTTCCTGGCCCTGACGTACCTCCTTAAGAATGCCGCGAATCTGAACCAGCGCTACTCGAATGAAGAACGGCTCTTGATCCTGTATTTCCGCTGGCAGTTCCTTTCGTTGGCAGTGCGACGTTTGTTAAGGGTTGGTGAGAAAAAGGCCATCCTCAGACTGACTTCCGTTCTTCAATACTTCGCGAATGTGGTTGGCCAGCGCGTGAACACGGTACGGTTTGGGAATTTGACCGTGGCCGATTATCTTCTCAACCTTTAATCCAATCCGCCCCGCGGCTCCCCTGGGCCCCGCCTCCCTTTTCGCGGCACCGCTGTCCCGTTCATCTCTGTGACTCAGACACTAACTCGAACGCAGGGTGTGGATTCCCGCTTTCGCGGGAATGACGATATTCAGGGCACCCATCCCCGGCATCGTCATTCCCGCGATAGCGGGAATCCACTTCCGGCCTCTGAACGATAGCCTTCTCATTATGGCAGTTGACCCAGACCTCTATTAGGTGTATGAAGCAAGCAGTAATGTATTTGGCCCCTGGATTGAAAGGCCAGGTGCGACTGCAATGAAGACGGTTTGGCGGGTGACCATTCTGGTGTTGTGCGCCTTGACGGGACTTGTAGTCACCGGTCACGGCATAGTGGAAGCGGCGCTCATTCGCACGCCTGGCCATCAAGACATCATGCGCCATCTCTTAGAGGGAAGCATTTCAATCGCCGGGGGGGCCTGCGTGGTTGCGGTGGCCTTTGACCAACTCGAATGCCTGCGCAGCCACCGCAAGAACGGCGACATTCTATAGCAATCGGGAGATCGGGTGATCGGGTGATCGGGTGATCGCCGAAACCCGAAACTCGAAAAGCGAATTAAAGGGCGATTTTCGAATTTCGAACTGCCTGTTCACCCGATCTCCCGATCACCCGATCACCCGATTATCCAGCTCCGAATCATCTCCAGGTCCAGCGAGCGCCGCACATGGGCGGCCAGGCGGTCCAAGCGCGATTCCCGTTCCGCCGCAACGAAAGCTTTGGCGGCGCAAGGCGCAAGGCCGCGCGCCGCGCGCGCTGCCTCGAGGAATGCGTGGCGGAAGCTATCACCGTCGAAGATTCCGTGGACGTACGTCCCTAAGACGCGCAGGTCCGCGCTGACGGCTCCGTCTGTCACAAGGGCGCTCATGCCCGCGCGTGTAAGCTCGGCAAAGGGCGCAGCTTCCTCCGCGTACACCGTTTCGCCGACGTGGATCTCGTACCCGCGAAAGGCGCACTCGTGCGAAGGTTGGCCGAAGATCACGGGCCTCGAGAGGCGTCCGGTTGCCGGACGCGCAATCTTCTCTGACCGGAGCACCGTCCGCACGCCGAGCAGCCCGAGCCCTTCGCGAGCGCACGGAACGCCGCTGTTTTCAATGCCCTGCGGGTCCTCGATTTGAATACCCAACATCTGGAAGCCACCACAGATTCCGGCGACGCAGCCGCCGCGCGCGTAGTGGTCGAGGAGGAATGGAGCCAGACCACGCTGGCGCAACCATTCCAAATCGTTGAGGGTCTGCTTGCTGCCAGGGAGAATCACCAGGTCAGCGTCGCACAGTTCCTCGGCACGCTCGACGAATGCCAGCGCCACCGAGGGTTCCGCCGCCAGAGCATCGAAGTCCGTGAAGTTGGACATATGCGGCAACGCGATTACCCCGATGCGCAAAGGCCTTTCGCGTGAGGCACCATCGATGTCCTTCCACACCCGCCCAGCGCTGCGCCGGTTTTCGATGGCAACGCCGTCCTCCTCGTCCAGCGCCAGATCGTGCAGGTAGGGAACCACCCCTGCGCAGGGAATTCCCAGCCGGGGTTCCATCATCGTCAACCCGGGCCGCAGCAGCGAGATATCCCCGCGAAACTTGTTGATGGCGTAGCCCCGGATCAAGGCGCGCTCGGAAGGCTCCAGCAGTTCGAGTGTGCCCAGAAGAGATGCGAAAACGCCGCCTCGGTCGATGTCCGCGACCAGCAGGCAGGCCGCGTTCGCCGCGCGCGCCATGCGCATATTCACGATGTCGTGTTCTCTAAGGTTGATTTCAGCCGGAGAGCCGGCTCCTTCAAGAATTATCACCTCGTATTCAGACGCCAATTTCCTATAGCTTTCCAGAACCACTGGAAACAGGTCCTCGACTCGGCGTGTGTGATAATCTGCTGCCGTCACCTGGCCCCAGACCCGCCCCAGCAGGACGATTTGCGAGCCTGTGTTCGACGAGGGTTTGATGAGCACTGGATTCATTTCGGCGCAGGCGGGTATGCGGCAAGCCTCGGCCTGCAAAGCCTGGGCTCGCCCTATCTCGCGCCCATCGGGCGTGGCGGCCGAGTTGAGCGACATGTTCTGGGCTTTGAACGGGGCCACACGCCAGCCGTCGTCAGCAAAGATACGGCAGAGCGCAGCCGCCATGATCGACTTGCCCGCGTGGGACGCCGTTCCCAGCACCATCAGCGCACGGGCAGATCTGCTTATCGACAACATCCTCGCCTCCAAAAGCAAAACCGGAAGAACAAGTCATTCCGATCGCGGTCAGGAATCTCGCTCTGATTCATTCTTCTACCCGCCCCTCGCCATTTGGCGAGCTAAACTCGCCGCTACATGAGCTAGCGAGGCCTCTGTGGCTGGAAGTACTTAAACATAACGCGGCCTATGGGCGCAACCCAACGTGGCACGGCCATCCTGGCCGCGCGCACGGGCGGGACGCCCGTGCCACGAAATTCGCGCGGCGCGCGCGGCTTTTCGCCCTCTCCCCCTTGGGGGAGAACGTGGCCCGCCCCCGGCGCTTTCTCCAGCCGGCACGGGCCGGGTGAGGGGGTCCACAAGGCCGCGAGCAACCCGGCTGCGTCTCGCCCTCTCCCCCCTGGGGGAGAGGGTGCCCCGCCGTCCCGATGTACTTCATCGGGAGGCGGGCCGGGTGAGGGGGTCCACAAGGCCGCGCCGAGTTCGCCTGGGTGGCGCATAAATCGCCCTTCATGTGTGCGCCCCAACCTGCGCTCTGCGCTCACCATGGCGCATACACAAAAACCAATGCATGCGCCATCCGCGGTCACTCCCCACCTGTTCATAAACCAAGCCAGCCCGCTTCCGAGGGTGTCCTGAGCCTTGACGTGAGGTGGGCGGTGTCTTTATGATATTGCGCAAGGGCACAAGCGACATTGGGCATTCCGGCGGAGAGCCTATGCCACAACACCCATGCGCTCCCGTCGGCCGGAGGGATAGCGGTGCGAGCTCCTTTCGTTCTCGGCTCGGTTTTCATGGTCATTTTCTCTGTCCCGTTGGGCTCCCAGCAAAGTGCCGAGGCGGACAAGAAGCAACTTGAAGCGCGAGCCAAGGAACTCATCACCGAGGGCGAAGCTCTCGAACGACAAGGCAAGCTGCCCGAGGCTCTCGACAAATACGTGGATGCGGAAGGCGTATTCTCCACAAGGGAGGGCTTGGGCGGAGCCAAGCGCACGCGTGATGCCGAGAATCAGAAAGTCAACGCTCTCGTGGCGTCCACACACCACTCTTACGACGAAGCCAAGTTCGCGGACTGCGCCGCGCAGCTCGAAGAGGGCTTGAAAATTGAGCCTGCCAATGCCCTGCTCCACTACGACTTGGCGGCTTGCTATTCAAAGCTGGCCGACCGCGGCCGGGCCTTTGATCACTTCGAGCAATCCCTCGTCGCGGTCGTGAGACCAAGTGTGCGCGCGGAAGAGCTCGAGTTGCGCTCTGAGCTGCTGATGGGAACCGATCCCTCAGGTTCAATGGCCGGGGACCCGCCGGAGACCACAAAGAGGCTGGAAAGCTTCAACCAGGCCTATCTGGCCGCCGGCCGCGACCCAGGCGACATCACCACCAGCGTTGACAAGCAGGACTCGGCCGCTGCCCACAACCTCTGCGGGCTGACCAAGGACCTGACGCGCGATTTTCCCACCAATGCTGCGGCGGGATTCAATCAGGCCAAATGCGCCGAGGAAGACGGCCACGCGGACGAAGCGGCAAAGCTTCTGGGCGAGTACTTGAAGCTGGCGCCGAAGGCCATGGACCTGCCGGATGTGGAGGCGCGGCGGGAACAACTTGTCTCCCTGGCCGCCTTACCGGACGACTCGGGAAAGATCGTTCGCCACCACTATGCCCTGGCGGCGCGTTATCTGGACTACCGGCGCTACGACCGCGCCATCGCCGAATACCAGGCCGCGGAGCAAGCCCTGCCTGCGTACCCGCAAACCCAGTGGAGGCTGGCAGTGCTTTACGAGTCTTTCGGGGACGTGGCGAAGGCACGAGAGCGCTTCCAGCGCTACCAACAGCTCGAGCCCAGCCCCGAGGCAAAGGATAAAGCTGCCGTTCACCTGAATTCCCTCGAGGCCCGCCGCGCCCTGTATGATGCGGCGGTAGACGAGGGCGAAGGCGTGGTGAGCGAGCTGCTGCTCCGCTCCATGGGGATTGAGAGTGAAGGCGTCAGGCACAAGGCCAAGCTCACTCGCCGGCAGCAGCGGTGGGCATCGCGCCGCTACAAGCGAACGCTGTCGGCCTCCGAGAAGCTCTCATTGCCTTACGTCATACGCCAGCTCGATCGCGCGCGCGGTATTTTGGAGGGCGCTACCGCAATATGCCCCCTCGGCGTGGAGGCCAACGAAATGTTGGCGCTGGTCTACCTGGAAGCCAATGATTGGCCGGCGGCCCTCCGCAGTTTTGACGCCTCCGCCGCCCGGAACTTGCCAGTGTCGTTTTACGCGCAAGTCAATTCGGCGCACAACGGCGGTGAGGTGCGGGCCGCCAAGGTAGAGATCGGCAGCGATACAGTCCGCCTGGTCTATCTGTCGAGCTACAACACTTCGACCCACGTCACCGAACCTCCCAATAGCCCAGCGGGTGACGACGACTTGGGCAATCTGGTGGTTTCCCCGCCCGGCAACGTAGACACGGAGGCCGAGGCGTTCACAGTGGCCGCCGCCGACCTCCAGGCGGTGGAAACCAAGAACAACTTCGTGGTCTTAAAGCTGACCAATGATGATCTCTACCTGGCGCCAGTCTACATGCTGGCGGCCGCGCCGTTCGAGGGCGGCGCCTCACGCAGCTTCGGAAACGAATACACGCGGCTCTTTATCCGCTATCTGGGATACGAAGATGCCAAGCTCGGCGTGGAAGGGATGACGCCAGGCGACAAATTCAAATTGGGGCTCACCCTCGCGTTTGCGGGCCGCCACTACTACAAGACCGCCAGAAGTTTGTACAGGGCCTACGAAAACTCGGCGCGGGTTGCCCAACTTCTCCGTCTTCTCTCAGCGAAAGCAAGCAATCCACACTGCGAAGCCCGGTGCGAGGCGCGGGTCGCCGAGCTCATCCACCTCCTCCACCTCCTTTCTATCGCCCAAACGGCTTCACTGGGGGTGAAGGGGGTAAAGGTTTACGAAACCACGGAGGAGTTGGTTGAAGACGTTAAGGTCGATACCGCTACCCTGCTGCAAACCAGCGCGGATCAACGCCAGATTCTCGAGGCGCTGGATTTCAAGATCATCCCCAGCCGGCCGCTCGAATTCGAGTATCGCGAGAGGTTGTAGGGGCGGGTGGCCCTTCGACTTTGCTCACGGTTCGACTTTGCTCACCGTCCCCGAGCACAGTCGAGGGGAGTGCCGTGAGCGCAAGCCGAACCGGCGAACCGCCCCTACGAAAGGCGGCGTCGACTCCTGGGAGGGTTTGAATGAAGCCAACCCGCGGCACAAGCGCGTGCGCCGGAAGGCTATGGGGGAAAGCGCGGATGAAACCCCTCGTCGGCCTGGGCGTTGTCTTCCTCGCCACTCTCCTCGTCACTCTCGCCATCACCGCAGCAGCGCAGCAGGAGAATGAGCCTCCCAAGCCGGATAAGAAGCAACTTGAAGCGGAAGCCAAGGAGCTTATCGACGAAGGCAAGGCTCTCGAGCAGCAAGGGAAGCTGGCCCAGGCGAAGGATAAATATGTGGATGCGGTAGGGGTCGTATCCACGGGCGATGCGCTGAATGCCATCAATCGCATCGACGACAAAGAGAAACAGCAGATCGAATCTCTCCTCACTGAAGCTCACCGCTTGTATGACACGGGAAAAGTGCCGGACAGCGTCCAACAGCTTCAGCAAGGGCTGGAGATAAAGCCCGCCCACCCCGCTCTCCACTACGACCTGGCTTTGTGTTACTTGAAACCCGGCGACCGCGCTGCTGCCGCGCTGCAATTGGATCTGGCGATCGACGCCTTGCCGAGCTGGAAAGAACGCACGGAGCTTCTCGAACTTCAGTCTACAGTATTGATGGGAACCGTCCCGCCTGCTACCGGCACGAACGAAAAGAACGCCCTGGCCGGCTTCAACGAAGTCTACCTGCAAGAGGATCGCGATCCCGGCGACACCAAGGGGAGAGGCGGCGGCTTGTGTGACCGGACGAACGCTCTCAGGGATACATTCCCCGGAAATGCCGCGGTTGTCTTTAACTCGGCAAAGTGCGCGGAAGAGGACGCTCACCCCGAGGTCGCCGCGCGTCAACTCGCGGAATACATCAAGCTGGCTCCCAACGCTCTCGATCGCGCGGACGCGGAGCTTTTCCAGGAGAACTTGCGGTCACTGGCGGAGCTTACGGGAGACTCGGGGCAAGTGGTCCGGCGGCACTACGCCAACGCCGCCCGCTACCTCGACTATCGCCGTTATGGTCGCACGATGGCCGAATACCAGGCGGCCGCGCAAGCCCTCCCCGATTACCCCCAAACTCCATGGCAGCTTGGCCTCATGTATGAGGCCTACGGAAACATTGCCAAGGCCCGCGAGCAATTCTCGCGCTTCCAGCAGTTGACGCCTGACGCGGCCCGAAAGAGCGCCGCGGGCTTTCATCTGTCCAATCTGGACGGACGCCGCGCCGTTTACGATGCCAATGTGGATGAAGCGGAAGACACCCTCAGCGACCTATTGCTTGCCTCGATGGGACTCGACACCGAGGGCGCGAAGCACAAAACGAAGCTCAGCTACCGGCAATGGCGTTGGGCGTCGCATCGCTACAAGGAGGCGACGCGGGCCACGGTGAAACTCCCCCAACCGTATGTGGAGCGCGAGTTGGATCGGGCGCGCCAGGATCTGGACGCGGCGAGCGAACTCTTCCCCCTCGGCGCAGAGGCCCACGCGATGCTTGCGCTCATCAGTCTCCAGGGAAACAACTGGCCCGAGGCCTTCCGGAGTTACGACGCGGTGGCCAGCCAGGGCTTTCCGGTTTCCTTCTATGCTCAAGTCAATTCGGCACGGGACAGCAAGGTGGTTCGGGCCACCAAGGTTGAAATCGGCACGGATGCCTTGCGCCTGGTCTATCTCTCTTCTTATGACCCGAAGAAACGCGTTTCCGTGCCGCCGGCCAAGCCACCCGGACTGGACAATCTGGGAAATCTGGTTGTCTCTGCCGCGCAGCCCCCTGATGCGCAGGCCGAGGCGATGACCATCCGCGCCGACGATCTGAAAGGGATCGAAACCGATAAGAACTTCGTGGTCTTGAAACTCGCCAAAGATCGGATCTACCTGGCGCCTCTGAATATGCTTTCCGAAATACCCTTCGAGGGCGGCGCCTCGCGAGCTTTTGGGAACGAGTACACACGCCTATTCGCCCGATACCTGGGGTACGAGAGCGCCAAGCTGGGGAAAGAAGGGATGACCGCCGGCGAGAGATTCAAACTGGGCTTCGAAATTGCTCGAATTGGAATGGGGGTGGGCATGATGGGCATGGGCGCTCCCGTCGCTTACGGTTCGGCAGTGCGCATGGCCCGGCTCGCTCATGCCCTCCAGGTTTATCGTACTTACCGTTCGGTAGCACGCGGCGTTCACGTCGCCGACATGGGTGACGCCGCCACGCGCCTCGCCGACGACCTCCAGATGAGCACCACCGCCCTGGAACGCACCATCAGCGACCAACAGCGAGCCATCGTAGGCACGGAATTCAAAATCATCCCCACCCAGCAAATTCCGTTGAAGTTCCGCGAGAAATTCTGACGCTCCAGTACATCTTGGCAATGCGTAACCGCATATCTCAGCATGACAGCCCGCGCTCCACGTGTCCTGAAAACCGGAAAACCTGGTGACTCTTCCGAATTTCTGTGCCACACTCAAATCAGTTCCGGCATCGAGGCAAGCGGGGCTTGAAGATGGCGACCTCAACAACCATTGAACAGCAAATCCTCGACAGAGTCGTCGCGCGAATTGTGGAAACAGTTCAGCCGCGCCGCATCATTCTGTTCGGATCAGCGGCGCGCGGGCAGATGGGTCCCCACAGCGACCTGGACTTGCTGATCGTAATGCCGGATGGTGTCCACCGCCGGCGAACCGCCCAAGCGATCTATCTTGGCCTGAGCGGGCTCGGCATCGCGAAAGATGTAGTCGTCGTAACTGAGGGGGACGTGCGCGCGTACGGCGACAATCCGTCCTTGGTCCTCTTTCCCGCCCTTCGTGAGGGAAGGGAGATCTACCGTGCCAGAGAATAGATCCGCTCCCGGCTCGCCTCAGGAATGGCTGGCCCGCGCGAAAGGCGATCTGGCCCTTGCGAGCGCCCCGCTACCCCCCGGTGGCTTTTATGAAGACTTGTGTTTTCATGCGCAGCAGGCGGCTGAAAAGGCCCTTAAGGCAATCTATCAGCATCACAGCTGGACGTTCCGGTACGTCCAATCCCGCATGCCTTGAGTTCGCCTAAGCTGGCAAGGTGGCTGCGGAGTAGCGCGCGGAATAGCTTGCCGTGATTCGGGACTTTCATGTGCAGTAGTTCGTGAACGATGGCCTCCGCGCGGAACCGGGCTGGCTCCCGCAGGATTTCGGAATTGAACGTCAGCCGTCCGCGGCTCGAACAACTGGCCCACTTGCGCTTCATAGGGCGCAGTCGAATCTCTCTTGGCCGTACTCCAATTCTCTTGGCCCACGCCTCGACCTCGGCTTTGAATACGGCTGCACCCACAACCTCTTCGAGTGGGAGCAGCATTTCAGCAGTCTGCGCCTTCACTGATTCTCCCTGCCTACAATCCCCATTATACGCTCGGCCATTTCAGTGACATGCGTCACGCCTGCCTTGTCTAAGCAAACGTAAAGCGCCCTGCGGACTTCGCGGTTCTGCTTCTCACTCCGCTGCCAATAGGGAAATTTATCAAAGGCAGCCCGCATATCTGCCGCGACGGTTTCTGCCTGTTCGGGCGCGGTTCCCTCGCGCTTCAGCAGCCAATAGACCGCAAACGCCTCGGCGGAAATGTTCCGTTCGGCCTGTTCCTTGCGGGCAGCGTTGCGTTCGCGGACCAGTTCCTCCAGCTCCTTCAGCGCATCCTGCGCGGAAAGCTGGCCACGCTTGAAAGCTTCCGCGATTCGTTCCGCTCGCTCGCCAATCGAGATCAAATAGGGTGCGGCTTTGATCTGCTCCTCAATCTCCTGCTGAATGCTCTTCAGCAAATTGAAAACTTTAATGGTGTCCGGCTGGTCGGCCTCGGCGATCTTCTTCAGAGTCTCCGTGTTGATCTCGTAGACCTTCACTGCCTCATGGATGAGTCCGGCCTGGGTGTGCTCCTGAACCAGCTTGGCGGTTTTGCGAGCCAACTCCCTGTCCGTTATGCGGACGTTCTCGAACGAGGTACGCAGGAGCGCATAGAGGTCTGCCATTCGCTCGAAATCTTCCAGGTAATCCCTGAGAAACGGATCGGGCGAAATGATCTCGTACAGGTCTTCGAGTTCCCTGTAAAAGCGGTAATACTCGTGCCGCTTTTCCTCGTCGCGGAAATGCAGCAAGGCGGCTTCGGCGGCCTTGTCCGCCGTCTTGCCCCTGGCCACAGGCAAAAACTCGGCTCGCCCGCGCTCCATCATTTGCTCGAACCTGATTTGAAGGATATCCAGGCCTTCTATGACGGCCTGCACGTCCTGGGAATCGAAGGCCAAGGCTTTTTCGAGGTTGCCGAATATGCCCACGAAGTCCAGCACAAACCCGCCCGGCTTGTGTTTCCCGGACTCATCTTCGTAAGGCCGGTTCACGCGGGCGATGGCCTGAAGCAGGACGTGATCCCGCATTGGCTTATCGAGGTACATGCAGTAAAGGATGGGAGCGTCGTAGCCCGTCAACAACTTTTCGGTAACGATCAGGATTTTCGGTAATTGATCGGGCTTGACGAAGGCTTTGCGGATTCCTTTTTCTTCTGGTTCCGAAAGGTGATATTTGGCGAGTTCGGGGCGGTCGTTGAAGCCGGGGCTAATCACCACCTGGGAGTATTCCTTCGGCAAGTACAGGTCAAGCGCCTCCTTGTAGAGCGTGCAGGCTTCCCGATCCACGCCGACAAGAAAGGCCTTATAGCCCATCGGCTCGACAGTCTCGCGGAAATGCTTGGCAACGTATTGGGTCACGCGCTGCATCCGGTCGCGGTTCTTGAGCATGTTCCGCAACGTCACGGCCTTTTCCAAGACGCGGTTCAAGTCCTCGATGTCGCTTACACCTTCGGCCTCCACCAAATCCAGAAACTCACGATTCAACACCTCCCGGTCAACGCACAGTTCATTAGGCGCAATGGAGTAGTAGAGCGGAACGGTGGTTCCGTCTGCGATGGACTCGGCAATCGAATACTTGTCTAAATATCCTTTCGGGTCGTCGGTCCCGAAGACCTTGAATGTCCCTCGCCCGTAAGCTGTCTTGTCGATGGGCGTACCGGTGAAGCCCAAGTACGTGGCATTGGGCAAGGCCCCCATAAGGTAATTGCCGAGATCGCCGCCGGTTGTCCGGTGGGCCTCGTCCACGAGGACAAAGAAGTTCTTGCGGGTATTGATCCTCGCGGGCATGTCATCAAACTTGTGAATCATTGAGACGATCAGTCCACGCGCACCCTCTTCCAAGAGTTCGCGCAAGCCCTTTTTGCTTTGGGAAATAGAGACGTACCCGTACCGCGTCCAATAACCCGGCTTTTCAATTGGTTTGGTCTGTTGCCCCAACAGGGTCGAAGCGAGATTCCCGAACAGTTGGGTCTCTAGTTCGTTTCGGTCCACCAGCATCAGCACCGTGGGGTTTTCAAAGGCCGGTTCCTCGATCAGCCGTTTGGCGATGGTAATCATCGTGTACGTCTTGCCCGAGCCTTGCGTATGCCAAATCAGGCCGCGCTGCTTCTTTGGGTCATGAGCGCGAACCAGGGCGCGTTCCACGGCCCGCATCTGGTGAGGCCGGAGCACCACTTTGCTCAGTTCATCGTCCTTGCGGGTGAAGAGTATGAAATCGCGGATGACACGCAGAATCCTCTCGGGATGCACGAAGTATTTGACCAGGTTCTCGAAGTCTTGCCCAGCGGCTTCGTCTTTCCAGTTGAAAAGGTTCTTGGCGGCCAGGCTCCAGGTGGTGCCGTAATAGAACCGCACCAAGTGGGTAAGCCCGAACAGTTGCATCAAGGCAAGCAATTCCGGGGCTTCACGGTGATAGCGGGAAACTTGGTCCAGCGCTTTGGAGATGCCTTCGGCGATCGTGGCCGCCTTGGTTTCGATCAAGATGATGGGAATGCCGTTGATGAGAAATGCCACGTCCGGGCGGATGGTGTAAGTCCCATTCGTGAAGCTGAACTCGTCGGTGATGTGAAAGGCGTTGTTGCGGACCTCCGCAAAGTCCAGCAGCCGCACGTTGCGCTCGCGCCGCTCGACTTCGGAGAAAACGGTCTTGAGGCCGCGTAGGTATTCCCAGGCGTCCAGATTCCCCTCGATGGCCGGGCGCACGCGCATGAGGCGCTTGGCAAGGTCTTCGGCTTTCAGGTGGTCAACGATACCGGGATTGAGGGCCTGAACCCGCTGAATGAAGATGTCCAACAGAATCGGGCTGCCCTCCCCGCGCCGCAGGCGGAGCGCCTCCTCGGGGTCGATATAAGTCCACCCCGCTTCCGTGGCGTACCGAACCAGCGGGCTTTGGACGACAGCGCGTTCGCTGGATAATTGGGCCATAGCTCTCATCTAGCCAGGAGCGCATGGCCATGCGCTCCTAAATCCTTCCCACGGCACGCCTAAGGCTCTTTAGTACTCTAGCAGCAGGCTGGAAACAAGTCTTTGAGCACGGTGCAATTCGGCGGCCAACTCTCTCACCGATTTGCCGGCTGGCAGGCTCGCCACTAATGACTCTGCGTATAGGACGAGCCCTGGTCTGCTCTCATCCGCGAAATAGTCGCGAATAATCTGATGCGCCTTGCCCTTCAAAGCGTCGTCCGGGCCGAACTGGCGGGCAAACCTGTCCCGAAACTCGCTGAGCTTCTCTTGGGCCTTGATGACGGCGACAATGTCAATGGTATGCGTTGTGGCTTCTTGCCGGTCGTGCTCAGCGTGAATAGGTCCGCGCACATTGTGATAGCGGTCATCCATCGCCAGCAACTTCAGCAAGACTAAGGCGTGCGGACGCGTAACACGAATCCTTGCCTGCGTCGGCTTATCATTCGGCAGGGAACCCACGACCTCGTACTCGTCTGTCTCAACCAGAACAATCGACCCACCGACACACGCCCGGCCGTGGACTCCCTCTTGCACATCAACGCGGATGTCGTCCTTCCTAGCGAACTCGGCTGGCGCCATGAATTCGATCCTCATGACTTCCGGTGAGTTCGGAATGACCTTCGCAAACTGAAAGTTCCGGGCGCTCTCAGCAACCGAGTATCCGAGTCCGGCCAGGACTGACGCCAACGACGTGTCGCAATTTCGCAGGTAGGCAACATCGAGAACGAAATCAAAATCGCGGGTGACCCTTGGCCGTGCGATCATGAATCTAATTGCTTGGCCCCCGACGAGAACCAAACCCTCGGCCGCAGGGCCAAGAGCCGTAAGTAGTTCCAGCAGGTACGTCCGCTGCGGTTCTCGGATTACTTGGTTCTCCACGAAGCCTCGATCCGTTGACGGAGATAGGCCGCCTGCTCCAAGTCGCGCCCCCCTCGTCCAAAGAGGTCGAGGCACGTTTGAATGTCCGAGACAACCGGGAGCCCATCTCTGAGCGACGAGTACATGAACACACCGGCGTCGAAAGGCTGGATAATCCGAATGTCAGGGCCAACACTCGCCCCCGAAATGGGTCCTCGCAGGTTCTCGGCCCCGGCCTCGTCCGAAACATAGAGGTCAATAGGGTCAACGTCTACGAAGGGGGCGGTCAGGCTCGCGGCCGCAGCACTTGTGAAGGCGTAGCATTGCGGTTTGAGCAACCCATCGATACCCTGTTTAACCGCCTGTAGGCCGCTGCCGAAGGGATTGGGAAGCTTAAACGATCCCCGCAGATACCAGCGATACCGGTCCCCATACTCCTGCAGCCAGCGTGTTAGGAGGCGACCCGGCTCTGGAACCAGGATTGTTCCGTTCCTCCGCATGATCAGCAGCTCTTCTTCGAGACTTCGTAGCACTCTCGACACGAGCGAGGAACTGACCTCAAAGGAGACCCCGGCACATGGGCTGCTGCGGGTTTGCGCGGCCAGCTCTTCTGTGATCCCACTGAGTGTCCACGGCTTCTTCGCGTCCTCCAACAACACCCGGAGAACGCGGGAAGACTTTCCCGAAAACGGATTCCGGTAGAACGAAGGGCCGGTCTCTCTCTGCGGTTCCATCCCGACTCGTTGCAGAAGCAGTTTGCCGGGCACATTGATGTAGACGTTGCCTGCCAGATCAATGAAGTCCACGTTCCTCTCCAAGCAGAGCGTCTGCGACTGAGGGGAGAGCGCGGGACACACCAAGGCAAAGGCAGCGTCTTTCTGCGTGGCCTTGAATCGGGAAAGCCAGGGTGCGATTTGTTCGACTTGTTTGGGTGTGCATGAGTTCTTGATCTCGGCGTACACTTCCACTTTTGTCTCGCCGAATCGCAGGTCAAACTTGGCATCGAATTTCGCCCCAGTCGCGTCCGGCAGCGGTACGAGGTTCTCAATGCGAACGTTCGGGAGGCCTTTCAGGGGCTCGTTCGTTTTCAAAGCGACTAAGATCTCGGATTCTGTCATATTGCCAGTATAGAGCTGCTTGCCAGTATTGTCAATGTTCCGTTTTGAGGCAAGTTTGCCTGTAACGCTGGTTTTGCCAGAACTTACAAGGTCGACAACATTGGCAAGAAAACACTCTAATTCATTGGAAAAATGAGACTTAATCGATACGAAACCAGCTCTACGGCTCGTTTCAGAGCCGCCGCTCCCCACTCGTCACTTGCCTGCCTGCCGGAGCCTCGGCGCAGGCAGGTCATTCGTCGATGTCTTTGCCACCCGAATCTTGCCGGTCATCAGGTGGTGGAGCATGGTCTTGAACAGGGCTTGCAGGGCAGCCTTGCGCTTTTCATCGCTTTCCACCTTTTTATCAAGGGCTTTCAACTGGCTAGCGACCTCGTATTGCTCCGAACGAGGGGGAACTGGAATCGGGAACGCTTTCAGCTTCGCTGTATTGATGCACGCTAGGTGGGTTGTCCGGTGGGCCACTTTGAGGAAGTACGCCCTACCATAGGGGCTCTGCACAAGGTACGCAAAATACTCCGACGCAAGTTTTTCCCGATTTGCGCGCACGGCGAAGATGTGATTTTGGTGGACACAAGGTTGGATTTGACCACCCCATATGAACCCGCGCCCGAGCTTGTCGAAATCCCCGCCCTCCGTGAGGAGCACGTCCCCCGACTGCAAGCTATACCGCGCCAGTTCATCCTCGCGTATTTCTATGCGTTTGATCTCCGAAAGGTCAAGGTAGCCTGATTGCACATTTGCAACCCGCAGATACGGAACGCTGAGCTTCCGGCTGTTCAAGCCTAATCCTCGGCCCTTAGCGACTCCGGTCTGGACAAATGCGCACTCCTGCAGCGACATCAGATCCCAATGCTCTGGCACGGGACCGCTCTCGGTTTCCTTGAGGGCGACGCGGGCGGTTTCGGTGAGGGAGACGGGGCCATAGGTGAACAGGTGCCTCATCAGCGAGCGTTTCAGTTCCCGCGCCGCCGCGATCACCTTTTCCTGCGCCTCAATCGCCCGCTGAATCGTCAGAAGCACCCGCCCAATCCGCCGTTGCTCCCCTTCCGAGGGCTGAGGGATGACCATCTGTTCCAAATCTGCTCGTTGTAGGCTAGGCAGCGTGGTTTTAGCGTGCTCCCCCGACGGCTTATTCAGCCGGAGAAAGTTGAAAATGAAATAAGGGTTCGCCTCTTTCTTCCACTCCAAGTAGAACGTCGTGTCGGACGGCCAGCACGGGGTGTCCGCGAGCCATACTTCCCCCGCCGTACCTTTCCGTCCGATCACGACTGTGGGGAAATCGACGAGGGCGGTCTGGGTATTCGAGTAGATGCCGCCCGAGCCTATAACAGGAATTTTGCCTGTTGAGTCTGGCTTGGCCTTGCCGTATCGGACTCTTGCGATGTCGCCAAGCTTTGCACTTTCCCATTCGGGCGGGAACCCAACGCCAAGCTGGCCCACAGAAGAAACGTCGATGCTTCTGGGGTTGCCCACCCTTACTTTCCTCCTCGAAACCCGACGCCGAGAGACCCCAGTACCCTTGTCAACTCTAGATCGAACGCTTCGCGTTCTTCTTCAGCCTCCGCCAACAGCACGAGCGCCTCTTCAACAGGCAGCACCTCCTCAGCCCCATCTGTGGCCACGTAGCGCGACGGGCTGAGGTTGTGGTCGTTGCGGACGGCTTCCTCAACCGCGATGACATTGCTCAGCTTCTCGACTTCGCGCCAGTCCAGATAAGCGTCCGCTATGCGGACGATGTTTTCTTCGCTCAGGAAGTTTTTCGGCTTGCCCTTGGCGAACTCCCTCGAGGCGTTGATGAGGAGGATTTGACCCTTGTGGCGCTTGGCCTTGTTGATGACCAGGATGATGCCGGGCGCGGTGGTGTTGTAAAACAAGTTTTCCGGCACCAGCAGTACGGCCTCGACCAGATCACGCTCTACGAATTGCTTGCGGATGTCGCGCTCGCGGTTCGAGCCGGTGTTCCCACTGCCCCGCGAGACCGCGCCCGTGTCGAGCACCACCGCCATCCTGCCGCCGTCCTTGAGTGAGGCGAACATGTGTTGAATCCAGCCCCAGTCGGCGCTGGATTTGGGTGGGATACCAAGACCGAACCGCCCGTAGGTGTCCTGCTCATAGGTCGTCAAAGGAAAATCCTGGTTCCACATCGGATTGGCCGTCACCATATCGAACTGCCGCAGGCGGCCATCGTCGGTGAGGAAGGCCGGGCGGTTCATCGTATCGCCCAACTTGATTTCCGCCTCCATATCGTGGATGAAAACGTTCATCCGCGACATGGCGAAAGTGGCAGGGTTGATCTCCTGTCCGTAGAACCGCAGCGGGGCGACCTTTGGCGGAAGGACGCGCCTGTGCCCGTCCGACTTTTCCTCTCGGCCATACTTTTCCAGCAACCGAAGCTGGCACTTGATGAGCAAACCTGAGGAACCGCAAGCAGGGTCGTAGATTTCCTGGCCCGGCTTCGGATCAAGAATGTGGGCCATAAGGACCGCCACTTCGCGTGGCGTGTAGAATTCGCCGGCGCTCTGGCCTTGGCCTTCGGCAAACTTGCGGATCAAGTACTCGTAGGCGCGACCCAGGATGTCCGGCTCAACGTCCTTAAGCCCCAGGCGGTGGCGGGAGAGGAGTTGGACCAGCGCACGCAACTGGTCATCGCTTAAGATGCGCTGGCCCGCCGCCGTTTCGTTGAAGTCCTTAACGTCGATGACCCCGTTAAGTCGTGGGTTCTCGCGGGCAATGGCCCGAACCGCGTCCGTGAGGTGCTCGCCCAAGCCGGTGGTGTACTTCTGGATGGTAGCCCAGCGAGCATTGGGCGGAATGTAGAACCGGACAAGGCTGTGGTCCTGATCGACAAACTTGGCCGTCTTCCCCAGGTCGGCCAGCTCGTCATCGAAAACATCGGAAAGGCGCTTGAGGAATATCAGCGGCAGGATGTAATCCTTGTACTTGGGCGCATCCACCGGCCCGCGAATCACGCACGCCGCTTCCCACAACCAACTCTCCAGCGCCGAAATGTCCAGAGTTCGGTTTGCGCCCATGCGCCCGGATTACCTCTCGGATGCTGGAGTGCATTATACTCCAATACGGGAGCGAGACGCTCCCGTCACAGCGGGCGGGACGCCCGCGCTACCAATCTCCGGCTGCGCCGTCTCAACAACCCGGCGGATGATCTCCTCTGTCAACAATCGACTGGTTCGGTGTGTCTCTGTGGGGGGATTGCTAGTCGGCCACCACCGCGACGTAGGAAATGAGTTGCGGAACGGTAACCTGTAGCTGTCCTCCGCTATAGGTGAATTTCACTTGCATATCGGCCGAGTAATCCGGGGAGACAAGGGTCACCGTACTTGGTGCATTCGCCAACGGAAAGGAAACAGTGACTTGGTCCTGCTCCTCAAAACCCTGGGAGTAGTTGTGATTGATGAGATGAGCCACGGTGCGGCCATCGCTGAGTTGGGTCAGATTGGTGGCGACATTGGGAACGGAAAGCGTGACCGTCCCGCTCAGATCCTGAGTTCCGTGATAAAGATCGGCATGCCCCTGGTAGAAGGAATTCAGGGACTCGAACAGCGGCATTAACCCCAACTGGGTTGCACTGGGGTCGCCGATCGTATCGAGCAGATGGAAGTTGAAGTAAACGGTCGCCGCAGCCGCCTCGGCCACGTACATACGCCAGTAGTCCTGCCTTTCCGATAATGACGGCAGAGAGAGATAACGGGTCATCACACCGGTCGGCCAGTCTATGAACACCGCCACAGGGACGATGCGGCCGTCGATGCGCGCGGAACGCTGCTTCACGCTAAGAAACGCCGGGAGCAGCGACTGAGTGCCGTCAAGGTCACCGGAAGGAGTGAGGGGGCAATAATCAACCGATGTGCCTCCGGGGCCGTCCGGATTGCCATCCCACAGCCCGTTCATCTGAAAGTCGACGAAGGGCCAAATTCCGTTGGCGGTAATGAGGATTTCCTTTCCGTACTTCTGGCGGGCGTAGTTGCGCAGGGTCAGGACGATATTTTGCCAGTAGACGAGGCTTGTGTAGGTGCCGGTGAACGTTCCATTTTCCGGCTCGGGATGTCCGCTGAATATTGCTCCCCACTCCGCCGCCAGCGGATTGGCGGAATCGAGCGGATCGGTCTGCCAGCTATTCCGCGCCAGCAGGCCGCGGTAATTGAATGTACGTCCACTTTGGGCCGTATTGGTAGAGCAGTTCAGGTTGTCGGCAGGGAGGACGCCGAATTGTGACTGCCAGTCTGCCGCCGTTAAGTTGGGATACTTGGCGCAGAGAAAACCTCCGAAATCGGCGATATCCGCGTCGTCGAACCCTTCGTTGCCATTGCCGTAAGTCGCGCCTTCGTAGCTCTCGTCGGCCTCATCGAAAAACAAACCGTTGACGCCGCCATCGATCTGAATTTCGCCGATGCCAATAATGTATTGGCGGTAGGTCGGCGAGGCCAGGCTCCCGCGGAAGAAGTTGAGAGGCGCGTGCACCACGGGCTGGCCTTGCGCATCGCAAGAAACCACCGCATTGAACTGCGCCGCCTGAGGGAACTCATCTCGGAAGAGAACGGTGGCGGTGGTTCCCCCGATGAAGGCGATGTTTTCGGCCTGTGCCTGCGCGGGATAGCTCCAGTTGTAGTCGGACGGTTGGGTGCCGCCGGTGTCCCAGCGCTGCCATGCCCGGGAAACGATGTTCGGAGCAAGGGAGAGAACTTGTGGATCGGCGGGGAGATTCATGCTCTCCTGGCTGAAGCCGAAGACCGTCAGATTGGAAACGTTAGCCGTGCCGTAAACCTTAGGATCGATCGAAATCTGCGTGTAGATTCCGCCGCCCACCGAAGGATTCGCGGTTGCCGGGGTAGCACACGTCGATTGCGCTTGCGGCTGGGCCGGCGGAGGGGAAGAAGTCGAGGCCGGCGAGCCTCCGCAGGCGGTGGTCCAAAGAGCTGCGGCGAAGACGAATATGAACATCCCAAGCGAGCCATAAGGTTGCGAGGGCCGGCCGCCCGAGAACCTCATGGGAGCCCCCACGGTTGGTGGCGAAAAATCGGGTTTATGGCGGTGTCCCAAAACCCTACCCCTTCCAGATACTTTTTCGATTGCCCACCACAAACAAGTCGATAGTCGACAGTCCACAGTTGGCGGCTCCGGAACAAAGCTTTTACCCGGAATTTCCATTTTGCATTCCGACCCGAGCAACATCATACGTTCAGCCGCCTCCGCATGCAATCGCCAGGCGAGTCTTCGGCGTTGGGAGCTTCCAGGGCCGACTCATCTCCCTGAAATCCGTACTCGAACAATCCGACCGCGGCGAAGTAACAAAGCAGATCAAGGAGAGCGAGGAGGCAATGCAGGGCGAAATGTGGGCAAGCTATCCGTACGCGATCGCATCAAATCACAACCATTTGGAAGCTTCGGCTCAGTGAACCCGCTCCGCGCCGGTGCCGCCCAGATTGCCGAGGAGGGTGCGGAACTCGGACCGGGCGAGGAGGGGCGAGAGTTCCGGGTCGGATTTGATTTTTTCGGCGAGTTTGGGATTGGAGTCGAGCCCCTGGCGGAGCAGGACGGCGATGCGGGCCGAGCATTGGCGGCCAATCTGCTCGCGCCGCGCGAAATCGAGTTGAGCATCTTTGCTCGCGGCGTTCATACTCTGCGCCAGGAGCTTGGCGGCATCCACGTACGCCTGCCCGGAGGCGGACGAAACCTTCGACATCTCGACGGCCGCCTGAAGAGCATCCTCGTAAGCATGAAGGCCCAGGCAGATTCTCGCCAGAACCGAGTAATGGCCTCGCAGCGCGATGCGGTAAGCCGGCACCTTGCCGTCCGTCAGCTTAACAGCTTGTTGCTCGTGCGCCACGGAGGCCTCGATCGACTGCCGGGCCTTCTCGAGTTGGCCGGTTTTTTCCCAAAGCTGAGCTTGGCCGTCGTAAACACTGCCCAAATAGGTCTGGAGATCGATCTCTTTCGGATTCTCGTTGCTGAGCCGCGTGAACCCCTCGATGGATGTCGCGTAAAGTTTTTCGGCCTCCTGCATGCGGCCCGCGGCGGAAGCAATGTCACCTATATTATTTTGGACAATGGCCAGGTAAATGAGATCAGTTTTTTTAACGGGTTTCCGGGTTACAAGTTCCTGGAGGATGGAGAGGGCGCCTCGCAGTGCTTCCTCGGCGCCGGGCCGGCCCGCGTTTTGGCGCATTTCGCCAAGATTGTTGAGCACCGCGACCTGTTCTCGGAGAGACCCATCGCTGTGAGCGCCCTTCAATGCTTCCAGAGCGCGGTTGTAGTACGATTCGGCCTGGTCGGGATGCTTGTTGGCCACGTACGCTCCCAGGTTTCTCGCGCAGATCCCCAGGCTGATCCTGTAGTCGGCGCTGTCTGGGAATTCGCTCACCAGCTTTTCGCTCATCTTGAGAGATTCCAAGTAGGTAGCCTCGGCCTCAGGTTTACCGGCGGCGTCGTAAGCCAGGGCAAGATCACCCAGAGCGCCCGCCAACTGATCGCGGTACCGCGGCGTGTCGGGAAACTGTTTGACCAGGGCCATGCCCACGCTTCGGGCACGCTCCAGCTCAGGAATCGCCTGCCCGACGCGCCCGCTCTCCTGGAGCATTTCACCCAAGTTCGTGTGCGACTTCGACAAGTCCAAGCGCACCTGCACATCCCCGGGCTGCTTGGAGTTCAGCTCGGCGTTCAACGATATGGCCCGGCGGAGCATGGTTTCAGCCTCCGCCATGCGGCCCTCGCTCTCCAAGAGGTTGCCCAAATTCATCGAGGCGCGCGCCACCTCGCGGCGAAACTCCGGCCGATCGGGAAAGTCCTGGGCAAGCCGTTCCTCGTCTTCGAGCTCGCGGCGATATTGCACTTCACAATCGGCCGCGCGGCCGTCCCTTTGCTCGATCAATCCCAGGCTGTTCCGGGCGGTGGCCAACGATTCGCGAAAGCGAGGAATGGTAGGGAATTCGGCCACCAGGGGGCCAAGCAACGCCAGCGCGCCGCGAAATTGTTCCTCAGCGAGTTTCAATTCGCCTAGGTCCAAAAGCAACTGTCCCTGCGCGTTCTCCGCCAGGGCGAGGTCGTTGCTGATTTCGCTTTGCTCGGGCGTGGCGGCCTTCTCGAGCGTGGCGATTGCTTGTGTGTACACAGATCGAGCCCCTGTGAAATCGCCTTTCATCCGCTCTAGATCGGCTTGGCTCTTCAGCGTGCGGCCCATCAGCCAGCGGTCTTCGCTCGTCGCATCGGGAGTGTTAGCCTGGGCCTGCTGGAGCGCGAGCGCCTGGCGGTAGAGCGGAGCGGCCGCATCGTTCTGCCCGCGGCGAAGCATCAGGTCGCCGAGGCGGGTTTGGGTCAGGGCCAGGGCGCGACGAGTTTCCGCGTCGTTGGGCCGATGGGCGTGCAAGGGTTCCAGGATCGCCAAGGCGCGCCGATAGTCGGTGTCCGCATCTTGGACGTTTCCCAGCTTGCGTTGGATGTCGCCCATGCGCTGGAAAGCGCGCCCGTGTTCGAGTCGGATGGCAGGATCGCTCGCCGCCTGGCCGGTCAATGTCTGATAGTGGGCCAGCGTTTTCTGGAGGAATTCCTTTTGCAAAGGATCGAGCCGGTTCTCGAGCCAGTTCTCGGCCACCTTGGTGTACATGTCGTCAACGGCGTGCTGTGCTTCGTTGGCTTCGAAGGCAGCCACATTGCGTTCGCGCGAGACCAGCACGGTGCCGACGCTCAGCGCGATGGTGGCAGTAAGGAGCAGTCCGGCGGAAGTGGCCACCAGGGTGCGATGCCGGCGCGCCCAGCGCACGGCGCGCCGCGTCCAGGGATCGGGAAAAGCGCGAATGGGCTGGTCGGCCAAATAGCGCTGAACGTCTTGGGCCATTTCGGTGGCCGAAGTGTAACGCTCCTCTTTCCGCTTCGAGAGCGCCTTGAGGCAGATGGCCTGCAACGCCGGATCGATTTTGGGGTCGAGCTCGCGCGGAGCCTTGGGAGGCTCCTCGCGCACCCGGCGCAGGATCTCCGAGGTCGTCTTACCGTCGAAGGGAGGGGCCCCGGTCAAGATCTCGTAGAGAACTCCCCCGAGGCCACAGACGTCAGTCCGCTGATCGACCTGGTCGAGTAGACCGCTGGCCTGCTCGGGAGCCATGAAGGCAGGAGTTCCCAAAAGCTGGCCCTGCATCGTGCCCTCGGAACCGCCCCCTGATTCAGGCTGGGAACGCTTGACCGACGCGTTCGATTCAGCGATCCCTGGTGGTATGGTCGCTGGGTGGCCAAGGGCACCCTTCTCGAGGACACTGGAGGGCGAAGCGTTGTCCGCACTTGCAAGCTGTGAAGAGCCCGCCACGCCGCCGTCCGGCACAGGAGGGGAAGGTATGGCCGGTCCGATCTCTTTCGCAATCCCCCAATCGAGCACGATGACTTCGCCAAAGTCACCCAGAACCACGTTCTGCCCTTTCAGATCGCGGTGAATCACGCCTCGCGAATGGGCGTAGGCAACAGCGTGGCAGACTCCCAGGAAGGCGTTCAGCAGATTGGCCAGCGCGAGGGAGTCGGTCGCTCCCGCCAAGCGCTCCTGGTGGTAGGAACGCGCCGCGGCGCTCAGCGTGCGGCCCTTAACGAATCGCATGGTGTAAAAGGGGACCGGGCCCCCGCCGAGTTCATAGACGGGAACGATGCCGGGATGCTCGAGCTGAGCCGTGATCCTCGCCTCATAGAGGAAGCGAGATAAGATCACCGAATTGCCCTTCTGGTCGGCGCGCAACTCTTTGAGGGCGATCTCCCGGCCCAGCGACCTGTCGCGGGCCACCCAGACCTGCCCCATGCCCCCCTTGGCATGGAGATGAGTGCGTGTATAACGGCTGGAACTCTCGTCTCCCGACGGCCCAAGTGAACGGAGGAGTTCATGATTCGCAACCGAGGCGATGGCCTTTGCCATGCGCGCCATCTCGCTGCCTGGCGGGGGGTTCACCTTGCGGATCGCCTCGAGGAACCGACCATCCAAGGTGGCCGCCAGAGTGGCCTCCGCGTCACCGCCATGATGCTTCAGCTCTGCCGCCACGAGATTTTCGATCTGGGTCTTCTGTTCGACGGTCAAGCCTCCGCGCTCCACGAGCCGGTCGGCGAGGGAGCCTGCTCCATCCGCGGGTGATAGGGCGCAGGTCTCGGCCAGTCGATCCGCCTCCACTGCTCCACTCTGGACCGCCAACAGGCTGAACAAAAGATCATTCTGGATGTTCATCAGACTCCTCGAGAATTCACAGCCCTTCGTATTGAATTGGAATTTCAGCCCGAACTCCATGTTAGCATACCCTGGCTGATTCCAAAACTCACGGCCAGTCGTGGGTAGTGGTGCACTGTGTTTCCTGTTTGCTGGGCTAGGCCGCCCAGCCGACTTGTGGACACTATGTCTCTTGACAGCGCCTTCGTACTATAGTAGCCTACTTATCTAAAGAACCACACCCCCGAGGAGGTCCTTTCCTTGTCGACGCAAGGACCGCCCAGGAGGAACTATGTCCTTGCGCAAATCGCCCCATTTGACCCCAGGGCTGCTCGCCGCCAATCGAAGGAATGCCCAGCGCTCCACCGGACCCCGGACGCGCGCTGGAAAAGAAAACTCGAAACTGAATGCCTTGAAGCACGGCGGATACGCCGCGCTGGAAAACCACCGCCAGATTATGCTGGCGCTGGGCGAAGACCCGCAAGAATTCGAAAGCTTGAAGCAGGAGCTCCTCGCCCCCTATCGTTCCGGAGACGCACTCCGGGAGCAGCAGGTCGAGGAGCTGGCCAAGCTCTACTGGCGCCGTCAAAGGCTGATGCGCGCGCAAGCAGGCATGACGCGCCGCGCCTTGGTCGCGGCCGAAAGCTGATGCCGCCGGCAGGGGGCATAGGCGCTAGAATAAGGCGCAAATTCCGTCCCGCGAAGCGGGACACCGCGAGTAGTCCCGCAGTCGCGGGATGAAACCTACGGAAAGAGAAGCCTGACGGACATTCCGGCCCCGGCAGGGGCCGACGTTTGGTCGGTCAACCCCGTTGGGGTTGCCTGATTTCGTACGCTCCCGGTCATCCGCAGGTTAAAACCTGCGGCTATTCACGGTTGGCCCCTGCGGGGCCATTTGAACACGCCCTATTCTAGCGCCTATGCCGGCAGGAGGTCGTCCGGGCTGCTCTCGACGCCTGCCGGCGCGAAGTCCTCTCGAGCGACAGACCCTGACGGTGCGATGGCGTATTCGCAGCGCTACGAGTGGACAATGGAGGAGATCATGAGTAAGATTGGCCGGGAAACGAAAGAGGTTTAAAAATGAACGAACGACCCAGGAATCTTACTGAAAACAAAGGACGGACGTGGAGAAGATCTCGAAGAAGCTTGAATGTCTATGAGAATTAATGTACTTGGCCTTCTGGATCGGGAATATTTATGAAAACACAGCTAGTTAGCTGAGGCTAGTGGGTCAAAGGCAGGTGCCAAGTGTCAGGCCCGGGGACTCGGGGAGTATGGCAACAAGGCAGGTTGGGGGCGCGAGGGGCTAAGTGTAAGGCCTTAGTGTGGGATGGGTAACACACACCCCAGCGGCTGCTGTTAGGTTTCAGCACCCAGCTATTAGCAGTCAGCCTTAAGGTCCCTCCCCAAATGTACACCGCGCCCGACACTTGACACCGCGTACCTATCACCTGAAACCTGGCACCCGACACCTTGGACCGCCGCGTCAATCTTTGACACTTTGGTACCCGTATGCGATAATTTGCATCTAAAGGTGAGAGACTGAGCGGGGCAGAAAGGGATTATGCATAAACTTAGCAGGAGACTTGGGGTTGGAGTCGGCGTTTTCTTGGCGGCGGCCATGGGGCTATTGGCGGCCCAGGATTCCAGCCCATCGGGGGCGGGCAAACCGTCCGTGCAAGCGGGGCCGGCTGTTGTGGATCACGCCCAAGCTTACTACCACTTCATGCTGGCGAGGCGCTACAAGGAACTGGCAGGCGTGTACAACCGCAACGACTATATTGATAAGGCTGTTTCCGAATACAAACAAGCCATAGCCGCCGACCCCGAATCATTCTTTTTGCGGGTTGAGCTGGCTGAGCTCTACTGGCGGGTTTCGCGCGTGGGTGAGGCCATTCATGAAGCGGAAGACGTTTTGAAGGCCGACCCCAACTACCCCGATGCCCACCGCCTGCTGGCCCGGATTTACTGGCACATGCTGGGTGAAAGCCAGACGGAGAAGAGCAACAAGGAAAACCTCCGCAAAGCCATCGAACACATGGAGGCCCTTACCCGAGTGCAACCCTCGGATGCGGATTCCTGGCAGTTTCTCGGCAGCCTTTACAAAATGAACAACGAGGGTCAGAAGGCCGAGGAGGCCTTCAAAAAGGTCGTCAACGTGGACCCTGATTCGAAAGACGGCCTGACCAGCCTGGCGCAGCTTTACTTCGAGCAAGGTGACTACGCGGGGGCCGTGGCGCAGCTTAAGAGGATCCCCGAGGCTGACATGGATCCCGCCCTGCTCGGAATGCTGGGTGAGGCCTACACCCAGATGCACGACTTCGTATCCGGCGTGGCCGCCTACGAAAAGGCTTTGGAGAGGGACCCCGAGAATAAGGAAGTGCGCCGGGCTTACGCGGACGCCTTGCTGGACATGGGAAACACTCCCGCCGCGCGGACGGAGTTCGAGAAGATTTTGAAAGCTGATCCTGACGACGAGGCCGCGTATATCCGGCTGGCGCAAATCGATCGGCAGGAAGGGCGGTTCGACCAGGCGCGCAAGGAGCTCGAACACGCCAGGACGTTGGCCCAGCGCAGCGAAACGAACAGCCAGGAGGACATGAGAATCCAGTTCGAGCAGGCGTCGCTCGAGGATGCGGCCGGGAACCAGGACAAAGCCATCGAGCTCTTGCAGGGACTGGTCAAGGGCTCGGAGCATGAAGGGGGTCAATACACTCCTGGCGAGGCGCACAATCGCGCCCTCTTCCTCGAGCGGCTGGGTTCGATTTACCGCGAGCAACGAAAATACGACACGGCCTTGCAGGCTTTCCAGCAGATTGTGGCGCTGGGTAGGGGACAGGCGCCGCTGGGCGAGCAGCTTATCGTCGATACGCTGCGCCAGAATCACCAACTGCCGAAGGCCCTGGATGAAGTGAATGCGGCGCTCCAGAAGTATCCCGAGGAGCGGGCGCTGCGCATTTTGCGCGCCTACGTGCTTGGAGAAATGGGGCAAGTGGACGAAGCCGTCAAGCAGCTTCAGGCGCTCATGAACCATACCCCGGCGGACCGCGAGCTTTGCCTCTCCGTGGCGCAAGTGTACATTCAGGCCAAGCAGTTTGCCGAGGCGGAGCAGGCCGTCAACCAGGCCCTGGGTTACAGCTCGAAGCCCGAGGAGCAGGAGTACTCGCGCTTCATACTGGGCGAAGTCTATGAACGGCAGAAGAAATACGACCTGGCGGAGGAGCAGTTCAAGAAAGTCCTGGCGTCCAATCCCTTCAACGCTTCGGCGGCGAATTACCTGGGCTACATGCTGGCGGACCGGGGCGTGCGCCTGGAGGAGTCGTTGCGCTACATCCAGAAGGCCCTGCAACTGGAGCCGAACAACGGAGCGTATCTCGATAGCCTAGGCTGGGCCTACTACAAGATGAACCGGCCCGACTTGGCCGAGCCCCACCTGGAAAAGGCCGCCCGCTTGATGTCCGACGATCCCACCATCCATGAACATCTGGGTCGCCTTTACCTGCGCTTGGGCAAAGAAACCCAGGCCGAACAGGAATGGGAACGCGCCCTCAAGGATTGGTCTCAGGCGCAATCGACCGACTTCGATGCCGACGAGGCCGCCAAGCTCCAGAAGGATCTGGAGGAACTCAAGCTCCACCTCGCGAAGCAATCCGCCGCCCAGAAATAATTTGGAAAAGTCCATTCCTCTCCGTGCGTTCGCCAAGGTCAACCTGGGGCTCAGGATTCTGGGCCCCCGGCCCGACGGCTATCACGAAATCCGCACCGTTTACCAGACTATTGCCCTGCATGACCGGCTGGAGATTTCGCTCCGCAAGGCCGGAGAGGGAATTCACCTCGAGTGCGATAATCCGGCAATACCCTCAGGGGCGGAAAACCTGGTGTACCGCGCCTGCGATCTTTGGCGGAGCGCGCGCGGCTTTCGCGGGGGAATGCGAGCGCGGTTGGAGAAGACGATTCCTGCGGGAAGCGGCCTGGGAGGAGCCAGCAGCGATGCGGCGGCGACGTTGGAAGGACTGGAGCGGCTGACCGGTGAGAAGTTGTCGCCGCACCTGCGATTCTCCCTCGCGGCCCGCTTGGGGTCGGACGTGCCCCTCTTTCTGCTGGGCGGCAGAGTTCTCGGGTGCGGGCGGGGGGAGGAGGTTTATCCGCTTCCCGATCTTCCTCCTCGTAAGTGCCTGGTGGTTTTTCCGGGGTTTCCCATTTCCACCGCCGACGCTTATCGGGAAGCGGGTTTGCGGTTGACAAGCCCGGATAAAATCCTTAGCATGGAAAATGTCGGTGCGTGGCCACAATTTCCCTTGCTCGATTGGGGACCGGCCGAAAACGACTTCGAGCCTGTCGTCTTCGCAAAGTGGCCTGAGTTGGCGCAACTGAAGCGGCATCTCATCCGGGCCGGAGCCGAGATCGTCTCCTTGACGGGGAGTGGTTCCGCTGTCTACGCAATCTTTGAATCTAGCGCTCAGTTGCTCCATGCGTCCAAGTTAATCCCCAAAGGGTGGCTCAAGTTCGAGTCACGCACGTTGTCACGCGCTGATTACCGGCGACGACTGTGCGGCCGGTGACGCGAACCTTGGGAGGTCGTCCAGTGGTAGGACACATGCCTTTGGAGCATGGAACCCTGGTTCGAATCCAGGCCTCCCAGCCAAGCTCGGGACTCGAAAATCGAAATCCGAAACTCGAAATTCGAAAATCGAAACTGGGAACTGGGAAATCGGAACTGCAAAAACGGAAAACAGAGACTTGGAGATGCAAACATGCGTAGTGGCTTGGTGGCCAGTTTAGGTTTTCAAGGTCCCACGTTGAAGACTCTACGGGGACCTTGCCAAGCGGCGCACTAGTTTCCATTTTCCGTTTTCGAATTTCGATTTTCGAATTTCGAGTTTCCAGAAGTCGTGGTGAGGATAAGAGAACGATGAACCCCGTTCAGCACAATTTGAAGGTCTTCACTGGGAATGCTCATCCGGCTCTGGCCAGGGAGATCTGCGCACAACTCAAGGTGCCGTTGGGGAAAGCATACGTGGGACGGTTTCCTGACGGAGAGGTTCGCCTCCAGATCCTCGAGAATGTGCGCGGGGCCGACGTCTTTGTCATCCAGCCCACCTGCAACCCCGTCAACGACAATCTGATGGAACTGCTGGTGATGCTGGATGCCCTGCGCCGCGCCTCGGCGGAGCGCATTACGGCAGTAATTCCCTATTACGGCTACGCCCGGCAGGATCGCAAGGACCGCCCGCGTGTGCCCATCTCTTCGAAACTGGTGGCCGATTTATTGACTTCAGCGGGCACGGATCGAGTGCTGGCACTCGACCTGCACGCCGGCCAGATCCAGGGTTTCTTCAACATCCCTGTCGACCACCTCTACGCTACCCCGGTGACGGTGCGTTATTTCCGGCGGCTGAAGCTGAAGGACCCCGTAGTGGTTTCTCCCGACCCGGGTGGAGTGGAAAGAGCGAGAGCCTTTGGGAAGCGGCTCAATGCGCCGCTGGCGATCATTGACAAGCGCCGCGAAGATGCCAACGTGGTGGAAATGTTCAACGTGGTCGGCGAGGTTGAAGGCAAAACCTGTTTAATCGTCGATGACATGGTGGATACCGCCGGGACTCTGGTGAAAAGCGCCCAGGCGCTGAGCGAGAAGGGCGCCGCCAAGGTCTATGCGTGTTGTTCGCATGGCGTGTTTGCTGAAAATGCCATCGCGAGGATTTGCGCGGCGCCGCTCGAGCAGGTGGTGACGACGAACTCTATCCCCCTCTCCCCGGCGGCGCAGCAGTGCGGAAAAATCAAGGTGCTGAGCGTGGGCAAGTTGCTGGCGGAAGCTATCCGCTCGATTCACGAGGAAACTTCGGTCAGCAAACTCTTTATCTGATCAGGAGCGGAAAGTTATGACCCAGGTTCTAGCGGTTGAAGTCGAGGCGCGCGAGGAGTTCGGGAAGAACGCTTCGCGGCGCCTGCGGCGTGCGGGCCAGATCCCGGCCGTGGTTTATGGAGGCGGAGGCCCCGCGATTCCGGTGACGGTCGACCCCAAAGCGATCTTGCAGATTCTCCACTCCGAGTCCGGGCACAACGCCATTTTCACGATCGAGATTCGAGGCAAGGCTCCGGCTCGGGTCATGATCCGGGACTGGCAAACCGAGCCCGTCCGCGGCGATCTTCTCCATGTTGACCTCGTCCGTATCGCGCGCGATACCAAGCTGAAGCTGCACGTCCCCATTCATGTGAGTGGCGAGCCGGTGGGGGTCAAGGTCCAAGGCGGAATCTTCGAGTTTGTGCTTCGCGAAGTGGAAGTGGAATGCCTCCCCGACGATATCCCGGAGCACTTCGTCGCCGAGGTGAGCGGGCTCGAACTGGGGAAGAACTTTCGCGTTTCAGATCTCCCGGTGGAGCCCAAGGTCAAGATCCTGACGGACCCCACACGCGTAGTCGCTCACGTAGCCGAGTTGAGAGCGGAAGAAGAGGTGAAGCCCGCTGCCGAAGAAGCCGTGGCAGCGCCCGGCGAACCTGAGGTCATCCGCAAGGGCAAGGCAGAAGAAGAAGGAGCCGAGGCGGCTGCGCCGGAAGCCAAGAAGGAAGCCAAGAAGGAAGGCAAGAGGGAAAGCTAGCCATCGCGAAATGAGAATGATTGCGGGTTTAGGAAACCCCGGCTACGAGTACCACCAGACACCCCACAACCTGGGTTTCATGGCCATAGACCGCCTCGCCCACGAATGTGGTTTGGAATTGGCCCATCACGAAGCTCAAGCGTTGACGGCTTGCACGCGGATGGATGGTTTGGAAGTTCTGCTGGCTAAGCCCCAGACGTACATGAATCTGAGCGGGATGGCAGTGGCCAGGCTGGCTGAGAAGTACAAGCTGGGCGTAAGCGATTTGATTGTGCTGGTGGATGACGCGGACCTTCCCCTGGGCAGCTTGCGCATTCGGCCTCGAGGCAGCGCGGGCGGCCACAAAGGAATGAAGTCCGTTATCGGCGCACTCGATTCGGGCGAGTTCGTTCGCGTTCGAATGGGCGTCAAACCGGAGCAGCCGATCGAGGATATGGTTTCCTACCTCCTCGGCCGATTCCGTGAGGCCGATCTGGAAACCGTAGCCGAGATGCTCGACCAAGCCTGTGAAGCCGTGCACGTGATTCTTAGGGAAGGTTCGCAAAAGGCGATGAACCGCTTTAATCGGCGCGTTTCAACCCAACCATCGTGAGGTTCCATGCGTAATTACGAGATCATTTTCATCGTCCGGCCCGACGTCAGCGAAGAAGATGTTGACAAGCTCATCGCGCAAATGGAAGGCGTGGTGGCGGGCACGGGCGGCAAGGTCGAAAAAGTGGAAAAGCTAGGCCGCCGCCGGCTTGCTTATCGGGTTCGGAAGCAACGTGAGGGGCTATACGTGCTTTTCCGGTTGCAGGGTTCCGGTGATACCGTCAAGGAGTTTGAGCGCCGCCTGAAGGTGATAGACACGGTGATCAAATACCTGAGCGTGCGGATTGACGAAGACTTGGAGCGCGCCGAGAAGTTCAAGGCTCTCCGGGCAAAACAGGAGTCCAAGAAGCGCCGCTCCAAGCCCGTCGTAGCGCCGGCTCCACTGCCGGCTGCCGAAGCACCCCAAGGATAAAGGAGTAGATCAATATGGCAGTGCCCAGAAGCAACGCTGGAGAGTCGGAGCGCCCGCAGTCCAGGCGGGAGGGCGGGCCCTCAGCTCCCAAGAAGCAGTTCTTCCGCCGACGGAAGGTTTGCAAGTTCTGCGAGGAAAAGATTGACGTCATCGATTACAAGGACGCTCGCTTGGTAGGAGGGTTCATTTCCGAGCGGGGCAAGATACTCCCGCGCCGCCTGACCGGAACGTGCTCAATCCACCAACGATCTCTCAGCCTGGCGATCAAACGTGCACGGAACATTGCATTGTTGCCATTCTCTACCGGGATCTAAGGGATGGAGGCTGGCTATGGCCAAGGTGTAAAGGGTAAAGGCTAATGGACCGAGCCTTTACCCTTTACACTTTAACCTTTATGACTCTCCAGCCCCCAGTCTCCCGCGAAAGGGGTTTAGCGATGGAAGTAATTCTGCTCGAGAATATCGATAAGCTTGGATCAAGAGGACAAGTGGTGAAAGTGGCAGACGGGTACGGGCGCAACTACCTTTTGCCCAAGAAACTCGCCCTCGCCGCTACGCCTCAGAACCGTAAACACATGGAGCAGCAACGCGTGCGGTTTCTGAAGCTGGAGGCAAAAGAAAAGGGCGACGCGCAGGACTTGGCGACGCTGCTCCAGGGTGTCAGCGTAACCCTGACGCGAAAATCCGGAGAAAAAGGAACGCTCTTCGGCTCGGTCACGGCCATCGACATTGCCGAAAAATTGGCGGCCCAAGGGTACGCCATCGACAGGCGGAAAATCGCTCTCGAGTCACCTCTGAAGGTTCTGGGTGAATACGACGTCCCGATAAAACTGCACAGGGATGTAACAGCCTTCGTCAAAGTCCGAGTGGAAGGCGAAACGGAGAGCAAGGCCCAGCCTCAGGCCCCATCCCAGCCGCAATCTCCCGCACCGGGATCAGAGCAGCCCGCCCACTAACCACCTTGGCTTGCGGCACCAATCGAGGTAGCGCAGGCGTCTCGCGTGCTGTCGCGGGAGCGTCTCGCACCCGCGCGAAAATCTCCTTTGGAGATTTTCCCAATTGGTATAATCTCCTCGTGGCGGCTTTCTGATATTCTTCGGGGAGTTTTTCCTTCCATGCCAAGCACTACCGTCAGTGACCGAGCTGTACCTCACAATTTGGAAGCCGAGCGAGCCCTGCTCGGTTCCATTCTGCTGGATAATTCGGCCCTCAACATGGCTCTGGAAGTGGTCGGGAGGGATGATTTCTTTTCTGAAGCCCACCGCCTCACTTTCGAGAAAATGGTTGGCATCTCGGAGAAGAACCGCACCATCGATCTCGTCACGCTCTGCGAGGAACTCTCCAAGGACGGGCAGACCGAGAAGGCGGGCGGGGCAGCTTACCTCGCGGGTCTCACGGATGGCGTGCCGATTGGAACCTCCGTGGCCGTCTCGGAATACTCCCGCATTGTCAAAGAGAAGTCGATCATTCGACGCCTTATCAATGCTGGGAATAACCTTATTTCACGCTGCATGGAGGGCACGGACGACCCCGACACGCTCATCGATTTGGCTCAAAGCCAGGTCTTCGACATCGCCGAGCAGAAAGTCAAATCCGGATTCAGCAACATCCGTGACATTGTGAAGTCGAGTTTCGGAACCATCGACGATCTCCTCCACCGCGGCCAGCGCGTCACGGGCATTGAAACCGGGTTCAAGGAACTCGACGACATGACCTCAGGACTCCAACCCGGCGAATTGGTGGTGGTGGCCGCCCGGCCTTCTCTCGGCAAGACCGCCCTGGCGCTCAACATCGCCGCCCACGCCGCCATCAAGCACCACAAAACGGTTGGTTTCTTTTCTCTCGAAATGAGTAAGGAGTCGTTAGTCATTCGGCTCTTGTGCTCTGAAGCCGACGCCGACAGCCACAGGCTTCGCAGCGGATTCTCCAACCGCGATGATTGGAAGAAGCTGACCCACGCTTTGGGCCGGCTCGCGGACGCTCCCCTTTTGATCGAAGACACCCCCGCCCTGAGCATCATGCAGATTCGCGCCAAAGCGCGCCGCCTGAAAATGGAAAAGGGATTGGACCTGATGGTCGTGGATTACCTTCAGCTCGTTTCCGGCCAGGGACGCTTCGAAAATCGCACGCAGGAGGTCAGTTACATTTCGCGCGGCTTGAAGAGTATCGCCAAGGAGTTAAAGGTTCCGGTCCTGGCGGTTTCACAGTTGAGCCGTGCCCCCGAACAGCGACTGGGCCAGAGACCCCAGTTGTCTGACCTGCGCGAATCCGGGTCGATCGAGCAGGACGCTGACGTGGTGATCTTCATTTTTCGCGAGCGGAAGGCGGCGGAAGAAAGCGAAGAGGAAGGCGAGGTGGACCGGCGCGGGTACCCGATGAAATTGATCGTGGGCAAGCAGCGCAATGGTCCCACCGGCGATATCCCGGTCGTGTTCATGAGACCGTATGCGAAGTTCGAGAACATGGACCGCAGTCAGAAATCATCGTTGGAATGAAACAACTTGACAAACTCCTGCGCCCCACCTGGGTCGAGATCTCCCTTTCAAAACTGCGCCGCAATTACGAGCGAGTGCGGCGACTGGCCGGCCAGCGCACGGTGAAGGCCGTTATTAAGGCGGACGCCTACGGTCACGGAGCCGTGGCCGTGGCGAATTGTCTTGCCGGCTGCGGCGCGGATTGGTTTGGCGTGGCGAGCGTCGAAGAAGCCCTGGAGTTAAGAGACGCCGGGATCACGCAGCCCATACTCCTGCTGGGCGGCCTTTACATGAGCGACCCTGCGGACCTCATCAAGTTCCAGCTCACGCCTTCGGTTTCCTCGACCGCCCGGCTCGACACCTACGCCGAGTGCGCTCGCCGCTACGGCCGCCCCATCGAGTTCCATCTCAAAGTGGACACCGGGCTGGGGCGCCTCGGGATGCCACCGGACCGCGTGCCAGCCTTCGTGGAACATTATCGCACGCTTGAGGGCGTCCATTTAACCGGCCTGTTCACACAACTCGCTTCTGCCGGGGATTTGATGGCCACCCAGACGGAAGATCAGGGTGACCGTTTCCTGGCCGCGCTTGCCCAACTGAGTGCGGCGGGAATCGACCCCGTGTGGACGCATGTTTCAAACAGCGGCGCGCTGCTCGCCGGGCACGCGTTCCCCGAAAATATGATTCGCATCGGGGGCTTGCTCTACGGCTGCTACGCGCCGCTAGTGCTGCCGCCAGACAAAGAACTTCCGCGCCTTCCGGAGTTCGAACCCGCACTCACCTTCAAATCCCGCGTCGTATACCTGAAGGACGTTCCTAGCGAAACGCCGCTGGGTTACGGCGAGGCATTCCACACCCGCCGCCCCTCCCGCATCGCTACCGTTCCGGTGGGCTACGCGGACGGCCTCAACCGGGCGCTCTCGAATCGGGGTCATGCCATCGTACGCGGCAGACTGGCGCGGCTGGTCGGCAGCATCAGTATGGATCTCTCGCTTCTGGATGTGACGGACATCCCCGGCGTCAACGTGGGAGACGAAATAATGCTCCTCGGCCAGTCGGAAGAGTGTTCGATTACCGCGCTCGACATCGCCCGGATGCTCGACACCGTCCCCTATGAGGTCCTGTGCTTGATCGGCAAACGCGTGCCCCGCTTGTATGTGGAATGAAGAGGTGGTAGGATATTCCTACTGAGGAGGAGGCATGCTGGCAGGATCGAAGTCAACGGCAGTTGAATACGTGGCGACGACCAAGATTGGGGAAAAGGGACAACTGACCGTACCCAAACAGTTCCGAGAGGATCTCGGGCTGAGCTCTGGTGCGCCCTTCGCCGTTCTCCGCATAGGGGACGGTCTCATTCTACTGCCGGAGCAGCGCCGATTCGAGCGGTTGTGCGAACGGCTTACCGACGCACTTACTCGTGCCGGCGCGAGACCTGAAACGTTGTTGGCCGCATTGCCCAAAGCGCGCAAGCGAGTGTTCGCTCGCCACTATGGGGCGATCGCTTCCGAGGCAGTGGGACGTCACGGACGAAGGGGCCGCGCAGGCCAGTGACCCGCCGCCTGCTGCGCCTGTTCCTGGACTCCAATGTCCTCAGCAGTGGAATTGTCTCACGCTGGGGCCTGGACAAAGCCGTGCTTTCATTATGTGCCGCCCAGGTTTGCAAGCTTATCCTGGCAGAGGCCGTACGGGATGAAGTGGAGGATGCGCTCCTGGAGCGGACACGTGCATTAGACGCCGCAGTCGCGACGCCGATCATCGAGGATTACCGCCTCGTGATCGCTTCCATCGAACCTGAGGTCGTGCCCTACCCAGAGGAGGAGCGCGTGCGGTCTAACCGCCATCTGATCCGTCACTTGCCCGATGTCCCGGTACTTCTCTCAGCAATGGACGCAAGGCCGGACTGGCTGCTTACTCACAATACGAAGCACTTCACCAAGGCGGTCGCCCAACAAACGGGCCTCAGAATTGCCACTCCGGCCGAGTTCTTCCGGACTCTTACGTCATTGTTCGAGTAGTGCGGACCTGTTTTTTAGGACTGCAGCATTTGGCCTGGCGACGTTCAGTGCTGCGGCACATGGACACCGCGAGGACAAACGCCGGCGCCGCAATACCACTTCAACCGGGTGCGCATTCTGGCAACATGCCGATCTATTCCCTCTGAAGCAGGGGGTATTTCCAACCGGGGGGACATCGTGTGAGATCCTCAGTCACTTGGTGTTGGATTTGTGTCGAGAGATTATCGCGATTGTTAACCGCCATTGTTCTGTTCTTGGTCGCGCCTTGCGCCAAGTTTGCAATCACCCGCTCCACCGGTAAGTTGCCAATCACGATTCCCATCGTAGTTGCCGACAACCTCGTCTACATGCAAGGCCGGATCAACGATTCGCGGCCGCTCAGCGTTGTCCTCGACACCGGCTCGTCGCTCAGCATTGTCACACCTGCCGTCGCCGAAGAGATTGGTTTGCATCCTTCTGGCTCGGCACAAGCAGCCGGCATCGGGCATGGCAGCAATCAAACACTTCAGTTCGTCAACGACGCTCACTTGCAATGGGGGGCCGGCCATTCAGTTGCGGCCTTGGACGGCCAGCGGATCGCCATCCTGCCAATCGGCTATGTCGCCAGCCAGGTGGGTCGCCCAACCGACGCTTTCTTCGGCAGCAATGTGTTCAAGAATTCTTGTGTGACTGTAGACTACGAGGGCCAGCACGCGACATTTGCTTCGCCAGACGCGCCTCCCGCCGTCAAAGAATCGGTCCCGCTCAAGATTTTGAGTGATGCGCCGTTTGTGACAGCCGTGCTGGAGAGTCCCGACGGTTCACGGGTCAACGGGCTCTTCATGCTCGATAGCGGAACCACCGGAGCGCTCATCCTAAACAAGCAATTCCTGTCTGCTCATCCCCAAATCATCTCCGGGCGCACGCTCCTGGAGATGCCCTCGATAACTGCTGTCGGCGGGAAAATCGACCAGAAAGTGGTTCGTGTCGCAGGTTTGGATTTGGGGGTATTCCACTTCAGCCAACTCGTCGCAGTAGTCCTGGAGAGCAACACTGGCATGTTTGCAAATCCCGCAATCGCTGGCTTCATAGGTGCGGAGGTCATGCGCCGCTTTACTATCACCTGGGATTACACACATGAGCGAATGTTGCTCGCGCCCAATTCGCACTTGCACGATGCCTTCGAAGCAGATTCCAGTGGGTTACGCTTAACCGTCTCACCTCCTGATTACAAGACCATCCATGTCGCCGCTGTGCTTCCTAGCTCACCGGCAGCAGAAGCAGGATTGCGCGTTGGCGACGTGATCACCGCAATAAACGGAAAAAGCAATGTCCAGCTTTGGCGAGTAGTCGAGGATCTGAAGAAACCCGACACCTCAGCCTCACTGACGATCCGCCGAGGCAACAAATTCATCCGTGTGGCAGTTCATCTTCGACGTCTCGTGTGAACCCGTTGCACCACAAGTGTGCAAACATAATGTCACTATATTATTCACGTCTGAATAAGAAACAGGTCTGCGCCGCCCCCACCGTCATTCTGTGCTAGCATATTCGACAGGTGCCAGCAACTTCGCAGGCACAGGAGAAGCCCAACTCGGCAATCGAGGCGCTGCTCTCGGTGGATCCTGGCTCTGTTTCTCGAAAGGCCCGGGCCGTAGACAAGGCGTCGAAGAGGCAACCAGCTCCCCGAGGCGGTAAGGTGAGCGAATCATCGCGACTGGGGAGGGACCATGAGATTTCCGGCGTCGTGGAGTGTGAGATTAGCTTCAGCCCTGGCAGGGCTTTTGATTTTGTGCGGCGGGGAGGCAATGGCGCAGACAGCTTCCCCTCCCGCCCGCCTCACGCAAGCCGTGGACGAGGCGACCCTGGTAACCCTGCGCGGCAACACCCACCCGTTGGCTCGCCCGGAATACGACCAGGGCGTCGCGCCTGATGACCTACCCATGGAGAGGATGCTGCTCCTGCTCCAGCGGTCGCCGGAACAGGAGACAGCTCTGCGTAAACTGCTGGAGCAGCAACAGGTCAAGTCTTCACCCCGCTATCACCAGTGGCTAAATCCGGAGGAGTTTGGGCAGCAATTCGGTCCTGCGCAGGCCGACATTGATAGGGTGACCCAGTGGCTGACGTCACACCGATTCCAAGTGAATCGAGTGGCGGTGGGGGGAACCACGATTGAATTCTCAGGAACAGCGGGATTGGTCCGCGAGGCGCTCCACACTGAGATTCACAAGTATATAGCTCAAGGCGAGGCGCACTGGGCCAACGCCGGCGATCCGCGGATTCCCGCTGCTCTGGCCCCGGTTGTGGCGGGCGTGGTTTCACTGAACAACTTCCCTCGGCAGCGGTACCACCGTAGGCTGGGCACGTTCGAGCGGTCGAAGGCGACGGGCAAGGTGCAGCCGCTCTTCACTTTCCCCTTGCCTCCCAGCGGCGAGACCGTGTATGCCGTCGGCCCGACTGATTTCGCCACCATCTATAATGTGCTGCCGCAATGGTCGGCGGGCATCGACGGCGCCGGGCAGACCATCGCCGTCGTGGAGGACTCGAACATCAACATCCAGGATGCGCGAGACTTCCGCAGCATGTTCGGGTTGCCGGCGAATGA
>Ga0187784_10000216_pt1 | contig 39695 bp, 35 predicted proteins | sample 1015_SJ02_MP15_2_FD_132964 | JGI IMG/M metagenome (GOLD analysis project Ga0187784, IMG submission 132964) | Tropical peat soil microbial communities from peatlands in Department of Meta, Colombia - 1015_SJ02_MP15_20_MG | ecosystem: Environmental > Terrestrial > Soil > Wetlands > Peat | place... | reverse complement strand
GGCGTCGCCGTGAGCCTCCTGGCGCTCGTCTTCGGCCTCGGCATTCTGCGGCTGCGCGGCGCCTTCTTCGCCCTCGCCACCATCGGCATCAACGAGGGCGTCGAGGCCTTCGTCGCCAATTTCGAGCCGTGGGGCGGCTCCGCCGGCCTTTACCTGCCGACCACGATATTTGCGCCGCTCGGCGGCCCGATGCGGGCGCTGTGGGTCGTCTATTTCCTGCTCATCGCGGTGATGGGGGCCTCGCTTTATCTGAGCTACGCGGTCAAGACCTCGAAGTTCGGCCTCGGGCTGATGGCGATCGGGCAGAACGAGGACGCCGCGGTCGTGCTCGGCGTGCCGGCGCCGCTCTACAAGGCCCTCGCCTATAGCCTGTCGGCATTCCTGCCGGCGCTCGCCGGCGGCCTTTATTTTTTCAAGAGCGCGTTCATCCAGCCCTCGGACGCCTTCGACCTCGGCCTTTCCACCGAGGCGATGGTCATCGTCATGCTCGGCGGCCGCGGCACCATCACCGGCGCGGCGATCGGCGCCTACCTCTACGAGGAGCTGCGCGGCTTTTTGCTCACCTCGCAGACCTTCTCCAATTTCCAGCTAGTGGTCTCCGGCATCCTCCTGCTCCTCATCGTGCTGTTCGTGCCGGGCGGCCTCATGGGCTGGATTTACGGGCGCTGGCCGCGGATGCGCGAGGTGCTCGAATGAGCGCGCTCCTTGAGGTCGCGGGGCTCAATAAGAGCTTCGGCGGCTTGCGCGCGGTGCGCGATTTGAGCTTCGCCGTGGGCGAGCGCGAGATCCTCGGCCTCATCGGCCCGAACGGCGCCGGCAAATCGACGGTGTTCAACCTGGTCAACGGCGTCTTCGCGCCGGACGGCGGGCGGGTGATGTTTCACGGCATCGACATCACCGGCATGGCGCCCTACCGAGTGGCCCGCTCGGGCATCGCGCGCACCCACCAGATCGTGCAGCCCCTGACCGACCTCACCGTGCTCGAGAACTGCACCGTCGGCGCCTGCTTCGGCCACGACAACCTGCCGCTCGGGCGCGCCCGCGCCGTGGCGCGCGAGGTCGCGGTGTTCGTCGGCCTCGAAGACCGGCTGGCGATGCCGGCGGCGCAGCTAACGATCGCCGGGAAGAAGCGGCTCGAGCTCGCTCGCGCGCTCGCCGCGCGGCCGCTCCTTCTACTGCTCGACGAGGTGCTCGCCGGCCTCAACCCGACCGAGATCGAGCGCATGGTCGGCGTCATCCGCGCCATCCGCGCGCGCGGCGTCGCCATCCTGATCATCGAGCATCTGATGCAGGCGATCATGGGTCTCTCCGACCGCATCGTGGTGCTCAATTCGGGGCAGAAGCTCGCCGAAGGCACGCCAGGCGAGATCGCCAACGATCCGGCGGTCATCGAAGCCTATCTCGGCGATCCGGCGCTCGCCGCGCAGCTGCATGGCGGCGGCGCGCCATGAGCGAGGCGCTCCTTGAGATCGAAGCGCTCGCCGCCGGCTATGGCGAGGTGCAGGTGCTGTGGGGGCTCTCGCTTGCCGCGGCGCGCGGGCGGCTGACCACGCTCGTCGGCGCCAATGGCGCCGGCAAGACGACGACGCTGCGCGCCACGCTCGGCACGCTCTCGCCGTGGAGCGGCCGCGTCATCTTCAAGGGCGAGGACGTGACCCGGCTGCCCGCGCACGCCAAGGCGGCGCGCGGCCTGGTGCTGGTGCCGGAAGGCCGCCAGCTGTTCAGCAACATGACGGTCGACGAGAATCTGGAAATGGGCGCATTCGCCAAGCGCGGCCGCGACGGCCATGCCGATCGGCTGGATCGGATCTTTAGCCTGTTCCCGCGCCTCAAGGAGCGGCAGCGGCAGAAGGCCGGCACGTTGTCTGGCGGCGAGCAGCAGATGCTGGCGATCGCCCGCGGCCTGATGACCGATCCAGAGATTCTGATCATCGACGAATTGTCGCTCGGCCTCGCGCCGCTTGCGGTCTATCAGCTGTTCGGAGCGCTGAAGACGCTCAAGGACGCCGGCCTGACCGTGCTTCTGGTCGAGCAGAACGTGCATCTCGCATTCGCCGTGAGCGACTATGCCTACGTGATCGCCGAGGGCCGGCTGTTCACGCAAGGAGCGCCGGCGGCGCTCGCCGCCATGCCGGAAATAAGGCGCGCCTATCTCGGGCTCTAGCGGCGGCGGTCTTCGAGCTAGGCCGGCGCCTTGGTCTCGGCCACGATCTCGAGCGGCAACACCTCGACCGAGCCGCCGCCGGCGAGCCTGGTCCTTTCCCGGTACTGCCCGAAGAACGGGCGTTCCTGCAGCGTCTTGATCGCCTGATCATCGGCCGCGGCGGCTAGATGATAATAGTCGCAGCCGTTGCGGCTCTTCATGCACCGATACGAGATCTTGCCCTTGAGCGCCGGATCGCCGTCGAGCGCGGCGATGAACTCGGCGATGTCGCGGTGCCACGCGGCTTCCGAACCGTTCTGAAAGCGGTACTTGATGAGCGAATACTTCATGGCTGGCCTCCGAATGCTCGATCTGCGCGTGGCTTGCAACGTAGACGCCCCATAAGCGCTGATGCAAGTATGGACAAAAATGTTACTATGGGCGATCGTGGCGGCGCCTGATATGAGAGGCCCTCATGTCCGCGCCGGAGCAACCCATGCCGAGCCTCGCATCGAACCACATCCGCCGCTGCCCGGTCGCCGCGTTTCAGAAGATGATCAGCGGCAAGTACAAGCTGCGCATTCTGTGGGACCTGCAGGACGGGCCGCGGCGCTACGGTGAGCTGAGAAAGAGCCTGCTGCGCGGCGCCGAGGGCGCCCCGGAGATCGCTCCGCGCGTCTTGAGCCGCGAGCTCAAGGCGCTGGCGCAGAGCGGGATGATCGCGCGCAAGGATTACGGCGTGGTGCCGCCCAAGGTCGAGTATCGCCTCACCCCGATGGGCCGCAGCTTCATTCCGGTCGTCGGCGAAATTCGCAAATGGGGCGCGCGGCACCTCGGCGGCGAGCGCCTCGGCCTCGCCAGCTAGGGCGCGCCGACCCGCGCTCAGTCAAATCAGAGTTATCAGAGCGACCGCCATGCCCACCATGGCCAGACTGCCGACCAGTCCGCTCTGCGGCGCTTCTGAGAAACCCGCGAGATAACGCGGACCCTTGAAGAAGGAATAAAGCCGCATCATTTGCACGCAGAATATCGCCGTCGCATGCATGACAATGGGCAGCCACAGGTTTCGGCCGCCGACGACATAAGCCAATCCGAACAGGCATCCTGCGGCGAAGAATCCGTAAATGCCCTGTCCGACCGGAATGACCCGGGGCGGCTTGATGAAATGGACCAGGGAAAAGACGAGCGAGCTCGCCGCAATCGCCGCCGCGGAATAAGCAGGTGATTGCGGCAACGAGCGCAGCAGCTGCTCGAGCAAGATGCCGCGAAACACCGCCTCCTCCAATGTCGCGAGCGGCAGCGGTCCAAGGAAACGCCGAATGAGCTTGGCCCGCTGCGTTGCCGGATCGTATCGTGGGTGGATCTGCAGCCATCCGGCTTTGATGTAGAGCGCGAACAGGAAGCAAAAGCCGAAAAACGTGATCGCGGTGACGATGGCGATGCGATGCCATGGCGGGGGCAGAGGAAAGGCCTGCTGCAGCGCGTCGAGCGGGCGAATGCCGAGCGCGAGCGGCGTTCCGGCCAGGATGACGAGCCACGAGACTTGGATCATCGCCTGGCCGGTCCATCGTATCACCCGCTTCGTCGTGGTGTATCGCAGCGGAAATGCGAGGGGCTCGCCGAGAATCATGAGCGCGACGCTCTGCACCGCCCAAAGGAGACCCAATGCAAACGCCGCGACGCCGAGCGTGATCAGAATGTTCATGCGGCACCGCAAGCCCCGCGCGACGCGCGCAGGAATCGCGACCAGCGTTTGTCGAGCCAGAACAGCCAATTCTCCGGGTTCGCCCGCAATTTGTCCTCGAACCAGCGACACCAATCCTGGAGGGCGGCGCTAATGGCGGCCGCGCGATCGCCGTTGTCGGCGCTGCCGGCCGCGCGTTCCCAGCGAATCGACACGCTTGAATCCGATCGCCAGTTCAAGGACGCCCGCATGATCGGCGCGCGTGCCGCAATGGCTATGGCAAAGGCGCCGCCGTAAAGTCGTGCCGGCCGCCCGAAGAGCTGCACTTCGACGCCTTGGCCGGGGTCGGCCAGAAGATCCGGCGTGATGAACAGGACTTTGCCGCGCTTGAGAATGTTCAAATAGGCCGCGGCGTCCTTGATGGTCGAGGCACGGCTTGGCCGCAGCGCCAATTCGACGCCGAGCGCGTGGTACCATTTCAGCTTGCGCGCCATTCGCGCGGCGGTCGGGGCCTGTCGGACCAGATACACCGACGGATGCCTGCGGTTGACGATTGCGGCCGCGAGCTCGTGACCGCACCAGTGCGGCGCCGCGACGACGACACCGTGTCCTTCGGCGACGGCGCGGTCGAGAAGCGCAACGGAATCGTCGAATGTCACTTCATCGGGAACCGGCGTCGCGCCAATGCCGCGGTGGAATGTCGACAGCGAGCTGCCCAACGCCCAGCCGACGCGGCGGAAATACAAGCTCTCCGAGCGCGCCGGCACATCGGGTCCTAACGCCAACCGCATATTGTCGCGAACCCGCCGTCGCAGCACCGGCGCGAAGCCGGCCAACGCGACCAACGAACGCGCCAAACGGCGCTGCGGCTCGATCGGGAGCCCGGCGGTTGCCGCTATGGCCTGTCGAATCGCTAATTGGGTGAGGGAGCGCCGCTGATCTTCGAATAAAAGCATCTCGTCGATGACGCCCCGATGCGCTGAACGCGTGCTCACAGAACGCCGCCCTGCACGGTTCGAGGCCGAGGCTCCGTAGCCAACACCGATATCGCGATGATGGCGCACTGACGACGCCCTGCCCCGGCCTCATGATCGTCGAGCCGAAACAGCGAGTCCAGAGCGGCGGGCGGCTGCTGCCTTCTCTAGCGCCGTCCGAACAGGCGATCGAGCAGCCAGGTGTCGAGACCGCCCTGCCCTGACGGCACCGGCCGCGCACCGGCGCCGGCCTGCGATGGCGGCGGCGCCAAGCTTGTCCAGCCGCTATCGGCGACGCCCAAAAGCGCCGCCGGCGCGACCCCCTGATGAGCGGCCTTCATGAACCGGCTCCAAATCTCGACCGGCAGTCCGCCGCCGGTCGCCTTGCGGGTCGGCGAATTGTCATCGTTGCCGAGCCAGACACCGGTGACGAGGTGCGCGGTATAGCCGATGAACCAGGCGTCGCGAAAATCCTGGCTGGTGCCGGTCTTGCCCGCCGCCGGCCAGCCGGGGAAATCGGCGCGGCGCGCGGTGCCGCTGACCAGCGTCTCGTGCAGCATCGTGTTCATCATCGCGACGTAACGCGCCTCGACGATACGGCCGAGCGACTGCGTCGGCCGGGCGTAAAGGAGCTTGCCGTCAGTCGCGCGGATGCGCTCGACCACGTGCGGTGAGACGGCGAAGCCGCCATTGGCGAATGCCGCGTAGGCGGCGACGAGCTCGAGCGGCGAGACTTCGGAGGTGCCGAGCGCGATCGAGGCGTTGGGCTCGAGGATCGAATCGATGCCGAGCCGGTAGGCGGTGCGAATGACGGCGGCGGGACCGAATTCGAGGGTGAGCCGCACCGCCACGGTGTTGAGCGAATTGGCGAGCGCCTGCGTCAGCGTCACCGGACCATAATATTCGTGCTCGTAGTTCTCCGGCCGCCAGCCCTTGACCGCGACCGGCGCGTCCTCGCGCACGCTGTCCGGGGTGAGCCCATGTTCGAGCGCGGTGAGATAGACGAAGGGCTTGAACGCCGAGCCCGGCTGGCGTCGAGCGGCGATAGCGCGGTCGAACTGGCTCTCGGCGTAGCTCTTGCCGCCGAGAAGCGCGCGCACCACGCCCTCCGGCGTCATGGCGACGAGCGCGCCTTCGCCGACCCCGAGTTTCTCGCCCTTCTGCGTCAGCGCCTCGTCGAGCGCCCGCTCAGCGGCGTTCTGCAGCACAGGATCGATCGTGGTCTCGACCACGATATCGGCATCGTAATGGCCGATCAGATCATCGACCGCATCCATGACCCAATCGGCGACGTAGTTGACCGAGCCGGCGGCCGCCGGCTTGACGGCGTGCGGCGGATGGGCGAGCGCAAGCTTTTCGGCGTCTTCGCCGATGAATTTCTGCTCCGCCATGGCGGCGAGCACCATGCGGGCGCGGCGCTGGGCGCCGTCCGGGTTGTGGCTCGGAGCGAGCCGCGACGGCGATTGCACCAGGCCCGCGAGCAGCGCAGCTTCGGCGAGCGTCAGATGCCGTGCCGATTTGCCGAAATAGCGCTGCGCCGCCGCTTCGACGCCGTAGGCGCCGGAGCCGAAATAGACGCGGTTGAGATAAAGCTCCAGAATCTCCGCCTTGCCGAATTTGTGCTCGAGCCAGAGCGCCAGCACCACCTCCTGCAGCTTACGCGAGACCGTGCGCTCCTGGGTCAGGAACAGATTCTTGGCGAGCTGCTGGGTGATGGTCGAGCCACCCTGCGCGCTGCCGCGCCGGGTGACGTCATGGATGACGGCGCGGGCGATGCCCCACGGATCGACGCCGCGATGCGAATAAAAGCGCCGGTCCTCGATGGCGATGAACGCCTTCGGCACATAGTCCGGCAATTCGCGCAGCGGTACCGCGGCGCCGCCCATGTCGCCGCGCGTCGCGAGTGTCGCGCCATTGGCGCCGAGGATCAGCACCGACGGCGGACGCTTGGGGATTTCAAGCGACTGGATCGGCGGCAGGTGGACGCCGACCCAAACCAGCACGCCGAGCGCGGCGATCACCCCCCACAGCGCCAGAACGACGGCCCAGTAGATCAGGCGCCCCATTGTAAAGCGGCCATTGCCGCCGCGCCGGCGCCGCCTGGTTTTTTGCCGCGCCGGCGCCTCGTCGCCGCGGCGGTGGCGACCGGCCTCGCCGCGCGCCGCCGGCGGGCTGCCGGTACGATCCTGCGGGCGCAGACGCAGATCGAGGCTCGCGGCGCCTTTGGCGGCGCCCCGCGCCCGCTTCCGACCGGCCTGCCGCCGCGCCATGTGCCCGTCCCCAGCGCGCAAGACGCGCTGCGGCGACGCTAGCGAGCGCGGTTTAAGGGGCGGTTACTGAGAGCTGCGCTGGCCAGTCATGCCCGGGTTTGTGATAGCCGGCACAAGCCCGGACAACGAAGGCCGTTCGTACTCACTCCGCGGCGACCTCGCGCTCCGGTTTCGTCTCGCCGCTCGACGCTGTGAACAGCGCGAGCAGCGGACGCTTGATCGCAGCCTGGCGCGTCGGGGTCGCGATCTTGGCGCCAAGGAGATCGGTCACGTAGAACACGTCGACAACGCGTTCGCCGAAGGTCGCGACATGCGCCGAGGCGATATTGAGGTTGAGTTTGGACAGCGTCGAGGTGAGCTCGTAGAGGAGGCCCGGCCGGTCGAGCCCGGTCACCTCCACCACGGTGTAGCGCCGCGACCATTGATTGTTGATGGTGACCTCGGGCTCGATGGCGAACGCCTTGAGGCGGCCTTTCGGCGGCGCGCGCTTCGGCACCACCTCCGGCAGCCGGATCTGGCCGCGCACCGCCTTCTCGATGGTGTCGCAGATGCGCGCCGCGCGGCGCGCCTCGTCCTCGTCGTGCTCGAACTCGCGCGAGACCGCGATGGTGTCGAGCGCGAGCCCGTCGGTGGTGGTGTAGATCTGCGCATCGACGATGTTGGCGCCGGCGAGCGCGCAGGCGCCGGCGATGATCGAAAGCAGCCACGGATGGTCGGGCGCGAACACCGTGAGCTCGGTGACGCCGCGTTCGACGTCGAAGCCGACGCTGGTCGCGAGCCGCTTGTCGGCTTCCTGCGTCGCGCGCACGAAGCGCGCGTGCGCGAGCTTGTGCGCCAGATCGACCTTGAGCCAGTAGGCCGGATAGTGACGGGCAAGATAGGCGTCGAGCGTCGCCTCCGGCCAGTCCCCCATCTCGGCGCGGAATTCGGCCTTGGCCAGCGCCACCCGCTCGGCGCGGTTGACCTCGGAGAAGCCGCCGGTCAGCACCGGCTCGGTCTCGTAGTAGAGCGTGCGGATGAGCTGCGCCTTCCAGCTGTTCCACACCCCCGGCCCGACGGCGCGGATGTCGGCGGTGGTCAGGATGGTCAGGAGCTTCATCCGCTCCAACGACTGCACCACCGCGGCGAAGTTCTCGATGGTCTTGCGGTCGGAGAGGTCGCGCGACTGCGCCACCGTCGACATCACCAGGTGCACCTCGACCAGCCACGCCACCAACTCGGTCTCGGCAGGCCCGAGCCCGAGCCGGGGACAGAAGCGCCGGGCGATGCGCGCACCGGCGATCGAATGATCCTCGATGCGGCCCTTGGCGATGTCGTGCAGGAACAGCGCCACGTACAGCACCGTGCGGTGCTGCGGCTGGATGGTGCGAATGAGTTCGCTCGCCAGCGCCACGTCGCGGTTGTCGCCGCGCTCGATCTCGTTGAGCACGCCGATGCAGCGGATCAGATGCTCGTCGACCGTGTAGTGATGGTACATGTTGAACTGCATCATCGCCACGATACGGCCGAAGGCGCGGACGAACTTGCCGAGTACGCCGGCTTCGTTCATCCGCCGCAACACGGTCTCCGCCTCGTTATTCGAGGTCAGGATCTCCAGAAACAGGCGATTGGCTTCCTTGTCCTCGCGCAGCTGCAGATTGATCAGGTGCAGCGAGCGGGTCGCCGCGCGCATCGCCTCGGGACGGATCGCCAGATTGTGCTTCTGCGCCAGGTGGAACAGCCGGATCAGATTGACCGGGTCGCGCTTGAACACGTCGGCGCGGGCGATGTTGATGCGGTTGTTGTCGATGACGAAATCGTCGGTCTCGGTCAGCCGCTGCTGACCGCGGGCTGGGCGCAGCCGGGCGATGACGCGGCTCAAAACCGGCGCCGGCTTGGCCTGACGCTCCTCGAGGCCGGCGCAGAGGATGGCGGTGAGATCGCCGACGTCCTTGGCGATCAGGAAGTAATGCTTCATGAAGCGCTCGACGTCGCGCAGACCCGGATGTTCGGTGTAGCCGAGCCGTACCGCGATCTCGCGCTGGATGTCGAACGACAGGCGCTCCTCGGCGCGGCCGGCGAGGAAATGCATGTTGCAGCGGACCGACCAGAGGAAATCCTCGCAGCGGCGGAACAAGCGGTACTCGTCGGCGTCGAACACGCCGCGGTCGATCAACTCCTCCGGCTCGCGCACGCGGTAGACGTATTTGGCGATCCAGAACAGGGTGTGAAGGTCGCGCAGCCCGCCCTTGCCGTCCTTGACGTTGGGCTCGACCAGATAGCGCGACTGGCCGGCGCGGCGGTGGCGCTCCTCGCGCTCGGCGAGCTTGGCGGCGACGAATTCCGGCGCGGTGCCTTGCACCACCTCCTTGTCGAAGCGCGCCGTCAGCTCGCTGTAAAGCGTCGCGTCGCCGAGGAGGTAGCGCGATTCCAGAAGCGCGGTGCGGATGGTCATGTCGGACTTGGCCTGGCGGATGCATTCGCTGACCGACCGGGTCGCATGACCGACCTTGAGCCCCATGTCCCACAGGCAATAGAGCACGGCTTCCGCGACCGACTCGCCCCAAGCGGTCTGCTTGTAAGGCAGTACGAACAGGAGATCGATGTCGGAGCCCGGCGCCAAGAGCCTGCGGCCATAGCCGCCGGTCGCAATCACCGTCATGCGCTCGGCTTGGGAGCGGACGCGCGCCGGATGAAGCTCGCCGGCGGCAAACTCGAACAGGATGCGGATGATCTCGTCCTGCATCAGGCACAGCCGCTCGGCGCAGCGCCGGCCGTGCCGGTCCTTGAGCAGCAGCTCCTCGGCGCCGGCGCGCGCCTGCAGCAGCGCCGCTTTGAGGCGCGGCACTACAGCGGCGCGCAATTCGCGCTCGTGCCCGGCATGGGTCGCGGCGAGCGCCTTGAGATCGGCGACGATCGCATCGCCGTCGATGAGGTCGCTCGCGGCGCTCACCTGGCGTTGGCTCTCCAGCATCATCTCGTCTAGCCTCAAGACGCTCCTATGTTACTATTCTTAATATCTCCATTCGAGAAGCGGCAGACGCTACAGGGAGGATGGTCCGATGAAGAGTTATGACGTTTGCGAATGCGGCGCACCGCTCCGGCTGATGGAGCGGCCGACGCCGAAGCCCAGCGGCACCGAGGTCCTGCTCAAGGTCATCGCCGCCGGCGTTTGCCACAGCGATCTGCATATCTGGGAAGGCCAATACGATCTCGGCGGCGGCAAATTCCTCAAGCTCGCCGATCGCGGCGTCAAGTTGCCGTTGACCATGGGGCACGAGAATGTCGGCGAGGTGGTCGCCGTCGGCCCGGACGCCAAGGGAGTGAAGATCGGCGATCGCCGGCTGGTGCATCCATGGCTCGGCTGCGGCGAATGCAAGGTCTGCCGCCGCGGCGACGAGCAGCTCTGCCGTACCGCTTACAGCATCGGCGTGTTCCGCGCCGGCGGCTATGCCGACCATCTGCTGGTGCCGCACCCGCGCTATCTGTTCGACATCAGCGGCATCGCGCCGGAAAAGGCGGCGCCGCTCGCCTGCTCGGGCATCACCACCTATGGCGCGCTGAAGAAAGTCGGGCCGCTGCTGCAGGAGGAGCCGGTTGTCATCGTCGGCGCCGGCGGGCTCGGGCTGATGTGCCTGTCGCTGCACCAGAAGATGGGCGGCAAGGGCGCCATCGTCGTCGACGTCGATGCGGCCAAGCGCCAGGCCGCGCTCAAGGGCGGCGCCCAGGCGGCGATCGACGGCAACGCGCCGGACGCGGCGAAGCAGATCATCGACGCGACCAAGGGCGGGGCCTGGGCGGTGATCGATCTCGTCGGCGCCTCGCGCACCGTGCAGCTCGCCCTCGACAGCATCGTCAAGGGCGGCAAGGTGATCGTGGTCGGCCTGTTCGGCGGCGACGTCACCGTATCGACGCCGTTCTTCCCGCTGCGGGCGATGAGCATTCAGGGCTCCTATGTCGGCAGCCTGACCGAGATGGGCGAGCTCCTCGACCTGGTGCGCCGCAAGGGCGCGCCCGACCTTCCGGTCGGCACGCGCCCGCTCGCTGCGGTCAACGACGCACTCAACGATCTCAGGGCCGGCAAGATCGTCGGCCGCGTGGTGCTCACCCCGGCCGCCTGATCGGCATGCTGTCACACGTGCATGTCGGCGTGACCGATTTCCCGCGCGCCTTCGCGTTCTATCAGGGCGTGATGGACGAGCTTGGGTTCGTGTTGAAATTCTCGGAGCCGGAGCAGCCGTGGGCCGGCTGGATGCGGCCGGGGTTGGACCGGCCGCTGTTTCTGATCGGCCATCCGTACAATGGCGAGCGCGCGAGCGTCGGCAACGGAATGATGGTGGCGTTGCTCGCGCCGAGCCGAGCCGCGGTCGACCGCTGCTACGCCCGCGCCATCGCCGGCGGCGCCCAGGACGAAGGCAGGCCGGGCCTGCGGCCGCGCTATCATTCGAACTACTACGGTGCTTATTTCCGCGACCTCGACGGCAACAAGCTCTGCGTCTGCTGCCACGATCCGGAAGACGGATGACGCAGGACCGTTTTGGTCATCAACAACGAGAAAGGATCTCCCCATGGATGCTGCCGGGTTGCGGGCGCTGCAGGCGCCGATCAAGGAGCGCCTGAAGGCCGATGCCAGAGCCGGCTTCGTCACGCTCAAGGCCAAGGGCAGCCTCGACGACAGCAACATCGCCTGCAAGGTCGAGACCGGCCGCGCGCTCGCCGTCGCGGGGTTGCATCCGGCGACCGGCGGCTCGGGCCTCGAATTGTGCTCGGGCGACATGTTGCTCGAGGCGCTTGTTGCCTGCGCCGGCGTCACCCTCAAGGCGGTCGCGACCGCGATCGATGTGCCGCTCAGGTCCGGGGCGGTCTCGGCCGAGGGCGACATCGATTTCCGCGGCACGCTCGGCGTCGCCAAGGAGGCGCCGGTCGGCTTCGCCCAGATCCGCCTGCGCTTCGACCTCGACACCGACGCGCCGCAGGAGAAACTTGATCAGCTCCTCAAGCTCACCGAACGCTACTGCGTCGTCTATCAGACGATCCGCGGCGGGCCGCCGGTCGCGATCAGCCTCAAGCGGGCGTAACCGCGGCAGCCATTGCGGCGCGTCATAGCTGGGCTTGACCCGCGCATCGACGATGCGTCACCGCCTCATGCTGCCGGGTCGAACCCGGCCCTGACGAACCGAAGAGCACGGCGGCTCGATGTCCCCCGAGTTCATGTTCTGGATCGGCCTCGTCCTCAAGATGGCCATGACCGCCGCGGTGGTCGTCGGCACCTCGATCGTGGTCGAGCGCAGCGGCTCGTTCCTCGGCGCTCTGATTGCCTCGCTGCCGACCGCGGCCGGAGCCGCCTACATTATTCTGGCCGTCGAACATCCGCGAAGCTTCATCGCCGCGAGCGCCGTCGGCAGCATCGCCAGCGCCGCAACCGTCTCGGTGTTCTGCGCAACCTATACGCTGCTGGCACAGCGCCGCGGCCTGATCCTGAGCCTCGGATTTGCGGTCCTGGCATGGTTCGCGGCGGCTGCGACGTTGCCCCTCGCCACCTGGACGTCGGTCTCAGCAGTCGTGCTCGACATTGTGGTGTTTGGCGTCGCCATCCCGCTGAGCGCACGCTACCGCGCCGCCGGGCCGCCGGCGAAATTCCTGCGCACAAAGTTCGACATTCCGCTGCGCGCATTGGCGGCGGCACTCGTCGTCGTCGTCGTCACTACGGCGAGCTACAGCATCGGTTCGTTTGCGTCAGGCGTGTTCGCGCTGTTCCCGATCATCCTCGGCAGCTCGATCGTAGTCCTGCATCCACGCGTCGGCGGCAAGGCGACGGCGAGCATGACGGCGCATGCCCAGGTTGCCCTGATCGGGCTCGCGCTCGGCTTTCTCGCCGTGCATTTTCTGGCGGAACCGCTCGGCTCGTGGTGGGCGCTCGCAGCCGGGCTTCTGGTTTGCGTCGCCTGGAGCGGGGTGCTCTGGCTGGTGCGCGTCAATTTTGCCCGTCGCGCTTCGCCAGCTGCGCCTTGAGCGCATAGAGCGCCTCGAGCGCGTCGCGCGGCGACATCTCGTCGGGATGCAGGGCGGCAAGCGCCTCGATGAGGGCGGCAAATGCGGCGTCGCCTTGCGGTGCCGCCGCCGGCCGGCTTGCCGCAAACAGCGGCAGATCGTCGATAAGCCGGCGCGCTGGCGAGATGCGGTCTTCGGCCTCGAGCTGGGCGAGCACGAGCTTGGCGCGTTCAATGACGCTTAACGGCAGGCCGGCGAGCTTCGCCACCTGGATGCCGTAGGAGCGGTCGGCGGCGCCGGGCACGACTTCGTGCAGGAACACGACCTCGCCCTGCCATTCCTTGACCCGCATGGTGGCGTTGTGAAGCCGCGGCAGCTTGGCGGCGAGCGCGGTCATTTCATGGAAGTGCGTGGCGAACAGCGCCCGGCAGCGATTGCTCTCGTGCAGGTGCTCGATCGTCGCCCAGGCGATCGACAGCCCGTCGAAGGTCGCGGTGCCGCGGCCGATCTCGTCGAGGATGACGAGCGAGCGCGCGCCGGCCTGATTGAGAATCGCCGCAGTCTCGACCATCTCGACCATGAAGGTCGAGCGCCCGCGGGCGAGATCGTCCGCCGCGCCGACGCGCGAGAACAGGCGATCGACCACGCCGATGCGGGCGGCACGCGCCGGCACGAAGCTTCCCATCTGCGCCAACACGGCGATGAGCGCGTTCTGGCGTAGGAACGTCGATTTGCCCGCCATGTTCGGGCCGGTGACGAGCCAGATGCGCCCGGCCGCACCGTCGGGCTGCGGCGGCGAGAGATCGCAATCATTGGCGACGAACGGACCGCCGTCGCGTCCGAGCGCCTGCTCGACGACGGGGTGGCGCCCGCCGCTGACGGCAAAGGCCAGGCTCGCGTCGACCTCGGGCCGCACAAAGTCGCGCTCGACGGCGAGGCTCGCCAGCGCGGCGGCGACATCGACCACGGCGAGCGCGGCGGCCGCCTCCCTGATCGCAACGTCCGCCGCCGTAACGGCGCCGGCGAGCCGATCGAAAATCTCGAGCTCGAGCGCGAGCGCCCGGTCGGCGGCGTTGGCGATCTTCGCTTCGAGCTCGCCAAGCTCGGTGGTGGTGAAGCGCACCTGGCCGGCGAGCGTCTGACGGTGAATGAAGGTCGCGTTGAGCGGCGCGCTCAGCAGCTTGTCGCCGTGCTGCGCGGTCACGTCGACGAAATAGCCGAGCACGTTGTTGTGCCGGACCTTGAGCGAACGGATGCCGGTCGTCTCCGCATAGCGCACCTGCAGGGCGGCGACGACGCGGCGCGATTCGTCGCGCAGCGTGCGCGCCTCATCGAGCGCCGGCTCGTGGCCCGGGCGAACGAAGCCGCCGTCGCGGCGGTAGGCCGGCAGCTCTTCGGCGAGCGCCCGCGCCAGCTCGGCGGCGAGCGCGGCGTCGGCGCGGCGCAGCGCATCGACCGCGTGGGCGAGCTCGCGCGGCGGCTCGCCCGGCGTGGAAAGCCGCTCGGCGATGCCGTACGCGGCGAGGATGCCGTCGCGGATCGCGGCAAGATCGCGCGGCCCGCCGCGGCCGACGACGACGCGGGACAGCGCGCGGGCAAGGTCCGGCAGCGACTTCAACCGCTCGCGCAGGTCGGCGCGGGCGGCGCCGTCATCGACCAGGGTGGCGACGGCGTCGAGCCGGTCGGCGATCGCGCGCGGATCGGTGAGCGGTGCGGCGAGGCGCTGCGCCAGCGCCCGCGAGCCCGCCGCCGTCACCGTGCGGTCGATCGCGGCCAGGAGCGAGCCGCGGCGCTCGCCGGCGAGGGTGCGGATCAGCTCAAGATTGCTGCGCGTCGCCTGGTCGATCGCGAGCGTCGCGCCCGGCGCCTCGCGCACCGGCGGCGACAGCGGCGGCCGTTTGCCGATCTGTGTGCGCTCGACATAGGTGACGGCGGCGGCCGCCGCGGTGAGTTCGACGCGCGAGAACGCGCCGAAGCCGGCCGTGGTGGCGACGCCGAAGAACGTCGCGAGGCGGCGCTCGGCGGTCGCGCCATCGAACACGTCGCGGGTCACCGGCGTCACGGCCGGCAAGGCGCGCAGCGACGGCGCGAGGTCCGGATCGGCGTAGAGCGCGTCGGAGACGATGATCTCGCCAGGCTCGATTCGTGCGATCTCGGCGGCAAGCGCGGCGCGCTCGCATTCGGCCACGCAAAACTCTCCGGTCGAAATATCGATCCAGGCGATCGCGAAGCGGTCGTCGGCCGAGGAGCCGCGGCTGCGCGCGAGCGCCAGCAGATAATTGTTGCGCCTGGCGTCGAGGAGTGAATCCTCCGTCAGCGTGCCCGGCGTCACCAGCCGCACCACGTCGCGGCGCACCACGCTCTTGCCGCCACGCTTCTTCGCCTCGGCCGGATCTTCGAGCTGCTCGCAAACGGCGACGCGGTGGCCGAGCGCGATCAGGCGGTGCAGATACTCGTCGGCGCGCTCGACCGGAACGCCGCACATCGGAATGTCGCGATTGAGGTGCTTGCCGCGTTTGGTCAGCACGATGCCGAGCGCGCGTGCCGCGACCTCGGCGTCATCGAAGAACAATTCGTAGAAATCGCCCATCCGGTAGAACAGGAGGCAATCCGGATTGGCGGCCTTGATCTCGATGTATTGCTCCATCATCGGGGTGACCGGCGGTACCCGCGTTGTCGCAGCGTCGTCTCGCTTTCCGCCGCCCGTCAGCATCGTGTGCCGTGGCCTCCGCTCATCCGCGCACGGTCTTGTTCTTAAGAGGCTCGCGGTCGAAAAGACAGCCCGGGCGCGCAAGGCGTCCACCATCCGCGATCGGCCCGGCGCCAGCGAAACCGCAAAAGCAAAAAACGAGAACGGCCGCATATTGTGCGGCCGTCCTCGAGCCTGAACTGGGCAGTCCGCAGGTTACCAGCCGAACCTCCCGGGCTGCGCATTGGGGGCGTAAGCCCTCATCAGGTTTCACGATTGCGGCTTCGTGTCGTTGCCGGCAACACCCAATGGGATCAGGCGGCGGCGAACTGGAAACAAATCGAGCCCGAACGCGTGAGAGATCACGCCCCACACGCCCGACGGCGCGAACAACATCAGTAAAATAGCAAGCGCGCCGAGGAGGATCAGATACCAGGAACCGAGCGCGGCGAGATAGTACTGCAGGAGATAAAAGATCGCGACGCCGATGATCGGCCCCTCCATGGTGCCGATGCCGCCGATGACGACGATGAAGATGACGTAGGCGGTCCAATCGATGAGCGAGAATGCCGCATCGGGCGAAATCCGCGCCTTCTGCAGAAAAATGAGCGCGCCGGCCATGCCGGTGACGATCGCGGTCACCACGTAGATCATCAGCTTGGTGCGGAACACGTCGACGCCGACGCTTTCCGCGGCGGCCTCGGAGTCGCCGATCGCCGAGAGGGCAAGGCCGTAACGCGAGCGCAGCAGCTTGTAGACCAGGAAGAAAGTAACGAGCGCCAGCGCCAGCGCCAGCCAATAGGTCAGCATGTCGCGCGCCGCCGAGCCGCGGACCTGGAAGAAGCTGCGCACGAAGTCGAGGCCGATCATCGAGGAAGCGACCTCCGGCGACAGGGAGGTGCCGGTGCCGCCGCCGAGTTGCTTGACCTGCGCGAGCACCAGCCGGCACACCTCGGCGACGACCCAAGTACCGATGGCGAAGTACGCGCCGCGCAGCCGGAACACGATCAGCGCCGCGGGCAGAGCGACGATGCCGGCAACGGCGCCGCCGAGCACGATCGCGGCCGCCGCATCGAGACCGCCAATTACCGTGAAGGCGAACAGTGCATAGGCGCCGACGCCGACGAAAGCCTGCTGGCCGACCGACATCAGCCCGGCGCAGCCGGCAAGCAAATTCCACAGTTGCGCCAGCGTGAGCATGGTGAAGACGTAGAACAGCTCCTGCAGCAAGGCGCGACCGGCGAAGGCCGGTAGCGCGAACAGGAGCAACACCATCGGAACGGCAAGGAGCGCGGTCACCGTGGAGGCGCGCGTCGCGCGCGAAACGGCAAAACGCGGCCGCCGATGACCGCCTTCGCCCGAGCCCGCCGGCTTCGTTCCGCCAGGGCGCATTAGCGGCCCTCAATCCACCGCGCGCGGAAACAGTCCGCGCGGCCGAATCACCAGCACGATCAGGAAGGCGACGTGGCCTGAGAGAATCTGCCATTCGGGATTGATGTGCGCGCCGACCGTCTGCGCAACGCCAACGACGATGCCGCCGGCCAGCGTCCCCCACAGGCTGCCAAGCCCGCCGATGATCACCGCCTCGAAGGCGTAAAGGAGGCGCGCCGGACCGATGCTGGGATCGAAATTCGCGCGCGCGCCGAGGAACAGGCCAGCGACGGCGCAAATCGCAAGCGCGATCCCCATGGTCACCGCATAGATCGACTTGTTGTTGATGCCCATGAGCTGCGCGATCTCGACGTCGTCGGAGGTGGCGCGGAACGCTCGCCCCAGCGCGGTCCGATAGAACACGCCGTTGAGGAGTATGATCACCGCAATCGCCGAGACGAGGCAGAGCAGCGGCATCAGCCCGACCGCGATGCCGCCGCCGAGCGGCAACGACGCACTTTCGAGCGCGCCGACGTGAAGCCGGCGGCTGTCCGCAGAGAAGCTCTCAAGGAGGCCGTTCTGCACGATGATCGACAGCCCGAAGGTAATCAACAGCGGCGGCAGGATATTGCGGCCGAGCGCGCGATTGAGCAGCACCGATTGCAGCGCATAGCCGGCGACGAACATCAGCGGGACCACGATCGCGAACGCCAGCACGATCGGCACGCCGGCAGCGGCGGCGGCCAGGATCAGAAACGCCGCGAGCACGATCAGGTCGCCATGGGCGAGATTGACGAGGCGCATGATGCCGAAGATCACCGACAGTCCGGTCGCGTAGAGCGAGTAGAGCCCGCCGAGCAGGACGCCTTGCAGCAGGGTGTCGATCCAGCCGAGCATGCGCTTACAAGCCGAAATAGGCGGCGTGAATCGCCTCGCGGGTCAGGTCCTTGGGGCGGCCCGTGAGGCTGACGCGGCCTTCCATGAAGCAATAGGCCCGGTCGGCGACCGACATGGCGTGGACGAGATCCTGCTCGACCAGGACCACGCTGGTGCCGCGCGCTTTGATGTCGGCGAGCGCGGCATAGATGTCGCGGATGACGATCGGGGCGAGGCCGAGGCTGAGCTCGTCGCACAGGAGGATGCGGGGATTCGACATCAGGCTGCGGCCGATGGCGACCATTTGCTGCTGACCGCCGGACAGGGTCGTCGACGGCGCCTGCCGGCGCTCTTCCAGCACCGGAAACAGCCGATAGATTGCGGCGAGGCTCCAGGGCCCGTCGAGCCGGCGGCCATAGGCGCCGACGAGCAGGTTTTCTTCGACCGACAGCGAGGGAAACAGCCGCCGGCCCTCGGGCACCAACGCAACGCCGAGCTTGACGATCTCGAATGCCGGCAGCGCGCCGATATCGCGGCCGTCGAGCCGCACGGCCGCGGCCGGCCGCGGCAACAGGCCGGCGATCGCCTTCAGGAACGTCGATTTCCCGGCCCCGTTGGCGCCGATAATGGCCACGGTCTCGCCCTCCTCGAGCGCAAAGCTGATGCCGAACAGCGCCTGGAAGTCGCCGTAGAAAGCGGTGAGCTCTCGGGTCTCGAGCACGGTCACGGCGCGCGCCTCACGCGGCAATGCCCATGTAGATCTCCTTGACCTCGCTCGAGGCCATGACCGAGCGCGGCTCGCCTTCCATGATCTTGCGACCGAAGTTGAGGACCACCAAACGGGACACGACGGCGACCAGCACGTGCACGATGTGCTCGACCCAGACGATGGTCATGCCGGATCTGTTGATCTCCCGCACCAGGGCGACCAGCTCGCCGCATTCGGCTTCGGTCAAGCCTCCGGCGATCTCGTCGAGCAGCAGGAGCCGCGGCGCGCCGGCCAGAGCGCGGGCGAGCTCGAGGCGTTTGCGGCCGAGCAGATTGAGCGTGCCAGCGCGGCGATCGGCGAAGCCGATCAGGCCGGTGCGCTCGAGAATATCGGCGCAGGCATCAACGACCTCGCGCTCGCGCTGCCGGCGGCCGTGAACGGCGGCGACGAGCAGGTTCTCGAATACGGTCAGGTTCTCGAACGGGTGCGGGATCTGGAACGAGCGGCCGATGCCGGCGATGCAGCGCGCGCGCGGCGGAGCGCGGGTGATGTCGCGCCCGTCGAATGCAATCGAGCCGGCATCCGGCCGCAACAACCCGGTGATCAGGTTGAACAGCGTCGACTTGCCGGCGCCGTTCGGCCCGATGATGCCGAGCGCCTCGCCTTGCCCGATCTCGATATGGACACCGTCGACGGCCCTGAGCGAGCCGAACGATCGCGTCAGATTGTCCAGCCTCAGGATCACGCGCCCGCCCATCAAAGAGCCCGGTCCGATGGACCGGGCCCCGCCTCACATCGCAGCCGGGCGGATTTCGGCCGCCGGCAGTTCCGCCGTCCCCTCAGGCGATCGGCTCCATGTGGCCGCCGACCGGAATTTCGGTCGCAGTCTTGTTGTCGGTAATGACGATCTCGTACTTGTTGGCGTTGCGCAAGCGCCACTGCCCGCCGACGAGCGGCGTCTTGGCGATGTTCTTTTGCGCGAACGGCGGCAGGTTCTTCTGACCCCACTCGATGTGGCCGACCACGGTCGGGAGCTTGGTGGCGGCGACCGCCTTGACGATCGCCTTGTTGTCGACCTCGCCGGAACGCTTGAGCGCATCGACCGCGACCTCGAACAGCGCATGCACGAATCCGATCGGCTGCGTCCACTGCTTGCCCGAGCTCTTCTCGTAGGCGTCGGCGATCGCCTTCGCCGACTGTCCGGTCAGCGAGGATTTGAACGGATGGCTCGGCGTCCACCACACCTCAGAGGAGAGATTGTTGCCGTTCTTGCCCAGCGCCTCGACCGCGACCGGGAACAGGATCGCCTTGCCGATCGAGGCGGCCTTCGGCTTGAAGCCCTGTTGCAGCGCCTCGTTCCAGAAGGTCGTGAAATCCGGCGGGATCACCACGCCGGTGATGATGTCGCATTCCGCCTTCTTGAACGCGTTGATCTGCGCGGTGAAGTCGTCGGTCAAGTTCTGATAGCGGCCCGGATCGGTGAGCTTGTAGCCGAGCTTGTCCAAGACCGGCGGAAAGCCGACATGGGTGTCGCCCCAGGCGTTGCCATCGCCGTCGTTGGGAAAGAGGCCGCCGACCGATTTGTCGGTCTTGAGCTGTCCCCACATGTTGGTGAAGACGGCGATGACGTCCTCGAGCCCCCAGAAGAAGTGATAGGTGTAGTTGAATGGCTTCCACGAGGACGGATCCGCCGGATTGCTCTGCCGGCCGATGAAAAAGGGCTGCCACGGCGCGACTGTGGAGATGCATGGCACCTCCTCGATCTCGCATTGCGTCGATACCGGATTGGTGGTCTCCGGCGTCGAGGCAACGAGCATCAGATCGATTTTGTCGGAGACGATCAGCTCCTTGGCGACCTCGGCGGCGCGGTTCGGATTCGACTGGCTGTCCTTGACCACGACCTCGACCGGATAGCTCGCACTGCCGATCTTGAGGCCGCCCTTCACCGTGCTGAGGAAGTTGGAGACGACGAAGTTGTCGGCCTGGGCGAAAGCGGCGAGCGGTCCGGTCTGCGGGCTGACATAGCCGAGCTTGATCGACTTCGCGGCCCGCACGGCCGGCGCGAACACCGAGCTCGCGGCAAGCGCGGCGCCGGTCGCGGCCGATGCCTTGATGAAGCTGCGGCGGTTCACTCGAATCGAGACTGTTGTCCGCGCCATACCGTCCTCCCTGTACGATCGGCACGCGGCCCCGGTATCGGGTCGTGCCGGTTGGCGTTTCACCCTGAAGCGAACCGACGTCTTTTGCTTACGTCTTGCGTCCTACGTCTTGCGTCGCTCGACGTTGCCGGTTATTTTGTTCGATTATCGAACAGAGGTTCGCATTGTGAGACATATTTGCCGAGCGCCGTTTGTCTGTCAATCGCCAGCCTCGGCCGGCATCAACAAATAGGCGCCGCATCGATGCCTGTGGATAAGAGCGACAAGGAGTTCATGGCGACGCTCGCCAAGGGGCTCACCGTGCTCGGCTCCTTCGACAAGTCACGGCCGACGATGACCCTGTCGCAGGCCGCGCAAGCGGCCGGCCTGTCGCGGGCAACGGCGCGACGGATTCTGCGCACGCTGACGACGCTCGGCTATGTCGAGCAGAGCGGCCGGCAGTTCGCGCTGTCCTCGCGCATTCTCAAGCTCGGCTACGCTTACCTCGCGACCCAGAACTGGATCGAGCAGGCGGCAATGCCGATGCGCCAGCTCAGCGAACTGTTTCACGAATCCTGCTCGCTCGCGATCCTGCAGGGAGCCGAGATCGTCTATGTCGCGCGCATCCCGGCGAGCCGGATCATGTCGGTCGCGCTGGCCGTCGGCACCCGGCTGCCGGCGTTTCACACCGCGCTCGGCCGCATCCAGCTCGGCTATCTCGACGACGCGGAGCTGTGGCGGCGACTGCGCTCGCTGCGCGTCGAGGCCTACACGCCCTCGACGATCACCGACATCCAGGCGCTGTACGATCGGGTGCGCGAGGACCACGCCCAGGAATTTGCCATCGTCGACGAGGAGCTCGAGCGCGGCCTGCGCGCGATCGCAGTGCCGATTCTCGACCGCGGCGGTCAGGCGGTCGCCGCGCTGAACCTGAGCACTCACACGACCCGCACCACGCGCAATGAGATGCGCGAACGCTTCCTGCCGAACCTGCGCGCCGTCGCCGAGCAGATTTCGGCGTCGATCGTTTAGAAAGAGCGCTCCGAACCATTGCTTGCCCGCCCGCCTCGCGGCGGCTATTGTTCGCGACAAGGTCGGATACCGGACAGAAGTTCGATAATCGAACAGGTAGGGAGGGTGAGAGCGCCATGAGCGTAGCTGTCAAAGGAACGAAACCGGCGGCCCAGGCCGGCGCTTCCAAGCCGCAGACCGGCAGCGAATACATTGACTCGCTGCGCGACGATCGCACCGTCTACATCTACGGCGAGCGGGTAAAGGACGTCACCAAGCATCCGGCGTTCCGCAACACCGCCCGCATGGTGGCGCGGCTCTACGACGCGCTCTACGACCCCAAGCACGCCGACAAGATCCTGGTGCCGACCGACACCGGCAACGGCGGCAAGACCCACGCCTTCTTCAAGGCGCCGAAATCGCTCAGCGATCTCCTGGCCGGACGCAACGCCATCGCCGAGTGGGCGAAGATCACCTATGGCTGGCTCGGCCGCTCACCCGATTACAAGGCCGCGTTCCTGGCGACGCTCGGCGCCAACGCCGAGTTCTACGATCCCTACACCGAGAATGCGCGGCGCTGGTACAAATTCAGCGAAGAGCGCGTGCCGTTCGTCAATCACGCGATCATCCATCCGCCGGTCGACCGCGACCGGCCGCCGAACGAGGTCGGCGATATCTGCTGCCACGTCGAGAAGGAGACCGATGCCGGCATCGTCGTCTCCGGCGCCAAGGTGGTGGCGACCGGCTCGGTGCTGACCAACTACACCTTCGTCGCCCATCACGGCCTCATCCCGGTGCAGGATAAGAAGTTCGCCGTGGTGTTCATGGTGCCGACTAATCATCCGGGGGTGAAATTCATCTGCCGTACCTCCTACGAGATGACCTCGACGGCCATGGGCAGCCCGTTCGACTATCCGTTGTCGAGCCGGATCGACGAGAACGACGCGGTCTTCATTCTCGACAAGGTGCTGGTGCCCTGGGAGAACGTGTTCGTCTATGGCGACATGGAGAAGGCCAACAACTTCTTCCCGCGCACCGGCTTCCTGCCGCGCTTCGTGGTGCACGGCTGCACACGGCTTGCGGTGAAGCTCGATTTCATCGCCGGCCTGCTGCTCAAGGCGGTCGAGGCTTCCGGCACCAAGGATTATCGCGGCGTGCAGGCCAATGTCGGCGAGGTCATCGCCTGGCGCAATCTGTTCTGGGCGCTGTCGGACGCGATGGTGCGCGATCCCAAGCCGTGGATCGGCGACTATGTGCTGCCGAACATGGATCCGGGCAACGCCTACCAGATCATCGCCACCATCGCCTACACCAAGGTCAAATACATCATCGAGCAGACCGTGGCGTCCGGGCTGATCTATCTCAATTCCCACGCCAGCGACTTCAAGAGCCCGGAAATCCGACCCTATCTCGATCGCTATATGCGCGGCTCGAACGGCTACAAGGCGGAAGAGCGCGTCAAGCTGATGAAGCTTCTCTGGGACTGCCTGGCCACCGAATTCGGCGGCCGGCACGAGCTCTACGAGATCAACTATGGCGGCTCGACCGAGGAGATCCGCCGCTATTGCCTGTTCGGTGCGCAGGCCTCCGGCAATGCCGACCGCTTCAAGGGCTTCGCCGAGGACTGCATGGCCGAATACGATCTCGACGGCTGGAAGGTGCCGGACCTCACCGATCCGGGCGAGCTGAGCTACCACGTGCTGCGCGGCAAGGGACGCTGACGGTTCGCGTCACCAGAAGCTGACGATCGGATCCGCGCGGCGGTCCTGCGCGTGCGTGAGCGAGGCCAGGTGGCCGACGTGCAGCACGATCGGCGCGACGTCCTCGAAGTGGCGCATCGCGAAGATGTGGCCGACGAACAATGAGTGATCGCCGCACGGATGGCGGGCGATCACCTTGGCGGCGAGCGTCGCATAGGCGTGCGCGAACAGCGGCGTCTTGCCGGCATATTCGTATTTCAGATCGACCCGCTCGAGCGGATTGCCGGCAAAATGATGGATCAGCTCCTCCTGGCCGCGGGCAAGGATGTTCACGCCGAAATGGCGGGCCTCGATGAGGTGGGCATGCATCCGCGCGGTCAACCCGACGGAGATGACGCACAGCGGCGGATCGAGCGACCCCGACATGAAGGCGTTCGCGGTCATGCCGCGGATCTCGCCGCGTGAGCGCGTGGTCACGACGGTCACGCCGGTGACGAAGGACGCCATGACCCGGCGAAACAGCTCGTGGCTAATGGCGCCGTCCCGCAAATCATCGTCGCCGGATTGGGGTGATGACATTTTGAGCCTACGGTCCCAGTTCTCATCCTTGCCGCGCAGACAGCGAATGGCGAATAGCGAGTGGCGAGCGGAAAGACCATGCCTATTCGCTATTGGCAACCCGCTATTTCGCTGTCGTACTCCGCGGTTTCCGATGCACGCTATGGCCTTACCAGTTTGCGTCCGGTGACCGCCTCGAGATTCTTGAAATAGATCCTGTCCTGGTCGGCTTTCGACAGGGCAAGCGATTCGAGGATCCGCAAGGTCTCGCGCGGATACATGGTCCCGCCTTCGGGATCGAACGGGCAATCCGACGCGAACACGATCTTGTCGCGCGGGAAGAACTCCAGGCCGGCCTTGGTCGCCGGCACCGCGGTGAAAACGGCGGTGTCGGCCCAGAAATCCTCTTTGAAGTAATCGAGCACGCGCTTTTTCAGGCTTCGGCGCAGCGCCACGTAGTCCTCGTCGGTGGTGCGCGAGCCGAGCACATCATTGCCTGGCCCCAGCCGGCCTTCGAGCATCGGCACGATGCCGCCGAAATGGTGGGTGATGATCTTGAGATTGGGATGGGTGTCGATGATCTTGGAAAAGACGAGGCGCGCCATCGCCGTCGCCGTCTCATAGGACCAGCCGAACGTCCACCAGATCTCGTAGAGCGATTTCGACTCGGAAATATAATCGGGCGTCTCCGCGCCGCGCGCCGGATGCAGCCAGACCGGCGCGCCGAGCTCATTCATCTTGTGCCAGAACGGCCGGTACTGCGGCGCATCGACCGGCTTGCCGGCGACGTTGGTGTAGATCTGCACGCCGAGCGCGCCGAGTTTCTTGACCGCGCGCTCCGCCTCGGCAACGCCGGCGTCGGGCGCGGCAAGCGAGACCTGCGCCACCCAGCCGGGGAAATGATCGCGCTCCCGGGTGATGAGCTCGGCGAAGCCATCATTGATGACGCGGCAGAATTCATCGATCTGCGCTCCGCTCGCGGCGAATTTCTCGATCGGCGGCTGCGGGTAGGCGAGGATCTGCTGATAGTCCTTATGGCCGTCGACGATCCTTTTGCGCCGGTCGAGGTCGTAGAGCGCCGGCAGCGACCGCACCCGCTTGCCCATGTCCTTGTAGTCGCCGGCGACCTCGGTGAGCCGGTCGAAGAACTGCTGCGGGAAGAAATGCGTGTACGCATCGATGCGCATCGGCGTTGCTCCCTAACGGCAGGCTTTTAGCCCGTGCCCGCAGCCGGCGCCGCCTAGGTGCGACCGCGGTTGAACCGCGCCAGCACGTCCGGCGGAATCGGGTGCGAGCCGAACCGTCTTGGATCGTCGGCGCGGCGCGCGACCCAGACCCGGGTTTCCGTGGCCTCAACCGCGACCGCGCCGGCCTTGCGCAGGCGATGCTCGAGCTTGAAGCTCGAACGGCCGCATTCGACGAGCGCAGTGTCGATCTCCACCTCGTCGCCGTAGCGCGTGGGTATGCGAAAACGCGCGCGCGTCTCCACCACCGGATGTCCGGCAAAATCGTAGGCCTTGAGGTACTCGATCTTCTTCATGCCCAGCGCGCGCTCGATCAGCACGGTGGTCGAGGTGTCGAATATCTCGAAATAGCGCGGATAGAAAATGATGCCGGCGGGATCGCAGTCGCACCATTCAATGCGGGTGCTGCGGGTGCTGGTGAGCATTCAGGCGCCGACGCTTACCGCGGCGCCATGCGCAGCGCGGCGTCGAGGCGGATGACTTCGCCGTTGATGTAGCGGTTCTCGATCAGGTGGCGCGCCAGCGCCGCGAATTGCGACGGGTCGCCCAGCTTCTTCGGGAACGGCAGCGAGGCGGCGAGGCTCTCCTGCGCCTGCGGCGTGAGCCCCATCAGCATCGGCGTTAGAAATATGCCTGGAGCGATGGCGTTGACGCGGATGCCGAACTGGGCGAGCTCGCGCGCCGCTGGCAGCACCAGCGCCACAACGCCGCCCTTCGAGGACGAGTAGGCCGCCTGCCCGATCTGCCCATCATAGGCCGCGACCGAGGCGGTGCTGATGATGACGCCGCGCTCGCCGTCGAGGAGCGGCTCGAGCGGAGCCATGGCGGCGGCGGCAAGCCGCATGGCGTTGAAGGTGCCGATCAGGTTGACGCGAATGACGCGCTCGTAGTCGGCAAGCGGCATCGGCCCTTCCTTGCCGACGATGCGCTTGGCGATGCCGATACCGGCGCAATTGACCAGGATGCGCGCCGGGCCGTGGTCGGCGGCAGCCTTGGCGACCGCCGCCTCGGTCGATGCGCTGTCGGCGACGTCGCAGTGGATGGCAATGCCGTTGATGTCGATCGCCGTTTCGGCCGCGGCCTTCTGGTTGACGTCGAAGATCGCCACCTTGGCGCCGGCCTCGGCCAGCATCCGCGCGGTGGCCGCGCCGAGGCCTGAGCCTCCGCCGGTGACGATCGCCGCGTGTCCCTTGATGTCCATGGTCAACTCGCTCTTGCTGTTGGCGCCGCCGGGCGTCCGGCAACGATGACGTTGGCCGCACGCGCGTCGGCGTAAAGCTCCTCGACCAGTGCGGCGCGGTGCGCCAGCACCGCGCGCTGGTTGATCGATCCTTTGTCGGTCGCTTCGCCGACGTCGAGCGATGGCGGCTCGGCAAGGAGCATGGCGCGGCAGATACGAGCGGCCGTGCCGCGGCTCGGCTCGGCCAGCGCGGCAAGGCGGCGGGTGAACTCGGCGACGACGCGCGGATCGGCGAGCACCACGGCCGCTGGGGCATCCGGCGCCAGATCAGGCGCAAGCTTGCGGCAGACGTCGAGATCGGGAAACACCAACGCGGCAACCTCGTCGCGGTCGGCGCCGGCCAGCACCACGTCGCGCACCAGCGGCGCACAATGGGCGATGAACGCGGCGCGCAGCGGCCCGACGCTGACCCAGGTGCCGGTGGCGAGCTTGAAATCCTCGGCGAGCCGGCCGTCGAAAATGAGGCCTTTCGCCGGATCGGCCGGATCCTCGAACTTCAACGCGTCGCCGAGCTTGTAGAAGCCCTCGTCGTCGAACGCCGCGGCGGTAAGCTCAGGCGCGCGCCAGTAACCCGGTGTGATGTTGGCGCCCTTGAGCCGAGCTTCGAGCTTGCCCTCGCCCGGCACGAGCTTGAGATCGACGCCCGGCGCCGGCAGGCCGATATTGCCGACGCGTTCGCTCTCCCAGCTGCAGGCGATGGCGAGCGGCGCGGTTTCGGTCGAGCCGAGGCTCGACAGAAAGATGATGCGCTCGCCGGTGGTCTTGATCGCAAGCTCTTCCAGCGCTTCGCGCACGTGCTGCGACAGGCCCGCGCCGGCGTAGAACAGCACCTTCAGCCGGCTGAAGAATTTCTCGCACAGCGCCCGGTCGGCCTCGAGATAGGGGAGCAGCATCTCGAAGCCCTTCGGCACGTTGAAATAGATCGTCGGCGCAACGTCGCGCAGATTGCGCATCGTCGCCTCGATCGCCCCCGGCATTGGCTTGCCTTCGTCGATGTAGAGCGAGCCGCCATTGTCGAGTACGAAGTTGAAATTGTGATTGCTGCCGAAGGTATGGCTCCATGGCAGCCAGTCGACTAGCACCGGCGGCTCGTCGCTGACGAACACAAAGCCGGCGCGCGCCATCGCCTGGTTCGCGCACATCATGCGCTGGGTGTTGATGACGCCCTTGGGCAATCCGGTTGAGCCGGAGGTGAACAGGATCTTGCCGACGGTATCGGGACCGACTTTGGCGTGCGCCGCCGCGACCGCCGGTGTCGGCTCGCTCGCCAATAGCTGCGCGAACGACGTGGTCGGCCGATCGGGCAACGGACTTGCCGAAACCACGATCTCGACGCCCGCCGGCACGGTCGCGGCAATCGCGCGCGCGAACGCCGTTCCGTTGGCGGCGAAGACGAGGCCGGGCGTCAGGATGCCGATGATCGTTTTGAGCTTGCCGAAATCCTGCGACATCAGCGAATACGGCACCGAGATCGGCGCATAGGGAATGCCGACATGCATCGCCGCAAGTGCGAGGAGCGCGTGCTCGATGTCGTTGCCGGACAAGATCGCGATCGGCCGCTCCGCTGAGAGGTCGCGCTCGATCAGCGCCGCGGCGATCGCCCGCACCTTGGCGTGCGTCGCGGCATAGGTCAGCGTGCGCCAGTCGCCGCGGGCATCGCGTTGCGCGAGGAAGACGCGCTCGCCTTGGACCTGCGCCCAATAGTCGAGCCGCGTAGTGAGATTCTTTGGATAGGACGCGAGCGGATGCGGCGAGCGCAACAGGATGGCGCCATCGTCACGGCGCTCGATGAGAACGTCCGCCGGGCCGAGCCGCACCGGCCGCAGCGGCGGCCGATCTTGCTCTGCACGCGCCGTTCTCGGCATCGCGGAAAGAGTACGGACGTCCCCGGCGCGGTCGTTCACGGCAAACTCTTGAGACCAATGCCCATTCCGCGTGGCATTTCTGCCGAACCGCGTCAAGACGCGGCCCGCCCGCGCCGATCCCGCGCAATTTGACCGTTTCCGCCACCGCCCCTAAATAGCGCACTATAAGACCGCGCGACCGGACGATCGAGCAACGGCCGGCGATTGGGGAGCAACCGATGCGAGACGTTTTCATCTGCGACGCTGCCCGCACGGCGATCGGCCGTTACGGCGGCACGCTCGCCAAGGTGCGCACCGACGACCTCGCGGCGGTCCCGATCCGGGCTCTGGTCAAGCGCAACAGCAAGGCCGACTGGTCGCGGCTCGACGAGGTCTTTCTCGGCTGCGCCAACCAGGCCGGCGAGGACAACCGCAACGTGGCGCGCATGGCCCTCCTCCTTGCCGGCCTGCCGGACAGCGTCCCAGGCCTGACCATCAACCGGCTCTGCGCCTCCGGCCTCAACGCCGTCGGCGACGCCGCGCGCGCGATCCGCACCGGCGACATGGATTTCGCCATTGCCGGCGGGGTCGAGTCGATGACCCGCGCGCCGATGGTGATGGGCAAGGCGAGCGAAGCGTTCTCGCGCAACGTCGAAATTTACGACACCACCATCGGCTGGCGTTTCGTCAATCCGGTGCTCAAGGCGCAATACGGCATCGATTCGATGCCGGAAACCGGCGAGAACGTCGCCGAGGAATTTCAGGTGGCGCGCAAGGACCAGGATGCCTTCGCGCTGCGCTCGCAGCAGCGCGCCGGCCGCGCCGTCGCTTCCGGCTATTTCGCCGAGGAGATCGTCCCGGTCGAGGCGCCTGGCGGCAAAGCGGGACCGATCATCGTCGACAAGGACGAGCACCCGCGGCCCGACACCACGCTCGACAATCTCGCGAAGCTCAAGCCGATCGTGCGCAATCCCGGCACCATCACCGCCGGCAACGCCTCCGGCGTCAATGATGGCGCCGCCGCCATCATCCTCGCCAGCGCGGACGCGGCGAAAGCGCACGGCCTCACGCCCCGCGCGCGCGTCCTCGGCATGGCCTCGGCCGCGGTGGCGCCGCGCATCATGGGGATTGGCCCGGTGCCCTCAACGCGCAAGCTAATGGAGCGGCTTGGCCTCAAGATCGGTAATTTCGACCTGATCGAGCTCAACGAGGCTTTCGCCTCGCAAGGCATCGCCTGCCTGCGTCAGCTCGGCGTCGCCGAGGACGCCGAGCATGTCAATCCGCATGGCGGCGCCATCGCGCTCGGCCATCCGCTCGGCATGTCGGGCGCGCGGCTCGCGATGACGGCCGTGCATGGGCTGGAAAAGCGCGGCGGCAAGCGCGCGCTTGCCACCATGTGCGTCGGCGTCGGCCAGGGCGTGTCGCTGGCGCTGGAACGGATGTGATGCGCACGCTGCGGGAAGCGGAGACCGGCGCGTGCCGATGAGTCCGGGTTACGTCCCGTTCCATCCCAATCCGTCCAAGCCGAAATTCAAGCCGCCGCCGGGCGCGGTCGACGCGCATTGCCACGTGTTCGGCCCGGAGCGCCAATTTCCATACGCGCCGGAGCGCAAATACACGCCCTGCGACGCGCCCAAGGAAAAGCTGTTCGCGCTGCGCGATTTTCTCGGCTTCGACAGGAACGTGATCGTCCAGGCCTCCTGCCACTCAAGGGATAACCGGGCGATGGTCGACGCGCTCGAAGCGGCAAGCGGCCGAGCCAAAGGCGTCGCCTTCGTCGGCGAGGAGGTGACCGACGACGGGCTCAAATGGATGGACCGCGCCGGCGTCCGCGGCGTGCGCTTTAATTTCCTCAAGCGCTTGGTGGATTTCACCCCGCGCGACGTGCTGCAGCGCATTGCCGCGCGGGTGGCGAAATTGGGTTGGCATGTCGTGGTCTATTTCGAGATGCCGGATTTGCCCGAGCTCGAGGATTTTTTCACCGCACTGCCGACGACTGTGGTGGTCGATCACATGGGCACGCCCGACGTGACCAAGGGCGTCGAGCACCCGGAGAACCAGCGCTTTCACCGGCTGATGGACGCCCACAAGAATTTCTGGGTGAAGGTCACCTGCCCGGAGCGCATCAGCCGGGCGGGCCCGCCCTATGACGACGTGGCGCCATTCGGCCGCGCGCTGGTCGAGCGCTTCCCGGACCGGGTGCTTTGGGGCACGGATTGGCCGCATCCCAACGTCAACGTCGCGCCCGACGATGGGCTGCTGGTTGACTACATTCCCAAGATCGCTCCGACCGCAGCCTTGCAGAGTAAGCTCCTCCTCGACAATCCGCTGCGGCTTTATTGGAGTTGACGCCTTCGAAGTCGTGGCCGAGCTTTGTCCCGGCCGTCCCGATAGTTTTCCACCGCAAATCAGGATGCCCGGCACAACGCAGGCATGACGCGGCAACGAGCGCTGCCGCTGGAACGGTTCGAGACTGCGGCAACCGCTTACGTTGCCAAGCTTTGCTGCGCTGTATAATTTGGGATCAATCGGGAGAGACGCCGATGGCCCGCGGACGGCACGATTACGACGACATCCCCGGCACCTTCGTGTTCGACGCCGACCGGTCGCGCCAAGGGTACGGCATCAACATGTTTTGCATGTCGTTGATGCGGGAGGAGAACCGCAAGGCGTTCAAGGCCAACGAGGCGGAATACCTGAAAAAGTTCGCGCTCACGCCGGAGCAGACCGCGGCCATCCTCAAGCGCGACTACAATCGTATGCTCGAACTCGGCGGCAACATCTATTTCACCGCCAAGCTCGGCGCGACCGACGGACATTCATTTCAGCATCTCGCCGCAGTCATGACCGGCAGTTCGCAGGAAGACTACGCCAAGATGATGCTCGCCGGCGGGCGCTCGATTGAAGGCAACCGCTCGCGCTCGGGCAAGGCTGCGCCCAAGCATGCGGCGGGCGCCGCCGGCGGCAAGCGTCGCGCCGGCGCAAAGCCGAAGGCGAAGGCAAAATCGAAATCAGCGAAGCGGAAGTAAGACCGTGGCCAGGATCGTCGCAGGTATCGGTTCATCGCACGTGCCCGCCATCGGCGCGGCCATCGACAACGACAAGACCCACGAGCCGTATTGGCAACGGGTGTTCTCGGGCTTCGAGAAATCGCAAGCCTGGATGCGCGAGACCAAGCCCGATGTCGCGATCGTCGTCTATAACGACCACGCCTCGGCGTTCTCGGTCGATCTCATCCCGACCTTCGCGCTCGGCTGCGCCGCCGAATTTCCTCCCGCCGACGAAGGCTGGGGGCCGCGGCCGGTGCCGGTGGTCAAGGGCCATCCGGCGCTTGCCTCGCATATCGCCCAGTCGGTAATCCTCGACGAGTTCGATCTGACGATCTGCAACAAGATGGAAGTCGACCACGGCATGACCGTGCCGATGAACCTGTTGTTCGGCAAGGTCGACAAGAACGCGCACTGGCCCTGCCCGGTCATCCCGCTCGCGGTCAACGTGGTGATGTATCCGCCGCCGACCGGGCATCGCTGCTACATGCTCGGCAAGGCGATCCGCAAGGCAGTCGAAACCTATCCCGACGACCTCAAGGTGGTGATCTTCGGCACCGGCGGGCTGTCGCATCAGATCTCCGGCCCGCGCGCCGGCCTGATCAACAGCAAGTGGGACAAAGCATTTCTCGACAATCTGTCGAAGGCGCCGCAGAAGCTCGCCAAAATTCCGCATATCGACTACATGCGCGAAGCCGGCGCCGAAGGCATCGAGATGGTGATGTGGCTGATCATGCGCGGTGCCCTCGACGACAAGGTCGATGAGGTCTACCGCTTCTACGCGGTGCCGGCCTCGAACACCGCCGTAGGGCACATCATTCTCGAAAATCACCGGCGCGGCGCCAAGGCGGGGGCTGCCCGGAAAACGTCGGCGGCAAAGCGCAAGCCCGCCGCTGGCAAACACAAGCGCGCCGCGGCGCGCGCCAAAGGTCACCGCATTCGCGGCTGATCGTCATTGCGAGGAGCGCAAGCTCAGGCAAGCCAGTTTCGCGGCGGCAGCCTGGATGGCTTCTCCTCGCTCGCGATGACGCCGTGAAATCGCTCCAAGAGGAAGCCCATGAAGATCTGCGTCGCCGGCCAGGGCGCCTTCGGCCAAAAGCACCTTGACGCGCTGAAGCGCATTCCCGATGCCGAGGTCGCCTCGCTCGTCGGCGGCAACCAGGACGCGACCGCAGAGGTGGCGAAGAAATACGGCATCCCCCATTACACTGGCGACCTCGGCGAAGGCATCAAGCGCGCCGACGCGGTGATCCTCACCACCCCGACCAAGATGCATTTCCGCCAGGGCGAGCAGGTGATGCGCGCCGGCAAGCACGTGCTCATCGAGATCCCGATCACCGACAGCGTCGCGGACGCCGAAGCCCTGGTTAAGATCGCCAAGGAGACCGGCGTCACCGCCATGGGCGGCCACGTCCGGCGCTTCAATCCCAGCCACCAATACGTGCACAAGAAGATCGTCGCCGGCGAGCTGAAAATCCAGCAGATGGACGTGCAGACCTATTTCTTTCGCCGCAGGAACATCAACGCCGCCGGCAATCCGCGCAGCTGGACCGATCACCTGCTCTGGCACCACGCCGCCCACACCATCGATCTGTTCCAGTATCAAGCCGGCCAGACGATCTCCGATTGCTACGCCGTGCAGGGGCCGATCCACCCCCAGCTCGGCATCGCCATGGATATGGGCATCGTCGCCAAGGTGCCGTCGGGCGCGATCCTCACCCTGTCGCTGTCGTTCAACAATGACGGGCCGATCGGCTCGTTCTTCCGCTATATCTGCGACAACGGCACCTACAAGGCCTATTACGACGATCTCGCCGACGGCAAGGACAACAAGATCGACCTCTCCAAGGTCGACGTTTCCATGGACGGCATCGAGCTCGAGGATCGCGAATTCATCGCCGCGATCAAAACCAAGCGCGCGCCGAATGCGAGCCTCGCCGAGCTCCTCCCCTGCATGCATGTGCTTGGCCGGCTGGAGCAGATCATCGACCCGCAGCGCAGGGCCCACGCTTAATGCGTCACGGCGGCGGCGTCACTCCACCAGCCCGATGAGCTTTGCCAAGCGCTCCGGATCGGTACGCAGCGGCTCGGACTGGCCGTCATAGACAATGCGGCCCTTGTCGAGGATCACGGTGCGCGACGAGAAGCTCAGCGCCACCCGGCTGTTCTGCTCGACGAGGATGATCGAGAGCGCGTCGTCGCCGCGCAGCTTGGCGAGCACCGCGATCAAGCTCTCGACGATGACCGGCGCCAGACCTTCCGTCGGCTCATCCATCAGCAGGATCGTGGGGTTGGTGAGGAGCGCCCGCGCGATCGCCAGCATCTGCTGCTCGCCGCCGGAGAGCTGATTGCCCATATTGTCGAGCCGCTCCTCAAGCCGCGGGAACAGCTCGAAGACGCGCGCTAGCGTCCAATGTCCCGGTCGCCCGCCGACCAAGAGGTTCTCGCGCACCGTCAGTGACGGGAAGATCTCGCGCTCCTGCGGCACGAAGCCGAGCCCGGCCAGCGCGCGGCGATAGCGCGGCATGCCGACGAGGCTCCGCCCGTCGAGGACGATGTCGCCCGCGTGCCGCGTGGTGTAGCCCATGACGGTCGCGAGCAGTGTGGTCTTGCCGACGCCGTTGCGGCCGATGACGCTGATGCATTCGCCGGGCGCGAGCTTAAGCTCGATGTCCTCGATCACGACGGTTTCGCCGTAGCCCGCCGAGACCCCCCGCAGCTCGAGCGCGCTAGCCATGGGCGGCGAGCTCGGCGGCCTGACCGAGATAGACCGAGCGCACCTGCGGGTTGGCCTCGATCTCGCGCGGCGTCCCTTCGGCGAATACCGCGCCGCCCACCATCACGGTGACGCGCCTGGCGAAGCGGAACACCACGTCCATGTCGTGCTCGATGATGAGCACCGCGATCTGCTCCGGCAGCCGCTCGATAGCGTCGAGGATGATGTGGGTCTCGGCGCTGGGTACGCCGGCCGCCGGCTCGTCGAGCAGCAGTACCTGCGGCCGCAGCCCGATCGCGATCGCGAGCTCGACCAGGCGCTGGCGGCCATAGGGCAGCTCGGAGACGCGGTGGCGTGCGGCGTCGCCTAGCTTCAACGTCTCCAGGAGATGCATCGATTCCTCGATGACATCGGCCCGCCGGCCGGCCGGATAGAACATCGACGGCGCGGCGCCGACGCGCTCGGCAACCGAGATGCAGACATTTTCCAGCGCCGACAGGCCGCGAAACAGCCGGTTGATCTGGAACGTACGCGCGATACCGAGCTTGACCCGCTCGGCCTGCGCCCGCGCGGTGATGTCGCGTCCGGCGAGCAGCACGCGCCCACGGGTCGGCATCAGCACGCCGGTGAGCAGATTGATGAACGTGGTCTTGCCGGCCCCGTTCGGTCCGATCAGCGCATGGCGCGCGCCGGCCGCAAGTTTGAAGTCGACGCGATTGACCGCCGTAAGCGCGCCGAAATGACGGCTGAGACCCTCAGTCTCCAGACTGATCGCGGTCATGCCGCGGCTCGCCTGCGGCCGTAGCGTCGCCACAGCATCGCACCAATACCCAAGATGCCGTTGTGCGCGAACAGCGCGATGGCAACGAGCAAGAGCCCGAGGCCGAGCTGCCACGCCGTCGGATAGACGCGCGCCAGGAAGTGCTCGAGCGCGAGATAGGCGGCCGCGCCGACGAACGCGCCATAGAGCCGGCCATAGCCGCCGAGAATGAGAATGATCAGCACGGTCGCGGCACGGTCGAGATCAAGCGCGCTCAGATTGACATAGGCGTTGGTCTGCGCCCACAGCCCGCCGGCAACGCCGGCGAGCGCCGCCGAAATGGTGTAGCAGATGACGAGCCGCCGGCGCACCGGCGCGCCGACCGCGTGCATGCGCAGCAGGTTCTCGCGAATGCCGGTCAGGCTTTGGCCGAACGGCGAATAAACCAACGTGCGCACGAACAGGAAAGAGATGAGGAGGACGGCGAGCGCGTACAGATATTGGGTGTTGTCGTAGAGCGGGTTGAAGGCAAACGCGCCGAAGATCGGCGCAATCGGCAGGTTCGGCAGTCCGTCGAAGCCGCCGGTGTAGTCGTGCGCCATGTTCGCCGCCTCCTGCAGGAGCGCCATGGTGCAAATCGTGAGCATGAGCAGCGTGAGGCCGCGGGTGCGCAACAGGACCAGACCCGAAGCAAAGCCGATCGCGGCGGCGACCATGGCGGCAAGGACGAGGCTGGTGATCGGCTCGGTCCAGACGCCGTGAAAGGCAAGCAGGCCGACGGCGTAGGCGCCGGTGCCGAAGAACGCCGCATGGCCGAGCGTGATGATGCCGGCGTAACCGAGCGCGAGGTCGAGCGAGAGCGCGAACAGCACCGTGATCAAGAGCTCGGTACCGAACGCGAGATACGCCGGAAACGCAAAATAGAAGCCGATGGCGGCGGCCCACGGCAGCGCCTCCCACCAACGAAAGTAATGACGCCGGATCAGGGCGCGGGCCGCCGGGTGCGCGAGCCGCGCCGCGGCCGCGGGCTCATCAGCCGGGGCGAGCGCGACGTTCACGGCTCTTTCCTTCCGAACAGCCCCTGCGGCCGCCACAGCAGAAGCAGAATGGTGAGCACGTAGATGAACATGGTGCCGCCCTTGGGCACATAAAGCTTGAGCACGAAATCCAGCACGCCAAGAAGCAGCGCCGCGCAATAGACCCCGACCACGCTGCCGAGCCCCCCGACCGAGACCACGATCAGGAAATACACCAGATATTTGAGCGGGTATTGCGGATCGAGGCCAAGGAATTCGGCGCCAAGGCCGCCGCCGATCGCCGCCATGCCGCTGCCGAAGGCAAATGTGATCGTGAACAGCCGATCGACGTTGATGCCGAGCGATTCCGCCATGCGCCGATTATCGACCGTGGCGCGGATCTGCGCGCCGATCCGCGTGCGCTCGACCGCAAGCCAGATGCCGGCGACAATCAGAAATCCGACGACGATCAGAAACACGCTGTAGGTGCGATAATGCGTAAAGCCGAGATCAAGCTGGCCGCGCAGCCCCGGAGGCAGCGTCAGCAATTGGCTTTCCGGGCCGACCACGATCACGGTCGCGGCGATGAAAATGAAAATGAGGCCGATAGTGAACAGTACCTGGTCGAGCTCGCCGGCGCGATAAAGCCGGCGATAGAGGAGCCGCTCAAGCACCGCGCTCAGCACCGCGGTCACGGCAAAGCCGAGCGCCAGCGACGCGGCGAAACCGATGTGCGCGCGGTTCATCGCCAGCACGATGACGTAGCCGCCGAACATGGCGAAGGCGCCGTGCGCCAGGTTGACGAAACCCATCAGGCCCATGGTGATCGAGAGCCCGACCGAGACGATGAACAGCACTGTGCCGGCCGAGATGCCGCCCAACAGGATGTCGGCGAAGTCGATGTTTTCGATCACAAGCGATCCTGCAGGCGCCGTCCCGGCCGAAGCGGCGAATGGCGAACAGCGGGTGGCACGGCACCCTATTCGCTATTTCGCCATCTCGCTATTTGCATTTCCAGCAAGCATGAGGCCGCCAACCCTGTATCGGTCAGCGGCCCCGTCGTCAAAATCGTCGCGATGTCGGACGGCAATCATTTCTTCGGCGCGCACGGGCCGATTTCGAGTTCCTTGCACTTGTCCTTCACCTGATCGGTCTCGCCGATGACCTTCTGGTGCAGCTTGCCGTCTGAGCCCTTCACGACCTCGTCGAGATATTCATTCATGACGATGTCGCGGGTCGCCGGATCGATCATGATCGGCCCCTGCGGGCTGTTGAATTTCCAGCCGAGCAGCGACTTCACGGCTTCGGCGCCGTCCATCTTGCCCTTGGTGGCCTGCACGGCATGGACGATCGCGGCCATGCCGTCATAACCGCCGACCGCGGTGAAGTCCGGCGTCGAGTCGGCACCGTATTCCTTCTTCCACGCGGCGACGAAGCGCTTGTTCTCGGGGTTATCGAGATCGGCGTTGTAGTGGTGCATGGTGATCAGGCCGACCGCGGCGTCGCCCATGCCCTGCAGCTTGATGTCCTGGGTAATGTCGCCGGGGCCGATGAGCTTGATGCCGTCGGCACGCATGCCGAGCGCATTGTAGGTTCTGGCCACCGCGGCGGCGTGGTCGCCGGCCGGCACGAACACGTAGAGCACGTCCGGCTTCTCGTCCTTGGCGCGCTGGAAGAACGGCGTGAAATCGGGAACCGCGCCCGGGCCGCCCGCCGGGATCGCGTCGATCACCTTGCCGCCATTCGCCTCGAAGGCGGTCTTGAACGCCGTCAGGCTGTCCTTGCCGGGCGGATAGTCGGTATAGGCGACGACCGCAGTCTTGGCATGCAGCACCTTCGCCGCCGCTTCGCCCATCGCGTAGCCGGAATGCCACATGGTGAACGAGGTACGCACGAATTCCGGCGCGAGATTGGTGATGAATGAGGTGCCGGCATTCATGATCACGGTGAGCTTGTCGCCGGCGGCGACGATCGGCGCCGAGCCGATCGCATCGGGCGAATAGACAAAGCCGGCGATCGCGTCGACCTTGTCCTGCGTCAGCAATTCCTGGACCGCGACCTTGGCCTCGGCGCCGTTCGGAGCCTTGGAGTCGCGCTTGATGAAGGTGATGGTATAGGGTTTGACCTGGTCGGCATTGAGCTTGAGGTAAAGCTCCATCCCGCGCTCGATCTGCTGCGCGAGTTCGGCGCCGATCCCGGTGTAGGGAAGCACGACCCCGACTTTTATTTCCTGCGCGAGGGCGCCGCTGGCCGAGACCGCAAGTGCGGCGCAGGCCGCGATCAGACGTTTGGACATAACAAAACTCCTCCCAGAGAGTTGCCGGATTTCTTGTTGCTGAGGCCCCAACCGATTGGGTTTGATACTAGGGCGAAAGCCAGAAGTGGCGCAAGCAAAGGCCCGCTCCGGCTCTGCGCGCCTTCGTCGCGGTTGGTCAGAAGGTAAATTGCGCTTGGCCTTTCTTGGTGCCGCCCGCGGCCGGAATGAAAGCCGGATTCGCCAGTAGAAAACCGCTGGCTACCGTCACAAACGATTGGTTAATCGGGTCTTAACCTCGCCGCTCCTATGCTATCCAGGTCGGTGATGCGGCGGGCGGCGCCGCTGTGTTCATGATGTACCGGATGACCCGCCAGGCTCCTGTTTCGCCCGTTCGCGCACCTGTTGCCGAGGCGCGCTCGCCCTTCGTGCGCCTGCGCGAGCTCCTCGACGATGTCGCACCGGGAAAGCCGGCGATCAGCATGGCAGTCGGCGAGCCGCAGCATCCGATTCCCGCGTTCGTCGGGCCGGTGATCGCCGCCCATGTCGCGGAATTCGGCCGCTATCCGATGAACAAAGGCCTCGAGCCTTTCGCCGAGGCGGTCGGCAAATGGCTCGACCGCCGTTATCGGCTCGCGCGTCGCGTCGATCCGGCGACCGAAGTCCTCGTGCTCAACGGGACGCGCGAGGGGCTGTTTCTCGCTGCGCTCGCCGCCAAAAGATGGGTAAGCCCGCGCGCCGGCCGTCCGGCGGTGCTCATTCCGAATCCGTTTTATGCCGCCTACGCCGCAGGCGCCCTTGCCGCCGAGTGCGAGCCGGTCTATCTGCCGGCGACCGCCGCATCCGGCTTCCTGCCCGACTTGAGCGCGCTGCAGGACGATCTCCTCGCCCGCACCGTCGCGGTCTATCTCGCCTCGCCGTCGAACCCGCAGGGCGCCGTTGCCGACCGCGCCTACTTGACCCGTTTGGTCGCGCTGGCGCGGCGTCACGGCTTTCTGATCCTCGCCGACGAGTGCTACTGCGAGATCTACAGCAATCAGCCGCCGACCGGAATTCTCGAAGCTGCGGCGCCCGACTTCGCCAACGTCGTCGCGTTCCACTCGCTGTCGAAGCGCTCGAGCCTGCCGGGGCTGCGCGTCGGATTCGCTGCCGGCGATCGCCGGTTCCTTGCCGCCTATCTCGAGCTGCGCAACGTCGCCGCGCCGCAAGTGCCGATGCCGCTGCAGCGCGTCGCCATCGCCGCCTATGGGGACGAGACCCACGTGGAGCAGAATCGGCAGCTCTACCGCGAGAAATTCGATCTCGCCGATCAGATCGTCGGCGACCGCTATGGCTATCGCCGCCCCGCCGGCGGCTTTTTCCTCTGGCTCGACGTCGCGGCGCAGGGCGGCAGCGAGGCGGCGACGCTCGCCTTATGGCGCGAGGCCGGCGTGCGCGTGGTGCCCGGCCGCTACCTCGCCCGCGAGCAGGCCGACGGCAGC
>Ga0187784_10000215_pt1 | contig 39819 bp, 33 predicted proteins | sample 1015_SJ02_MP15_2_FD_132964 | JGI IMG/M metagenome (GOLD analysis project Ga0187784, IMG submission 132964) | Tropical peat soil microbial communities from peatlands in Department of Meta, Colombia - 1015_SJ02_MP15_20_MG | ecosystem: Environmental > Terrestrial > Soil > Wetlands > Peat | place... | reverse complement strand
GCAGGGGATGGGCCACGTCATCGGTAATATTGATGTTCGTGCCAAAAAGTTTTGTACCTACGCGGTTGGTTAAGAAAGATCGCTGGTCGAGGATGGCCAATCCCCCGAAGTCGTAGAACATGAGTCCGACGATGTCGAGCACGGCAGCGGGCTCAAGGATAACGGTGTACTTCCCGGGCGTAATTTCCCGAGGCTTTGCGGCGTTGACGGCTTTGCGAGCTGCGATGTCAGCCAGATTTTCCGCATTAAGATTGTCGACGTTGGGCGAGTTCGCTTTTTGCCATCCAGAGGAATCTTCAGCCAGCATGGTGATGGAGATTTCCGAGGAAGTCTGGGTGTGCCAATTCGACAGGCCGCGCGAGTTGGAGATCCCTTCGACCGATTCCGAGTTTGCAACAATTCCGGCTGTGGTGAGTTTGTTCCGGTTGGCGACGGAAACGATTTTGTGTACTGTTTCTGCCCGCTGCTCGGGAGTGATGGCCGCAGTTTGCTTGAAGTAGCGTTGCGGAATTGTCCGTGCGACGCGGGCGCCCTCGCCCGCGTCGGCCATGGGTAACAAATCAGGATCAGGCTGCTGGACCTTCGCCAAACTCTCCGATGCCTGTACCACCCGCTTCAGGCTGTCGTCATCAAGCTTGTTGGTCGTGGCACGGGCGGTACGGCCGTCGAAAACTGTCCGCACTGAGGCCACCACATTTTCTTCCGCCAGGTTTTGATGAATGACGTTATTGGCGAAGCGGGTTAGCGCGTTTCGGGTGGCGTAGAAGATAACTTCCACGTCATCGGCAGTCGAGTATCTTCTGACTTTTTCAAAAATAGCAGCGGCGGTGTTGCGATCGAGCATTCAGTACTCAGCAATCAGCATTTGGCATTTAGCACTTGGTACTTGCACGGTCAACCTGCGAGATATCCCCGGAGATGTTTTGGCCTCCATCACTTGGCTGTCCGCTAACTGCTTCGTGAGCAAACTCAATCATGGCCAAATGCTAAGTGCCAACTGCTAACTGCCCGCGCCTTTATACGCACTCCCAACTTTCACGCTGCGAAATCGCGCCGGCGCTGCTCCGTGTCCTGTGCCCATCACTTGTTGCGGCTGGCCTTTGCCGCAATGAGGCACGCCCCATAACACCCACTCGTCGCGCGAGCAGATCGCATCCATCGCATTCCAGAAGTCGGTGGTAATTCCGGAATAGGAGGGGTTCTTCAGCATGCGTGCGCACTTGCCGTTCTTGATCTCCCATCCGATCTCGGTGCCGAACTGGAAGTTGTAACGCTTGTCGTCAATCGACCAGGAGCGATTCGTCTCCATATAAATGCCGTGGTCGGTGTCGCTGATCAGTTGTTCGCGCGTCAGCGGATTTTCACCGGGCAGGATGCTCACGTTGGTCATGCGAATGATCGGCAGGCGGTTCCAGGCTTCGGCGCGCAAAGTTCCTCCGGAGCGGTTTAAGCCGACGAGCGGCGCGGTTTCGCGCGAGCTGAGATATCCGCTAAACAGTCCGCGGGTGATAATAGGCGTGCACTGCGCCGGAACGCCTTCCTCATCGAAAGCAAATGTGCCCAGCCCCGGCCCGTGCTGCTGTCGGGCATCGGCCACAACATTGACTAACTCACTTCCATACTTAAGTTTGCGAAGCTTATCTAAAGTAAGAAACGAAGTGCCGGCAAAATTGGCTTCCATGCCCAGTACGCGGTCAAGCTCGATTGGGTGCCCCACCGATTCGTGGATTTGCAGGCCCAGTTGCGAGCCGCCGAGAATGATGTCAAAAGTGCCCTCGGGGCACTGGTCGGCTTTGAGTAAGGCGACGGCCTCCTCGCCGACGCGGCGGGCGTTTTCAACTAACTTCAGCTCATGAATCAGTTCGTAGCCTTTGTTCTGCCACTGGCCGCCATAGGAATTCGGGTAGGAGCGCTTCTGAATTTCGCTGCCGGCAAAGGCATATGCCGCATAGCCCGCACCGGTTGTGTATTTGGTTTGATGAATCTTGGCGCCTTCGGATGAAGCGAACCACTGCTCCTCGCAGCGGAAATTCATATTAGTCTCCGCCAGCGTTACGCCGGGGACGGAGCGCAGTTCGGAATCGATTTTCAGCAGCAGTTCAAGGTTCTGCTCCACCGAAATGCTGAACGGATCGATTTGATAAGGGCTCGTCCACTCGGCAGTCTGCGGCTTCTCCGGGGCAAGATAAATGTCATGCTGCTTGACTTGGGCAGAAGCCTGAGCAATCTCGACAGCTCGAGCGGCTGTGGCCTCAACAGCAGCGCGGCTGAGATCATCAGAGGCGGCAAAGCCCCACGCCCCATCTGCGATCACGCGCACGCTAATGCCCTGCGATTCCGAATCGGAAGCGCTGCCGATCTTGCCATTCTTGGTAGACAGGGCGCGATGACGGTCATCGGCGATGCGTGTGTCGGCGTAGCCTGCGCCACGCGATGCGGCAACATTCAGAGCCCAGGAGGCAAGGTCGTGCATTACTTAGAATCTACCACGGAGTTGGGACAGAGGCTTGGCGTCGAAATGCGCACAGGGAGCTTCGTTGGTTCCGAAGCTCCCCGCCTCCTCAGAATGACGCCTTACTCCAATACAAAGATGTTCTTCTTCGCACAGATTTCTTTCAAAATGCGCGGCCAAACGGTGACGCTGACTTCGCCCAAATGGGCTTTACGAAGCAGCAGCATGAGAGTGCGGGACTGGCCGATCCCGCCGCCAATCGAAAGCGGAATCTCATCATTCACGATGGCGTGGTGATATGGCAGGCTCAGAAAATCGAGCTGCTTGGCCATCTGCAGTTGCTTCTTTAACGTCTCCGCCGTGACCCGGATGCCCATCGATGACAGCTCATGCCGCCGCCGGGTTACGTGGTTCCAGACCAGAATGTCGCCATTCAAACCATGCGTGTCCTTGCCGGTTTCATCGTGTGTATCTGTGATCCAATCGTCGTAATCCGCGGCCCGCATCTCGTGCGGGTAGCCGTCTTTCAAAGGCCAGCCGATGCCAATAATGAAAATTGCCGGATACTTCTGCAAGACTTCAGTCTCGCGCTGTTTGCGCGGTAAATCCGTGTACATATCCAAAATTTCTTCGGCATGCAGGAAGGTCAGCTCTTCGGGAAGATTCGGATAACGATAGTCGTTGAGTTGAGGGAATAGGGATTGAGCGAATTTTTCCGCTCCTACCAGCACTTTCCAGATCTTGCTGACGATCGCCTTGAGAAAATCGAGATTGCGCTGCTCGGCGATGATCACGCGTTCCCAGTCCCACTGATCGACGTAAGCGGAATGGTCGTGATCCAGGAAATAATCTTTGCGTACGGCGCGCATATCGGTGCAGATACCCTCCCCAACCGTGCAACCAAACTGCTCCAGCGCCACCCGTTTCCATTTGGTGGCTGCCTGCACAACCTGCGCCTCAACCGGATGCAAGCCGTGATCGTTTGGAATATGGAACTGGATCGGCGTGCGCGAACCGTCGCGATCCAGCATGTCATTGACGCCGCTCTCCACATCGACGATGAGCGGCACCTCGACCATAATGAGGTTGAGCTCTTTGCAGAGCTGATCTTCGATATAACGTTTGACATAGAAAATGGCTTGCTGCGTCTCCCTCGGATTCAGCAGCGAGTGATAGTCTTTAGGAAGAATCTTTTCTAATTCCTTGTAGTCGCCAATTCCGGGTCCGGCCAGATCGGCTCTTTTGTCCAGCACGGGAGTGCTCATGATCATCTCCTCGCAGACGGGATTACCCTCGTCAACTTTCTATTGAAAGCCACCGATTGGCCGCCAGTCAGTGCCGGGGGTCACAAGGCGGGGTGAGCCTGCTTGGTATCTGTGAGTTGAGGGAGTCATGTCATCCCGATGCGCGACGGGCGCGAGGCATCTTACGTAAGTGCGGAGTCGACCCGGACGCAGATGACTATTTAAGACAGACGGGCAACGGCAGAAAACTTGCACTAGCGCACCACGATGCTGACCAGCTTGCGAGGCACGAGGATGACCTTTGCGATCTGCTTGCCTGCGATGGCGGATTTGACCTTTTCATCGGACAATGCAGACTCCCGTATGGCCTCTTCAGTCGCATCAGCCGGAACGACAACCACACTTCTGAGTTTGCCGTTGACCTGCACGGGAATCTCGATTTCCTCTTCTTTCGCGAGCTCAGGATCGTATTGAGGCCAGGATTGTTTCAGGAGGCTTCCCTTCTCGCCCAACATCTCCCAGAGTTCCTGCGCTAGGTAGGGAGCAAAAGGAGCAAGCAGGAGCGCAAGGTTGCGCTGAACCTCCGCTAAAAGAGCCGACGGGATCTCCCTTTGCTGGATTAGCCCTTCTGAAGCATAGAGCTCATTCACCAGTTCCATGATCGCTGCAATTGAAGTGTTGAAGTGCCAGCGACCCTGAAAATCATCCGTAACACGCTTAATCGTCTGATGAAGTTTGCGCTGGATGGCACGTGCTTCCGGCGTTAACCTCTCAGACACATCAACATGCGTCACTGCGGCATCATCGCCAACATTGCGCGCAATAAACCTGTACACCTTGCTCAAGAATCGGTAGATCCCTGCGATACCTTCATCTTTCCAATCCAGATCGCGATCGGGCGGGGCTGCAAACAAGCTGTACAAGCGTGCGCTATCGGCGCCGAAACGCTGAACCATTTCGTCGGGCGAAACGATATTGCCCAAACTCTTCGACATCTTGGCGCCTTCTTTAATAATCATTCCCTGGGTGAACAGGCGCTCGACGGGCTCATCGTTCTTCACCATTCCCATGTCGCGCATGAATTTGGTCCAGAAGCGCGAATAGATAAGGTGGAGAATCGCGTGTTCCACACCTCCGATGTACTGATCGATGGGGAACCAATAACCGGCCACTTTTGAATCGAAGGGGGCCTGATCGTTGCGCGCATCGGTGTACCGATAGAAATACCAGGAGGAATCGATGAAGGTGTCCATGGTATCGGTCTCGCGGCGCGCGGGACCTCCGCACCTCGGACAGGTGGCATTGACAAATTCCGGGACTTTGGCGAGAGGCGAACCACCGCTCAACGTGATCTCTACCTTTTCAGGCAGGAGCACCGGCAAATCTTTTTCAGGAACAGGAACGATGCCGTCCTTCTCGCAATAAAGCATGGGGATGGGTGTGCCCCAATAGCGCTGTCGGGAAATACCCCAATCCTTCAGGCGGTAGGTAACCGTTGCCTTGCCGAAGCCGTGCTCCTCGGCAAACGCGGTCATTTTCTCGATGGCTTCTTCGCTGTCCAGGTTGCTAAACGACCCCGAGTTCACCAGTGTTCCGTAGGGAGTGAACGGAATCGGCGGCTCAGCCATGGTTTCTTCGGGATCGTCGGCCCGGGAAATAATGACCAGGCGGATTCTAATCTTGTACTTCTTGGCAAAGTCGTAATCCCGGTCATCGTGCGCCGGCACACTCATGATCGCGCCGGTGCCGTAATCCATCAGGATGTAATTCGCCACCCAGATGGGAATTTTCTCGTGATTGAATGGATTCACGGCAAAGCGTCCGGTATTGACGCCGTGCTTCTCGATTTCGCCAATATCCCCGGCTTCTTTGGCTTTGCGCTGCTCGGCTACTAACCGCTCAACATCGGCTCGCAACAGATCATTGTGCTCAGTAAAACTGGCAACCAGAGGGTGCTCGGGCGCTAACTGAATCGATGTCGCGCCGTAGATCGTGTCCAGGCGCGTGGTAAAAACCGGGATAGTTGAACCAGCCGCGCTTGCAGGCCCATCGAGCTTGAAGTCGATCAGTGCGCCTTCGCTGCGCCCAATCCAGTTACGCTGCATGGTGCGCACTTTGTCCGGCCAGTCGTCGAGCTTATCCAAATCGCGCAGCAACTCCTCCGCGTACTGGGTGATGCGCAGGAACCATTGTTCCAGCTCGCGCTGCTCGACGGGAGTATCCTCGTGGCGCCAGCAACAGCCGTTCACCACCTGCTCATTGGCAAGCACCGTGCAGCACTTTGGACACCAGTTCACTTTGCTCTTCTTGCGATACGCCAATCCCTTCTCGTAGAGCTTCAGAAAGAACCACTGGTTCCAGCGATAGTACTCGGGGAAACAGGTCGTCACCTCCCGTGACCAGTCGTAGGCGAAGCCCAGGCGCTTCATCTGGCGCTTCATGTTCTCGATGTTATGCAGCGTCCACTCGCGCGGCGGCCTATTGGCAGAGATGGCGGCGTTCTCGGCCGGAAGGCCGAAGGAATCCCACCCCATGGGATGAAGCACGTTGTAGCCGTTCATCCACATGAAGCGGGCGAGCGCATCCCCGATCGCATAATTGCGCACGTGCCCCATGTGCAACACGCCGGAGGGGTAAGGCAACATTTCCAGCACGTAGTATTTCGCTTTAGTCGAGCGCTGCTCTGCGGCGTAGAGTGACGGATCCTGTTGCCAGCGCTCGAACCATTTAGTTTCGATACGCTGCGCATCGTAGCGGTCGTCACCCAGCGCCTGCCGAGTACGGCTGTTACGACCCACCGATGTGGTCTCTTCTGACGGCATAGAAACTGGGATAGCGGACGAGACTTGATTTTACAACGAGAGCAGCATGCGGGCCGAATTGATGCCAAGAGAACAACGACACAGGTTGAGCCAGGGCCTGACGGCTGATTCCTGACTCATTCCTCGTTACAATGTCGCCGTGCGGCGTTTAATCATTAATGCGGACGATTTCGGTCTCACTGGGGGCGTAAATCGCGCCATCCTCGAAGCCCACGTCAACGGCGTGGTGACCTCTGCCACGTTGATGGCAAACGCCGCTGGATTCGAGGACGCGGTCCGGCTGGCGAAGTCGGCTCCGAATCTGAGCGTCGGCTGCCATGTAGTACTCGTAGATGGCACGTCGGTCACGGACCCTTCCCGAATCCCGACACTGAACGATAGAGCAGATTCGCGGCGCTTTGAGAAAAGCATCAGCAGGTTCGCTGTGCGAGCGCTTCGCGGCAGAATCGATCCTGGTGATGTCGAGACAGAAGCTAAAGCGCAGATTCAGAAGTTGCAAACTGCCGGCATTCAACTTTCTCACCTGGACACGCACAAGCATTCCCATATATTTCCCCAGATTCTGGTTCCGCTGCTGCGGGCGGCCAAGGCCTGCGGTATCCGAGCCATCCGCAACCCTTTCGGGCGTATCGCGTTCGCTGGTGTGGCCTCCCGCCCAAAATTGTGGAAGCGCTACGGGCAACTCATGTTGCTCAATCCCTTGGCGGGAAGGTTCCTCCGCGGCGTGCAGGCGGAGGGTATAGTTACGCCGGACGGAAGCCTCGGGATCGCGGCCACAGGCATCCTCGATGAACAACTGTTCCAGTCAATCCTGGAAAATTTTCCTGATGGAACCTGGGAGTTTGTCACTCACCCCGGATACAACGACGCCGATCTGGACCGCGTCGCAACCCGGTTGCGGCAGTCGCGTGAAATCGAATTGCAGCTTCTCACCTCAGCCTCGTTCCGCGAAAGGCTGGCGCGAAGCGGAATCGAACTGATTTCCTACAGAAACCTGATAGAAACCCACGCCAATGTGCCGCAGTGAATCCGGAGATAGCCAAGTCGAGCCGCACCTAACGTACACGAGCTTTCGTCACCTGAGGATGTTTACGTTAGTAACCAACGACGGTCACGCGCGGACGCTATCATAGTCCAGCAGTCGCAATAAAAAAGACGCTCCTTTCTAATAAGACTATGGATGACAGACCGGAAGCACGCGTAGAAGCGCAGATCAATGTTCGGGTATGGGGACTGGATGCCGAGGGCCGACCATTTTTTCAAAACGCCCATGCCGGCAGCATCAGCAGCGAAGGCGCCCAGCTTTCAGGCGTACGCCACCCGCTAAGAGTCGGCGATGTCATTGGCATTCAGCACAATGAGAAGAAGGCACGATTCAAGATCGTGTGGGTAAAGGATGGCGCGCTGCCACGCACAGTTGAGGCTGGAGTGCAGATTCTTTCCAACCAGCGCAGCCCCTGGCTTGATCTGGCAACTTCGAATGAACAACCCGTCGCGCCCGGTGGCAACAAACGGCGCTTTCATCGGCATAAGGTGCTGTTCCCGATTGAGATCAGCTTTGGAGATTCCCGCCGCACCCACCTTCAGACCAGCGCAACCGATATTGGCGGACGCGGCTGCTACGTGGAGACCCTGCTTCCTCTGCAGGTCGGAACGAAAGTCAATATCAGCTTTTGGGTAGAGTCCGAGAAGGTGCAAACCACGGGCATCGTGCGCACGAGCGACCCCAATGTTGGCATGGGGATTGAGTTCACGGCACTGGACAACGTTGTCCAGGAGTGGCTCCAGGCCCATCTCGACAAGCTGGATGACAGTATCGGCGGCAAGGTAGCAAAAGGCGCGGGCGGCGGCGGACAGTAAGTTTCCTGTTTCACGTTCCCAGTATCAAGTCTTCGGCTTTCCAAAAACGCCGCCGAATTTCTCAACCTTGGGCATGTTGGTGCGCCCACTTTCCACGCCTGTTTGCTGATAAGTCCTCCTCTCTGTCCGCAGAATCTGAATCCCGCCAAAACGCCTGCCATCGAATCAAACAACCACGCCATTGGGGCGTGTAAGGGCCTGCATGAAGATCGGGATCACGTGTTATCCGACTTATGGTGGCAGCGGAGTTGTGGCCACTGAACTCGGGTTGGAATTAGCGCATCGCGGTCACGAGATCCATTTCATTTCTTATGCGCAACCAATCCGGCTGACCGAACTGAATCCCGACATTCACTATCACGAGGTTGATGTCTCACGTTACCCGCTCTTCGAATACCCTCCGTACGACCTGGCGCTAGCTACGCGAATGGCGGAAGTATCCGAGATTTATGGTCTCGATCTTTTGCACGTGCATTACGCGATTCCCCATTCGGTGAGCGCCCTATTGGCTCGTCAGATGTTGGCGGCCAAGCCCAAGGGACAGCGGTTACCATTTGTAACAACCCTCCACGGCACTGATATTACCCTGGTCGGATTAGATCGTTCTTACCTGCCGATTACCCGCTTTTCCATCGAACAGAGCGATGGTGTGACGGCGATCTCAAAATATTTGCAGGAACGCACCCGGCGCGAGTTCGACGTGCGAAACCACATTCAGGTGATTTACAACTTCGTGAATTGTGAAGTTTATTCCCGCAACGCCGGTTCGCCGGAGCAACGGCGCGAATACGCCCGCGAAGACGAGCGCATTCTTGTGCATCTTTCCAATTTTCGACCGGTCAAACGGGTGACCGACACAATCGAAATCTTCGAGCGGGTGCGAAAGAAGGTGCCGTCGAAACTTCTGCTGATTGGTGACGGACCCGACCGCTCGCGGGCGGAATGGTTGGCAGTACAAAAAGGAATTCACAACGATGTTCTGTTCCTCGGCAAACAGGACCAGATCAGCGAGAAATTGGCTCTGGCAAACATTCTGCTCATGCCCAGCGAACTGGAATCTTTTGGTTTGGCAGCGCTCGAAGGGATGGCGTGCGAAGTTGTGCCGATTGCCACCCGCGTCGGCGGCGTGCCTGAGGTAATTGAGCACGGAAAAAGTGGTTACTTGGCCGATGTCGGCGATGTGGAGACGATGGCGCGCTATGCCATCGATTTGCTGACCGACGAAAGCCGGCTGCGCGCCATGGCGAAGGCCAGCCGCGCCGCCGCCCAATCCAAATTCTCCGCTTCCAAAATTATTCCCCAGTACGAAGAGTTCTACCGCCGCATACTCGAGCGTTCTTCGTAGACCGGCGCAGAGACGGCATCTTCGCTTTGCAGCACAGGAAGCCGCAAACGAATGAGCGTTCCCTTCCCCTGATGGCTGTCGATGGTCATGCGGGCGGTATCGCCATAAAGCACCTTGAGCCGCTCGGCCACATTTGCCAGCCCAATGCCGGTGCCGCCGAATCCCGTGGGTTTTTCCAGAAGTTGGGCAGCGCCCATGCCCACGCCGTTGTCCTCGACTTCGATGACCAACCGGGAATCGGTTAATCGGCTACGAAGCACGATGCGGCCTCCGTCAATCTTCGAGGCCAGACCATGCTTGATGCAGTTTTCGATCAGCGGCTGCAGAAGCATGCTGGGCACCATTACGTCCAGCGAGGCCGGCTCCAGTTCCTTCACGATTTGCAACTTGTCCGGCCCAAAGCGGACCACCTCAATATCCAGATAGTTGTCGATGAACTCCAGCTCCTCGCGGAGTGGAACGAATGCGTCGCTGCTGTTCAGTAGCCGGCGCAGGATCGTTGCTAACTTGATAATCAGCTCGCGGGCCGTGTCGGGATCGAATCGCACCAGCGATGAGACTGAATTCAAGGTGTTGAACAGGAAATGAGGATTGATCTGATTTTGCAACGCCTCCATGCGGGCATTGAGCAGCAGCTTCTCTTGCTCTTCCAGCTTGATTTGGATGCGCACGCTGTTCCAGATTTTCAGCTCGGTGCCAATCACAATGATCGAAGTGGCGTAGATCAGTCCTTCTACCCATAACTTGGGGCTTTCCAGGCTGAAAGTTGCGCGTGGCAGAAAACGGGAAATCTCGGTGTGCATGAAGCGCAACGCGACGATGGTGACGAAAAACATAACCTGCCAGTCAAAGCGGCGCGGCGCCGGCAGATTTCGCCGGATCATGCGGTAAATGCTCAAATCAACAAATGGCGAAAAGGACCAGATGTCTTCCTGGTCAGGAGTCAGGTCGCGAAGCTGTCCGGCTACCAGGCCACAAAGCACGGTGAATGGCAGCGTGGCCCATTCTCCGTAAAACAGCGCAGGCAGGCTCACCAACGCGCCGCCCACCACTCCCGCGAAGCGGCCCCCGATTACACCCAGCAGAATTGCAGTTTCGAATGAAAGATCGCCAGCTACAAAGCTGCTTTTGCGCGCGCTCAGCCGGAACCATGTTCCAAACGCCAAAGGCCCGGCGATCCATAACACCAGGTAAATTTTTTGTTTCAGGGAACGGTCATCACGGAAAAGAAGGTTCTTGAATTCAACCGAGCGAACCAGCGAACTGGCTACAGCCGCAGCTACTCCCAGCTTGATGAGCAGATTGATGAGGATTAAACGTTGTTCCATGAAGGCCGCTGAGGAGAATGTAGCACGAAGTTCAGGTCGTGTGTCCGCAGTTTCGGGCGTGGAGCCTGGCAGCCAAATCGGCCAGCGTCGCTTCCAGTTTGTCACTATCCGCTGGGCCACCCTGCGCCATATCTTTGCTGCCTCCGCCTCGTCCGCCCAACCGGCCAAGGGCTTCTTTCATAAGCGCTCCCATATCGAAGGGTTGTCCAGCCGATTGGGCAAATACCAAGGCAGGCTGGGTGGAGGTGCTTCCCAGAAGAGCGACCACGTTCGGGTTTTGCCGGGTGAGCCTTTGCGCCAGCAGCTTGATGAAGTTCAAATCCCGGTCGGCAAGAACGCGAGTCACGATAATCGATCCGCCCTGCTCCTTCGTTTCGGCGAGCATGCGATCCGCGTACAGATCGGCCAGCTCTTGCAGCGTTTGCTCATTCGACTTGCGGAAAGCGCGAGCCTCGTCCTGAAATTTGCGGATTTGCTGCGGGAGGTCCCAAATGTGACTGGAGCAGAGGCCCGCAGACTCGGCCAGCGTAGCGTAATCCCGTCGTGCCATGGCCACGGCTCGTTTGCCGCACACGAATTCAACGCGCCATCCCTGCCGGACCTTTTCCGTTTTCCGCAGCAGGATGCAGCCGATCTGGCCGGTGGCCGCAACGTGCGTGCCGCCGCAGGCGGTCAGATCGAAATCCCGAATATCGATCAACCGCAGCTTGTCTCGTTCGAGCGGCGGCATTTTGCGCAATCCCAGACCTTTCGCTTCCTCTTGAGTTACAAAGCGAATTCCGATCGGGCGATTTTCTGCAATGACTTCGTTCGCCAGGCTCTCGGCCGCTTCGACTTGCGTGCTCGTAAGACTTTTCGTGTCGAGATCAATCGAGCACGAGTCGACTCCCATATGAAATGAAACTGTCGGCATATTGAAGAGACGCACAAATGCTGCCGAAAGGACATGCTGGCCGGAATGCTGCTGCATGTGATCCCGGCGTCGCTCGATGTCAATCGAGCCATGGACACTGTTTCCCGGCCGAATGTCGGGAGTGCCTTCAACAAAGTGCAAAATCGTCCCGTCGTCTCTTTCTGCGACTTCAGCTACGCGGAGCGTGTTGCTCCCGAAAACAATGTTTCCGGTATCGAAAACCTGCCCGCCACTGGTGGGATAAAAGGCGGTTCGATCCAGAATGAGAGCGGGACGCGAATTAATTGCGGTGAGGTCGACCACCGTCGCGTCGAATTCGTAAAGAAAAGAGTCGTGGTAGTAGAGGTGGTCAGTCATGATCAGAGCGGCCCGGCCCATGGAGTTTCGCGGCTAAATGCTAAGCACTAAGTGCCGAATGCTCGTTCAGTATGGCCCGATGATTCCGCCGAGCGCGCGCGAAGCAGAGCGCCGTTGTGCTCCCAGCTTGTGCTTCTCTATTACGTCAAGGTACTTTAATCCTGATGCGGTATTGAACAGCACTACCATATCTTTCTCGGCAAAAAATTCGTTAGCTCGCAGCTTACGGTAGGCCGCCAGTCCGGCAGCGCCTTCCGGCGACGCGAAGATTCCCTCCACCTTCGCCCAATGCCGCAAGGCGTCCATGATCTCCTCATCGCTCACTGAAAGAGCAATACCACCGCTCTTTTTCAGAATGTCGAGAATCAGGTAATCGCCATACGGTTTGGGCACGCGCATGCCCGCGGCCAGGGTGTCAGCCTCGCGCCAGAGTTCTGTGCTGCTTTTGCCTTCGTCCCACGCTTTCACGATCGGAGCACATCCAGACGCCTGAACCGCAATCATCTGCGGCCGCTCTGATCCGATCCAGCCCAACTGCTGCATTTCGTCAAACGCCTTCCACATTCCGATCAGCCCAACCCCATCGCCAGTGGAATAAATGATGCCGTGGGGCAGACGACATGCCAATTGTTCTGCCACTTCGTACCCCAGGGTCTTCTTGCCTTCCACGCGGAATGGCTCTTTGAGCGCGGAAACATCGAACCACCCCTCGTTTTCTTTTCGCTCTGCGATCATCCGCTCACAATCGCTGATCAGACCATCCACCAGAGTGACGCACGCGCCATAGCTTTCGCATTCCACGCGTTGGGCGAGCGGGGCATCTCTCGGCATGAAGATGTGAGCTTCGATTCCGGCGGCGGCGGAATAGGCGGCCAAAGCGCTGGCGGCGTTTCCGGCCGAGGCCACCGCCAATTTTTTCAGGCCATAAGCCTTCGCCATTGTGACCGCAGCCGACATGCCCCGGCTCTTGAACGACCCGGTGGGATTCAGCGCTTCATCTTTTATATGGACGTTGGGGAACTCGCGGCTGGGTAGCATGGGAGTAAAGCCCTCGGCCAGCGAGACGGGCTCAGCTTCAGGTAAAACCTCCGCATAGCGCCACATCGATGGAGTTCGTGCAAACAATGACGCTGACGTGAAGGTCGGCTTCAGCGCTGCCAGATCGTAGCGGACATAAAGCACGCCGCCATCTTTGGGGCAAATTGTCTGCGGCTGATCGACGCCGATCTGCTCCCCGCAGTTTGTGCATTCCAGATACGCGATTCGTGCCACGAAGCGAGTTTAACACCCAGCTTGTACTGGGCGGACGCCCTCGTCCGCCAGCGGGCCGTCCGGTTGCTCACCGAAACGACTTCACTTCTTGGGGAACTTGGCGTCAAGATCCAGATTCAGTTTCAGAACATTCACGCGTGCCTCACCTAAGAACCCAAACTGGCGTTCCTCGGTGTGCTGTTGAACCATTCGCCGAACTTCCTCTACGGAAGCTTTCCGCTCTTTTGCAACCCGCGCAACCTGAAATTCGGCAGCCGCCGGCGTGATGTGGGGATCGAGTCCGGAAGCTGAGGTGGTCACCAGGTCAATTGGTACGGGCTCGCCGGGATGGTCCGCCTGGTTGGCGGCAACGTCGGCTTTTACACGATCGATGAGGGCGTGATTCGTAGGGCCAAGTTGCGAACCGTTGGAATTCGCCGCGTCGTATCCGCTGCCCGCATTCGACGGTCGCGAATGAAAGTATGCCGGACCGGTGAATGCTTGTCCGATGATCCGGGATCCTAAAATTTCTCCGTTCCTGACGATCAATTGGCCGTTGGCTTTGTCTTTGAAGAACAATTGCGCCAGTCCCGTGACCACCAGCGGGTAGATGATTCCCAGCAGGACAGTGGTCACAACCGTCATCAGTAAAGCGATTAAAAGATTCTTTTTCATATCAGTCCTCAGTAAGCACGCTTCCTAAGAATTGTCATCCCGAGGAGCGCCACTTCGCTCGGGATGACAACAAAGGTCTCACGCCATTCCTATGCGCGTAATAATCATGTCAATCAGCTTGATGCCGGCGAACGGCACTAAAATTCCACCGATGCCGTAGATCCACAGATTGCGCCGCAGCAGTGCTGCCGCTCCCATGGGACGATATTTCACGCCGCGCAGCGCTAGCGGGATCAGCGCGATGATGATCAGCGCATTAAAGATCACCGCCGACAACACCGCCGATTGCGGTGTCCGTAGATTCATGATGTTCAGCGCATTCAGCACCGGGAAGGTTCCCGCAAACATAGCCGGAATGATGGCGAAATATTTGGCTACGTCATTCGCGATGGAAAAGGTGGTTAGCGCCCCGCGAGTCATCAGCAACTGCTTGCCGATTTCTACCACCTCGATCAGCTTGGTGGGATTGGAATCGAGGTCGACCATGTTGCCGGCTTCCTTCGCCGCCTGCGTGCCGGTATTCATGGCCACGCCAACGTCGGCCTGAGCGAGAGCGGGAGCATCGTTGGTGCCATCGCCCGTCATCGCCACCAGCTTCCCTTCTTTTTGCTCCTTGCGGATTAAATCCATCTTGTCTTTCGGCGTGGCTTCGGCCAGGAAATCATCCACCCCGGCTTCGCGTGCAATCGCAGCCGCAGTCAGCGGATTGTCGCCGGTGATCATCACCGTCTTGATTCCCATCGCGCGGAGTTGATCGAAGCGTTCGCGAATGCCGCCTTTCACAATGTCCTTCAGATGAATGACGCCTAAGGCCCGCTGATTTTCGGCCACCACCAACGGAGTTCCGCCGGCGCGGGCAATCTTTTCGACGCTGGACTGAATCTCCTTGGGCATGACGGTGCCGTGCTGGCTGAGATAATTCGCAATCGCGTCGGCCGCTCCCTTGCGAATCTCGCGTCCATCAAGGTTCACCCCCGACATGCGGGTCTGGGCAGTAAAGGGAATAAACTGCGCTTCCTGTGAGCCAAGTTCCCTGCCCCGCAAACCGTAACGCTCTTTAGCCAACACGACAATCGATCGTCCTTCAGGGGTTTCGTCAGCGAGGGAGGAAAGCTGCGCGGCGTCTGCCATTTGCGCTTCGGTGGTTCCTGCTGCTGGAACGAATTCCGACGCCTGGCGGTTGCCCAGGGTGATGGTTCCGGTTTTGTCGAGAAGCAGTGTATTGACGTCGCCGGCAGCTTCCACCGCGCGGCCTGACATCGCCAGCACGTTGTGCTGCACCAGACGGTCCATGCCAGCGATACCGATGGCTGATAGAAGTCCACCAATCGTGGTTGGAATCAGGCAGACCAGCAGTGAAACCAGCACAAAGACGGTTTGAGGAGAGCCGGAGTAAATGGCAAAGGGCTGCAGGGTAACAACCGCGAGCAAGAAGATGATGGTCAAGCCCGCGAGCAAAATATTCAGCGCAATTTCATTTGGCGTCTTCTGGCGCTCCGCACCTTCTACCAGCGCGATCATGCGATCGAGAAACGTTTCGCCCGGATTGGAAGTGATATTGACCTTGAGCCAATCGGAGAGCACACGCGTGCCACCGGTAACTGCGGAGCGGTCGCCGCCAGCCTCGCGAATCACAGGCGCCGATTCACCGGTGATTGCCGATTCGTCGACTGAGGCCACACCCTCGACAATCTCACCATCACTCGGGATGTACTCCCCAGCCGAAACCATCACCTGATCGCCGCAACAGAGCTTCGAACTGGGAACCTGTTCTGTCTTGCCATTGGGCAGGAGCCGGTTGGCAACCGTCTCCGCGCGAGCCTTACGCAGAGCTTCGGCTTGGGCCTTGCCGCGACCTTCGGCCATAGCCTCAGCAAAATTTGCGAACAGAACCGTGAACCACAGCCAGAGCGTGATCTGAAGGTTGAATTTGAAGGCAGGACCGCCTCGGAAGAGCAGCACCGTGGTGATCACACTGCCGATCTCCACTACAAACATGACGGGATTGCCCATCATTTTTCTGGGGTTCAGCTTGATAAAGGCATCCCAAACCGCGCGCCTCACAATCTTCCACTCCCAGATGGCTTTGTTTCTTGACCTCCTGGGTGAGGAGCCGAAGGAAATGTTTTTCAGTTCCGGAACAGTCGTTGTTTGGGTGGTTATTGCCATAAATAGTCCTCTAGAAGGTCTTGCCCGCAACCAGAAGCAGATGCTCAAGAATCGGGCCCAGGCTGAGTGCCGGGAAAAATGTCAGCGCGCCCACGATCAGGATCACGCCAATCAGCAGCACGGTGAATAAAGGCGTTGTCACCGGGAAGGTGCCGAGTGACGGCGGTACATACTTCTTTTGCGCCAGATTTCCGGCGATGGCCAGCATGGGGATGATCATGAAGAAGCGGCCCAGCAGCATATCGAACCCGATCGCAGTGTCATACCAAGGCGTGTTCACGGTGAGCCCAGCGAAAGCGGAACCGTTGTTAGCGGCACCGGAGACAAAGGCGTACAGAATTTGACTGAACCCGTGTGGCCCGGGATTGCTGATACCGGATGTCCCGAAGCCGTAGACAGACGAAAGCGCCGCCAGCACCAGAATGACAAGTGGGAAGACTAGAACCACGAGCATTGCCATCTTTACGTCGTAAGCCTCGATCTTTTTTCCCAAGTATTCCGGCGTGCGGCCCACCATCAGCCCGGCGATAAACACCGCCAGCACGATGTAAATCAGCATGCCGTACATGCCCGCCCCGACGCCGCCGAAGATGACTTCACTGAGCATCATATTCACTAGTGGCACCATCCCTCCCAAGGGCAGGAAGGAGTCATGCCAGCCGTTGATTGCGCCGCAGCTGGCATCCGTCGTCACCGTGGCAAACAAAGCGCTGTTGGCGATGCCGAAGCGGACTTCTTTGCCCTCCATGTTGCCTCCGGATTGCAGCGCAGTTACCTGTCGATTGGTTCCGGCAAGCAGCGGATTGCCGCGTGCTTCCGCCCAGTAGGCCGTGACGACGCCCGCCAAAAAAAGAATCGCCATGGCAGCCCAAACCGCCCAGCCGTGACTTTGCGAACCCGTCATGCGGCCCAGGGTGTAGGTCAGTCCGGCCGAAATCGCGAAGATGCAGAACAGCTCCAGCAGATTGGAAAAGGGAGTGGGATTTTCAAAGGGATGCGCGCTGTTGGCGTTGAAGAAGCCGCCGCCGTTAGTACCGAATTCTTTAATAATCTCCTGCGAAGCAACCGGGCCTTGCGCGATGGTCTGCGTCGTCACCGTTTCCATTACGGGTTTTCCGTTGGCATCGACCACAGGTTTGCCGTCCGAGCCAGTTTTTTGAACCTGCATCGGCTCAACCAGTTTCGCGCTATCGTATGGCTTCAGATTCTGAACTACTCCTTGGGAAACCAGAACCAGCGCCCCGACGACACAAACCGGCAAAAGCACCCACAAGCAACTACGGACGAGATCAACCCAGAAATTGCCGATGGTCTGCATCTGCCGCCGCGCGATACCACGAATAAACGCGATTGCCAGGGAGATTCCCACGGCTGCGGAGGTAAAGTTGTGGTACGCCAGGCCGGCCATCTGAGTGAAATAGCTCATCGTGCTCTCACCCGAATAAGCCTGCCAGTTGGTATTGGTCGTGAACGAGGCTGCGGTATTGAACGCCAGATGAGTGGGGCTTACCGCGGCGAACCTCTGCGGATTGAACGGCAGATACCACTGCAAACGCTCGATCAGGTACAGCACGATCATGGAAACCAGGCTGAACAGCAGCATGCAGACGGCATACTCGGTCCAGCGCATTTCATGATCTTCGTCGACACCCGTGAGCCTGTAGACCAGGCGCTCGATTGGCCGGAGCACCGGATCCATGAAAGTGCGTTCGCGGCCGAAAACCCGGGCCATGAAAATTCCCATTGGTTTCGTGACCAGGAGAATCAGCGCGAGGAAAAAAAGAATTTGAAACCACCCATTGGCTGTCATATCAGAATTTCTCCGGCCGCAGCAGCGCGTAAAACAGATAAATGCCGGTCAGCACACAGACTGCGAGCATAATGACGGATTCCAAGTTCATATCGTCCTCCTCACTTCACACGCTCACAGAAGTGCACGTATGCAATCGACAGGGCAAAAAATGCGATCGTAACTGCTATCCAAAAAACGTCTTGCATAGTCGTCCTCCGAGCTCGAAACAACGTCTTCCTGGGGCCGGGCTTGGGAATCAAACGCCACAATGACAGCGAGCCCTAAGAGATTCTGGTTAGGCGTAAGGCCCACCACCCCGGGCGCAAGGTATGCGCCCCGAAAGAATCCCCCGCCCGGTCCGCGGGAGTCGTCAATCCGATGTTCCATTCTCACGATTCCGGTGAACTTCCGATAACCCTTCCGGTATTCCAGCGTAACTGTGTTGGCCTTCACCGTCTGAACGAAACCGGTGAGTCGCCCGTTTCGGTCCCAGTAAACCTCTGGCCTTTCCGTCAAACTCCAGTGCTTGTTCAGCACCCAATGCACCGGCAGCTGCCCTGCCATCCACAAAGCACGTGGGTTTCCCGCGATTGCGACTTCTTCGGTCCCAACCTGGTATTCGAAGGCGGAGGTGAGGCGACCGGTTTTCCACTCCGCAATAGTGTCAGAGAAATATCTCCAGAACTCCCGCGCGGTATTTGACTGAGCTGGCCCAATCAGCACCGTCTGCTTCAGAGTGGTGTGGGGCCCGACCTTATAAGCTGCTTGCCCGCCCCAACTCGGCACGCTATTCGCATTCGCCAGATGCGAGTAGCCGTTGACCACGTAGCCGGTGATGGTTAGGTTGTCGCTGATTGGATAGCTCGCGTTGATCCCTATCATCAAATAAGGCGTGAAGTCCGCACCCCAGGGGCGCGTGTAGTTGAAATTGTCTTTGGCATAAAGGGAGTCATACCCGATCAAACTCGAGAAGATTCCACCCTGGATCGTCAGCCCCTTCCCCAGGGCCGCCAGATAGGAGGCATTGGTCGGTCCCAAGTGACGCAATCCCTTGTAGCCAGGCAGACGTGGTGCTGTGGCTGAGAACCCAAAGATCCGGGTGTCCTGGCCGGCTTGTACAGTCAACTGCATCCCCCAGCGAGAAGAGTTGGAGTTGCTTTTCTGTAAGTAGGCCGCGGTCATATTGACGATTGGCTCATCTACTTTGTATGTGGTTGCGCGGCTTCGGAACAGGTCGTTTGCAGGGTGGTTAAAATCCAGCAGGTAAGCTGCGTCGATGAAGGCGCCGTACTGCCACAGAGTCGTGGGGGGCACGGCCTGGGGCGTCGTTTCCTGACAATCAGACTCGGCGTTCATGACAATTTCCTGCATACCTTGAGCAAATCCACTCGCGGAGAGCAACACACACATGCAACTCAAATAACCGGCTTTGGTCATATTCTGAGTGTTGACGATTCGAACCGCTGGGGCGGCTTGTTGTCAACCTCAGAACTTCACCAAGATTGCCAAGTCCAGCCGGTTCTCGTCGCGGACGAGATCAGGCCCAGACCATCCTGGCACCAACGCGCTGGGATTCCCGTTGTTTCCGCCGGGGGGAGTGATTCCGCCCCGTCCCGTGAAATACGGCACGTTGGCCGCGCGATGATCGTACTCCCAGCGAAACGTGATGTACTGGCTGGGCATGTAATCAAAAGTTGCCGACGCATCCCAGGCTTTGAACGGATCGCCCGGATTTTCTGTGAAATAAGGCGTTCCCGTCGCCGCAGTTGCTCCGTTGATAGGCGGCAAAAGCACCAGATAGCGTCCCGGATTGTTGATCTTCCCGCCACCCAGCGTGAAACCAAAGTGGTCTCTGTGAAACCAGAGGCGGTTGTAGAGCATGAAGCCGAGAAAATCCTGCTTGGGCGTGATGTATTTGACTCCGTTGATTATTTTCACTCCATTGGTGTCGCAACTGACAGCGGTTCCTGCAACCGGATCGCCGCCATGCTCGCATCCCAGATCGCCGGTAAGAGAAAAAGCAGCTTTGCTGATGAAAGTTTCGGGATTGTCGTAGTACTTGTACTCGATGCTGTCGTCGGTGTGGTAACGAATGCGTCCGGCAACCCCGAGTGTATCCGCGCCCAGCACGTATTGATTGCCAAGAATCTCGAACTTGCCGTTCGGCCGCCACAAAATCTGTGCTCCGATACCGGGGCGATGGTTGAAGCGGCCATAAGACTGCCACCCGTTGATGAACCACGGCTCAATTTTCAAATGCTCGGTGGGAAAAACCTGGACGCGCACACCATTGAAAAACCATGGCGTGTTCGAGGAAACATAGGAGGGTTGGTATGCCCAGTTATCGGCGTTGTAGTAGCTGAACAGGCCGATGTAGGACATGAAGATTCCCGCATCCACGTTGATTCCGTGCAGGGCGTCGAAGTGGTATCCACCGTATGCTTCGGAAATATACCGGTACGCCGTGTCGAGGTCCCATTGGCCACGCGCCGGGCTGGCATCGTTGCGCGGGGTCGTCTCCGAGTACATTCCGAATTGGGTCATCAGCCTGCCACGCACGTTGTCATAATGAAAATCGCCTCCCACGCCTAGTTGCGTGAGCTGGACTTCATACGCGCGAAACACCTCGCTCGACCCGCCGATGGAGTCGTCCGCCGGATGATTAAAGTCGACGATGTAGTCCACGTCGGCCTGCACTTCCGGGGTGAAGAACTTGGTATCAAGTGGCGGTTCCTTCACCCGGCTGTTGCCGTTCAGCCAAGTGAAATCAGCAAAGGCAAAGGGCTCGGCCTTGGGGGCTTTGGCGGGCACGCTGCCCTGTTGGCTGGCCTCAGTCGTCGGGAGCACAGCCTGCATCGGAACCGGGGAACTATTCGGATTAGGGCCTCGGGCCCCAACTTCCGACGATACGGCTGCCGGCGTGCTTACGTCGGCCGTATCCACAACTGCGGTTGTCTTTTCGGCCGCCTCCTGCTTCTTTAGCGCCGCCTCCAGTTGCTCGATTCGCTCTTTCATCGCAGCCAGCTCCTTGGCGATGGCGGGTGGAATTTGTTGATCGGATGCGGTTGGCTGACTGCTGGGCTTGCTACCGGCGGAACTTTCGCTGATGAATTGTTGGGCACGCAGCGGAATTACAAGCAGAGCTGCGGCCAGGAACATGAGAGCCGCATGCTTGCCGGCTTCTGTTGGAAGTTTGCGCTTAAGAATTTCAGCATTCATCACTATGAGTTCTCCTCGTTTTTTCGATGGAATGAACTTCGCGAAGTAAACCTTTACAGCAGAAGGGGGTAAGGTCCTTGCCTCTCTTACTAGGGCTTTCAGACAGCGCAGGAAAAATAGCAGCGCAGCACCGCACAGCAGGGCTATTGCAAGCCTGATGAGAGAGACCGCCGACACAGTTTTTTCTGAATACCATGAGATTTAACAACCCAGCTCATAAAAGCGGGGTTAATAGTTCATAAGGAATTCGTAAAGATGTCCCGAATTGGCCGCGAAGTAATTGAATCAGTGGATTTGATCGCGGCTGCGCGGATCAAAGCGGTAAACGATCCACGGCTCGGTGCGGATGTAGCTAGAGCAGCCCAGCGCCTCCAGCTTTTTTCGTAACTGGCTCAGGACGCGCAAAACTTCAGCTTGATGGATCGGACTTCGTCCCCATCGCGTGCTTAGACGGGTATGCGGCGTGATAATGCTGGTAGGATGGCCAACCAGGAACACGAGCAGATCGAATTCTTCCTCTGAAAGCTGCAATTCCTGGCCGCGAACACGCACTTGCCGGCTTGCCAGGTCGATGCGGAAATCGCCGCTCTCGACGATCTCCGCCTTTTCCCGACCCGATTCGGAGCTCAGCATGCCGGCTAATTCGCTCGCGCTTAACCAGGTTGCCATTTCAAAGTTCCGTTCCGCGGCTCTGAGCTGCGTCAGCAGCCCCAATCCGCCTCTCCGGGCTTGGCGAAATACTTGCGGCTCGGATGGTCCGGCACCGACGTCGCAGCCAACTCAAGCAGTGCCATGCGGGCCGCCGCCACCATCAATTTTCGTTCATTGCTGGAGGTTCGGTCCCAGCAAGAGGTCTTTTCTTCGTCGTTGTTGCAGTCGTAGTCATGGGCCAAGGCTTCCCGATAGTGATGGAAAAGCTTGGCCAATTGTTCGGCAGAAACGTCCTGAATTGACGACATATCTCCTAACCCTTCTGTACTTCGGTTAATTGCTCAATGGCGAGACCAGGTTGCCGTTGCCCAGTTAGAGGGCGTTTTGGTTTGCACGGCCGCATCAGAAATCCCAGGAGTAAAAGAAGCATATTTACGATGGCAAGCGTGCCTGCGTCACCCAACGCTCAGACTATTGGATTACTAAAACCGTAAGGATTCGATAAAGAGTTCGTAGAATGTTCGTAAGCCTGGAACCACTTGAGGAACTGTCCTCTTCCCCGCGTGCTTTGTTACTGAAGTTGCCGACCTAAACCGCTTGTGATGGCATTAAGAGTTAGCCCGGCCCATCCCCTGGCTCGAAGCGATATCCCACCCAGGGCTCGGTCACTATGTAGCGCGGCGACGAGGCGTCCGGTTCCAGTTTCTTGCGTAATTGCCCCACAAAAACCCGCAGATACTCCACCTGCTCCGTGCTCTGACCGCCCCAGATAGCGCTGAGCAAGGCTCGATGCGTAACCACCTTGCCCGCGTGACGTGCCAAGTAAACCAGCAAGTCGAATTCTTTCGGGGTGAGGTGAACTTCGCGTCGGGCCACCATCACCTTGTGGGCCGGCAAATCGATACGAAAGTCGCCAACCTCGATCAGCGGGGCTGCCTCCTCGCCGGCTCGGGTTCGCCGCAAATTGGCGCGCACCCGCGCCAGCAACTCCTCAATCCCAAACGGCTTGGTGACGTAGTCATCCGCGCCAGCATCGAGCGCCTGAACCTTGGTCCGTTCTTCCCCGCGCACCGACAACACGATGATGGGAATGTGCGTGGAAGGCCGCAGTTTGCGGCAGAGTTCTAGACCGTCCATGTTGGGCATGGCGAGATCGGTGATCACCAGATCGGGAGTCCAGTCTTTCATGATCTCAAGCGCGGTCTCGCCATCGTTGGCTACACGAATGTCGTAGCCCTGGCTGGAAAGGCTGGTGCGCAGGACCCGTGTGATCTGCGGTTCGTCATCGACCACGAGAATGCGGCGATGCTCGCTCATGAGAATCAGGAAGGCTCCTGCGTGACAATGTGAACGTCCACCGGAGGCGCGTCGCGCAGGAATCTGTGAATCGCAGAGAGATACAGATATCTCTTCAGACCAGTTTTGGCCGAACGCCCGAACACCATCTGGGTGATATGCTTTTCGCGGACCAGATCGGCAACGGCTTCAGCAACGGTTTTGCCTTTCACCTTCTCGATTTGCGCGCCCACGTTCTCGGCAAACTGAAGGTTGGCTGCCAGGGTCTTCTGGTTCTTCTCGCTCGTATCCTGGCCCATATCCACATAGATTACGAAGAGCTCGCCATCCATGGCTTGCGCCATGCGCGCCCCACGGGCAATCAAATATTGTGCGGCGGGATTCGAACTGACCGCGACGCCAATGCGCTCCCGCACCGGCACAGCTCCAGTGCTTGGTTCTTTCTCGCGGTATGATTCCAGGCTTCGGTCCACGGCCTGCGCTACCTGCCGCAGCGCCAACTCCCGCAAGGCGATGAGATTGCCGGGTCGGAAAAAGTTTCCCAGGGCGCGTCCGACTCGCTCCAGGGGGTAAATATCGCCGCGCCGCATGCGGTTTTGCAGCGCTTCTGGAGTCAGGTCCGACATGACCACTTCATCGACGCGCTTCAGAACCCAATCCGGCACCGTTTCCCGCACCGTGATGCCTGTGAGATTCTGTACCGTCGGGGTAACGCTCTCCAGGTGCTGGATGTTCATGGTGGATAGCACGTCGATGCCGGCGTCCAGGAGTTCCAGCACGTCCTGGTAGCGCTTGTGGTGCTTGCTGCCCTCAACATTGGTGTGGGCGAGCTCATCGACCAGCACAACCCGCGGCTTCCGCGCCAGGATCGCATCCACATCCATTTCTTCGAAAACCGTGCCCTTGTACGTCAGCTTCTTGCGCGGAACATTCTCCAACTGGGCTGCCAGATCGGCGGTCGCTTTGCGGCCATGGGATTCAACCACTCCGATCACCACGTCTTCACCGCGCGTATGGCGGCGAATGGCTTCACTTAACATGGTGAAGGTTTTGCCCACGCCGGGCGCGTAGCCCAGGAATAACTTGAAAGCGCCTCCTTTTTTGGAGGGAGTTGCTTCTTCCAGCCATTGCTCAGGCGTTTTAGGCATCGCCGTTATTTTCGTTGAGAAGACCAAAATTGTCGATGTCAGCTACAATGGCGCGGCGTGAGGCCAGCGATCATCCAACTCGCAGTGCGTTGCCTGGCGACCGTAGCGGTCGTTGCCGTCATTGTTTTTGCTTGCCGCTTCGTTCTCCAGGTAAACGCCACCACGGCGGCACTAACATTTGTCATTGCCGTGCTCATAGTCTCTGCCACTTGGGGTTTGTGGCCGGCGATATTTATGACTGTGGTGGCCACGCTGGCCTTTAACTATTATTTTCTACCGCCGATCGGCAAGTTGACCATCGCCGATCCCCAGAACTGGGTCGCCCTGGTTGCATTCCTGGTGGCCGCGGTCATTGCCAGCCAACTGGCAGAACGGGCGGGACGGGAAGCCAAAAGTGCCAACGAGCGACGAGGTGAGGCGGAGCGCCTTTACAAATTCAGCCAGCAACTTTTGGGCAGCGAAAACGTAGCCGGCCTTCTCAATATCATTCCACTCTACATTGTCGAGTCCTTCGGAGTGGAAGCCGCCGCCATTTATTTAGTCAATCGTCCCGATGTCTATCGCTCGGGCCTTTTCGCGCGTGACGTTCTGGACCGGCACGATCTGCAGTTAGTCGCCATGCGCGGAGAGCCGCAAATCGATCCTCAACGCCGGCTCGTATTCATGCCACTGCGCATGGGTCTGCGGGTGGTCGGCAGTATGGGCCTGTCGGGGGCTCAACTTTCGCGCGAGACTTTGGAATCCATGGGCAGCCTTATCGCCATCGCTACCGAGCGTGCCGGAGCGGTGGAGAAGCTCAGCAAAGCTGAGGCCGCCCGTGAAAGCGAACAACTGCGCTCGGCGTTGCTCGACTCTGTCACGCACGAGTTTCGTACTCCACTGACCGGCATCAAGGCTTCGGTAACCTCGCTCCTTTCCAACTCCTCGCTCGACGAGGCCCAGCGCCTGGAATTGCTGACCGTAATCAATGAAGAAAGTGATCGGCTGAACCATCTGGTGGGTGAGGCCGCCGAAATGGCCCAACTCGATGCCCACAAAGTTGAGTTGCGCCTGGGGCAGCATCAGATTCAAGAAGCCGTTGAAGATGCGATGGCAAAATCGAAGACCACCTTGGGGAAACATCCCGTCACCATTGACCTGCCACCGAACCTGCCCGCTGTCCGAATCGATGTCGATCGCATGTCCGAGGTCGTCGCCCAGCTTCTGGAAAACGCGGCCAAGTACTCTCCGCCTGACGCGCCCATTCACATTACCGGCGAAGTCAAAGGCCGCATGGTCATGACGAGCATTGCCGATCACGGGCCGGGGATCGATGATTTCGAGCAGTCGCTGATCTTTGAGAAGTTCTACCGCGGGCGCGACCAGCGAATGCAAGTGCAGGGTACGGGCATGGGCCTGGCTATTGCCAAGGCCATTGTAGAAGCCCATGGCGGCGAGATTGGAGTCACCAGCCAGCTGGGACGCGGCTCGGTGTTCTACTTCACCGTGCCGGTCGCGTAAGGCCAGAGATGTCGGCCGGGTCTGCCCGCAGACTTACTTGGTTCCTGAGGCAGCAGAGATTTTTTCGATAACCAGGGCATTCGAGCCGCCCCGTTGAAACACCCTGCCTGTGGCAATTACTTTCTCCCCAGCAAAGGCCAGCAATTTGTCGTTTTGCCCGGTTGCCGGCGTGCTGTCTGCGATTGGCCAATATATGGTTCCCTCCTTCGTCAGGATCACCAGCGGAGATCCCGCCTTCGCACACGCTCTCGCACAATCTGCGCTGATGGGCTTGCTCAGGTTCTTGGTGAAGGCACATGCTGAATCGAGGACGTAGCCATTTACGGTGACCGGCTTGCCATTGTCGGCCGCCAAGGCTGCGGCAAGCAGTGTGAAGAAAAGCCCAGACTTCATCAATGCACTCCGAAAAGATGCTCGTGACATATTCGGCTCCTATAAACGCGTAGCTCACGATCCTCTGCGCGTGGTAACTTCGAATCTACCCAGCGGATCATTCGACTCAACATGCTAACCTCCAATGTTTCATCAAGTCCATCTTTGCAGTAGCTCGTCTCAAAGCCATGTTCAAGACTCGCTTCTTACCGGCCGCACTGCTCCTGTTGTTTCCAGGCCTGTCGGTTCCTTATACGCGAAATTCGCCGGCGCCTGCCGCCCAGGTCGAGTCCCGAAAGACAAGCCAACCGTACACCGGAGACTTATCGATCTTCGATTCTCCAGGACGCGAGGAACGGCTGCAAATCAATCGCGTGATGGACATTCTGGGAATCAGCGCGGGCAAGAACGTAGCTGATATCGGAGCCGGATCGGGCTGGTTCACAGTGCGTGCTGCCGCGCGGGTGACCGATTCCGGCATGGTCTATGCCGTCGACATAAATCCGGACGCAATCCGCTACATTGACAAAAGAATCACGGAAAATCAGCTGCACAATGTTAAGACCATTCTCAGCCGGAGCGACGATCCGCTACTGCCGGCAAACTCGGTCGACGCCGTTTTGCTACTAAAGACATACCATGAGGTCGAAAAGCCCGTTGCTCTGTTTGAGAATCTTCGGATCTCACTTCGGCCCGGGGCCAAGATCGGCATCATCGATCGCAACGGCAATGGAGAGAACCACGGTGTAGAGCGCGAGGTGGTGATCCGCGAGGTCTCGCAAGCAGGCTACAAGTTAATCGGACAGTACGACTTCGTCAAAGACGGGATGGATTACTTTCTGGTACTCCAGGCCGGTGACGAACGGCCTGTCGAGCCTTCGGCTACACGCCACTGACGCGGCGCGAGGTTTCCTGCCCTGCCGTTTCCTGCTGCACGTTGTGCCGGACATCGGCCCCACGGACCCAGAAGATCACGTCCTCGGCGATATTGGTGGCGTGATCCGCGACCCGCTCCAGATTGCGGGAGATGAGCAGGGCATCCAGCGCCTGGCGAGTAACATCAGGACGGTCATTCATGGTCTTCACTAATGTCATGAACGCCTCATCCCGCATCCGGTCGACCACGTTGTCCATTTCGAGGACTGCCTGGGCGAGCTCGGCCTTGGCTTCAATGAACGATTCCAAAGAGCGGCGTACCATGGCGGAAACTGCTCCGGCCATGCGTGGAATGTCCACGGGCAGATCAGCTTTCGGCAATTCGACCATATCCATCACGCGCTCAGCGATATTGACGGCCTGATCGCCCACCCGCTCGAGATCTGAGTTAATCTTGGTAACGGCCAGGATAAAGCGCAAATCGACCGCCATGGGCTGCTGCATGGCGAGTAAATCGAACGCCAGCTCATCGATCTCCCGCTCCGCTTCATTGATCTGCGACTCGCCTTCGAGCACCAGGTGGCAACGCGCCAGGTCGCGGTCGATGTAGGCCTGGCAAGCACGATCCACCGCCTGTTCCGCCAGCCCGCCCATGCGCAGCAGTCGGGTCCGCAGGTCGTCCAGTCCTTGTTGAAATCGGGTGCGCATTATCCAAACCTGCCTGTAATGTAATCCTCGGTTCGCTTATCTGAGGGCGTAGTAAAAATCTTCTCCGTCCGGTCGAATTCGATCAGCCTGCCCAACAGGAAGAATCCCGTGAACTCGGCCACACGAGACGCCTGTTGCATATTATGCGTCACAATCACGATCGTGAAATTTTCTTTTAGCTGGAAAATCAGTTCTTCGATTTTGCCGGTGGAGATTGGATCCAGCGCCGAGCAGGGCTCATCCATCAGCAACACCTGTGGTTCCACGGCCAAAGCCCGGGCGATGCAGAGGCGCTGCTGCTGCCCTCCGGAGAGGCTGGCGCCGGAGTTCTTGCGCAGGGTGTCCTTCACCTCGTCCCACAATGCCGAAAGCTGGAGCGAACGTTCAACAATTTCGTCGAGATGCTTGCGGTCACGGAAACCGTTCAGCTTCAATCCGGCGGCAACATTGTCGTAAATCGACATGGTGGGAAACGGGTTCGGCTTCTGAAACACCATGCCGATGCGGCGCCGAATCTGTACCGCGGCAGTTCCGTTGTAAACATCCATTTCGCCCATGCGGACCCGTCCGTTCACCCGCGCGTCGGGAATGGTTTCGTGCATCCGATTCAGGCAACGCACGAATGTGGACTTGCCGCAGCCAGAAGGCCCAATGATGGCGGTTGCGTGGTTGGCCTGAATGTCCATGCTGATGTCATGGAGCGATTGGGTTTTGCCGAACCAGGCGTTCAAGTTCTCGACTTTGATGCCAAGTCCCATAGATCAGCTTGTTCCCTTCAACATCCCGTGGCTGGCGGCAATGCGCACCGCGCTCACCGAGAGCACGATCAAAATAATCAGGATCAGCGCTCCCGCCCAAGCCTGACGATGCCATTCGTCGAACGGCGAAATGGCATACGTGAAAACTTGCAGCGAAAGCGCCGCCGTCGGCTGGTTGATCTTCCAGTTCCAGTACTGGTTGCCGAATGCAGTAAACAGCAGCGGTGCTGTCTCGCCCGCTACCCTGGCAAAGGCCAGCATAACACCAGTAATGACGCCGGAGCTTGCCGTCCGTAGGGTGATTGAAAGCGTGGTGCGCCAGCGGGCTACGCCCAGGCCATACGCCGCTTCGCGAATGGTTTGCGGCACCAGCAGCAGCATCTCTTCAGTGGCTCGCGTGATGGTGGGAATCATCATGATGCCCAGGGCAACTCCGCCTGCCAGAGCCGAGAAGTGACCTTGCGCCAGTACCACGATGCCATAGGCCACTATGCCGATCACGATGGATGGAACCCCGTTCAGAACATCCGCCGTAAAACGAACCAGATCGCCGAAGCGATTGCGCCCATATTCAGCAAGGTAGATTCCTGCTCCGATCCCAATGGGCACACCTATACAGCTGGCAATTAACAAAATCAAACACGAACCGGCAATGGCATTCGCCATGCCGCCGCCAGGCTCACCCACAGGTTTTGGCGTCTGGGTAAGGAAAGCCCAATTCAGAGAACCGACGCCCTTGTAAACCAGGTAGCCAAAAATTGCGATCAGGGGAAGCAGCACCAGCAGGACTGCGCCGGCAGCACCCAGTGTGGCAAGCACGTTCTTGCCCCGCCGCCAGAGGCTGACGTGAGCTAAGCCGGATTTCACAGAATCAGGCATGTCCTCTCGCCGGCATCCCCCGCGTCACCGACCAAACCAGAACCTGCGCCAGAATGTTGACAATGATAGTCACCAGGAAAAGTGCCAGGCCAATTTCCACCAGCGCGCTCAAGTAGGTGTCGCCCGTGGCTTCGCTGAATTCATTGGCAATCACGCTGGCCATGGTGTATCCGGGAGCAAACAGAGAGCGGGCAATCTCCGGGCGATTCCCGATCACCATGGTCACGGCCATGGTCTCGCCTAACGCTCGCCCTAATCCAAGAATGATGGCCCCCAGAATTCCGGCGCGGGCGTTTCTCAACACACCGGTGCGAATCATCTCCCAGCGGGTGGCTCCCAGCGCCAGTACAGCTTCTCTCTGTTGTTGCGGCACCGCGGTCATGACTTCGCGCGTGATCGAGGAAATGATAGGCACCACCATAATCGCCAGAATTATTCCGGCGGCCAGCATTCCGATGCCATAGGGCGTGCCCTCAAACAAACCTGTCCAGCCGAAATATTGACCCAGAAACGGCTCCACGTACTGGCGTAACAGCGGCACCAGCACAAAGATCGCCCATAGCCCATAAATCACGCTGGGAATTGCGGCCAGTAATTCTGTGGTAAAAGACAGTGGCCCTTTCAGCCACCTCGGAGACATTTCGGTGATGAAGATGGCGACCCCGAGGGAAAGAGGAACGGCCAGAACCAGCGCCACGATCGAAGATACTAAGGTGCCGTAGACGAAAGCCCACGCACCGAACTGCTCATTGACCGGATCCCATTCGCTGCGGAAGAAAAACTTCCATCCGAAGGCATGCCAGGATAAGGTGGACTTAGCAACCAGTTCGTAAACGATCAAACCAACCAGCGCGAGCACGCAAACGCCACAAGCCAGCATCGCCAGATGGAAAAAGCCGTCCGCCAAATGCCCGCTGCCGGCCTGAATCAGAGGCTTGGCGGCGGTTCGACTTGTAGCCATAACCTCTGGTTTTGCAACAGGTTGTGGTCCAGGCAAGCGTGGCGCTCCCAATGCTTGGTTGGCCATCAATTCGCACCCTAGCAGACTACTGTTAAAGGAATGTTAAAATACCCGCCTGGCATCGGCCTCCCTCAGAATTTTGACTTTGCCGTTGCTTGTTGGGCAGTTTCCTTGTAATTTTTTCGTACTCTCAGCCCCTATGGCCTTTGACCTCAAGCGCAGCCGCCTCACATTTCAAAACTTGGACCGGGAACTGGGTAAGCTGGCCAAAAAGCCGGCTCCCGAGCGGGTGCATAAGTTCCGCACCAACAGCCGTCGCGTTGAGGCCCTGCTGAGTGAAGCCGCTCCAAAACTTCGCAGCAATGATGAAAAACTTCTCAAGCTCTTATCACGTCTCCGCAAAAAAGCGGGCTGGGTGCGCGATCTTGACGTTCAGATTACAGCCTTACGCGGGCTCAAGTTTCCTCAGGCGAATGGGCACAAATCACAGCTGATGGACGCTCTGATCGACGAGCGCCGCCAACGCGAACGCAAACTGGCCAAAGCTTTTGATCGGGACACCACCGCCGAAGTTCGCAAGCGCCTCAAGCGCGCCAGGCGTGACTTGAAAATTCCCCCCAATGCTGATCCCTTGGCGGTCACGCTTGGCAAACTGCGCGACCTGGCCCGGAACCACGCGCCACTCACCGAGAAAACGCTGCATCAGTACCGGGTCTTCGGCAAACGGGCCCGCTATGTCGCCGAATTGGCGGGTAATGACTCCGAGGCCAAGCGAGTCGTCGAACAGCTCAAACACATGCAGGATGTGATCGGCGATTGGCATGATTGGTTGAAACTCACCCAAAGGGCTGAAGAATTGGTGGGCAGTGTTCGCGATTCCGCTCTCGTCGCCATGTTGCGCAATATCACGCAGGCCAAGTTCCGCCTGAGTCTGGACGCGGTCGCCGAAATCCGATCCGCCTTCGCCGCCTCCCAGCCGGTTCGCGGGGAGAAGTTACCTAAGAAGGCTGCTGCCCGAGCCGAAGCCGCATAGCGTTCCGCTAAATGATTAGAAAAAGGTATCTTAGCTAACAGTTAACTAGTTATCTGACTAGTCATATAATGCACAGGAGTACAAATGGCCTGGCAATTACAGGACGCGAAAGCGCGTTTCAGCGAACTGGTCGACGCTACGATCAAGGATGGGCCGCAAATTGTCACTAGACGAGGAATCGAGACGGTTGTCCTGGTTCCGGTTGAGGAATGGCGGCGGTTACAAGATTCGGCGCGCCCCAGTCTTAAGGAATTGCTGCTCCGACCCAGCCCTCGCTTCGAGAAACTTGTTCCATCACGCCGCAGCTTCCGCCGGCGGCCTCCCATAGAATTCAAGTGATCGGATATCTCCTCGACACCAACGTCGTCTCCGAGCTGCGGAGGCCGAAACCTCACGCTGCCGTGGTGGCATGGCTGAATTCGATGACGGCCAATCAACTTCTATTATCGGCTGTGACTATCGGCGAGCTGCAGGCCGGGGTTGAACGAACCAGACGGCAGGATGCTCAGAAGGCATATGAAATCGAGCAATGGATTGACGAGCTCGCCGCATCCTATGCGGTCTTGCCCATGGATGGCCTCTGTTTTCGCGAGTGGGCACGGCTGATGCATCGCAAACCGGACCAATTGCTGGAGGACATGATGATCGCCGCCACAGCCCGCGTTCATCGCCTGACCCTCGCCACACGCAACGTACGCGACTTTGCCGGAATCGACTTGCAGCTTGTCAATCCGTTCTCCTGAGCGCTTTTTGCCCTCACGCTCGTTCAAGCCGCTCCAGCGCGGTAAACTACCCTGTCTCCCATGCCGACCTTTGCCGCCGTCGATATTGGATCTAACTCGGTGCGCTTGAAAATTTCGCGGCTGACGCGGCAGCGGCTGCTCGAAATTCACGAGGACCGGGAAGTCACGCGACTCGGCGAGTCTGTCTTCCGCAGCGGATTTCTTTCGCCCGAGGCCATCGCGAATACCGTCAAGGTTCTGCGCCGCTTTCATCGCGCCGTGCAAAGAATCGGTGCCGACTCTGTGCGCGTCGTAGCCACCAGCGCCTTGCGCGATGCCCGCAACTCGCACGCCTTTATGGAGTGGGTCCACTCCGCCACAGGATGGAACGTGGAAATCATCTCGGGTCTGGAGGAAGCACGCCTCATCCACCTAGGATTGACATCTACGTTGCGCGTGAATACTTCAACCGTGCTCATGGTGGACCTGGGCGGCGGAAGTTGCGAACTGACCATTTCGGTTGACGGCCACATCCGCAGCACCATCAGTCTGCCGCTGGGCGCAGTCCGGCTGACCAACGAATTCCTGCAGCAGGATCCTCCGCGCAAATCAGAATTGCGGCAGATGAACGGCTTCATCGCCCGCGAAATCGATCGCACCGCCGACCGCATCAAACGCGCCCACCCAAAGGCTGTGATCGCGACCTCCGGCACGGCAGAGGCTCTGGCAGCGGTTGGTCACGGCCTTTACAAGACCAAAGGGACGCGCGCCAATGCGGTTTCCCGCTCCCAGATGCGACGGATCGCAAAGCTGCTCGCCCGTCTGCCGCTCGAGGAACGCAGAAAGCTGTCCGGAGTGGGTCCACGGCGGGCGGAGATTATTGTGGCCGGTGCGTCCGTTTACGCGGCACTTCTCGAACGTTGCCAGTTGCGCGGGTTCCGTTGCTCGCTGCTCGGTCTGCGGGACGGCCTGCTGGCGCAGATGGCGGCGGAATACGACCGCAGCACACGGTCCGGGAAACAGATCGAATCGGAACGGTGGGATTCGCTGTTGAGCGCAGTGCAACACTATGGCGTTGATATGGATCACGCTATGAAAGTGCGGGATTCAGCCATGCAGCTTTTTTCCGCGCTGCGGTCGGTTCATGGCTTGCCCCAGGAATATACCGAATGGCTCTCGGCCGCGGCCATGCTCTATGAGGTTGGCGATTATGTCAATCGAAATGGGCGGCATCGCCACGCCTATTACATCATCTCTCACTCAGAAATTCTGGGTTACACTCTCGAGCAACGAAAAATCATCGCCGCTATCGCGCGCTACCTGGGCAAATCGCGCCCGATGGCCGGGGATGGTCCAATCAAAGCTCTCTCTGCCCCTGATCAGGAGTATGTCCCCAAAGCTTCTCTGCTGCTGCGGCTTGCCCGCGCCCTCAACCTCAGCCGCAGCGACGCGGTTCGCGGCGTGCGCGTGCGTGCTCATAACGGAAAGGTGGATTTGGGTCTGCTCACCAAACCCAGAAGCACTGTGGACCTTGAGCTGTGGGCAGTCGAAAAAGAAGAGAGTTATTTTCGTGAACTCTTCGGACGCGAGCTCTCCGCTGCAGCCGCCGCATAGATCATTCGCAGAACCCTCGGAGTCAGGCACCACTGCAGGGCTGCCGAATTCCGCCCCATGTCGACCTTGGCGACAGCCCCCTTTCGGAGATCAGCCCGAGCTTCGCAACCAGTTTCGCTGATGATGCGTCCCAGGAACTCGCTCAAGTTGGGATTGTGGCCGACCACCATAATTTCTTCCTGCTTGGCGTACTTCTCCAGCAGGCGGCGAAAATCGGCAAAGGTCGAGCCGGGGCGCAAGGCGTCGTCCAGTTGAAGTCTCCCTTCGTAGCTGAGTTCATTGCCGACCAGCGAGGCGGTTTGCGCAGCCCGCTTCAGCGGACTGGAAATGATCACCTCCACTTGCACATCCAGAGCTGCCAATGCCCGGCCCACAATTCCGCACTGCTCCATTCCGTCTTTATCAAGCGGACGCTTTTCATCTTTCTTGGGATTAGCCACACGCTGACCTGCACTCGCATGCCGAAGGAAGTAAATGATCATGGCCGCTTACCGTTCCCTTTGTGCCACTATTCGTCTGCTGCGCTGGGCGGGCACTTCGGGGATAGCGTCGAGCGCCACCTTCCCTTCCGCCAGAGCAATCAGGAATTCTTGCGCGTTGAACCCGTCGGTGGTGGGCGGTTTACGCCTCCCCTGAGTCCGCCACGCTCGAACATAAGTCCCATCCTTTTGCAGGATCCGGGTCTTCAGATTGTCCGCCAGATATGCTTCCAGGATTTCCTGCCGCACGCGCTGACGCAGCAGCTCGTCTTTGACCGGAAACAGGACTTCGACCCGCTCGTACAGGTTGCGGGGCATCCAATCGGCGCTGCCCAGGTAAATTTCCTCTTCGCCTCCGTTCCCAAAGTAATAAATCCGGCTGTGTTCCAAAAACCGGCCTACGATGCTGCGAACCGTGATGTTGTCACTCACACCGCGCACTCCGGAACGCAGAGAGCATATTCCCCGCACGATTAGGTCAATCTTTACTCCGGCCCGCGAGGCCTCATAGAGCGCCATTACTACATTGCGATCGAGCAGAGCATTCATCTTCGCGATGATGTGAGCCGGGCGGCCATGGCGCGCGTGCTCGGCCTCACGAGCAATCAGGGACAAAATATGCTCAGCCAAATTCAGAGGGGCAACGATGAGCGGATCGTAACTCGGGTTCTCGGCATAGGCGGTCAGGAAACTGAAAACATCGTGAACCGCACTGGTGATTGCCGGATCGGCGGTGAGCAAGCTCAAGTCGGTATAAATGCGGGCCGTAGTCGCGTTGTAATTTCCGGTGCCAAGGTGGGCATAGCGCCGGGCTACACCGTCGGGATCGCGCCGTACCAGCAAGGAAAGCTTGCAGTGAGTTTTCAATCCTACCAGGCCATGAAACACCTGCACGCCGGCATCCTCGAGATCGCGCGCCCATCGTATGTTGGAAGCTTCATCGAAGCGCGCCTTCAGTTCTACCACCGCCGTGACTTCTTTCTTGGCTGCCGCTGACATTAAGGCCGGCACAATCAGCGAGTGTTCGCTGGTGCGATATAGCGTTTGTTTCATTGAGAGCACCCGCGGATCTTCGGCAGCCGCCTCGATGAAAGAAACTACGGAGTCGTAAGAATCATAAGGATGATGCAAAAGAACATCGTGCCGCCGGAGTTCCTCGAAAAGATCTTGCGACTTGGCAGTCAGACGCAGTTCGCGCGGAACGAACGGCTTGAATTTGAGCTCCGGATGTTCAGTCTGATCATAGATAGTGAACAAGCGGGATAGATTCACCGGGCCGTTGACCGGAAAAACTTGCCACTTTTCCAGCTCGAAGTTGGTGCGCAGGCGTTCCACGATTTCCGGGTCGGCATCGGACTCAATCTCCATCCGAACTGCATCGCCCTTTCTGCGGTTGTGTAACTCGGTGCGCACCGATTCCAGCAGATTGCGCGACTCCTCCTCCGCCAGATAAAGGTTGCTGTTGCGGGTCACCCGGAATGCCGCCGAGGAAATCACGTCGTATCCGTGATACATGCGCGAAGCATGGTGGGCCACGAGGTCGGCAAGAAAGACAAAATCGACCGTTCCCTCCGTGGGCAGACGAACCAGCCGCGGCAAAGCTCTCGGCACCGTCACCACCCCGGTGTACGTCATCGAAGAGCGACGACGGCGACGAAGCAGAAAGGCTACGCAAAGAGCCTTGTTGATTACCCTGGGGAAAGGATGAGCCGGATCCACTGTCACCGGAGTCAACAAAAGATCCAGTTCGCGTTCGCAGAAGTCTTCGACGAATTCGCGCGCTTGCGAATCCAGTTCATGCAAACCCAGCATCCGAATCCCATGCGTGGCAAGCTGCGGACGCAAATGCTCATTCCAGCAGCGGTACTGGTCGTTTACGAATTCGTGGGTCTGGCGTGCCACTGCATCCCTTTCCTGTAGCAGCGTCAGCCCGTCCGGCCCGGCCTCCGTATACCCATCCTCAATTTGCTGTACCAGTCCGGCTACCCTTACCTCGAAGAATTCATCCAGATTGCTGGCCGTGATGGAAAGAAACTTCACCCGCTCCAGGAGCGGATTGCGCAGGTCCTCCGCTTCTTCCAGCACACGACGATTGAACGCCAGCCACGAGAGTTCGCGATTGATGTAGTAAGCCGAGTTTTCAAATGTGGAACGAACCATTTTCAGTTCCGCGGGGCTAATCAGGTAAGGAAGATTGCCAGTCGGCTCTACGGGGCCGGCAGACGAGGACTGCGACCAGAGATCAGTATAAAGCATTGATCTCGCCCTGTAGTAGTTCGCTCCGGTCACAAAAAAGGCGCCGGCCTTCGCCGGCGCCGCATACACATCCCGCTCTACTTACGGCAAGTAGTACCGGAATGACGTCAGGATCATATTGTCCTGAGCGCTCGGACTACCTCCCTTTGCGGCCCAGGTGCTGCGATTAATGTAAGAGTACTGCGGCCCGAACTGGACTCGCCCTTTGTCGCCGCTATAGATTCGATACCAGAAACCGAGCGTGCCCTCGTAGATCGCTCGAGTGTTTCCGGCGCAGTTTGGAGGACCAGCGGGATTAAAGCCGGGGGACAGCGGTGTGCCGACGCTACCGGGATTCGGCACAGTGCCGCTGTTAATCGGAGTGGTGGCGGAACCTGGGGTATCCACGTTGATCACGGTTGAGGTCGGCGCCGATTCGGTGTAACAGCCCGAGTTGTTGAACAGCGGTGAGCCGTAACCCGCGCCCTTGCCGGCAACATCGTACGCAACGCGGCTTTCATATTCGCCGCCTACATTGGCGTAAACGTCCAGGCGCTTGGAATGCCACTCCAGCGTGCTCAGGGCCTGGTAGTTGCGAACCGGAACCAGAACCCCGTCTGGCCGGATGACAACGTCCGGCAAGCCCGCCGACCCGTAGCGACCAATGCCATCACCTCCCAGGAAGTGGATGCCAACATCCACATGTTTAGCCAGCGTCCCTCGAATATTGACTCCCGCGCCCCCGCCCGCTTCACTGTTGTTATACGCGCCCTTGGCGTTGGGGAAAGTGGCGCCTTCGCAGGTCGTAGTGGCCGGCAACGTCCCATTTTTTGCAACTATCAGGCCTCCGCAGGGGAAGATCCGATCACGGAAGTCTCGAATGACCCCAAACACTTCGTAATGCCCCCAGCCTGGCTGAAAGGCAAGTTTGCCCACGAAATCCGGCGCCGCATTAAACGAATAGTTCGCGGTGGGATTGTAAAGTCCTCCGCTGGTGCCTTGTGAGCCAATAAGGAAGTTGTTCTGCCCGGAAACCAGCGTGCCACCGGTGGTGGTTTGCGGATTTTCCGCCGAGAAGCCGACCCACGCCTTATTAGCGAAATTCTTGGTGACGCGGAATCCGTATTGCCGCGCCCAACTGAAGCCGACGTTATATTGAGGGTCTATCGTCATGGGCACGGTTTCGGTGCGGTTGTCTAACCCAGTTCTGGTTTCGGTCACCAGGCTCCACATCTGGCCGCCGGTGAAGCTCCAGCCATCGTTCAGGGCCGCCTGGCCCCAAGCTTGCCGTTGGCGTAACGAATAGCTGTTACTCTCATTGTTGTTGGATGTGATCCCGGCTGACAGAAAGTCTGCTTCTACATAGCCGCTGACCTTGGCGCTCTTGACCTTCCCTTCCGCCAGCATAGAGATTCGGGACTGACGTCCGGAGCCGAAGAATTCGGAGATATGGGCTGCGCTGGCTCCATCGAACGGAATGCTGTTGAAAGGCGTATTGATGTCGGCGCCCAACGCGTGTTGCCGCCACACCGTTTCTGCCGCCAGGAATCCGCCCGGAGTGATGGTGATGCCCTTGTAACGAATGGCCAACGGGCTTTCCAGTTCTGAGCGAATGTTCTTCTGTGTCTCCTGCAAGCTGAGCGCCGCATTGGCGGCGTTCTGCTTCATATCCGACACGTCACTCTTCAGTTCGGAAACGGCTTGCTGTTGCTGGCCCGCTTCCTGCGCGGCTTGATCAGCTTTGGCTTGCGCCGCCGTCGCCGCCGACTGCGCTTGTTGGAACTGCTGCTGGGCTTGCTGCCATGCCTGGTCGCGTTGCGCTAACTGCCGCCGCAGCTGCTCGATTTGTTGCTGCTGCGCGGCCAATGCATCTTTCAGCTCTTGCACATCTCGTGCCGTCACCTCGGCCGCGCGCGTTTTCTTCTTGGGAGTACCCGTCGTGGTTGTCTGTGTCTGTGCCAGCGAAGCTACTACCGTCAATAAAACTACCGACCACCTGAGAACGGACTTCATTTGTTGCTCCTTCGCCTCAGAGAGAGGCTTATCGTCGAATGGTTGTGACTGAGGATGCGAAATTTCCGCACCCCGCTCGCATCTTTGAAACGCAATCTGTCCTCGCCCCTCGGACTGCCATTTCAGACGAGTGCGTTCCCACTGTTTTCGCGCAGGCAAAGAAACGCCCAGTGCATCCAGGTTGAGAACAGAACCAGGTTCGGTTAATTCGCCATTGAACTTCGGAAACTGGCTACCGGACTTGCTTGATTTCGGCTTTGACTTTCGCCGCTACGTTTTCGGGCAGCGGTGCATAGGTCAATTCCGCTGTCATCTTCTCGCCGTCGTCCACCATCCAGTTGAGGAAATCAGCAAGGATCTTCCCCTTGGCGGCATCTTTCGACTGAGCCGGAATCAGTAGCCAGGTGAAGCTGGAAATCGGATAAGCATCTTTGCCGGAAGCGTTAGTGATCGAGACGCGAAAATCGGATGGCATGTTCTTCACTGAGGCGGCAGCCGCCGTAACACTCTCCAGGCTGGCCTTCACGAAGGATCCTGAGGCATTCCTCACCACACCGTAAGGAATTTTGTTCTGCACGGCATAAATCAGCTCGATGTAGCCGATAGCACCCTGCATTTGGCGGATCATGCCGGCAACTCCTTCGTTCCCCTTGCCGCCCAATCCCACCGGCCACTTCACTGAGGTGTTTTTCCCGACCTGGCTCTGCCAATCAGAGCTCACCTTCGACAGGTAATCGGTGAAGATGAATGTCGTACCGCTGCCATCCGAACGATGAATGACAATGATCGGCTGATTAGGAAGATTGATCCCCGGATTCACACTGGTCAGGGCGCTGTCGTTCCAGGAGGTGATTTTGCCCAAAAAAATGCCGACTAACGCATCCGGGGTGAACTTGATTTCCCCCGTAACCCCGGGAATGTTATAGGCTGGAACTACTGCCCCCAGTACGGTAGGAACGTGCAGGATCTTGATCTTGGATTGGGCCAACTGCTCGTCGCTCATTGGACCATCACTGGCCCCAAAGTCCACCGTGCCCGCCAGTACCTGGCGGATTCCCCCGCCGCTCCCGATGGACTGGTAGTTAATCTGTATGTCAGGATGGAGTTTGTGGTACTCGCTGAACCACTTCGAATACATCGGGTAGGG
>Ga0187784_10000214_pt1 | contig 39911 bp, 36 predicted proteins | sample 1015_SJ02_MP15_2_FD_132964 | JGI IMG/M metagenome (GOLD analysis project Ga0187784, IMG submission 132964) | Tropical peat soil microbial communities from peatlands in Department of Meta, Colombia - 1015_SJ02_MP15_20_MG | ecosystem: Environmental > Terrestrial > Soil > Wetlands > Peat | place... | reverse complement strand
TCAGATGAGTCGTTGTTGCATCCAAAATATCATTTGCCGTCGCGTTGCTTCGCGTACGTCGGCAACGCAAATAGACCCACCACGTGGAAATTGCCGTACTTGCTAGAAGACGGGAGCATTGACACAAAGAGGCTTCCGAAAGCTATTCAAGCGATTTTGAGCAACTACCGCGGAGCGAGCCTGTCGTCAGTGCCTGAAGAAGCCATACCAGATGTGCTCCGCCTTCTCGCCGGAGCAGCCGAAGAGCTCGGTAAAATGCCACATCAAGGCCCAACGGCAGAGGTGTATGAAATGTTGGCGCTGGCGCTGGAACAAATCGAAAGCCGTTAGCGCCGCTATTTAAGCAACTAAGTTAGATCCACCGTTGTCACAGAAAAGCTAGATTACCGGTTCATATAAACGTCGCGTTGCAGCATTCTCTTCAATGATTTCCGTTCGCGCAACGCGGTAAATTTCCAGCACCGAAATCGCAAGCTTTCCAGCATCGTGCGTGCACATCACCTGCTGCAACATATCAATGATCTGGCCGAGGGGTGGCTCCTCAGCGCTTTCCGAGGTTGAGCGTCTGCGGGGCCCAGTTAAAATCGACACGACAAACGCAGCGAGAGTCTGAGCAAGCTGTTCTTTCAACTCAAGAGCAAACGTTTGTAGTTACGACCCGTCAAGCCGTTCGGCCCTGCTAAGGCAGTAGCTGCATGCTGCGCCGTATATCACCACGTAACGGAGCTGGGCGTCTCGCCGGGCCCGTTCGACGCTCTCAAGCAGCTTTTCCAGTGGCACGGTGTGAATATAAGCAGCAAACAGGTTGTAGATTGCCTCTCTGGTCGCGGTTTTAACTTTCGGGCCGTATATGCTTTGCATAAGAGGCAGATCAATCCTGCAGGTGATAATGGGATGCGAGAACGAGCCGAAAGTAAGTTAGTTTTTCAACTGCACAAGTTTCTTTGGGCTATCTGCTAACTGTCATTTGGTAGCTCATTACGTAGTTTTAAGCTTAAATTAGGTTTCTTTTTCTAACTAACTTGAAACTTGAAGTATTCTTGCGGCTGCACGTCAAGTAGAAAGCAAAATGTAACAGGCTGATTATGTTGGCCTAAGGAGCTGCAGTCCATGAAAAAGATATTCACAACGAAGATCTCACTTCAGTCATCGAATCCGACTTTCTCATATCCGATCATTCGCTTGCCGAGAGAACTCAAAGAACTGGCAGGTCGAATTGCAAATGTCTACCAAACAGAGATCGGAGGCGTTCAAGGATTTTTTATTGCACTTCAATTAGACAAATTAGACAAATTAGACAAATCTGGCGAGAGCAACGGTGAAATCAATCATCGGTCAAAAAACTCCCCAGAGCCCGTTATTTCGTCAAAGCACCCCAAAAACCAATGGGCTCGGCCGGATTCGAACCGGCGACCTCCGCCGTGTGAAGGCGACGTCATAACCGCCTAGACCACGAGCCCTGTTTCTCACCTCCCTTGCAAAACAGATAAGTTTATCGTTCGGTCACTGCAACTCCCATTTTGTTGAAGTAACCGCGGCGAAAGCGGCGTTTTCGCCCTCCTCAACACGTCCATCATGCACGACAATTTTAAATCAACCGAGTTCTCTGACATCGATCTAAGCCGCTGGAAAGACTACGATGACGTCATTCTTGACTCCCTGTGGCTCCTCGGCCCACGAGACAAGACCGGGCCGCACGTCGGCGACTACTGGGGCAACTTCATCCCCCAAATCCCGCATCAAGTCTTGATCCGTTTCACGAAGCGCGGCGAGGTGGTGGTCGATCTCTTCAGCGGCATGGGCACGACGCTCATCGAGTGCAAGCGCCTCGGTAGAGCTGGACTCGGCGTCGAGATCGATCCGGGCGTGGCCGAGCGGTCGCTGGAGCGTATAAACAGCGCGGAAAACGCGTACAACGTTCCGGTCACTCTGCTCGTCGGCGACTCCACGACGGCGCTTACGGCGAAGCGCGTGCGTGCCGCTCTGAGGGAATGGAACGCCGGCGCGGCTGACTGCATCATTCTCCATCCGCCCTATCACGATATTATTCGCTTTAGTGAGCTTGAAGGCGATCTTTCACGTGTTCCAACCGTGGGGGCTTTTTTGGAGAAGATCGGACTGGTTGCGCAAAACGCGTATGGCCTTCTCAAGCCCGCCCGCTTCATGGCGCTCGTGATTGGCGACAAGTACGTCGATTCGCGGCTCGTTCCGCTCGGATTCCTTTGCATGCAGCGTTGCCTCGATGCGGGCTTCGTGCTCAAAGCCATCAACGTCAAGGAGATCCTCAATAACGAACGCGGCAAGGGAAAGAACGGTAACCTGTGGAAGTATCGCGCACTCGCGGGCGGGTTCTACCTGTTCAAGCACGAGTATGTGATGATCTTCCGCAAACCCGTTGGCACGCCAAACGTGCCTCGCAAGTCCTCTGGCAAGCTTAAAGGTGCTGCGCCATAAGCTTGTTGACGTCGACGTTGTCAATCGGCACGCGTGCAAGGGGCTCGGCGTTCAACGAACGGTACTCGTCGTCGAACGTCGATCGCTCAACTTCGTAGAGCACCCCGATTGGGATCTTGTCTCCGACTTCTTGCGCCTTTTTCAGGGCGAGCTCGTAATCGAAACGATCGTGTCCGGTTTCCTCGAGCTTGTACACGTGGTCGTTCCACCACTTCCAGGTGTTGACGTGGTTGAACGTGACGCACGGCTGTCCGATGTCGACAAGCGAGAATCCTTTGTGCCGGATCGCCTTGCTCATCAGCTCGCTAAGGTGCTTGTTCTCACCGCTGAAGCCGCGCCCGACAAACGTCGCCCCGGCAAGCAGCACGAGCGGCAGTGGCGTGATTGGAGACGCGATGACCCCTTCCGGGGCCACCTTCCACTTAGTGCCCTTGAAGCTCGTTGGCGATGGCTGGCCTGTCGTGAGGCCGTAGACCTGGTTATCGTGCACAAAAACCGTGACGTCGATGTTGCGCCGCGCGGCGTGCAACAGGTGGCCGAGCCCCTCACCATACGTGTCGCCATCTCCTGCGTGCACGATGACCGTCAGGTCGCCGTTTGCGAGTTTTATGCCCTGCGCGACTGGAATTGACCTGCCGTGCAGGCTGTGGAGCACGTACGTGTTGATCCAGTAGCTGAGGTTTCCAGAGCACCCGATACCGCACACGATCGCCGTCTTATGGGGGACGAGGTCCATGCTCGCGTACGCGACTTTCATCGCGTTCCAGATCCCGAAGTTCCCGCATCCCGGACACCACGTGGGCCAGGTTCCGGGCACGTCGTAGCGATGGACGCCCTCCATTTCAGAGCACCTCCTTGATGCGCTCGTAGAGTTCGTCCGCGAAAAACGCCCGCCCGTCGTAGCGCAAGATCGTGTGGTCAGGCCTGATCTGCGCGTGCTCTTTGAGGAGGCTCCCGAGCTGCGCTCCCCGATTATTTTCGATCAAGATAACGTGTGTTTGCTCGAGGCGCTCTTTCACCAGTTGCGAGGGAAATGGGCTCATAAATACGACCTGGAGGAACCCAAGGTCAGCGCCCTCATTCGCTCGCAGAAGGTCCATCGCGTCCAGGATCGCTCCTTTCGTCGAGCCCCAGCCGACGAGCACTGTGTTCGCTCCGGGATTGCCGTGGAACTTGATTCCGTGGACGAGCGCGGCGGCGGTGAAGTACTTCCGGCAGCGTTTATCGACGAGCGCCGCAACCACCGGGGCCTCTTCAGAGACATAGCCACGCTCATCGTGCTCGTCGCTGTTCGAGTTGAAGATGCCACCCGGCAGTCCAGGAATGGTTCGCGTCGACACGCCGCTGGGGGTCGCCTCGAAGCGCTTGAAATCGGGAGGCACCTCGCCTGTGGAGAGCAGCAAGCCGCGGTCAACACGCAGCCCGTCGGTTGTGAACGGTTCTGCCGCAAAAAACGACGTCGCCAGGTGCTTGTCGGTGAGAACGAGCACCGGAGTTTGAAGAGCGTCAGCGAGATTAAACGCCCTGAACGTTTCGTAGAAGCACTCTTCGGGGTCACCCGGCGCGAGTACCACCCTAAAGAAGTCCCCTTGAGACGCGTGGAGGCAGAATCGCAGGTCACCTTGGGCCGTTCGCGTGGCGAGCCCGGTGGACGGGCCCGGACGCTGACCTTCGACGACGACCAGCGGGTTCTCGGTCGCCGCGGCGAGGCCGAGTCCTTCAACCATGAGCGAGAAACCGCCACCAGATGTGGCCACCATTGAACGAGCGCCAGCGAAACTGGCCCCGACGGCCATGTTGATCCCGGCGATTTCATCTTCGGGCTGCATCATCATAACGCCGTACTCGCGCGCGTGTGCGGCCATATACGTCATAATGTTGTGCGTTGGTGTCATCGGATAGATGGCGATGAACTTCAGGCCGGCTTTGAAGGCACCCATGCAGATCGCGTCATTCCCGGTCAGAGTCATCCGTGGCGGGCCTTTGACGCGAGTCAGGCCGCCCTTGTACGGCTCTGGGTAGGTGCGGGCGGCGTAGTCGTATCCCGCCTTTGCCGCGCCCACGTTTTGCTCGACTATTTTTTCTCCTTTGCTTCCAAACGCGTCTTCTATGGCCGCGTTTAACAGGCTAAGCTCGTAACCGATCAGGCCGACAGAGGCGCCCATCGCGGCCATGTTTATAGCTACCTTCGGGAGGTGCAGGTCCGCCATGAGCTGGGCGAGCGGCACTTCACAGAGGGCAATGTCTTCCCGGGCTGGCACAACGCCGGAATTTGCCGCGTCGTAAAGAAGCAACCCTCCGGGCACTAAATCGTCCAGATCTAGCGTGATTGTCTCGGCATTCAGCGCCACAAGGACGTCGACAGGCTGTATAGGAGCCCGTATCTTCTGAGCGTCTATTCTGACCTGAAAGGTGTTATGGCCACCGCGGATTAGTGAAGGGTATTCAGTGTGCGCTACGACGTAGTACCCGCCTTTGATAAACGCCTTTGAGAAGATTTCTCCGACCGTCATGATACCGTATCCGGCTTCGCCTCCAATCTTCCAATTCAGTTCACTATTGTTCATCACGCCTCCAAATTCGCTCAGGCCCGCGCCGACGTCGCCCTCTACTCGCGAGTCGCAGCGACTCGCGTGTCGGACGACAGCACGACTGTATAGGATTAGTCAGAGTGATATATCTTTAGCAGTTTTAATGGGGCGCACTTCCCGCGATAGGTGCGGAAAGCCCATCAAACGCGTGGCTTTGTTTGAGACTACCAAATGCGGATGTGGCGCGGGTGGGCAGAGGCGGCGGGGATTAGCAGTGGAACGAGGTTGAGCGACGTATTCGGGCGTACTCTAAACGCTGAAGGCATCTCTGACAGGGTCGCGTGGAGTGTCGAGAAGAAGTCGGAGGTCCGATCGGCTGGGCAGGTGCGCTTACTCCGATGATTGAACGGCACTGAGCTTTTCGATTAAGATCTTGTACACCCCTCCGACTCGGCCGCTTGAAATAGCTCGCGCGGTCTCCTCATACGAACCTTCCATCAAATTGATATTCTTTTCAATGGTCCTGAGTGAGTCTCTGAGTTCCGCAGGATCGCTGACGCGGCTGATCCAACCCTCAATGATGACCGACTTCCAGTCTCGGAAGCCATTAATATCGTGAATCTCAAAGCAGGCCCGCTGGTTTGCTTCAAGATACTCGAGTGTCCGTCCCCGAGAGTGTTGATAGAGCAGAATTGCGGTGTCCGTATGCGTGTAGGCGATCGGAATGCTGTACGGCTGATTGCTTTTGCACAGCGCTAGATTTCCGTACTTTTTCGTTTTGATAAACGCGACAGCTTCGTTGTGGGCAAGTTCTTGCATACTAGTCACTTAACTACGATCACTAAAAAATGTATTTATAGGTAGAAGTGCAAGGACCAGACAGTTGATGGATTCAGTCAGTCTTTGGGGCGCTGCCGGATCGTTTCTTTTTTTTGAAGACAGCTTTTTCCGTGTGGGTCTTCTCAGAAGCGGTTCAATCTGGCGGCAAGAAGGCGAAAAACCCCCTGACATAACTCTAATGTTTATATAACCTGAAGCGACATAACTACATACATACCGAGAAATCGGAGGTTTCCAAAAAAGGCATGAGCTCTGGAATGTGTACCGTTTGCGGACTCCCCAGCGAGTTGTGCATTTGTGAAGAAGTGGCGAAGGAACAGCAGCGAATTACAGTGAAAGTAAACAAGAGGCGTTACGGAAAGGAGGTCACCGTTATTGAGGGAATTGACCCCCACGAAATCGACCTCGAAGAGCTCTCGAGCTACCTCAAGGCACGACTTGCATGCGGAGGAACCGTGAAAGACGGTCTCATTGAATTGCAAGGAAATCACAAGGACAGAGTCAAAGAAATCCTTGCGGGAAAAGGATTCTCTGCCGCGCAGATCAAAGCTTAGATTCGACTGCGCCAGCATTGGTATGGAACCCGGTTTTATGTAAGCGAAAAATGGCGGCTCCGTTATCTCGTAACGATTTGTTGTTAGAGCTGGTTTTGCAGTGATGTTGGGTCGGGCCTCGTTCCGGCCTGTGCGATCGTCACTGTCTTGTACCAAGGTCATTCACTTATTGATAAGGAGACGTCGGTCACAAACTCGAACCTTGTTTGTGTTTTGAGACCCGGGGTGTCGTCGCGCACCACAAAATATCGGTCAAGGCATTTTTAAAAGCGTGTCATCTTTCTAAGCGAATTGCGTGACAAGAGGCGGGACGCGTTCTTCGCCGATGCTGCATTTGTTTCCCGGATAGCTAAATATTTTTAGTATGGCTCAACTCTGTAATTAGTAAAAAGTTGGGCCGAGGCCCTGTCGCGATTTCTCGGCTCCGCTCACCAACAGGAGAAGGATTGTGAACGTAGACTATGGCGACCACGAAACGGCACTGAGGCTAGCTGACAGAATAGGACAGCTCGCGCGCAAACACGGCACTGAGATCAAGATAATGCACGTCTGTGGAACCCACGAAGCGTCGATAACTCGTTTCGGCGTGAGATCCCTCTTGCCCGAAACTCTTCGAGTCGTGATGGGTCCTGGCTGTCCGGTATGCATCACCCCGCAAGGCGAAATCGATGCCGCCATAAAGATGGCGAAGGATGGCACGACGATTGCGACTTACGGAGATCTAATGCGCGTGCCCGGGACTGAAGGCTCTCTTGCTGATTCAGGAGGCGATGTGCGCATCGTCGGCAGCATCACACACGCCGTAGAGCTCGCAAAAAAGACCGACAACGAAGTGGTATTTGTCGCCGTGGGATTCGAAACAACGGCGCCAACGACGTCTGTAGCGCTGTTGCAGACGTTGCCTGATAATTTTTCGATCATGTGCTCGCATCGCCTGATTCCTCCGGCGCTTCGGTGGCTTTTAGATCAAGTAAGTGAGTCTGGGGCCCAAATAGACGGCTTTTTGTTGCCGGGGCACGTCTGTACTATTATTGGATTGCGCCCCTTCGAGGAATTCCCCGTTCCACAGGTAGTTGCAGGATTTGAGCCTAATGATGTGCTTTATGGGCTCTACCTTATCGTCAAGCAAATTGTTGATGGCGAGCACAAGGTGGAAAATGCCTATCTGCGCGTCGTACACTACGAGGGAAATGTCAAAGCGCAAGAACTCATGCAACGGACATTCAACGTCGTCGACGTCGAATGGCGCGGTTTTCCGGTCATCAGTCAGTCAGGGTATACGATCAAGAATGAGTTTGCGTCCTACGATGCCCGGCTTAGGCACAATCTAGATTTTACGAGCAAAAAAGTCAAAACCGGCTGCATCTGCAACCTTGTCTTGCAGGGGCTCAGAGTGCCGACCGACTGCAAACTCTTCGCAAAGGTCTGCGTGCCACACAAAGCGGTGGGGCCGTGTATGGTTTCCGGCGAGGGTGCGTGTAACGTGTGGTATAAGAATCGCTGAGGCCGTCGGCGCTGCTCTCAGACGAGCGGGTCCTCCAACTGAGTATTGCGCAAAGGCTATCACGGCACGTGCATTTATGGTGTTAATTGCCGGTACGCAATGAGCTACGCGGCAAAGCACGGCTCTCAACGCACCTTGCGCGCGCGATGAGTGCGGCTTTTGTGCTTGCTGAGCACCAAGCGGTTTGCACAGGCGCTGATAGCTGCCGCAGGAAGTTTCATGTCGCAGGAAAAAACCATTCTCATCACGAACGACGATGGAATACGGTCACTGGGCCTCGTTGCAGCGGCAAACGCGCTAAGCGATCTTGGCAGGCTCATCCTCGTCGCGCCGTCTGTCCAAAAAAGCGGCGTAGGGAGGTCACTTTCGCTCTTTGAACCAATTCGAGTATCCAGTGCGGACGTTGAAGGACACGAAGCATATGCGATCGCCGGGACCCCTACGGACGCCGTGCTCATTGCCGAATACGCGATCTTGAAAAAAAAACCGGATTTGCTGGTGGCCGGCATTAACGTCGGCGAGAATCTTAGCACAGAGTCTGTCATGACTTCGGGCACCTTAGGCGCCGCGTTAACCGGCGCAAGCCAGGACATTCCCGCGATTGCCATCTCGCTGCAGGCGCACCGGGCTCACGTCTTTGATACGCGATCTGACGTAGATTTTGGCTTGGCGGCAGATGTTGGCAGGACATTAGCCGCTCACGCCCTTGAATGCGGGCTGCCGGCAAAGGTGGATGTGCTGAACGTTAACGTTCCGATGGGCGCTGCCGTGGCGCGATACAAAACAACGCGGCTTCAGCGAAACGTTTTTGACATCAAGATCATAGAGCGCTTGGACCCCCGCGGAAACGCTTACTTTTGGATCGGAAGTGACTTTAAGAATAGTCAGCACCCCGACACCGATGTTTACGCCCTGAACAAAGGGTTTGTCTCCGTTACTCCGCTCACGCTGGACAACACCGCGGTTACCGGCAAACGCTCACTTCAAGGGTGGCTCACGGCGGTTGACGGCGGTTCGCGTTAGGTGACCTGAGCGGTCAGTTCGATCAGCTTGAATCCGCCCACTTCGAGTCCGACCGTGAAGCCGCGGATGTTGCTGCGTTCGCGCACTCCTTGATCGTACCAGTCGTCGATCTCGCTGTGAAACACACGTATCCGATAGCGGCCGGGAGCTACGTAGGTTTCGACGATCTCACTCACACTGAAGGTGAACGATGTCGAACTCGCTGCCATGTTACCGACACAGATAACGACGTGGGACGGCGAGGCGAGCGCGACGAGGTGAATCTCTTCAAGCCGCTCGCGAATCGTGTCTGTAACATCGTCATCGAGTTCGATGCCCGCGTTTGTCAAACTCGTCCCGAACGGATAGTTTGCGAAGATGGTGAGGCGCCCTTTTACCCAGCACGCAAAATAGGTCACCGAGCTGCCGTGATATGGCATGTTTGAGAGGCTCACCCATTTCCATCTGAGAGGAACGTTGGGGTTGATGTGTAGCCCACGGTAGAGGCCGACGCCACACACGCCTTCCACGGCGGTCCATAAGTATTTGGGGGGGAACCACGGCGAAAGCTTCATGCCATTACTGACGAGGGATTCCCCGTGATACCACTCGGAGAACTGCCCCGGGACAGTGTTCTGGTTCGTCGGGTCAAGCTCGTACTGACGAAACGTGCCGCGCATGATGTTTACCATAACGTCTGGTTGATGCGTTGAGCACGAATAGGCAAACATGAAGGCAACGTCAGGCCATACCCCACCAGTCAACCCCCATCCTCGTTCGGGATGGTAGTTAAGGGCCGTCCGCGGCACGGTCCGCAGGCCTGCTGTCGTCAGAAAGTCGGGGCGGTTAAGCCGGTCGATAATGAGGTGCGACGTTGCCGGAGTGGCTACGTTAAAAATCACCGGAAATATTAGATCGCAGGTAACATCCGGGTGCGCATTGCCGGTTACGTCGACGTTTAGATAGTAAAGCCCGCTCTTGAGGTCGATTAAGTGCCTGTTGATCGCGCTCTTTAGCTTCCTCGCTTCCGTTCGAAAATAAGCAGCTCGATCGTCATAGCCCATCAAGTCGGCCAAAAGCGCAGTCGCTCGCAGCGCAGCGAAGCATTCCGCATTAACCTCGGTAACCGCGCCATTTATGGCGTAATTTGGAATTATGTTCCGCCAGCCGCAGATGCCATAGACGCCCACGCCGTTAGATTTGCAGTATACGAGGCCGCGCTCGTCTTTCTGAGAAATTATGTAATCAGCAGCTTTTTCTATGGAAGGATACATCTCTTCGAGAAATGAGCGGTCGTCGGTGATCTGGAACGTGTGCTCGACGGCGAGGATGTAGAGCGGCGTATCGTCGTTGATGTTGAGCTGGTAGTCGTCAACTTCTCCGGTCACGCCGTTATAGTATTCGACGATCAGCCCATCGGCAGACTGCAGCCGCTGGAAGACTCTCAAAGCCCGCTTAGAAAACTCAGGATCTACATAGTCGCACCCAAATGCGAACCACGCGGTGTCTCGGGCGACGATATTGCTCGAGAGGCTCGGATCATTCGTGAATCCCCAGCCTTGCGGATACAGAGCTTTCACGCGAGCCATATTAGCTTTGGCCCACTGCACCCCTCTATTAATGATCTGGTCTGGTGTCGTGACCACAGAATAGCTGGATTCATTCGCGAAGTGGCGTAATGTCAGTTCGTATACTTTTTCATAGTTTTCAAGCTGTTCAAAAATGCGAATGGCGTCTCCGTCGCCAGCCATGGAGAAGCCAACGATAAAGGTGAACTCTTCCACTTCGTTGGGGGGTAGCTCGACGTCTACTTGGATCCTACCTATCAGTGCGCGATTGTCAGTGCTGCCTTGCGCCGAATTCTGTTCTGCAGACTCGCTTGCCACAGGAACGTATTGTACGGAACAGTGCTCGGGGGAGAAACTTCCGCCGAGATATTGCTCGCACGAGGGGCGCAGACTGGGCGTGACGTTGAAGTTGTCGGTGGCGGCTGAAATGTCGGTGGTATACGAGCATGTCGGATTTTTTGCCGTCGTTGCAAAGAATCTCGTCCAGTGCTCATTACTCTGGTTGCTCGCTATTATGGCTGCGTTTTTGTAGCTATAACGGACTGCCACATCGGGAGCTGTGGCGAGGTGCGTAGGGCGCAGGTCCGAATAAGCCACTACAGAGATCCGCTGGACGTCAGCGGTTTTGTTCGTAATCTGTAGCCCTAAATAAGCGGCCGCACACTCGTCAAGATTGTCTTGCGGCGCGTTTGGCACATAAAATATCTCTGAAACGCGAAGTCCGTGGGCGACTTTGAACGCACGTTTTTGATACGCCGGATGAATTGTGAAATTTCCTGTGCCGGTCTGTTCAAGCAGCACGCCGGATTCCGCGTCGTAGTAGCGGACGAGTGTTGAGCCAATGACGTTCCTCCCCAGCTCTAGTGAAAATAAGCTTTCGATCGCTCCAGTCGCCTTTGAATTCGCATAGCATTTCTTGTTTCCGAAGCTGCTTCCGGTCACCAGTTTATCATCTGGAAGGACATAAGCCCATAGATCGTTTATCCGTTCAATCTGCACGATGTTTGCTGCTTCTGCTTCGCTTTGTCTCATGGAAACAAATATTAATGGGAGTGCTGCTAGTTTAATGTTTTTGTAAACGAAATCAACCGCGGGACGCTGGCGGACGGTCAGCGATTGCTGGGTCGTTGTTTCCTCTATGAAGTAAAATAGTTATATAATGGTAGAGCACTCAAGGACTTCGAAGGAAGTGAGCCCATTAGCGGATACAAAAGCTCGTGGACCATTTTGCATACCTACCTCGGCTTAAAACAAACGGAGACCGTGCTCATCGTCACCGATACGCTGAGGATTAAGATTGCCAAATCGCTGTATGATACCGCGCGCGAAATGAACTGCGATGCTATAATGATGACGATGCGACCTCGCTCCCGCCACGGTGAAGACCCCCCCCGAGCAGTAGCAGAAGCGATGCGAAACGCTGACGTCGTCATAGCCCCTACGACGATGTCACTGACGCACACGAGCGCGCGTAAGCAGGCAAATGACGTCGGCGTGCGAACCGCGAGCATGCCCGGCGTCACTGAGCAAATGATGATTGAAGGCGGATTGACCGCAAGTCCCCGAGAGGTGATGGAGTACACACGCCGCCTCGCTGAAACGTTCAGAGGCGCGTCGGAGATCCGACTTATGTCAGATCTGGGGACTGATATCTCGTTCGAAGTCGATACGTCGAAATGGAACCTCGACGTCGGGTGCTGTCGAGAGCAAGGCTGCAGCACAAATCTGCCAGCAGGGGAAATCTATACGGCTCCCGAAAACTGCAAAGGCACCGTCGTGATCGATGGCTCCATGGCTGGTCTCAAACTTTTGAAAAATCCGATAAAGATTCGAGTCGAAGAAGGACTTGCCGTTGACGTCCAGGGCGACCGTGCGAACGAAGTCCTCAAGATCATCAACCCACTTGGAGATGAAGCACGCACTATCGCAGAACTCGGAATCGGAACAAATCCGCGCGCGCGCATAATCGGCGTTGTCTTGGAAGATGAGAAGGTGCGAGGTACCGCGCACATTGCTTTAGGCGACAACAGCACGATTGGAGGACACGTTGTCGCAGGCGTGCACCTCGACGCGATAATTCGTAAACCCCGGGTTTTTGCTGACGGGCACCAGATTGCCCTGGTGTAACTGAGCAGTTCCTCGCGGAGCGGTGCAGACGACGCTCAACTCATCTGAAGCACGACAGTTTGAGACGTTTTGCGACAAGGTACGTACCGATCTTACCACTGAAAGTTAAATCATTCCAGCGGCCAATGCGTCGAGGTTCGGTAGCAAGGCACTATTTGCCGGCTATCTCTGATCCTTTTTGCTCGCACGATTCGAGATCGGCTTTGGTCGCCTTGCCTTTTACTCTAATCGGCGGAACGAGGACAGTCGCGCCCTTGGACCGGAAGAAGTCTACGGTTAGGTCTATCGCGTCACCGAGTTCCTCGTACGAACCTAACACGAAAGCGATCTTGCCGCTAAAATCGAAATCGTCGTAATTTTTCATAAAGTACCGCACGTTGGAAGGCGGTTTTTGATGGTATGTAGGAGTAGCGACAACGAGCACGTCTGCACTCTTGACGTCAAAAGGCTTAATTTGCCGTATGTTTCTGATTACTGTCTCGGCCCCTGCTTCCCGTGCTCCGCGCTCGAACGCATATGCCATCGTTCGCGTGTTGCCATGGTAACTCTCGTATCCTATGACAATTTTCATAGTTTTTACTATCTTTTTATTGACATAAACCTTTCAGCACAAGACGAAATCGGTTATTCCAACTTTTTTGGAGTTCTGTTCTGTTCGACACGACGAGTCACGCGGCAATAATATATAGAGGCAGCGAAACTACGTCAGAATGAGGCAGAAGAATGGACAGCGAAGTCTCTAGAAAAGGCACACGAACTGGCGAGGCCTTAGTTGGCGAAATGCCTGAACTTGCACATATCGACATCGCAATCGGCGAAAAAGGAGGCGCCTTTGAGACGGCTTTCTTGACTGGTCTCGCGACGCCACGAATGGGTCATACTGCGTTATTGGCACTATTGGCTCCAAACTATGCCGTAAAGCCGACCACGCTTATGGTAAATAAGGTTTCGATTAAGGGCGAAGAGCAAGCCGAGTTTATGTTTGGGCCCGTCCAAGCTGCAATCGCAAAAGCAGTTCTCGATAGTGTTCAAGAGAACATTATTCCGGTCTTTATGGTAAATGAGCTGATGGTAATCGCATCAGTCTATATTCACGGCCGCGCCAAAGACAAGAAAAAGCTGTATGATTACAACTACCAAGCGACAAAAAGCGCGATTAGCAACGCAATGAGGAATTTGCCGACGATTGATGAGCTATTATCCAAGAAGGACACCATCGTGCATCCATTGATGTAGGAAAAGTAGCACCTTTTACGGAAACAGCGTGATACCTTCTTCTTCAATTAACTCCTTATACGGTGGCTCTATCTCCCCTTCCCACTTTAGCACGACGTGCATTTCGCGCTGAGGCTCAAGATCTGCTATTATTTGATAAACCTCAGCGTCAAACTGAGGATGATCGAAGTCACTAGAAAAAAGCATCGCTATGTCGATGTCATAAACATCTGGAAAAACACCTTTCGCAACAGAGCCGTAGAGAACGATCCTTTTTAGGTTTGTTGGCGCCCACGCCTGGACTGCGCTCACAAAATTGCTGATCAGATCTCGATGAGGCGCTGGCATATCTAAAAGGTCAAGCGTGTTCATTCATCTGTAGTCCGAAGATTGGGTGTCTATCGCTGCGTCCTTGATTTGCTCAGCCCGTGGCGCATAACTTGACGCTAATTTAGTTTGTCCTTTTTGTATTCTTCTCGCGCTTCGTTCAGGGAATTGTGGTGTTCTCTATAGGTCTAGAACATAGTTTTTCAGCACACTGATGTAAATATGTGACGGATCTGATAGATTGCAGAGAGACCGTATGACCGAAAAAGTAGCGAAGACTTCGCTTTGTTAATTTAGGGTCTCGAATGCGCTTGAGCAGGCAAAGGTGACGTGGCAGCTGAGTATTGTACTCTCGCTGGTTGGTTTTAGCACGAGATGCAATCTAAATTGTTCGGCAATCGATTGGTTTTGGATGTAGGCGTCCCCTCGCACGTTTTCCACATGCATGAATCCAACGGTGTTATTTATTACAAAGGCTTCGGCGTGTTGGGGAGTTTCGAAGGTTTTGGCAAATCCTGTTGCCTTAAAAGTCAAGACAGGCAAGGAGCTGTCTTCGCAGCCTACTATGCTTATTTGCGCGACGTTGTCGCTCACCCGCGTTTCCTGCCAGTGGAAGATAACAATGTTATCATTAACCATTTGCTTAAGCGTGTCGCAAAAGTCCATCTTCTCTGTCCCAAGAGCCAACTTATTAGACATAAGAGCGTTAACAGTTGGACGTTGCATACCTAAGCGGCAGTCCCTTTTTTGTGGTTGGCCTTGTTCAACGCTTTACTTATAAATTACCCACACATTTTTTTTGTGTTTCCAGCCGACTACACCGTGGCGTGGGAGCCGCGAGGAGGCCGTTTCGGGAGCAAACAATCAAAGCGTCGATATGGCTCAGCGCTAGCTGAGGCTTACCGAGGGTTTGACCTTCTTTCGCGTCTTTGGACCGCCATATCTCTGAGCAAAAAAGCGTCGTAATTTCTTGCGTCGACGGCGAGAGTTTGGTCAAAACACTCGATAGCTAAATCAAACTCGCCTAGGCCGAGGTAGAAACATCCAAGGTTATTCCAGGCCATAGTATAGGTGGGATCAATTTCTATAGCTTTTTTAAGGTCCTGCATCCCTTCGCTGTCAAGACCGAGGTTGAATTCAGACAAAGCCCGGGCGTTAAGCGCTTCTTTGTTTGTCGGGGTACTTTGTATAATCTCATCCAACAGACTTTTGGCTTCCTGGAAGTTTCTGTTGCTATTTAACGATATTGCTTTATTGAGCTTCACGTGGGACGCGTTTGGCTGGATCTCAAGCGCCCTGTCATAGCACTCGATTGATTTTTCGAACTTGCTGAGAGCGAATAAGGCGAGTCCTTTGTTGTGTTGCGCTCTAAAATTGCTGGGTGTTCGCGCAAGAACGGCGTCGTAGTGATCGATAGCGTCACTGAACTGCCCGTGCTTGAACTTGTCATCTGCCAAGTCGATAATGTGCGTAACCTCTTCGCTACGCAGCTTCTTTCTTGCTTGCCTCGTGAACATCGACCCTCTTCATCCGCCACGCAAATGGTGCGTCACTCAACATCATCTTCTGCCTCCAATATATAAAACGACGGGGATCCGCACACTTTAAATACTTCACGATGCTCTAAAATATGTGTTCGCGACGTCGGTTGGCACCTTGACACCCTAGCAAGCGAACGTGCCGCAGAAGATCCACTAACTGCATTGAGCGACCTGCGAGGGGAGATTTACACGAACTTGGGATGGTTTAAAGAAAAGCACGCGGAAAGGGCCGTGATGCTTCTTGTTATCTTCATCGTTGCTCTTTATTTGCGCGTTATTCTCCCGTGGGCGAACTCCATCCAAGGTGGCAGCATCATCATCAACGATTTTGATCCTTACTATCACCTCCGCATAATCGAGAACACGATTCAGCATTTTCCGTACGTGCTTGCCTACGATCCTTATGTCAATTACCCCACCGGATTTTGGATCGGCTGGCCACCACTCTACGATTTCCTCGCTGCGGCATATACGCTGGTAGCGATGGCGCTGTTTCACGTCGGATGGCAAGTTGGGGTTGCGACGTTCCCTGCGCTCTTGGGAGCTCTCGCGATCTTCCCAATCTATTACATAACGAAGCTTGTCTTTGACTGGAAGGCGGGCGTCGTGGCGGCCGCACTTCTTACAGTTATCCCAGCGAATATTGAGGATTCGATGGTAGCCAACCTCAACCACCACGTCGCAGCTGAAGTGCTTTTTCCGGCGCTCTTGTTCATGTTCTTGATGCTCGCGCTGAGGGGCGAGCTGACGTTCGGTAAGGTTCGGCGTTTGGCCTTCACCAATGAAGACAAGCGGGCCTTGCTCTACGCAGCTCTGGCCGGCGTTTTTGTAACCGCCGGTCTGCTTACGTGGCTCGGCTCGTTCTTTTTCCTCGGAATTATCGGGGCGTATGCAATCGTCCAGTACAGTATAAACCACGTGAGACGGCTTCCGTCCGATAATGTCACGATTGTCTTGTCAACGATGCTTTTCGTATCGCTGATTACGACCCTTCCTGTGAGTCTCACGACCCATTTCGCGCTGGTAATAGACCCCGGACACCTTTCTATGTTCCAACCGTTGTTTTTAGTGGCGCTAATAGTCATTTTTGCAGTATTTGGCCTCCTCGCGTATTATATGCGAGACATGCGGCGGGCAGCTTACCCGCTAACGATCTGCGCGCTGGTAATCGCCGCTAGTGTTGGCTTCTATCTGTGGAACCCGGGCCTTGCTGGAACGGTGTTCACCGGGTACGGATTCTTCACGCAAACCGGCGTCTTGCAGACCGTAGCTGAGGCGCAGCCATTATTCTTCGTTGGAGGAAGCTTCACGCTTAGCGCGGCAGCTAGCTACTTCCAGTTGCTGCTATTCGTTGGTCTCGCCGGCCTTGCCGCGCTCGTCTATCGCGTGTGGAAGAAACAGGATGAGGCTGCTGTCTTGCTGGTCGTTTGGAGCGTCTTTGCGGTCGTACTCGGCGCTATTCAAGTACAGTTTACGTTTCTATTGTCTGCCAATGTTGCGATCCTTTCGGGGTTCGTGATCGTGTGGATTATGGATGCGCTCATTGGCAAAAGTTATAACAAGTTGTCGGGCGTACGTGACGCCGCGGCTGTGCCCCCGCTCTTTGGGCGTGAAGTAAAGTACACGCAACTTCTCGGAGTCTTCATTGTCGTGGCCATTTTGCTCTTGCCTAGCATTAGCTTGACCACCGCGCAGGCGCAGAGCGTCTCGGTTATCCCAAGCGACTGGGCTGAAGCGTGCCAGTGGCTGAATGTCAACACGCCAGTAACTTCGAACTTTAACGCTACTTCGAACCAGATACCGGAATACGGGGTCCTTAGCTGGTGGGATTACGGTAACTGGATCATTTTCCTAGGTAATAGGCCAGCCATCGCGAACAATTTCCAAACAGGCGTTAACGACTCTGCGACCTTTTTCGTAAGCCAGAACGAATCAGGCACCCTAGGCATCATCCAGAAGGATAACGTCAAGTATGTGATGACCGATTACGAAATGGCGGACTACACCGATAAGTTCCCAGCGATTGCGCTTCTATCAGGACAAGGCGTCGGTACGTTCCTCACCACGGAGAGTTACGTAGACCAAAATGGCACAACGCAGCAGCAGACAGTGCCAACCGCCGCGTATTATAACACGACAGTCGTCAGATTAGAATATTACGATGGCAATGGATACAGCCACTATCGTTTGATTTATGAATCGCCAACCACCGTGGGCACGCTTAACGGAACTAACATACAGTACGTTAAGATCTTTGAATACGTTGAAGGCGCACGAATAGCTGTTACCGGTAATGGAAACGCCACGCTCTCTCTGAACGTGACCACAAATCAAAACCGGACGTTCACGTATACGCAGAGTGCTCGCGTGAACGGCACCAACGTGTTTGTGGTTCCATATGCCACGGTTGGGATGCCGTACGGAATCAAAACTGACCCGGCATATAAGGTGACGATCGGCAACGTCACGAAGCAAATTGCGGTAAGCGAGAGCGACGTCCAAAACGGGACCGAACTCGCTCTCAGTTTCTAGAGAGCTCGCTCGTGTGCCGAGTTTTTCGCAGAAGCGGTTTGCAGGCGCAGAGGTAGCGCATTTGCGCTAGACGTGGTCCGTTCTTCCTGGCAAGAATTCGACTGGAGCTTATTCAACATACCGGATGGCTGCTGCTGGCAGTATTCGCGACACTGTTCTTGCAGGGATTACAGTGCAGATAGCGATTGCGAGATATACGATTAGAAGAACGAGGATAATTTGAACGACTGGAATCGTAAACGACACTTTAATGGTTTGATTCAGGCTAGTGTATATCGCGTAAGAAACGATCAATCCGGCTGATAGGCCTACGGCCGCTGCCAACGTGGTCGCAAAGGTCGCTTCAAACAGTAGCGATTTAACAACGAGTCCGCGATTGAAACCTATGGCGCGCATAATGCCGATCTCTTGACGCCGTTCTATAATGGATCGCGCCGTCACGACTCCCACGCTAGCGATGCCAACGATAAGTCCGAGGCCGAGATAGGTCGCCGTGAGCTGAAAGAACTGTTGGCTCTGCGTCATCATCTCTGCAACTTGGTCGCTAATGAGAAATGCGTTGAGGCCAGCAGCTTTGTAGCCTCTCTCGAGGTCATAGCTAAGATCGATAGGTTTCATCCCGCTCGCCGATTTTATGAGAAAGAGCGTGTCGCCTCTTACCGCCGGAAAATAGCGCTGCAGTTGTTGCTTGCTCATAAAAATGCCGTGCAGGTAGGACTCATCGAGCACGCCGGCAACCAGAAAGCGTGCAGTGCCATTGCCCGTGTTAAATGAGATGGTGTCGCCCGCGCTGACTTCGGTGCCGTTGGGGCCATACAGATAGCCCTCGTCTACGACGACGTAGTGCGGGTTGCTTATCAGATTCCAGACTTCCGATGAGTTGAAGCCCGCAAGCGTGTCTTCGAAGCTGTACTGTGCATGCGCTGAGAAATTAGCATCGACGCCAAAAACGTTTGTGTCCGGTCCCTGCTGATAAAGCGGTTGATCATTTATGCTCGTTCCCGATGCATTCGCAACAAAGAGGCCATCGTAGAAGTCTATATCTGACGCGTTCAAGAGCGCCACGGGCTTGCCTTGTGGTTCTGACGCGGGTGACTGGACCTGTAGGGTTGTCAAGTTTGATAACGGGGTGGTCGAAGTCGCGCGAATGTCGTATCCGCCAGTTTGCTTGCTGATATCAGGTTGATAGACAGCGGCGGTAACTAGCGCCACGATCATTAGAAAAATGACGAGAGTTATTATTGTAACCCTCGTTCCCAACGTCTCCCTTTTTTGGAGGCAGTACGCGGACGAAGGTCTAATCAGAGCTTGGCTGGCTTTAAGCCTTGTCAGCGGCTTCGAGAATAGCGTCAACAACGAGCTGGCGTTGACGAGAACTACTAGAACCGCGCCGAGCACTAGGAGAATGCAACTCATGGTGAAACTGATCGTCGCGGCGAAGTTGTTAAAACCTGAGGTGCTCAGGATCATATCTGCGTTGTAAAGCACTAGGGCTGCTCCGGCTACGGTAAGCACGTGCTGTCGTTTCATCGCTCTTAGGGCGATGAGTGCGAGACCAAGGATGATAAGCGTAGGGGCCATAACGTGCGTTGCCAGGCTTTGAAGTGAAACGCCATACGCAGCAAACCCAACGAGTAGCAAACCCACACCGAGCGTGGGCGCCCCCTGGGGTAGGCGCGGCTCCTCCTCGGAATTTTGGGCATTTCGTATCGCGCGGACGATACTCAACCTGCTGATTCGGTAGGAAGCGAATGCAATCGTTGCGATTGTAACAAGCAGACCGATGAGAAACGCGGTCAAGAGGTCCGTGAGATCATAATGCAGAACAAGTGACGCTCCGGCGGGGTTTCCTACCGTAGTGGCCGCATTGAGCGTATCTATAAGACCAGCGCCGATTCCGATCCCTAGGATAGACCCGATGGCTGTAGCTAATAGCGCGCACGTCACCCCTTCAAAAAGAAAGAGGAATATGACATGCCTGCGTTTCATGCCCAGAGCGCGGGCCAATCCAAGCTCACTTCTACGCTGCTCAGAGAGCGTTACAAAAACGTTGACAATCAGCATCGCGCCTGTTATGATTGAAAACGTTCCTAACGCGACGAGTAAGTTTAAGAACTGGGCGCCGCGCGCATCTGCAGCGGCTAGCATATCTTGTTTGACGGGATTAACGTCGAAGCGTTGCGGCAAACCAGACAGGGCTTGCGTGAGAAGCGCGGACACATTGCCAGATTTTGCCGCCCCTAACTCAGCATCGCCCAGGTTCGACACCCTAATCTCGTTGATCTGACCTGCGTGTTGAAAAACAGCCTGCGCCTCACTAAGCTGCATAAAGAGGTTTTCATTCAGCTCGTACTGCGCCTTGCCTTCGTTCTGTGCGACGTACTGGACTGTGAATGTGTACGCTTTAACGGAAGAAGAATTCTCGCCGTAATAAACAACAAGCCTGTCGCCGGTATGTGCATCTAAATCTTGAGCAAGCTTTTCATTGATTAGGACCTGACTGCCAGTCAAATCGCTCGCATTGGTGGATGTGCCGTTGAGTAGAACAAAGTCGCCAAAGGGGGCGTCTAGCGTGAAGTTCAAACCGACGAGCGTGACTCCCGTTGACGTGATTCCGCTCGTAACGTCGTCTACAGACGGGACCCCCCCGTAGAGGCTCGGAGAGATGCCGTCTGTGTTGTTGGCTATCGTTGGATCGGCTGCAACGTGCTGATACACCGAGTAATTGAATGGCTGGCCATTCAGAGCAACGGTTTCATCAACGTTGCCAAGTGCGTCGTACGTTGCTTTGACGACAGAATAACTAAGGGAGCTACTTGCAACGAGCGACCCTGAGATAATCGCGGTGCTCACTAGGAGCGCTGCGACTATAATGGCTGCGCTTTTCGGGCGTCGTACAACGTTTCTTACGCCCATTGTGAACAATGACTTGTTTGTAACTACAAGCGCAACAAGAAGTGAGAGTACAGCAACGGCACAGCAGAGAAGTGCTAAGTACGCCGGCAAGTACATTTACATCCCTCAATCTGTGCACTCGGCCAATCAGACAATGGGCGCTGCTGATTCTGAGAGTATAGCTCCATCTTTCATGCTGATTAATCGATCAGCGGTTTTTGCTACAGACGGATCGTGCGTCACGATAACGAACGTCTGGCGGTTGGCCTTATTCAGTTTTTTTAGAAGCGCTGTGATCTGGTCCGCGCCTGCTGAGTCTAAGTTTCCTGTCGGCTCATCTGCCCAGATAATTGCGGGCCTGCTTATGAGCGCCCGAGCGATCGCCACTCGCTGTTGTTCTCCCCCGCTGAGTTCCAAGGGCTTGTGATGTGCCCACTCTTCGAGATCAACACTCGACAGCATGCTTAAGGCCCGCAAGCGCGCCTCTTTCTCGTTAATGCCGGCTACAAGCAGCGGCAATTCAACGTTCTCCAGGGCGGTCAAGACCGGCAGCAGATTGAACGACTGAAAGATAAATCCCATCCTTGTGGCGCGATATTCCGACAATTCATTGTCGTTCATTTGTGCTAGGGGTATCCCTTCGATCTTGACTATTCCTGACGTTGGTTCGTCAAGCCCTGAGAGACAATTAAGGAGCGTGGTCTTGCCGCAGCCGCTTGGCCCCATGATCACTACCATGTCCCCTTTTTCGATGAGAAGGTTCACATCTCGTAACGCGTGGACCTTCACGCCGTTCAGTTCGAATATTTTGTGGACGCGATGCGCTTCTACCATCAACATGATATGCCTGCTTTCTTCTAGCCGCGCTGTAAACGTGCAGCCGAAGTTTGGTCAGGGACGCGCCCCTGCGGCGCCGCGAGTGCACAACGGCTGGAGCAACCCGATTTGTACTTACTTGAACGAATGCTTTATTTAGAGCTACCGGCAACGGCTGAAACGTATAAATATAATTGCATTATACCCGAAGTACGTATCGAGAAAAAAACCACACAAGGTTGGACAATGAAAAACGCAAAGAACCTCTATGTGCCGTTCACTGAGGAGCGCTGGCGCAACTGGATAGACTGCGCGAGGCAGAGTGACTACCAGAACATGGACGAGACAGCTACGACGGTATTCGTCGAAATGGAAGAAGACGTAATAATTGCGTGCTGGAAGGTTGTTAGAGGTTTCGAAATTGGCAAGCTCACGCGCGAAGGATCGTTAGAAGGCTTACACAACATTGAGGCGATAATAAGGGAAAAAGCTGACACAGGTGACGTGGAGCTTGACGACTTAGTAGGTCTGATCCAGTCTTCTCTTGTAGGCGCTTTTGCGTCGTTTGAGAGCTACGTAAAAGCGTCTTTCGCGGACAAGGCCTCTATGGACGAATTAATACAAGAGGCGCTGGACCAAGAGAAAAAGGGGCACTTCGATCTCGCCTTAGCGATAGTAGGAAAAGTCGGGGCGCGAGTTATCGCAGGCGAGCCGTTGCGTCAAGAAACCATCGCCGAATTAGAAGACAGCTATGTGGCCGAATGGCTCGATGGGGTTGATTCGATATCTGCTGCCATCGCAGGCTCCATAGAATACGATACCGGCGAGGAAGCGACTTAGGAGCCGTGCAGGCAACTGCTCAACGGGCCGGATGTGGACCGCGAGTTTGTGCGGCGGCCTCGAGAAGGAGTTCGGTTTTGCGGGCGATCACCTGCCAGTCCCAACGGTGCGAGATTAGAGAGTCAGCGCGCTTTCGAAGCGCTGCACTTTCTTCACCCGAAAGTTGCAGAAGTTCAGTCACCGCGTATTTTACCGCTTCGCTATCGCCCACGGGAAAGAATCTTATGATGTTAGACCCGTGGTCAATGAATCGGTGCGGGGCTATGTCGCTCGCCGCCACCAAGCAACCTGATGCGAGGCCTTCCAGCAGTGTTATCCCAAATCCTTCTGCAGAAGACGCAGAGACAAGAATTTTGCTTTTTGAAAGCAACTCCTTTTTTTTCGCTTCGCTAACGTGACCCGCGAACTGAATGTTCTCACTCGCCCAGCGACGTTCAATAGCGGGCCGGAGCTGGCCATCGCCGACGATGACTGTTTTAATCTCCGTGTCGAATAGCGCCTCACACACTACGTCTATGTTCTTGTAAGGCGCGTCGAACCGTGCTATGCAAATGACATCGATTTCCTTCGTGTTCTGTGCAAATTCTTTTGCGTAAACGCCGTTGCCAGTCACTCTAATCTTGTGTCGGGGGATCCAGTATTTCAGTGTCTCAAAAGAAGGGTCTGAAACGGTTATGGTTATCGGGCAGGTTGAGGCGTAACGAAGACAGGCGCGCTCCAGCAAACAAGCTTGCACACCTTTTAAGGTGTCGCCTCCTTTCAGATCACGCCACGCGGCGATGCCGTTGGCCAACGGCAAAGGTTGATACACATCGTGTACGATTGGCACGACCGGAACCTTAGTGCGACTGAGAGAGGCTGAGAAGACGGGTATGAGTGTTTGCGGAACGATAACGTCAAACTTGTTGCTGATGCGCTTTAACTCTCGCGACAGGCGCACTGCGTATCGCAGATCCGCTGAGCCTTGACCAGTAGTTTTGCGGTTGTATACCGTGCACACGCGGAACGGAAATTGGTCTTCCGGATAAGCGGCTGCCGGAACCTGTGACGTTAGCACGGCAACGTGATTCCTACCAGAAAGCTCGCGGCCTAAGGCGTACATGTGGTATTCCCCGCCTCCGGGCATTTGCAATTCGCCGGCGATGTCGCAAAAAGGAAAAAACTCACTTACAAGCAGTATGTTCACGGCAGCCTCTCTTGTTGGCTTAGTTTCAGCTTCACAATACGCGGTTGCTCATACAATGGTGCCCGCCGTAATAATGTTTTTGAAGTCGTTACGTTCCACGGATCGTGGCAACTCAGTTTGGGCCTACGTCAGCGACTCATACAAGGTGCGAAGTTCTGCACTTAAGAGATCCCAGTCAAAGAAGGCTGCCGAAGCTTTTGCCGAGCGCTGCATTCGCTCTTTGTCAACTTTAAGAAGCGCCGATCGGAGCTGGTCCTCCGTTAGATCAACGATAAATCCGTTTTCTCCGTGCGTGATCAGCTCTCTTGCGGCATTTTTTTGAACATTGCTCGTAATGACGGGTGTACCACAAGCTAACGCCTCGAGGGCAACGATACCAAAACCTTCACGGCTGGAAGGCAAAACTAACGAATGGGCGGCTTTCATCACGCCTATGAGGTCTTCGTACGGCAATTCTGAACGAAAACGCACGTTGGTCTTGAGTTCTTCCGAGAGTTGAACAAGTTTTGCTTTTTCGGGACCATTGCCGACTATGCAGAGCGTTTTGCTCGTCGGCATCGCTCGTATGAGCAGTTCAACGTTTTTTTCAGGAATGAGCCTTCCCACAAATAGCGCGTCGATTGAGAGTTCAGCCGGTGCGATCGAATCGATCAAGGAGGTATCCACCCCATTTGGCACGAGTGATACGCTTTTTCTAAACTGCGAGATGAGTTCTTTCGTGGTCAGAGAGACGGCAACAACCTCGTCAGCTATCATCACGGTTGCTCTCTCCGTCAGTTTGCCAAAGAGTCCGAGTTTGCCCAAGTACTTATACCAGTCATCGCCCCAAAACTCGTGCCAGGTAATGACCAGGGGGATACGTTTGAGTTGCGAAATTAGCCTCGACGGAAAGCAGTGTAAGTAAGGGAATTGATTGCAGTCAATGATATCGAGGTCTTGTTTAAAAATGGGGCCTAAACTGCGTGCAAATCTCGCTGCTTCTCGATAAGACCGGCGCCCTCCCGCATAAAGGCTGAGCGGTTTGCAAATACCGTGGATGTGAATCCCGCTTAACTCGATGTCGCTCTTTCCCTCCCACCACTTCACACCAAAGATGTGCACCTCGTCATTTACGGCAAGACGTTTTGCCATTTCGTAGATGCGCTTCTCAGCTCCGCCCTTCACGAAAGGATAGACGACGTCTGAAACATAGCCAATGTTCATTTTGGTAGTTATCGTCGTCGCAGATTCGTTAGTATGATATCTGCTAGCAAACCGAAAAGCGTTATCTGTAAGCCGGTCAAAATGAGGAAGACGGAGAGAACTGCACCTGCCAAGCGCGTCACGATGCCGGTTGTGGTGTATTCGATAAGTATCGTCGTGCCATAGCCGAGGCCTATGAGTATAAGCGCGAGACCAATAGGCAAAAAAATGACAATTGGATTGTAGTCCCGGACGAGGCGAATTGTGGTAAACAAGATGCTAAATGCATCCCTATACGGGTACAGCTTCGCACGGCCGACTCTGTTCCTGTACCTTATAGGAACCTCGGTAATGGCAAGATCTTCTTTTTGTGCCTCGATGATCATTTCGCTCGCGAATGGCATGTTAGGCGCTTCAAGTTTTAGCCGATCGAGCGCGGAGCGTCGAATGGCGCGCATTCCTGACTGAGAGTCAGTTATGCGCACGTGATACAGAACTCGTAAGAGTGCGGTTAGCAATCTGTTGCCGAGCGCGTTTCTCCGGCTCATCGCTCCTTTGTCCATAAGGGCAAATCGAGTGCCGATTACAAAGTCAGCGCCGTCATTGATGGGCTGGAGCAGCTTCGGAATGTCGTACGGATCGTAGGTATAGTCGCCATCCAAAATGACGACTATCTCAGTGTCCGTGGATATGTGTTGAAATCCGGTAATGTACGCATCTCCGTATCCTATGCCGGTCTGATGGATCACCTTTGCTCCGAGCTCTGCTGCACGCGTAGCTGTCTCGTCTTTTGACTTGTCGACTACGATTATTTCGATGTTGTGCTTTTGCAGCGCGTTACGGACATCGTGAATAACGTCGGCAACGGCTGGTTCATCCATCGTCGGAATAATTACGGATATTTTCATAGGTGCTACAAGATCACGCGCGCGACGTTCGATTTTGTCCTATAGTCCTAGCGTCAGAAGGTATAGTTATCTATTCGCGTGTAATAAGTTCGCGTTGTATTAGCGACGTTTCATCGATCACGCTGCGACTGACGTTCGAGAACGGTCTAAACGAACTCGCGTGAACACGCGTTTGGTTCGCGCACGAGAAACGGCCTTTCAGCAAGAGCAATGACCTCGGTTTACTTAGAAACATATGGCTGCACTTTGAACCAAAGCGAAAGCGAAGAGCTGACGCTTAAGCTAAATGGCCACAGGGTGGTCGAATCGACCGAGGATGCTGAGGTACTTGTTCTAAACACGTGTATGGTTATCGATACGACCGAAAAAAAGATCCTAAGGCGGATAGACACTCTGTATCAGCAGTTAGGCGAGCGAACGCTGATAGTTACAGGCTGCATGGTGAGGCCATTTGGGGATCGGCTCCGGGCGTCGTATCCAGCACTAAAAACCATGCGGACCAGCGGCGTAGCGTCTTACGTAGACGCTCATTTTTTGCGCAGCGCTCCATCTGCACCAAGACCCAACATAACAGCCAAAGTGAAGATCGCGCAAGGATGTAGCGGAATCTGCAGCTATTGCGTCGTGAAGCTCATCAGGGGTCCCGTAAAAAGTCGAAGCATCGAAGCCATTACAAGAGATGTAGAGCGAAGTGTTCAAAATGGTGCAAAACAAATCTTTTTGACTGCGCAAGACGGGGGAGTGTACGGGTTAGACCAGGGCCACCGATTACCCGACCTTATTGAAGCGCTATGCGAAATTGAACACGACTTCAAGCTCCGCGTAGGCATGATGAACGTGGCCTCAATTCTCGATATCGAAGAGGATCTGTTGAAAGCGTTTCAGCATCCTCAGATATACAGATTCGTGCACTTGCCGGTGCAGTCCGGTTCAGATCGGATTTTGGAGCTAATGGAGCGAGGGTATACGGTGTTCGACTTTAAGCACATTGTCTCGGACTTCCGTCATGAATTTCGAGACGTTACTATATCGACTGACTTCATTGTAGGCTTCCCGAGTGAAACGGCTGAGGATTTTCGGGCTACGGTGGATCTAGTACGTGAGGTTACGCCGCTCAAAGTGAACATCACACGTTTTTCGCGCAGGAAGGGGACTGCTGCATTTTTTTTGAGACCTGTGACCGGCAGAGTACAAAAAGATCGATCGCGAATGCTGACTGCGGAACACCACCGCGTCGCCCATCAGCGAAACCGTGAGTGTATAGGAGAGAGTTACAGGGCGCTGGCAGTGGAAAGAGGTAAGAATGGAAGCTCCATCTTATACAACGACAACTATAGGCCGATAATTGTACCACGCGAGCTACCTCTTGGTGTTTTCTACGTAGTGCGTGTCGCCGAAGTCACTGCGACGTATTTAATAGGCAGCCTTAATTGATTCGTTTTGAAAAATAAGCTCTCCCTTAAGTTATTTTTCGCAAGAAAACAATAGAATTTTATACCATAAGGTAATGTATCGTGTGATATGCAACGGCCGCGATACCAATTAAGAATTGACTGGATTACGCTTGGCTTAGTATTCATCATATCGTTGATTCTGTACGAGATCCCGTACCTTCATGATCTCCTAATAATAGCAGCTATAACTGTGATCTTGTACACATTCGTCAAAACTCTGTACTAGCTAAAGGCCTCCTTTGCGGCGAACACACAGATATAACGGGTTTTTTTAGCTTAAAGACCGCAAAGCCGTGAAGCTGCAGCAGCTGCCAGCCTGGTAAAACCGCCAAACAACCGTGATTTGAGAACAGAGGACTACTACTTATGCGACTTTTGCTAATGCATGTTGAATACATCGAGTACAAGGTCACGAAGGCAAGCCGCCACGCTGAAGAAGTGACAGAGTCACGCAAACAGGCGCGGATGGAAGAGGCCTTAGTCGCCTTTGTCGCGGCAGAACGTAGTGACGAGACGAGTATCGACGCCGTGGCAGCCGACGCAGCGAATGCAATAGCCGACGTTGCGTCTAAGGTAGCCACGAAGCGGGTCATGATATATCCCTACGCTCACTTGAGTTCGGAATTGGCGTCGCCCGAGACTGCTTTGCGCATTCTCCGGAAGATTGAATTTCTGCTCGTCGGCTGTGACGTGCTGAGAGCGCCATTCGGGTGGTATAAATCATTCAGTTTGAAGTGCAAGGGTCATCCTCTTGCTGAGCTATCCAGATCTATTCGGCCACAGGCAAAACCGGAGAAGAAGCAAGTCGAAAGCGAATTCCACGTGCTTGATCCTAACGGCTCGATAACTCCGGCGAATGCGTTTCGCTCGACGGACGCCGAATTCACGGACATTGTTAGCTACGAATTGGGACAGCACGCTCTCTACAGCACGGAAGCGGAGTTGCCACATATTAAACTAATGAAAGAGAAGGAGCTCGTCGAGTACGAGCCGCTGTCAGACGCTGGACACCTCAAGTGGTTGCCGAAAGGCAAGCTAGTACGCGATCTCCTGATTGACTATTCGTATCTGCTAGGGGTGAATTACGGCGCTATGCCGGTCGAAACGCCGGTCATGTATGACCTTTCGAGTAGGGCGGTCAGTGAACACGCGAACAAGTTTGGCGAGCGACAATATCGGCTGAAAGCGGGAACACGCGAAATGATGCTCAGATTCGCCGCCTGCTTTGGCATGTTTAGCATGATGCACCAGATGCACTTGACTGAAAAAGACCTGCCGCTGAAACTGTACGAGCTTTCGACTTATTCGTTTAGATATGAGCAGCGGGGCGAAGTGACTGGCCTCAAGCGTCAACGAGCGTTTACGATGCCTGACATGCACACCGCTTGCCGAGACATGAGCGAGGCCAAGCGTTTCTTCATCGAGCAGCTGAGACTCGGGTTCAAATCGGGTTTGGATTTCGATGTGAAATATCAGGCGATATTTCGGAGCACGAAGGCATTTTATGATGATAACAAAAAGTGGGTAGAGCAGATCGCTTGCGAGTTTAAGCGCCCTTTCTTGGTAGAGCTCTTGTCAGAACGCGTTCATTACTGGGTTTGCAAGTGCGATCTCGCGGCTTTAGATACTTCGCGGAAACCAATTGAATGCCCGACCGTTCAAATTGATGTGGAGAGCGCGGAGCGGTTTGATATCAAATACTATGCTGAAACGGGAGAGCGCTGGCCCATCATCCTGCACACGTCGCCGACCGGTGGGATAGAGCGTGTGCTCTGTGCGATCCTCGAGGCGCAGGCGCTCGAGAGAGTGCCAGCCCTGCCCGTGTGGCTCGCCCCGACGCAGGTGAGGATCGTTCCCGTTTCTGAAAAGCATCTTCAATATGCGCAAGAGATCGCAAGCAACGTGAGAAACGCGAAAATACGCGTCGACATCGACGACCGCGATGAGTCAGTAAGCAAGAAAGTCGCCTCTGCCGGGAGAGAATGGGTGCCCTACGTTGCTGTCGTGGGTGAACAAGAGGAGTTAGAGAAAAGCCTCGCCGTGAATGTGCGCTTTTCGGGGCAGAAGGAATCAATGTCCGTCAATGAGCTGATCGATCACGTGCGTCAAAAAGTCAAGGAAATGCCGTATCGGCCATTAACATTACCGGGTATGCTCTCGCAGCGACCAAAATTCGTATGAATGAACCCGAAATTTGTGATCTTTTTCAAGCAAAAGGTCATTCCGCCGGCCTTTAATAGAGCTAGACCTCAGAATGTGTCATCCTGTGCATAACTCCTTCCTAGCTTAAGAGCGATTTCTGCCTTTTTTAACTCACGTCCAAGATAGGCTGCGTGGGATGCCGTGGATACGAGCTCAAGTTCAAAAATGGCATCAAGTATGCGTTTCGCAGAATTGCCTCGTACGGTGGTTTCCGTGTCGTGCCTCGCGATTATCATCCCTTCTTTAATACCGATCACGAAGTTGCCGGATGGGTCAGGCGCCCACTTTGCGGTGTCAAAATCCTTTGCGTCGAAGACGTTCTTGCTGGTGATTTGATACTCGGGTCGTCGCGCGCGTTCTTTCAATACGAGAAGATCAATGCCTAGATCTTTGGGTGGGCTCTTTCGATGCTGCGCGAGCTGCATCATTTGTGCTGCAATCTTAAGCTCCTTAACGCTGCCCTTTGCTTTGTCGCTGTGCTCAGGAGTGAAGAGCACGCCAACCCCGAGCTCCATTGCGAGGCCGGCAAGCAGAGCGTTAGCGCCTATGGAGTCGGCTTCCATAAGTTCAACGATGTTACCAACGCCGAGAAACAGTGGGACGTTGCTGACCAATCTGACGCGGCGGTACTCTGCGAGCGAGTTGGAGGCGCCACTGCCTATCGGGTATAACACGGGATCGGCGATGATTTTGCTGATGCCAAAAGTGCGCGCAAGAGCTACGGTAGAGCAAACATCGCTGTGTTCGGGCAACACTACGACTGCAATGTCTTTTCTTGCGATTACGGGCCCTATCTCGGCGGCGTTATCTGCCGTAAACGAGAGAACGAGTTCAGCGCCTGACTCTATTCCAGCGCAGATAAGCTCTGGATCGAGACTATCGATGCTGAGAGGGACGTTGTACTCACTAGTTACCGTGCTGACCTCCGCAAAAGTCCTGCTCACCTCGCGCTTCCCGGTCCCGAGAGGTATGCCGACGTCAATGATATCCGCCCCGTTGCTTAGATGCTGCAAAGCGATGCGCTTAGCGTCGGCAACGGGGGCGTCGATTATCTCTCCGAGCACTTTCATTCGAGAATTTCCCCCAATTTTGAGGTCTCGAATTTTGAAATCATAGGTCGCTGATCTTTCTAGCCGCGTCAATAGGTCTAAGGCGTCCCTTCTACGCTTTTCGCGAATGATGTGATCGGCCGGCTCATTGAGTGAAAGTAGGGACTGATCCATGGATTTGAGCACGAAGGCGAGATCATAGGCCTGTTTGGGGCCTAGAACAATTTTGACGGCCAGCTCGTCACCGAGCGCGCCAAAGTTAGCGGGATTCGCGCCGCCGGGGATCAAGATCACATCGTGCTTGTGACCCCGCCTTCTCGTGAACTCGACGTACGCCTCCTTCAAAAGGCGCGGCGTCATCAGCGCCGCAATGTCTACATCAAGAACCAACACGTCTGCGGCCGCGCCTACAGTCTCTTTAACGACTTGTTCGGCGCAGCGACCGGTCGCTACAAGCACTCGTGTAATAGGTTTCCACCACTAACTACATACTCTTAGTATGTTATATCAGAATTACTGATTATATGAGGCTTGATCTGCACATTCATTCACACTTCTCTCCTGACTCAAACAGCTCAGTGGAGGCGATACTTGAGCGGGCACAAGAAGCTGGTCTTGACGGACTCGCGATTACTGATCATGATTCTGTGAAAGCTTTCTTCGATGCAGCGAGGTTTACGGAGGATCTCGGACTGAATCTAATCATACTACCGGGTGCTGAGATCTCAACAGCAGAGGGCCATTTGATAACGCTCGGAAATCATTCCCTTGTACCCCCCGGCCTGTCTGCTTCTGAAACCATTAAACGCGCTCACGACGGCGGCGGTATCGTCGTGGCGCCTCATCCATTCGAATTATTCAGAAACGGCGTCCGGAGTTTGCGCAACAAGCGGGTAGACGCTGTCGAAGCGTTCAATTCAAGGGACCTTCTTGGAGTCTCAAATTATCTCGCGACTCGTTCAGCTGCGAGGCTGAACCTTGGAGTCACCGGCGGAAGTGATTCTCACTACGTAGAGACGGTCGGTTTTGGGTACACTGAGATCGATACTGCGAGTGACGCCACCGTGCAGGATATACTACGCGCCATACGGGCCGGCAGATCTAAAGCCGGGGGCCACGTGTCGCCTCGTCTCCGTACAACAAGTTGCTCGCTTAAGGCGCGGGTCTTGAATCATAGGAATGGCCGCTAAATTACCGGATAACGCATCAGACTGGGCGTTGTAGAGCGGAAGTGCGGATCAGATAATTGCCCTCAGTGCCTCTTCAAGCTGATGAGGGCTGTCGAGAATCGTGATTCCTTCTGAATCTCTTAGGGTTCGGACGTTGTTCTTGTCAATGTCGCGGACGACGAGGTTCACCGTCCCATCTTGAATCGCGTCATTGTTGCAAACATCTTTGCACAAGCCGCAGCCATTGCATCGGAGGTAGTCGATTTGCTCGTCAATGGCATCGTTTGGGCAAGCTTGAGCGCATTCTCGGCATCCAATACAGAGATCTCTGTTTATGAAGTAAGGTACAGCACTTTTAACGCTACCTGCAATGTCGACAGGAACGATGAAAACTAGAATGCGGCCTTTCACGGCGTGCGCGACGGCGTTAGTAACAAGTGAATCTGCAATGCCGTGTGCTATTTTAGCTACTGTATTGGACGTCGTAGGGGAAACAAACAATGCGTCATAGATGCCGCGCGAGAAGCGGCCTGTCTTTGGGTAGCTCCACCCTTGTTCGCGTTCAAGTATGACCTCCTCCATGTACCCTCCAGGGGAAACTCGATCCAAGCGTTGAAAAAGCCCGTAGACCCGTGCAACCTCCTCTGCAGCCCGCGAGACATATGAAGTCACAGCTAAGCGGTCGCCGTAGGCCTCCTTTGTTCTGACGAAGAGATCAAACGTCTCTCGTAAATGATGTCCCGCTCCCGTGATGCCCCACGCGATTTTTGCCATACTCTCCCCAACCGTTCTGATCTTAATCCTATTGTCTGGATGTAAGCTCGTGTCCAAGATATTTTTTTAGGAGCTCAAACGCCTCAAACTCGCGCGTTCCACCGCACTTTTTAACGACGCTCTCACAGTGAGCCATTCGCCCGAGATAGGCCGGATCTTCAAGCGTCTGATAACGGGTTGCGTCAATTGTGGCTTCAAGAACAGCGCAAAATGCGCGGCTCACAGGTATTATGGGTCTCCGCCGGACAACAGATCTCACAGGCTGAAGCTCTACAATGGCGCTTTTTTGACTCGTTTTTTCGAGAATCGAGCACCTAAACTCCGTCCACGCATACGCTGCCTTAAGGACTGGCGCCCTCTCATCGGGGGAAAAAGAATCGATATTAAGATCTTCAAAAGCGGTTTTTACGTAAAGTAACGGATCCGCAACAAAGTTGGCAACCAGCTGACGATTCTTTTTAACGTTCATAAAGGTATGGCTGTCTTTGTAAATGACAATATGGAGAGAGCCGCGATTTATCACGCCCATAGGAGCGGCGTTAGGCCGGCCATTGCACGTCGTCGCTATGACTTCTGAGATGCCTTCGGGAAATTGCACATCCATCAGTATCGGAAGCCTCCTAAGAGCACGACAAATAATGATCCAATCACGAGATCGGCTGTCGTCCCGGGGTTGACGTGCCGCTTGACGAGCTCTTTGTCGAATTCATCAGCGTCGCCCTCTTTCAGTATGTCTGCCGCTTTTGCTGAAACTTCAAGGGCTACATCAGCGCTGAATTTTTTTGCTATGAGTGTATCTGGGAACTCGCTGAGCAGTCGAAGAAACAAATGCACAATTGAATTGTTGACATTGAGCCCGGATTCAACATAGTGTGTCAGCAGCTCGGCGCCGTAAAAGGTGCGAGGAAACCCTTCTGTCCATTCCTTTGCTATGGTATCGTTTGGGCTCGATATTTGCATGACATCCCACAGAGTCAGATTTTGTTGGTGAATTGTACGCAATGAAGATGCGTCATTAACGTCCAGATAATGATGGTCCCTTACGCGGATGTGCACGCTCCGAAAAGATTCATAGAACTCGATCGCGTCCGCACTCGAAGTGTCCTTGACAACGTGGACTAGGTTAGTCTTGAGTTGAGATATCGTTTTGCTTGTCCGTGCCGCTGCACATAAAGGAATCAATAGCAGGATCGCGCCAAAATGGCAGTTCCCAGCGCTCTGCCACGTGGCACTCGCTTGAACTGCATCGAGAATCAGACGGCCTATCCGATGCTGCGCTGACGCTGCTTTTTTGAAGACGGGAAAAGTGCCAACTGCAGATGCAAGAAAATGTTCGTAAGTTACGTCTTCAAAATCGTGCATTCGGTCTACATTGCCCGGCTTTGGTGTTGCAGACACCTCGAGCAACATCGCTAGCTCGGCACAACCTGCTATGAAATCTGGGTCGTACATCTTGAAAAGCTCAGTCGAGGTCTCGGCAGCTGAGAAATCTCTCTGCAAGTTGTTTTTTGAGTTGCATGTACTCAACGTCGGAAAAGCCTAGGTCCTGTAGAGTGCCGTCTCTCCAAGGGCAGGGCCGTGTAATTTTGCAGCACCACACCATGCTGCCGAAGCACGTATCTGGTCCCGCCCCCAGCTTTGTTTTGTTGAAACTCTCCTTTATTCGGACGTAGTCTTCCTCGGAGATCCCCGCCCGTTTCAGAACATAGTGGAGTGGACACTCCTTTACGGGCATGCAACAGTATGCTAACCCCCGCAAGTCGCCTCCAGCGCAAATGTGTTTTGGAGCATTGTACCAGCCAACCGCTTCTTGAAATGATTGAACTTCGGTCAGGATTTCTTCAACGGCGGCGTTGTCGGCCACCGCGGCACGGGCGACTGAGACGTAATCTGCTCCCATCGAGAACATCTTCTGGGCGCTGCCGTAGTCCACGATCGAATTGTTGGCGATGATTTTGAGCGCCGTCGCATCTCGAATTTTCTTAACCAACGCGGGCCCGGAATTCATCGTGTCGACGTGAATCGCGTCGGCGCCGGCCTTGTCTATGGCCTTTGCAAGTTCGATCTCTCCAACAACGCCGGCGCGTACCTTCACCGATAAGGGCACGTCAGTTTGTTTGATCTCCCGTATCCATTCGCTGAGCTTGTTTAGATCGCGCATGAGATAGTCGCCGGCGCCAATAGCTTGCATCTCAGGCTGCCTGCAGTGGGCGTTTAGTTCGAGAATTGCCCCTTTTTGATGTATCAGTTCGGCGATTGCGATCAGGGGCTCCAGTGTAGCTGACCGAGCGTTGATTCCGGCCTTCATGTCGATCGTGTTCATGACTCCGAGCTCATTTTCGATAACAGGAGTCGGTTCGTCGTAAGCAAATTCGCTTCGGCCATTCTTGACGAGCTCTTTCGCCGCCTCAATCGTTGCAGCGTCAAGGTTATATGCTCCGAGAATTGCTAGTCCGACGCTTCGCGAGATAGCAAACGAGCTGTTAGTTAGTCCAGCCATCGAGGCGAGAACCAAAGGATTCGGGATCTGGAGATCGCCGATCGTCAATTGAAAGGCCATTTGAGACACGATGAAACCTCGGCGCATATCAAGGCTCACTTGCTGCGCTGAAATGGACATGTAGTAATATAGGCGCTCAATATTGTATTTTTTTGCTATTTAATTGTATTTTGCAGATGCCGACTTCGCTCTTAAGGAGATGATCTTAGCTTTGGCGCGCAAGTATTCGCACGATCTCTGTAGCCAGCTTTTTGCTTTGCTGTATGCCGTACATAATCGTATCTGCGCGGAACAGCCTAATATCGCTCGGCAAATCGCTTTGAAAAATGTCGTCGCGGTGGTCGACGATTAATACATCCAAGAAGCTGCTGTAGAACTCCGCGACCCCTAAAGAGCTGACCGGAAGCCCACGGGATTGCATGAACTTACGCGCAGGTCCGCTTATCGGCTCGCTACGTATGATTGGACTAACAGCAATGATGAACCGGTCTTTAAGGATTTGTCGCATACCGTGTACGTTAAGAATAGGTCCTATGCTTGATATCGGATTTGAAGGCCCAATCACAACGGAACGGCATTCTTCTAGCGCTGTTTGTACTTCCTTGGTCATCTTGCCAGCCTGGCACCTCACTTGCGAAACGCTTGGGACTTGCTGATATTTTACCAGGAAATCTTGGATATGCATCTCGCCTTTGTCCGTTACGATCGTGGTCGGCACGAAGTCGTTCGTCATCGGGAGGATCTTAGCAGATAATTCGAGCGAGGCGCATATCGCGCGGGTTGCATCAGTTAGCGTCGTCCCTCGTCGCAGAAAGTCACTCCGAAAAATATGGATAGCTCTGTCATGGTCGCCTATCGCAAGCGCTTCTTCGAGCCCTAAGCTCGCAAGTTTTTCATGGGTGCGGAACGTATCGCCTTTGACACCCCACCACCGTTCGCTCACAATTCCAGATGCGGTGTAGATAATTGTGTCAAGGTCCGGGCAAACAAGATTCCCCGAGATCCAAATGTCATCTCCGGTATTAGCGATGACGCTCACGTCAGCGCTAGAACAACAGAGAAGCAGCCCGGCAAGCAGCTTAGGACTACCAGTTCCACCGGATAAGAGCAGCAATGTTCTCCTCTGACATTCCAGTGAGCTTTTCTAGAATAAATGGGTATGTCACGCACATATAGGATCATGTTTGCTTGAGGACTCGGGGCGCAGGGAACGGACGCACTTGTCGCGCTGCTGAACGGTTGGCAGCTAAATTTTTTCAAAGAACTGGGCTTGGGCGTAAATCGCCGTCTCGATAATCGCGCGCCGTAGGGGCCAACCCCAAAAGCCTTAAGACTGTGAGCACGATAAAATTAGAAGCGTTGTTGCCGCAGCCGCCTGGCGGTTGCCTTGCTTAACCCTTTGATTTGCCACAACTGTGAGCGGGAGGAGATATTTGTCTCAAGACCACTTTGTTTTGACTCGAACTGCGGGCTCAGCAGATTTGATTCTCGACGCAACTCGTATGGGAAAAGACCTACTTATCACATTAGTGGGGGGAAAAGCGCATGTGGGTGCCGTTGCGCTAGGCGGATTTCACATGAGGTCTTATGCGTCGGTGTTAGCTGTTCCCAATCATCGCGATGACGTCATCGCTAAAGAAGCTGCTTTGCGAATTTCGAAGGGATTGCGGCAAAGCTGCGTCGTGGTTGTCGGGATTCACGTCAACGACGCACCGGAAGGGCAAATCGCAAAGATTGTTGATGCATCGTTTTCGCTTGTTGATGAACTTATCGAGGCTCTCAAATGACGATAATCGTTGCCATTACCGGCGCGAGCGGAGTGCAGTACGGCGTTCGGTTGCTGGAGGCCTTGAATCAGCTCCGCGTTGACACGCAACTCGTTGTGACCAAAACTGGACAGGAGCTTATAAGCATTGAGACCCGGTACAGCTTGAACTACGTCACGTCGCTAGTCGAGCGCACGTACGACGAAATGGACCTCGCCGCGCCTATTGCAAGCGGTTCTCATATCAGCAACGGCATGGTAATAATTCCGTGCAGCGTGAAGACGCTTGGAAGTATCGCAAATGGCGTTTCTTCCAACCTTGTAACGCGCGCCGCAGACGTATGTCTGAAGGAACATAGGAAGCTCATATTAGTTGTGCGCGAGACCCCATTGAGCGGGGTTCATTTGAGCAACATGCTGAAACTATCGCAATGTGGAGCTATTATAGTCCCTGCCAGTCCTGGCTTTTACACACATCCGACTACGATCGAAGAGCTCATTGACGCTCTAGTTGCTCGTGTGCTTGACCTGTTACAGCTTGATCATTCAGTGTCGCGACGCTGGAGTGAGTAAATGAGACACTTCATCCAACATTTAAAGGACTCGGGACAACTAGAAGTAGTTACTAAGCCCGTTTCGCCGATATTGCAAGCGCCGCGCCTAGCTCGAGGACGAGGACCGGTACTGTTCGAACGTATTGACGGCTCTCAAGCCATCGTAAACCTCTTGGCTTCGCGCGCGCTACTGGCCAAAGCGCTCAATGTCGACGAACGAGGGCTTATTCATAAGCTTTTAAGCACGGCAGCAACAGGAAAAACGGTGATACAAGACCTTGCGTGGGACCTAGAACGCACGCCTGATCTGAGCAAGTTACCTGTGATGAAGTTTTTCGAGCGAGATGGCGGGCCTTATATCACTGCAGGCGTTGTGGTGGCAAAATATGGTCACAGAATAAACGCGTCTGTTCATCGCATGATGGTCGTGGACAGGACTTCATTAGCCGTGAGGCTTGTGCCGCCGCGCCACACCTATCTGATGCACAAAGCATCTGCAAAAAAAGCCGAGCCTCTGAACATCGCAGTGGCTATAGGCGTAGATCCTGTCACGCTATTCGCAGCAACTACGAGGCTACCGTGTGGTCTTGAATTCAACTATGCGGCCGCCCTGAAGGGAAGGCCTCTGACGCTCATTGAATGTGAAAATGGGATCCCTGTCCCGCAAAGTGAAATAGTCTTGGAAGGACAGATAAGCCCAACACGAACCGCAAATGAAGGTCCATTTGTAGATGTTACTGGCACTTATGACGTCGTTCGGCCTCAACCTATTATCGAGGTGACCAGAATGGTGTCGGCTAGAGATCCCATCTATCAGTCCATATTGCCAGCGAGTGTCGAACACTCGGTTTTGCAGGGTATTCCATATGAACCGCAGATCTACAACGCGTGTAAAAATGTAACAAAAGTGAAGAATGTAGTCTTGACTGCAGGGGGACGGCACTATCTGCACGCTGTGATCCAAATAGAGAAACAGACCGAGGGAGACCCAAAAAATGTGATCATGGCGGCGTTTGCGGCTCATACGAGCTTGAAACACGTGGTAGTGGTCGATGAGGACATTGATATCTACGACGCCGATGATATAGAATTTGCAGTAGCCACGCGCGTCAAGGGGGATTTAGATATTATGGTCGTCCCAAACGTTCGCGGATCGTCCCTCGACCCGCGCAGCGCGAGCGACGGCACGACAACGAAGGTCGGCGTCGATGCAACCGCACCACTGGTCGATCACTGGAAGTTTGAGCGGATCCATTAACACGCGTTTGTGCGGATTTCGCTCGGTATTTCTGGCACATCGCACGAATGCGCAAACAAGTCGCTCAGGTTATGACAAACCTTATGATTTACGAAACTTAGTCCTTCGTGTGCGAACAAGGATCGTTCTTGAAGGCCAAACTCCTGTTTTAGTCCCGCGATTGGATCCAAACGCGTTGTACCCTCCATCATCGGCGCCGGTCTTCTACAATCCGCGAATGGAGTTAAGCCGAGACATAACAGTTGCTTGTGTACAGGTATTAGACGGCAACGAACGTGACAACAGGGGGCTTACGTATCTAGATGCGCTCGCGGGTTGTGGTATTCGGGGTTTCAGAGTTGCCAACGAGACGCAGCTAAAGGTTACGGTGAATGATTATGACCACGCAGCATATGAGTTGATCAAGAGGAACGCGAAAAGATTGCAGCTGAATGTCCATGTGGAGCACCGTGATGCGAACGCTTTGATGTCTGCAGCCAGGTTCAGCGTAATCGACGTCGATCCGTTCGGATCCCCAGCCCCTTTTGTTGATGCAGCGTGTAGGTCAGCCAGCAAGATGCTTTGTGTGACTGCGACGGACACTGCTCCACTAAGTGGCGCTCATTTTGGTGCCGGCGTGAGGAGGTATTCCGCACTGCCTATGAACACAGAGTATCATGCTGAGACAGGGATAAGAATACTTGTCGGCACAATCATTCGAGAGCTTGTCAAATATGATAAATCTGCCACTCCAGTCCTCGCGCACGCAACTGAGCATTACTATCGGGCTTATTTGCTTCTCGATCGCGGCGCCGAGCTCGCTAACGCGTGCGTCAGGTCGATGGGATTCATAGCCCACTGTTTTAATTGCGGGCATCGCTACGTGCTCCCAGGATTGTTTCCTACGCTGCGTCCTAACTGTGCGTCTTGCGGCGCAAAAGTAGCGGTGGCGGGGCCTCTCTGGCTTGGTACTCTACGCGACCAAAAATTTTGCCATCAAGTTCTTGAAAACATTGAGAACGGTGTTTTTGGCACCAAAAGGCGCGCCGCGAAAATCATAACAATGTGCCTAAATGAGCTTGACACGGTAACTTTTTTTGATTACCACAAGCTCCTGAGAGAACTGAAGTGTTCGCCAATTCCTATTGAAACGCTGATGAGCGGGCTGCGCACCGTCGGTTGCCG
>Ga0187784_10000213_pt1 | contig 39973 bp, 31 predicted proteins | sample 1015_SJ02_MP15_2_FD_132964 | JGI IMG/M metagenome (GOLD analysis project Ga0187784, IMG submission 132964) | Tropical peat soil microbial communities from peatlands in Department of Meta, Colombia - 1015_SJ02_MP15_20_MG | ecosystem: Environmental > Terrestrial > Soil > Wetlands > Peat | place... | reverse complement strand
TATTGCGGGCTGATGTCGAGCATGCACAGCTGGGGCCTCTATAACGGCCGCTACGGGCTTTCCAAGCTCGTGCTCATCAACAATATCTCGCCGCAAGACCGGCCGATCGCCGACCGGATGCTGGCCGGCGAACTTGAGCGGCAGAAGCGGCTGAAGGAGCAAATCGCCAAGGATTCCCAGTGCTCGGGCTGGCTCGACGAAAAAAAGCTGTTCCAGAACTACAAACAGCTGCAATTCCTCGATACGCTGGCCCTTTATTTCAATCGCATTCATCCGCGCGAGCGTGCCCGGCAAGAGTTCGAAAACGTGCCGCTGAGCACAACGGCGGATACGACTGTGACAATTGAGCCGCGCCATAACGGCGTCTACGCGCTGTCGCCCTACCCGTTTGCGGCGAGCGGCGCGGAGTTTGCTTACGCGGGCCGGCGCCTTGCGCCTTCCGCGCGTGGAGTGAACGGTACTTGGCAAAAAGTGCTCAAAGAGACTCCCACCGAGTGGGAGACATTCCGGCTGATAGCGGCTTAGCGACGGGCGGACCGTGCGCATGCGCGTGCCGGACTCAACTGGGCTGAGCGGCAAGGAGTTGTTGGCGCCGTTCTACTTGACCGGCAGCACCTGCGGGTTGGCGCAGTTCGGCGGATTTTTGCCGGCAAGGAAGGCGAGGATGTTGTCGGCAACAAGATGCGCCATCTGCTCGCGTATATCGCCCACGGCACTGCCGAGATGCGGCGTCAACACCACGTTTGTGAGCCGGCGCAAGTCCTTGCCGACTTTCGGCTCGTATTCAAAGACGTCCAGTCCAGCGCCGGCGATTTGTTTGGTGGTCAGCGCCCGGATAAGGGCGGCCTCATCGACGATCGGGCCGCGCGCGGTATTGATCAGATAGGCCGTCTTCTTCATCAGCTTTAACTCCCGGGCGCCGATCTGATGGCGCGTGCCGGGATTAAGAGGAGCGTGGAGCGATACGAAGTCGGACTCGCGCAATAGGCTCTCGAACGGGGCGTAGATCAACCCGGCTTCGCGCTCCTCATGCTCAGGTTCGCGGCTCGGGGCCCAATAGAGGACGCGCATGTTGAAGCCCGTTGCACGTCGTGCCATCGCCTTGCCGATCTTACCGCCGCCGCCGATCAAGCCGATAGTTTTGCCCCAAACCAGCGGGCCGAGCAGGTAACTCGATTGCGCACCCGGGAATTTGCCGGCGCGCAGGAGGCGATCGCCCTCGACAATACGCCGTGCGGCGGCCAGCATCAGACCGAAAGCAAGGTCCGCCGTCGTGTCGGTAGTGAGCGCCGGGACGACCGTGACCGGGATACGCCGCGCGGTCGCAGCGTCGACATCGACATGAGACGGCGTGATGGCTTGCGAAGCTATCAGGCGTAAATTCGGATTTGCGGCGATCACACTGGCGTCAATTCGGTCGTGCAATAGGCAGAATAAGACGTCGCATTGGCGAACGGCGGCCAGAAGCGCCCGCCGCGCCAAGATGCGGCTCGCATCGGGATTCATCTTTACGACGGCCACCCGCTGAAGGCGGGCGATTGCGCTTTTGGCGACGGGCTGGGTGACGAAGATGCGTGGACGACGGGCGCGAGCCATTACGGCCCAAACTTTGGACCATTCCATCAATGCTGACAACGCCGCCGTCTTCAGCAGTAACCGCGCTGCGAGGTACGTTCGCCGATCTATTGTGGGAACAACCCCGACAGATGGTGGGCTTATTTCAGATTGCGCGAGCAATGCATCATCTAACAGATTGGGAGCATTTCTGCGAGAATACCGCTAAAACACCGGCGCCGAAAATCAGCCTGATCTGGCCGTTTGCCAGTATTTGGAGAGATTTACGCTCGTGCTGGCGGCGAGCCGCTTCCGTGAAAAAAGCCCTACTCCTCGGCGGCGATGTAGTGGGTCACCTTGGGCGCTCCGTGCAGATGGAAGCGCTGCACAGCCTGTTGCACGACGCGGTCCGCATTTGTCACCCGCTCGTGCTGCCGCAAATGCTCCATCCATGATTCGACGAGGAAAGTTTCGAGAATGCGCCCTACTTCGGCGGCATCTTCGAAAATGCCCCAAGCATAGGCGCCGTCACGACGCCGCTGATGCTCTAGCCTAGCAAGCGCTTTAAGAAACGCGGCGCGGTCGTGCGGCTGGATGCGATACTCGACCGTAACCAACACCGGCCCGCGATCTTGCGCGATACTCTGCGCCGTCACCGGCGCCAGCCAATGCATAGAAGGGGAAAGGTCGACGCCCGCGCCCGTCTGCAACTTCCAGCGCCATGTCAACGGTATCGCGGCAATTGCGCCGGCAGCGGCGAGAAAATGCGCGACGGATAATCCAAGCCACTCGGCAACTTCGCCCCACAACACGCTGCCGAGCGTCATGGAGCCGAAAAACACCGTCGTGTAGAGGGCTAATCCACGAGCGCGGACCCAGTCGGGTAGCGCGACTTGCGCCGAGACGCCCAACATTGCCAGCGCCGCGATCCACGATGCGCCGGCAAGCACGCTGGTCGCGCGCGAGCAGATCGTGGGCGGACCAAGCCCGCCAGCAGAAAAATCGGAAACGTGTTCGCCGCCTGTACCATCGCCACGATGAGCGGATCGGGATTGAGACTGGTCATCAGCCAGCCCGATGCCGCGCTGTACATCCAGTAGCCTACGTTGGACACGAGAGTAGCGTCCATATCACAGCGAATGCGATGTGGTGGAACGGCGCCGCGAAGGACGTTTTTTGCGAAGTTGAGTCAGTTGTGCTCATACGCCGGCATCAAAATGCACGCTTAAAGCACCAGTGGTCCGATTCTAACATTCGCATCCCGGCTCGGCAGGCTATCATGCGAATGTTAGAATCAAAGGTCCACTAGCGAGTATAAGTGCTGGTGGAGCTTTTGGATTTGACATTCGCTTCACGAGTCCCCGGCCCAGTGGGTAGCGAATGTCAAATCGGCTCCACTAGTATCAAGCGGTATATTAGTGCGCGGAACGTCCGAGAACCTTCCAAGAGGCTGCAATGTCCTGGTCTCTGAATATCGGATCGGTCGCCGGAACGGCGATCCGCATCCATGTGACTTTCCTTTTGCTACTTGCTTGGATTTTCGGTGTGGAATACATCGAAGGCGGGCCGCAAGCGGCCTGGAATGGCCTGATCTTCATCGTGCTGCTGTTTCTGTGCGTGCTGCTGCACGAATTCGGCCATATTTTCGCGGCGCGCCGCTTTGGCATCCGGACCCCCGACGTGATCCTATTGCCGATCGGAGGCGTATCGCGCCTCGAGCGAATTCCGGAACAGCCGAGTCAGGAATTCCTCGTCGCCATTGCCGGGCCATCCGTCAACGTGGTCATCGCGGTCGTTCTTGTCTTCATTGCCGGCGCCGATCTTTCCGCCGATCACCTCGCCGCGCTCGGCAGCGCGAATGTCAGCATGATCGACCGGCTGGCGATGGTTAATCTATTCCTCGCGCTCTTCAATCTGATCCCAGCGTTTCCGATGGACGGCGGACGAGTGCTGCGTGCGCTGCTCGCCACGCGGCTTGGCTACGTCCACGCTACCGAGGTCGCGGCGATGATTGGACAGTGGGTGGCGTTCGCGCTCGGCTTCCTTGGCCTGTTTTTCAATCCGCTTTTGATTTTCATCGCCATTTTCGTTTATCTCGCCGCCTCCGCCGAGGCGCATCTCGTGGCGACCCGTGCTATGGCGCGCGGCGTACCGGTCACGGCGGCGATGGTAACGCAGTTCGCCGCGCTGACGCCGGATGAGCATGTGGACGCTGCAGTCGAGACGCTCTTGCGCACCAGCCAAACCGAGTTCCCGGTGGTCGACAGCGACGGCCAGCCGCTCGGCATCCTCAGCCGCAACGATCTCATCCGCGCCCTCAGACAGCGCGGACCGCACGCGCGCGTTGCCGATGCCATGACTGCCGGCATTCCGACCATAAATAAAAATCGCTGCTTGGATGAAGCCTTCCGACTATTGCAGGAAAAATCCGTACCTGCTGTGGCCGTGGTCGATGCGTCGGACAAGCTCGTCGGCTTGGTCACTTCCGAGACCATCGGCGAAATGCTGATGCTGCATCACGCGCTGCCCGCTGGCGCGCAGCTCGGACCGTGGGGATCTTCCGACCGCAACGCGGCTTAGCAGGCGTTTTACCAACAGACGCTGCGGCGAGTGTGAAGCTAAGGCCAATTTTTTGCTTTTTGCCGCTCGATCAAGACATCATGACATGGGAACTCTGGTGATGCTACGTGAAATGGAACTGCCGAGCCATTGACAAAGGCTCATGTATTGCGCCTCAGCTAAACCGCTTTCTTTCAAACAACGCGGGCGGAAATGGAAATAATGAAAAGCACAGCAACAATGGCCGATGGCAGGACGAGCGCTCCTAGCGGCAGCCTCGGCGGGCTGATGCTGGGCGCGCTCGGCGTCGTCTACGGCGATATCGGCACCAGTCCGCTTTACACCCTGAAGACCGCGCTCGAATGGGCGGGCGGCGCGACGCCGCCGGTGGCGCTCGGCATGCTCTCGCTGATTGTCTGGACGCTCTTGATCACCACCTCATTGAAATACGTGGCCGTCGTCATGCGTGCCGATAACGACGGCGAAGGCGGCATATTGGCGCTGATGTCGCTTCTTGGCATCAAGCACGGCGAGCGGTTCACTGTGATCGCCATCGGGCTCCTCGGTGCGGCGCTGCTTTACGGAGATGGCGCCATCACGCCCGCCATCTCGGTGTTGAGCGCGCTTGAGGGGCTTAAAATCCCGATGCCGCAAATTGCGCCGTACATTGTCGCATTGTCAGCGTTGGTTCTGGTCGGCTTGTTCGTGCTGCAGCCGCAAGGCAGCGGGCGGATCGGAAAGTTGTTCGGTCCGATAATGAGCATCTGGTTTGTGACCATCGGCGTTCTCGGACTGACTGGGATTTTGCGACACCCCGGCGTGCTCGTGGCCCTCGATCCACGCTACGGTCTCGGTTACCTCTTCGGACACGGCTTCACCGGCTTTCTGGTTCTCGGCGCGGTGTTTCTATGCGCGACCGGCGCCGAAGCCCTGTACGCCGACATGGGCCATTTCGGACCTCGGCCGATCCGCTTCGCGTGGTACAGCCTGGTGCTACCTTGCCTCCTGCTTAACTATGCCGGCCAGACTGCGATCGTGGTCGACGGCGCAGCGGGCCAAGGTGCCAACCCGTTCTTTATTCTGTGCCCGGCCGACCTCCAGATTGCGCTCGTCGCACTGGCCACGATTGCCACCATCATCGCCAGCCAATCGATCATCAGCGGCGCTTATTCCATGACCCGGCAGGCGATTCAGCTGGGCTTGTGCCCGCGTCTGCACATCGTGCAGACGTCCGCGGCGGGTTACGGCCAGATCTATATCGGCTTCGTCAATTGGACGCTCATGATCCTGACGCTCGGCCTTACGCTCGGTTTCCGCTCATCGGACAATCTCGCCGCCGCGTTCGGCATTGCAGTCTCCCTGACCATGCTGCTCACGTCGCTACTGATGTTTTTGGCGATGCGCGAAATCTGGGGCTGGAGCCTTGCGCTCAGCCTCGCCGTAGCCGGATTGTTCGTCATCGTCGATCTGTCCTTTGTCAGCGCCAATATGATGAAAGTGCTTGAAGGCGGCTGGTTCCCGCTGGTGGTCGGTGCGCTCATCTTCTTTTTGATGTCGACGTGGTGGAAGGGCCGCCACGCCGTATTGCGCCAGCTGGAACGAGACACCTATTCGCTACTTGATTTCATCAGCCAGGTGCACGACAAGACGCGCGTGCAGGGCACCGCCGTCTACATGACCAGCCGGCTTGACATGGTGCCGGTGCCGCTGCTGCACAATCTCAAGCACAACAAGGTACTGCACGAGCGCATTGTGCTGCTGCACGTCGTTACCGAGAATATTCCTCGCGTCGCCGGGGAACGGCGTATTGAATTGGCGCATCTCGGCAGCAATTTCCATTCTATCGCCGCCCGTTATGGCTTCATGGAAGAGCCGAATATTCCGCGGGCGCTGGAAGAATGCAGAGCGCAAGAGCTCCACTTCAACATGATGGATACCTCGTTCTTCGTCGGTCGAGTAATGATCGTGGCGGCCAGGCATTCGCAAATGAGTGCGGTCAGGCGTGAGGTGTTTGAAACCATGCATCGCAACGCGCTGCCGGCGACGGAATTCTTCCACATCCCGCCAAACCGCGTAATCGAACTTGGCGGAGAAGTTGAGATTTAGCGCGCGATCCTACTCAAGGACCGGCTAACTCGAAATGTTTTAGCGCCTGCCGATCTTGTTTCGTTCGCGATGTGCGCGCGTATTGCCGGAGCACCAACATCCTCTCAGCGTCTCCTTTGACATCGGTCCGACGCGGACCTTGCAGCTGGACGGCGAGTTCGGCATCATCCAAATTGTCGATATTGCGCTAGCCATTCGCCGGGCCGAATTCTAAAACCAATTCCGCGCCCTCCTTCGGGGCTATTCGGCCGCCGCGGCTTCTGGCTCCGCTGCTTCCAGGTTTGGCACGACCTTGGACATGAAAAGCTCTAACTCATGGATCACGTCGTCTTTGGGCTGCTGAGCATAATGAAAAATCAGAGTTATGTACTCAGCGGGAACCTGTTCATAGATGCGCTGCCAATCCGATCGCACTTGATCCAGCGATCCACCGGTGTAAATCCCGGATTCCAAGATATTCTTAATCCAGTCAGTTTTGGGATCGGTGGGAAATTGCGGGAAGAAGGAACCATAGAAGTTCTTATAGATGTCGACATCGTATTCTCGCAGTTTGCGATGATATTCGGCCTCGGTATCACCGATGTGCAGCCACCGCACGATGTTTTGACGCTGGCCGAGGCGAAAGTGCCGGCCTGCCTTGGCGGCTTCTTCGACATAGATTCGACTTTGATGGATAATGCCGTCGAGTTTTGAGAAATACGTTGGAACGAAGCCGTGGCGCCCGCAAAAGCGGACCGAGTCGTCGCTCTTGCTTGTAGCCACGAACACCGGGGGGTGCGGCTTCTGGAACGGAGCGGGCACGACACTGATCCGTCGTACAGTGCCGCTGGCATCGACTTCGCCGAGGGCGCCCGCGTCACGGGCAATATTGACCGCAGGATAATTACGGATGCCGGTCTCGAACGGATACGGCGCCTTATAGTAGCGGCCGTCTAGCGCGACCGATTCCTGCTGCCAGCAGCGCAGAACCATCTCGACACGCTCCTCGAAGATGTCGCGATTTTTAAGGTCTTCGGCGCTGCCGTCGGAGACGGTTGCGACCGAATTCGTGAACTGTCCGAGGATATTTGTCCAACGCGACTGGTAACCGCGGGCGAACCCGACGAAATACCTGCCGTTGGTGATGTGATCGAGAATGGCGGTCTCTTCCGCAACCCGGATCGGATCCTGCGTGGCCATCACATAGCCAAGCGCGCCGATGTGAATACGTGTGGTCTGTCCCGCCCACCAGGCGTTAAGCACGCCCGGATTTGGCCCGACTTCGTATCCTTCGGAATGCAGGTGATGCTCAATCGTAGAGACCCCCCACACGCCCATCCTATCGGCGGCCTTAATAATGTGGAGCCAATCGTGCACCACCCGATGGTAGAGATCCCTGTCGCGCCCGAGCGGCCGCCGCTGTTTCCGGCCGTCCTCGCCTTCGGCCGGAAGCATGGGATAAAGCTGCAAAATGACTTTCGGGCGCATTGGTTTCATTCCTTCATCAGGTCAAAGATCGTGCTCGCGTAGTTTCGCGATTTGGTCTGAACATGGAACCGCCTTCACCGAACGAGTGATACGAGAGATCCGCACGAGCTAAGTGTTGCCGCCGAATTTATCAAACCAACTTGAAGTTTATTGCCTGCCGCGAAGACTGTGGATATACCGCCGCTAAACGAAAAGGTATTGGGAAAAAAGAGCGAGACGCATGGCTTTAGCCGACCACAGCGTGCCTGCTCGCGACGGCTGCGAAATGAATGTTGGCACAAAGGTGCGTCATACCAGGCGGCCGCGGGACGAAAATATACTGTCGCGAAACGCGATTCGTTTTGTTTTCGCTCGGGAAAGCCGCACTCTTGGACGAACAAGGGAAAAGAAAAGGCTCGGGTGCTCTGGGTCTTCTCGGCTCCCACTTTCTGAACTTTCGCGGGAGCATGGAAGAAGAATCGAGACGGATCGGGCGGGCACGTCACGTGCACCGAATTATCCGGAACTAATCGACTAAAAGCGTTTAGCTTTAGGAGTGAGAGGGAGAGAGCGACCAATGGCTAACAAGATAATTATCAGTTGTGCGATCACTGGCTCGATCCACACTCCGACCATGTCGGATGCACTGCCGATCACACCCGATCAAATCGCAACGCAGGCGATCGATGCCGCAAAGGCGGGCGCCACCATCCTGCATTTGCACGCGCGCGATCCGAAGGACGGGCGGCCGTCACCCGATCCGAGCGTGTTTATGCAATTCCTGCCGCGCATCAAGCAAGCGACCGATGCGGTCATCAACATCACAACCGGCGGCGCCGTCACTATGACGGTCGAGCAGCGTATTTCTGCGGCGCAGGCGCTGTCGCCCGAAATGTGCTCGCTGAACATGGGCTCGATAAATTTCGCGCTCTATCCCATGGCGCGGCGCTACAAGACTTGGAAATACGATTGGGAGGAAAGTTACCTGACCAATTCCGACGCTTACATTTTTCCCAACACGTTTCGCGACATCGAAAAGATCTCCAAGACGCTTGGCGAAGGCCACGGCGTCAAATTCGAACACGAATGCTACGACACCGGCCACCTTTACAACCTCGCCCACTGCATCGACCGCGGCATGTTTAAGCCGCCGGTTTTTGTCCAACTCATCTTCGGTATCCTTGGCGGCATTGGCCCGGATCTCGACAATCTGCTGTTCATGAAGCGCACTGCCGACCGCTTGTTCGGCAATCAGTATTACTGGTCGGTCCTCGCCGGCGGTCGCCACCAAATGAACTTCTGCACCAACGCCGCCATGATGGGCGGCAATGTGCGCGTCGGCCTTGAAGATTCGCTCTACAGTGGGCCGGGCAGGCTCGCTAAGAGCAATGCCGAACAGGTGGCGAAGATCCGCCGCATTGTCGAAGAGCTTGGTTACGAGGTCGCAACGCCCGCGGAGGCGCGCGCTCTGCTTGGCCTCAAAGGCGCCGACCGGGTGAAGTTTTGAGATCGTCATTCCGGGCGCTGCAAAGCTAGCAACCGGGTATTCATAACCATTGCCGGGCGGGTGCCTTTCGCCATGATTGGTCAACCAGCTTTTCCCGCGCGACAGACGCTGTGGCGCGAAACGTCCCTGCCCAGAAGAATTCCACCAGATCACGCGCCCTTGACTTGAGTGTGCATACGTATGCAGAGAGCTGGGCGTCTGATCGTGGCGATGCTCCGGAATCTGAACCACCCAACGATCCTCGCGGGTCGCACTGGTCCGGATCGTAACAGCCTTATCCGAATGAAGGAGACGTGAATGAATACGATCGCGCCCTATGGTCCGACTGCGGCACGCAAGCACGGCCAACCCGGCCGCGAGACGCGACCGCGCGGCACGACGATCGATATTCATTCGCACGTCGCGGTGCCGGCCGCCGCAGAGGTCGTTGCACCTCATCTTGACATTGCCACCATCCCCCTCGCCTTTTTTTCGACAGCCGACACGAAACAAGTCAATGCAAAGCAGGAGATCGACCGAGCCAGCCGAATCACCGGACGCGATCAGGGACTTTCTGAACGACTGCGCGATCTCGACGAGATGGGCGTCGACGTTCAGGTCGTCATGCCGCCCCCGACACAATGCTATTACACGGTGCCGGTCGAGATCGCGGTTAAGGCGACCCGTATTGTCAATGAAGGGATCGCCGAATATGTGGCGCGCCAGCCTGATCGTTTCGTCGGGCTTGGGAGTGTGCCGCTGATGGAGGCGAATGAGGCCGCGGCCGAGCTCGAGCGGTCGATGCGTAGCCTCAGACTGAAGGGTGCTCAGATACTGACGAATGTCGCGGGCGCCGAACTCTCAGCGCCGCAATTCGCGCCCTTCTGGAAAAAGGCCGAAGAACTCGGCGCGCTCATTGTCATTCATCCAAATGGCTTTACCGAAGGCCGGCGTCTCACCCGCCACTATTTCAACAACGTGGTTGGCAATCCTTTCGAGACGACGCTCGCCCTGCATTATCTCGTCTTCGATGGCGTGCTCGAGCGTCATCCGAATTTGAAGCTGCTTGCGGTGCACGGTGGGGGATATCTCGGCGCTTATTCCGGACGCATAGATCATGCCTGGGGTGCTCGCCCGGATTGCCGGGCCGATCTGCCTTATCCGCCGACGCACTATCTCAGGAAAGTGTTCGTGGACAGCGTGGTCTTCACGCCGCAACAGCTCGATGCGCTTGTGAAAATATTCGGCGCCGATCACGTGGTGATGGGGACCGATTATCCTTACGATATGGCCGAGTCCGATCCGCTAGGTCATCTCGCATCCGTAGAGACGTTTGATCCGGGCACGATCGCAGCGATCGGCGGCAACAATGCCCGTAGCCTGCTTGGAATGTGAGCGTCCGTCACAAGGAGGCAAGAGTGCCCATGAAAAGCGCCCGCAAAGCACAAGGGCACTCTTCTTGCATGCGTATGCAACGTGCACTAAGCTTTTCGGCATTCGCAGTGACAAGCTATAATAACGGGTAAGGTCCAAGTGAGCGTTACACTCAAGCTGCAAAGGACCGGGACTGCGCCATTCGTTCCAGCGCCAGACACCGTGCGCGCCGGCGATTACATATTCACGTCCTCGATCTATCCGATTGATAAATCCGGGCAGGTGATCGCGACCGACGAAAGTTTGGGCGAGGCTGGACCTTCGTTGATTGCGGCGCAAACTCGCCACTGCCTGGAACAACTAAAGGCCGTCCTCGCGGAAAGCGGCAGCTCGCTCGCCCGCGTGCTCAAAGCTGACGTCCATCTCGTGGACGCCGCCGATTTCTACGAGTTTAAGCTCGTTTGGCGGGAATATTTTCCGAGCAATCCGCCGGCGCGAACGACTGTCGAAGTCGGCGATACGCTCCCGTTTCACGGCGCGCGCCTCAATATCGACGCGGTAGCGTTGGCGCAAGATTCAAAACTTGAACGACAGGTGCTCAAGGATCCGGAAGGGCCCGATCCGCTTGAGGCCGAATGGGACTCGGCCGCTGTGCGGGGCGGCAATTTGGTATTCTGCTCGGCTTTCACCGCGAGCGATTTCACCAACGGGCTTGCGGTAAGCAAACGACCAGGCTTTCCTAATTACGGCAGCGAACCGGAAATGCAGGCCGAGTATATTTTTACTCGGCTCAATCGGGTGCTTTCCCAGGCCGGCACTTCGCTCGCGGAAGCGGTCGAATCCCAGCTTTACGAACCCAATCTGCTCACGTTCTATGATGTCGACACGGTTTGGGCACGTTTCATGCCAACGCCGCCACCACGCAGCTCCATGGGAGTTAAGGGGCTGATCGTGCCTGGCGCGCATTGCGTGGCCAATTTGACCATTCTGGTGCCCGACAAGGATCACGTGAAAAAAGAATCGCATGAGGGGATTCAGTGGCATCCGGTCCGTGTGCGCAAGGTGAACTTCTCGCCCACAATTAAAGCCGGGCCCTGGCGCTTTTTCGCCGGTCAGGTACCAACGCCCGACTTTATGACCGTGCACCGCTCGCCGCCCGGCTTGCCGCAACACTATTCAGACATCGAAGTACAGACGCGTTTTACTTTCGAGCTTCTGACCAAACAGCTCGAGGCGAACGACACTGACTGGGCCCACTGCCACCACGTGCGTCTCTATTTGACCAATCCGCGTCGCGACTACCGAGGCTTCATCCGCGTATGGCGCGAGATGTTTCCGGATCCCTCAAAAGCGCCGGCGCTTGCTTTCGTGCCCTCGACCGGTATCATGTTTGATGGGCCGCTCATTGAGATCGATCCCACCTGCGTTGCGCGCGCAAGCTCTTAGTCGGATCGAAGAGCAAACGGAGTGGTCCGCGGACTACCTATGTCGGGATAAGGTGAAAGAGGTTGCCGCGAAATTCGCGGCGCGAACGTGGTCGGCATGAGTAGTCGGCATGGATAGTGGGGCGCCAAACGCGATCATGGGCGCGAGCGTACGCGGACGCAGGCGGCGCGTCGTGACAGCGCGGCTATGACGGGCGCGCAGCTGATTGAGCTAATCGTCGGCGGTATCGCGATCGGTGCCATTTACGGCCTCATCGGCCTGGGCTTCTCCATGATTATCCGGGCAACCGGTATTTTTCATTTCGCCCAAGGCGAGGTCATGATGCTTGGCGCCATGTTTGGGCTGAGCACCGAGCGCCTGCTGCCGCTACCATTTCCGGCCTTGCTGGCGGTGGGCATGATCGGCGGCGGGGTTGCCGCAATCGTGATTGAATTGGTGGTGTATCGAACCCTACGGCTACGGCGCGTACCGCTGATGAACATCGTGATCGCGACGATCGGCATGTCCATCTTGCTGCAAAACGGCTCGCTGCAGGTGTGGGGTTCCGAGCCGATGGTTTACCCGAAGCTGTTTGCGACCGCCGTTTATCACGTCGGACCGGCAACTCTTTCGCCACAGAGCGTCTGGATCGTGGTGCTGGGCATCGCGCTCGTCGTGCTGCTGCAAGCGTTCCTCAAGTTCACCCGCACCGGCTTGGCGTTGCAGGCGGCGGCGCAAGATTCCGAGACCGCACAGTTGATGGGCATCAATTTGACTCGCTGCACCGCCCTCACGTTCGGCCTGGCAGGAGCGATGGCCGGCGCAGCCGGCGTACTCCTCGGCTCGCTGTTCTTCGCTTCTTTCGACATGGGATTTCTTCCCGGTATCAAAGCCTTCGTCGCCGCTACCCTCGGTGGGCTCGGCAGTATCGGCGGTGCGCTCCTCGGCGGCATTGTCTTCGGCCTGATTGAAACTTTCAGTGCGCGCTGGTTGTCGAGCGGCTATCGTGACGCCGTCGGCATGGGTATGCTCATTGTTATCCTGCTCGCCTTTCCTCAAGGCCTGATTGGCCTTTTCAAACGCAGTCGGTGAGACTTGTGATCGGAGCGTCTCATGCGATAGAGCGGCGCATTGGACTGTTCCTGACGATCCTGCTGCTTGCCGCAGCACCGCTCGTATACGGCCAAAGCTACTTTCTCCACATTGTCAGTCTGGCCATGATCTCGGCTATCGCCGCGCTCGGAATGCAACTCGTTCTAGGCTTTGCCGGACAGCTCTCTCTCGGTCAGGCCGCTTTTTTCGGAATTGGTGCTTATACGTCTGCGCTTTTGACCAAGACGCTAGGCGTGCCATTTCCGATCGCCTTTCTCGCTGCCGGTATCATCGCGGCGATCTCAAGTCTTGCTCTCGCGCCGATCACGCGCCTCACGGGCGTTTATCTCGGCGTAGCAACGCTCGGCTTCACAATCATCATTCACCTCGTACTCCTCAACGAGGAATGGTTGACCGGCGGGTCCTTTGGAATTCTTAGCATTCCTTGGCCGAACATCGGCCCCTACGTGCTGAAGGGCGATCGGGCCATATACTACCTCTGTCTGGTCGTGATGGTGGCTACTTATGTCGGCATCTCCCGGATCGTGGCTTCACGTTTCGGCCGCGCCTTGCGCGCCATCATGCTCGATGAAGAAGCGGCCCGCGCAAGCGGCATCAATGTCACGCTATACAAGAGCAAGTGCTTCGTAATTGCCGCGCTCGTAACTGGCTTCGCCGGCTCGCTTTTCGCCGGCCACGCCCGCTATCTCAATCCAAACGACTTTACTTTCTGGAAGTCGATCGAAATCCTTATCATGGTCACCGTCGGTGGGTTGGGCAGCCTGCCGGGTGCTGTCCTTGGGGCCTTCGTTGTGGTGCTCCTCCCCGAATACCTGCGCGCGCTCGACCAGTGGCGGCTCGTGATTTACGGTGCGCTGTTGATCGTGCTTATGGGGACAGGTACCGGCGGCATCGTCGGTCTTATTGCCCTCACCGCGCGATGGTTTACCGAAGGAGTAGCGTTATCTAGTCGCCGCATTGCCTCCAGGACTCGGAGGGCGCAACTGTGACGGCGCTTCTTGAAACAAACAGATTATCGCGCCGCTTCGGCGGGCTCGTCGCCATTGACGATATCAATATCATAATCAACGAAGGCGAAGTGCGCGGCCTTATTGGACCGAACGGGGCTGGCAAGACTACGCTTCTCAACCTCATTGGCGGGCAGATCGCGCCGTCATCCGGGCACATCTTTTTCGCTGGTCGCGAACTCTCCCGCGAAAGGCCGGACCGGCGCGCCGCGCTTGGCGTGCGGCGCACGTTTCAGAATTTGCGGCTATTTCGCGAAATGACTGTGCTTGAGAACGTCATGGTCGGGCTTCACGCCAATACGCACGCGGAGGCGCTTGCTGCGCTCCTCGGCACCCGGCAGCAGCGCACCGAGGAAAACTGGATGTTCGAGGAGAGCGCTCGCGCGCTAGCGCTCGTCGGACTTTCCGATCGCGCCAACAATGTTGCGTCCGCCCTCGCCTACGGTCATCGCCGGCTTCTCGAGATCGCTCGCGCCGTCGTGGCCGGCCCGCGCTTGTTGCTTCTCGATGAGCCCGCGGCGGGCCTGAATCTCACCGAATCAGCGCAGCTCGTGGGCCTGATCCGTAAAATTGCCGTCGGAGGCATCGCCATCATTCTCGTCGAGCATCATATGGACGTGGTGATGAATGCCTGTACGAATATCACCGTCCTCAACTACGGTCGGCTATTGGCAGAAGGCACTGCGACTGAAATCCGCGAGAATGCCGACGTGATCGAGGCTTATCTTGGGTACGATGAAGTAGAGGATGGAATAGAGCCGAAAACAAACAAGCTGTTTCCGCGGCGGTGATCGGATGAGGAAAAAAGTATCGTGCGATGAATCTGGTCTTTGAAACCGCCGAAAACGGCCTATCATTTCTACATGGCAGTGTTGGGGCTGGGTGCCAATCCGATGTGAGTTACCGCATAATGCTCGAGCTAGAGGCGCTAGTGGTCAACTACGACGAGATCGAAGTGCTTCACGGAATGAGCCTTCGGATCGCGGATGGCGAAATCGTCACGCTTATCGGTGCGAATGGTGCCGGCAAAACGACCACGCTGAAGGCGATTTCAGGCATTGTGAAATCGCGGTCGGGCAGCATCCGGTTCTGTGGTAAGTCGATCGAGCAGCTTGCTCCGGATGCGATAGTCGCGTTAGGCATCGCGCATGTCCCTGAGGGCCGGCGCATTTTCCCCGAACTCAGTATCGAAGAGAACCTGAAAGTCGGCGGACATGTCGTTATCGAAAATAATCGATTAAAGGCCTCGCTTGCGGAAGTTTATGCGCTTTTCCCGCGCCTCAAGGAACGCCGGCAACAGGCGGGAGGAACATTAAGCGGCGGTGAACAACAGATGCTGGCGCTCGGACGCGCGATGATGTCGCGTCCACGCCTGCTCCTTCTTGATGAACCCTCGCTGGGCCTTGCCCCGCGGATCGTCAGTGAAGTCGCTCGCGCCGTGCGTGCTTTTCGCGCCAACGGTGTGACTGTTCTCATCGTTGAACAGAATGCCGCACTTGCGCTTTCGCTCGCCGACCGCGGTTACGTCATGGAGGGGGGGAGGATCGCGCTGGAAAATACCGCAGCGATACTGCGCCGCGATCCGGAGGTTGTCGCCACTTATCTCGGCGGCGCGCGGGAAAGCAAGGCTCGCAGTGAAGTGAGTGCGCCGCCAAAAACGAATCCGCATTGAAAGAACCAGAAGCAAAACAGTCGAATGGAGAAAGCCATGACCTCATCGCCAACCAGAATTCTCACAATCGGATTTGCCGCTCTGTCCGCGTTCGCATTAGCGGGACTCATCAACGCTCCCGTGGCTCAAGCGCAGATTAAGATCGGCGTGTTCGGCCCAATGAGCGGCGACGCCGCAGCCTTTGGCATCAGTGAACGCAACACCATCGATCTGGCGGTGAAGGAGAAGAATGCCGCAGGTGGGCTGCTCGGCCAGCAGGTCCAAGCCGTCTATGGTGATGATGCTGGCAAGCCCGAGCAGGCGGTGAGCCTGGCAAAGCGGCTGACCGGCGACGATGGCGTCGTGATACTTCTCGGCAGCATCAGCAGTCCGGCGAGTCTCGCCGTCACCCAGGTCGCGGCCGAAACCGAGACGCCGCAGATCGTAATCGGCGGCACCGCCCATAAGATCACCGAGCAGGGTAACCCCTGGGTGTTCCGTTCGGCCGTGCCCGATACCAAGCTTGCGGGCGATCTTGTCGACTTCATCCATGAGCGCTTTCCTGACAAGAAGAAGATCGGCTTCATCTACGTTAACGACGACTTCGGCAAGGGCGGCTTCGATTCATTCAAGGCGCGTGCGAGCACATATGGGATGAATATCGTCGCCGCTGAGAAATACACCCGTGGCGATCTCGACTTCACCAGTCAGCTAAGCAACATCGAATCGTCAGGCGCAGAAATTCTCGTTGATTGGTCGCGCTACACCGAAGGCGCGCTTATCGCGAAGCAATTCAAGAACAAGGGAATGACCATTTTACGTTTCGGCTGCGATGGACAGGCGCTGCCGAAATTCCGCGAGCTGGCCGGCGACGCGGCTAACGGCATGTACTACGCCACGCACTTCAGCGTAGCAACTGCCCAGGGCATCCCCACCGCGCAGGTGTTCATCGAAAAGTTCCGTGCCGCCTACAACAAAGACCCCGACTTCGTCGGCGCGGAAGCCTACGATGCGGCAACCGCGACCTTTGCCGCCATTGCCGCCGCCGGCAAAGCTGACCGCACAGCGATCCGTGACGCCTTGCGTAAAGTGTCGTTCGATGGAGTGCGCGGTAAATTCGAGTTCGACGCCAAGGGTGATCCGCTCTTCACCACTCACATCGTTCTAGTCAAGGACGGCCAGGAGACCAACGGACGGACGAAATGAGGTGACGCCATCGTGCTGGGTAAAGTTGCCGGCGTTGCCTTCGGCCGGCTTTGTGGTTGGCACTGAATGCGTCCACAGCCGACCACCGCATGCGAAATATGGCATCCGCATCCGAGGTTGCGGATAAGCGTAAAGCAACTTTGCCTCGTTGATCATCATGAAAAAGAAAATTCACCTCGCCTTCGATCTTTCGTGGACGACGGTCGAAACACAGTGGCGAAATCCGGGATCTTGGGTCGACCGGCATCATCCGAACGTCGGGATGTTCGAGGAGGCCGCCCGCACCGCGGAGCGGGGCGGCATCTCTATGATTTTTTTCGGTGATTCGACCGGGATCCCGAGTACCTGGAAAGACTCCATCGACGATGCCGTTCGCTACGGTGTTGCTTGGCCGCGCTTCGACATGAGTCCCTGGATTACGGCAATGTCGCGGGTGACCAGCCACGTTGGCTTCGGCCTGACCTACGCTTCGACCTTCATGCACCCATTCTACACGGCACGGCTTCTTAATTCGCTCGATCACATCACAAATGGCCGAATTGCCTTTAACGTCATTACCTCGCAGCGCCGCGCCGACTATGCCAATTATGGCTATGACGAACTTATCGACCACAACAGCCGCTACGATCGCCTCGAGGAGTTCATCGACGTTTGCCGCAAACTGTGGAGTAGCGTCGAGCCGGATGCTTTCCTCTGGGATCAGCAAACCGGCCAAGTCGCCGATCCGGCGAAGGTCCGCGCCATAAACCATGCTGGCAAGTTTTTTAAGGTGAAGGGCCCGCTCAGCGTAATTCCGTCTCCGCAAGGCCATCCAATCATTATTCAAGCCGGCGGCTCCCCACGCGGGACAAAAGCAGCTGCGCGCGTCGCCGATCATGTTTTCGGTTTGATGAAATCCACCCCGCTAATGGCCAAGCAACGCCAAGAGCTCGACCAGGCGCTCGTCGAAGAGAAACGCGACCCTCAGGAAGTCGGAATTCTTTGGTCAAGCCGCGCGATCGTCGCCGAGACCGAAGCAGAAGCACTAATACTACGTGAGAGCTTGATTAAAAACGTCGCACCGGAGGCGGTCGGCGTTTGGCTTTCGCACAATACCGGTTATGACATGTCGCAGCTCCCTGAGCGGTTCTCGCTGATCGAACTGCAGCAGCGAATCGTCGCGGCCAATGCGTCGCCGGTGGGATTTGTGCATTTGCTTAAGGAAAAATACGGCGAGTCGACCGAAATCACGCGCGAAGAGTTTTTCTATCATGGCCTACGCGCCGCAACCGGCTACGACGTCACGATGGCGGGCAGTGCTGCGCAGGTGGCTGATCGTCTGGAGGAGGCATTCGAGGCCACGGGCAGCCGCGGCGGCTTCATGCTGTTTGTTTCACAGGCAGCACCGCGCGCCATAATGACGAACATCGTCGATCTGCTGGTTGTCGAGTTGCGGCGCCGCGGTCGCTATCGCAACGCTTATAGCGGGCGAACGCTGCGAGAAAATCTCGCCTGCGGCTGAGTACTCGGCGTGTCGGAACATCCGCCTTTTGAGACTTCCATGTACCAAACAGCGATCGCAAAGGGAGTTCGGCCATTCAAGAATGCAATCAGCGTGTTTCCTGCGCTTCATGCAATATAATGTCATGAAGCAGAATCGAGTAGTCGGCCGGAGGCAACGTAGCTTAATGACTGAGCTAGCGAAAAAGCGGCGCGCGGTGTCGCAGGTGACGGCGGAAGATGTGGCCCGCGTATTGGGCGTCTCGCAATCTACTATTTCCCGCGCCTTCACGGCCTCCGCCAGCATCGCCGAAGATACAAAGCGACGCGTCCTGAAGACGGCAAACGCACTCGGTTACCGCCCGAACGTCATTGCGCGCAGTCTAATCACGCGACGAACTAACATCGTGGCCGTCGTGATGGACAACCTCACCGATCCGTGCAACGCCTTATTTCTCGACGCGCTCAGCCAACGCATACAAAACTGCAGCTGCCAGACGCTTCTGTTTATCCCTGCTGCCGGCCAGGATGTAGAAGACATCCTGCCGACGCTCTTGCAGTATCAGGTCGACGCAATTGTCATCACGTCAGCCACGCTCTCTTCGACCATGGCCCGAACCTGCGCCCTGCGTGAGACGCCGGTCGTTTTGTTTAACCGTTACGTGCCCGGCCTCGATATTCACGCTGTGTCTTGCGACAATGAAGCCGGCGGCCGGCTGGTAGCCGAATTTCTCATCAAGACCAGTCATGTTCGGCCGGCTTATGTTTCAGGATTGCCGGATGCGACTACGAACATCGATCGCAAGCGCGGTTTCATCTCGCGCCTGGACGAACTCGGCGTCACATCGTGGCTCATTGAAGAAGGCGGGGACTATGGCCACGAAGCCGGCTATGCCGCTGCCAAGCGGCTTGTTGGACGGCGCGACCGTCCTGACGCCATTTTCTTTGCGAGCGATATCATGGCATTCGGCGGCATCGAAGCCTTGCGCGAAATCGGGCTTCGCATTCCCGAGGATGTTTCGGTGATTGGCTTTGACGATGTCCCGATGGCAGCGTGGCCTTCGCACGGGCTCACGACGATCCGCCAGCCGGTCAAAGAAATGGCTGGCGAGGCGATTGCGCTTGTCGGCCTCGGCTCTCTGGAGTCGGCTTCGCCCGAACCTAGGACTTCCTTCATTCCCGGGACGTTAGTCGAGCGGACGTCCACAATTGATCGACGCCGTTAACAGTTGATCCCTGATCAAAGCAAACGATGCACGGTCGCGAAATTGCGCGCGTATCCCGGCCGCACCGTTTAGCGCGGCCGGAAGTGTTTGTGTGTTCTTGTCGACACTAGTCGTAGGTCTTCTTGCATACCGGCACTTCGCGCGCCGGCAAGCCGACCTTGTCGAAGGCCGCCTTGGAGAGGCCAAGCCTCTGGTCCACGGCGGACACGACTTTGACCACCTTGTTGACGAGATTGCCGTTTGTGTCCTTGATGACTTCGGTGACAAAACTCGTTCCTATTGCCTGACGATTTTCATCAAGCTTCATCTTTCCATTTGGCGCGTCGAGGACCAGAGACGCGAGTGCATCGCGGAACTTCTGCTGGCCATCGCTAAGATCGCCATTGACCTTGTCGAGCGCTTGAAGCGTAGCTTCCGTCTCGTCGTAATAATTCACGGCGCATAGTGAAGGGCCGGCGAAGCGATTTTTGAAATAACCTTCATTCGGCGCTTGTTGGTAGGCTTTGACAAACGCTTGCCACTTCGGATCGTCCCAGGTGTCGGCCATGGGGCCAGCAGCGTTGACGCCGGTCAGCGCCTCTTTGGCTTTGCCCTTCGACGACAAGATTGATTGGTCGACCATGATCGAGCCGCCGATAAGCTTGGCGTTGCCGCCGGCCTGCTGGTATTGGTTGAGGAAGTTCAAGGCGTCAGCGCCACCGAGGCCGAGATAAAGCGCGTCAACATCCTGCGACAGAAGCTGAGGAATGAAAGAAGAGAAGTCCTTGGTGCCAAGCGGCACCCAGATTCGCTTGGCGATTTCACCACCGGCCGGGCAATAATTGAGCGCAAGGCCGAATACCTGCGTATAGATGAACGAGTAATCCTCGCCGATTGTCGCGATCTTCTTGTAGTGCTTGACATTGTAGATGTAGTCGCCGAGCCCCATGTGCATCTGGGCTCCATCGATGTTGAAACGGAAGAAATTCGGCGCCGGGTTAACATAGGTAGTCTCCAGCGCGCCGGAGCAGCCATTGATGAATGTGACTTGCGGCTGGGTCTTCGCGTAATCATGCAAGGCAATGCCCTCGGAACCTGAAAGCGGGGCAATGAGGAGATCGACCTTGTCCTGCTCGACAAGCTTCTTGGCGGCGCGCAGTGCGGAATCGGGACTCGCATCCGATGAGCCTCTGATGATTTCGAGTTCTTTGCCGCCGGCTTTATTGTGATGCTGCATCATCGAGAGCTCAAAACCCCGCATGCCGTCCTCACCCAGTGCGGTGTATGTCCCTTCGAGCGTCGAAAAGACCCCGATTTTGATTTTGTCGGCTGCGTGGGCCGAGCCTGTACCGACAATCGCTGTCAATGCGGCCGCGACAGTTAGTCCAAGATTCTTGCGCATGGGATTCCCTCCTGTATATCCGAGCGGCGTGAGACGGAGCCGTTTGCCGGTCAATTATGCTTGTGCGTCGTTCCTTCGGGGAATTGCCAGTGCCCCCTTGCCCAGACCGACCTTAAATCGTAGCAGCGGGTTCACTGGTGCTACAAGGCAGGAAACACGCCGAGTATCTAATATGACATAATGTCATACTTAACACTGAAGCGCGGCTCTACTAGTATTCGCGCAACAGCCGCCATGGTTCAGCGAAATGCCGAGTGTTGCTCGTCTCGTCGACGCCACTAAGCCCGGGGTCCATAACCGACAAGTGTTTACGCGAGCCGGCTTTCGAGCCGATTGGGCTAAGATTCTCGTCGAATGAGTGCGGCGCCGCGAAGTTGGATCGGCGCCGCCGTCGAGCGGAAGGAAGACGAGCGGCTACTCACCGGGCGCGGACGCTACATGGACGACCTCGAGCCGGTGGCCGGGCTTCGGCATGCGGCCATCCTGCGCTCACCGCATCCTCATGCGCGCATCCGCGGCATCGACACGACCGCAGCGAAACAGCTGCCGGGTGTCGTTGGTATCGTCACCGGGGCTGAGATCAGTGCCGTCGCCGGCGTTATTCCCAGCGTGGTCCGCTCCAAGATTCGCTACCGGGTGTGCGCGACGGCAAAAACACGCTATGCCGGTGAACCGGTTGCCGTCGTGGTCGCGAACGATCGCTATATTGCCGAGGACGCGCTCGAGTTGATTAAGGTCGACTACGACCCGCTACCGGGCGTTGCCTGGTTAGAGGACGCGGTACGCCCGGATGCGCCGCTGCTCTTCGAGGAAGCTGGAACGAACGTCGCACAGACGCGCCGGTTCGCGTACGGGAATCCCGACGCGGCTTTCGCATCCGCAGCACGCACGTTTCGTTATGAGTATCGCTATCCGCGTTCCATAGCGACGCCGATGGAGACGTACGGGGTCATTGCAAACTTCGAGCCACGTCCGGACCGCTACACCATCTGGTCTAACTTCCAGGGACCGTTCGTGCTCCAGCCGCTCATGGCTGCGGCGCTGAACGTGCCCGGACACCGCGTGCGCATTATCACTCCGCTCGACTCGGGCGGCAGCTTTGGGCTCAAGCAGGCGGTGTATTCCTACATGGTGCTGATGGCCGCAGTCTCCCGTCTTTTGGGCGTGCCCGTGAAATGGACCGAGGACCGGCTCGAGCATCTTATGGCGTCGTCGAGCGCGACCGACCGCGTGGGTGAGGTCGAGGCAGCGTTTACGTCAGAGGGCGAGCTGACCGGCCTGCGCTTTGGCAACGTGGTCAACCTCGGCGCCTACATTCGAGCGCCCGAACCGGCATCGGTTTACCGCATGCATTCGACCTCGAACGGCCCGTATCGTGTGAAGAATATCGCCGTCGAGAACGCCCTGGTCGTCACCAACCGGGTGCCCGCCGGATTGAACCGCGGCTACGGCGGTCCACAGTTCTACTTCGCGCTCGAACGGATCATGGACATTGCCGCGCGCGGCCTCGGACTCGACCCGGTCGAGTTGCGGCGACGCAACCTCATCAGCAAGAACGAATTTCCTTACCAGTGCCCGGCGGGATCCGTGCTTGACTCAGGCGACTACGATGCCTGCGTCCGTGAGGTCCTCCGCCTCGCCGATTACGATGATCTGCTCCAGCGGCGCGAGCGGGCACGGGCGGAAGGCAAGCTCTTCGGCATCGGCATCGCAGTCGGCGTGGAACCGTCGGGCTCGAATATGGCGTATGTCGGGCTGGCACAAACGCCCGAACAGCGCGGCAACGCCGAGCCAAAGTCCGGCGCCAACGCCTTGGTGACTATTGCTATGGATCCCGGCGGCGGCGTGACCGTCCAACTCGACAGCACCCCGAACGGGCAAGGCCACGCGACTGTGGCTGCGCAGATCGTGGCCCAGGAGCTCGGTCTCGCGCCTGAGGATGTTGACGTAATCACCGAAGCCGACACGCGCGGCATGGCCTGGAGCATTGCCTCGGGCAACTATTCGAACCGTTTTGCGGCATCGGTTACGAGCGCGGTGATGCTCGGTGCGCGCCGGATCGGTGTGAAATTGAAACAGATAGCCGCCGAAGAGTTCGGCGTGCCGGCTGCAGCGATTGAGCTCGTGAATGGCGCTGCGCGCGTCATCGCAGATTCGCAGCGATCAATCAGCGTCGGGCGTCTTGCCGCACGCGCTCATTGGCATCCTGCCGGCATGCCAACGGGCATGAACGCCGGCATGCACGAGACCGTCGTGTTGGATGCGCCGTTGCTCACTGCACCCGACGCGGCGGACCGCGTGACCTCCGCGCTCACCTATGGCTTCGTGGCAGATCTCGCCGCCATCGGCATTGACCGTGCGACGGGTCGCCTCAACGTGGTCAAGTACGTCTCGGTCCATGACGTGGGAACTATGCTCAATCCCAAAATCGTCGACGGCCAGGTGCAAGGTGGCTTCGCACATGGTCTCGGGGCGGCGCTGTTCGAGGAGCTGATCCATGACCGCGAGGGTAACTTCGTCACCGGGTCGTTCGCCGAGTATCTGTGTCCCACCGCGCCGGAGATGCCGCTCCTTGATATAGGCCACGTCTCAACCCCAAGCCCGCATAACCTCACCGGCGCGAAGGGCATGGGCGACGGCAGCTCGATGCTTGCGCCCGCCGCGCTCGCCAACGCTGCCGCAGACGCGCTCGGCCGCGACGACATCGAATTGCCGTTGACGTTGAACCGCGTCTGGGCGCTTGCCAACGAATCGGCGCCCGCCGAAGACGGCGGGTCATGAAACCGGCGCCGTTTGAGTACTGCCGGCCGGACACGCTCAATGAAGCCATCGAGTTGCTGCGCGAGTTCGGGCCAGACGCTAGCGTGCTGGCCGGCGGCATGTCGCTCGGCGCGATGCTGAACATGCGGCTGGTGCGGCCAGCGGCGGTGGTGGACATCAAACGCATCCCCGGCCTGGAGGCCGTGATCGTCGCGGGAGAAGTCCGCACCGGCGCAACGCTCACGCAGGCGGAGGCGCTCGAGCATGACGCACTGATGCACGAGGTGCCCCTTCTCGCCCTGGCACTGCCCTGGGTGGGCCATTTCCAGACCCGCAATCGCGGTACGCTGTGCGGCTCGGTGGCGCATGCCGACCCCAGTGCCGAAATGCCGCTCGTCCTCACCACGCTCAACGGCGAGGTCGAGCTGCAGTCGGTGCGCGGCACCCGTCGGCTGCGCGCACGAGATTTCTTCGTCGACCTCATGACCACGGTACGCGCGCACGACGAACTGCTGACTGCCCTCGTGTGGCCGACACGACGGCCGGAAGCGCGGCATGCGTTTGTCGAGATTGCGCAACGCCACGGCGACTTCGCCATTGTCGCCTGCGCGGTGGAGACCGTTGTCGATGCGCAGGGCCGCGTCGTCTCGCTCACCATCGGCCTCGGCGGCGTAGAAAGCCGCCCGTTCGTGGCGGATACGGCAAAGTTCATCGGCGAGAACGCCTGCCCAGCGCTGGCCCAGGCCATTGCGGCGACCACCGCAGAGCGTGTCGACCCGAAGACCGATTTCAAAGTAAGCGCGGCGTACCGTCGCGCGCTCGTCCGTAGCCTCGCTGCGCAGGCAATCGCCGAGGCATTTGCGACACGCCCACCGACCTGACATGCTGCGACTGAAATCCGATGCGCGTCACCCCGTGACGCTTGAAGTGAATGGGCAGCCACGGATTGGGCAGGCGGAGCCACGCCGGCTGCTCTCCGATTTCCTGCGTCACGAACTCGGGCTCTACGGCACGCACGTCGGCTGCGAACACGGCGTCTGTGGTGCCTGCACCGTCATCGTCGACGGACGGGCCGTGCGCAGCTGCACACAGTTCGCGGTCGAGTGTGATGGCGCGGCGGTGCGCACAGTCGAAGGTTTGGTCGGACAGGGCGAGCTCGATATCCTTCAGCAGGCCTTCCGGCAGCATCATGCCGTGCAATGCGGCTTCTGCACCGCCGGCATATTGATGTCCGCCACCGACTTCCTCGGCCGCCACCCGAACCCATCGGAGGTGGAAGTCCGCGACATGTTATCGGGCCACATTTGCCGCTGCACCGGCTATTACCCGATCGTAGCGGCGATCCTCGAAGCCGCACGCGCGATACGGGACGCGGGGGGATAAGCGCGCATGGATCTCGCCACCGCATTTGCGCTCACTGTCGCTCGCCGTCCGGATGCATGCGCCATTATTGACGGCGGCAAGGCGCTCACTTTTGCGCAGTGGCACACCGAGTCGCTACGCGTGGCCGGCGGCCTGGGACGGCTTGGCCTCGCGCAAGGCGACCGGCTGCTGGTGCTGCTCAAGAACCGCTATGAGACAACCGTCCTCTACTGGGCCTGCCAGTCGCTCGGGGTCGTGTTCACGCCTCTCAACTGGCGCGCGCGGGCCGCAGAGGTGGCTTTCTGCCTCGAAGATTCGGATGCGAAGGCGGTAGCTTTCGAGGAGGTTTCGACGGACTCCGTCCGTGAGGCGCTGGCGCGGTGCGGTCGCGAGGGCGTGCCGCGCATCGTCGTTGGAGCGGGACGCAGCGAAGCGGGCGAGATGTCCTATGCCGGCCTGGCGGAGAGCGCGCCGCCGAGCAAGCCGGCTGGCGTCAATGAGCACAGCACGTGCCTTATGCTCTACACCTCGGGCACTACCGGGCGACCCAAGGGCGTGCCGCGAACACACCGCAACGAACTCTCCGCAGCCATCTCGCAAATCGCGCACAACCGCTATCTCTTCGGCGACTCCGCGCTTGGGGTCATGCCGCTCTACCACACGATGGGCATGCGAGTGTTGCTGTCTATGGCGTTGTTGAACGGCAAGTTCGTGTGCGTGCCGACATACGACACCGAGCAGGTGCTGGGCCTGATCGAGTCCGAGCGCGTTACGACGATGTTCCTCGTGCCGACATTGTATTTCGACATCCTGCGTCATCCACGCAGGAGTACCTTCGATCTTTCGTCGCTCGCTCGGATCGGCTACGCGGGGATGACGATGACCAACGCGCTGTCCGAGGAATGTCTCGCCGAGTTGCGGCCCGCACTCTTCATCAACTACTACGGCTCGAGCGAAGTCTACACGCTGTCGTTCTGCGATCACCTCGACATCAAGCCGGGGTGTGCCGGCCGGCCGGGCCTCAACCAGACGCTACGCATCGTGCGCGCCGATCCGGATGGTAAGCCCATGCCTGATGATGTCATTCCCCATGGCGACACGGGAGAGATCATCGCCAGCCTGTCGAGTCCGGAGGCCTTCGCTGGTTACTGGCAGCGGCCGGACGCGACGGCCAAGGCGTTGCGCGGCGGCTGGTACTTCACCGGCGATCTCGGTCGGCTCGACGAAGACGGCGAGCTTTACGTGGTCGGCCGGGTGGATGACATGGTGATCACCGGCGGTGAGAACGTGTATCCGGAGGAAGTCGAAAATGTGTTGGCCCGCGCGCCGTCCGTCGGCCGCGTAGCCATAGTCGGCATTCCCGACGATCGCTGGGGTCACAAACTGGTCGCCTTCGTTGAACCGGCGCAGGGGCAGCAAAATGCAGATGCGCTCAACGCGTACTGCCGGGCGGCCGGACTCGCCAGCTTCAAGTGTCCAAAAGAGTATGTGTTCGTGGAACGGATTCCGCACTCGCCCGTGGGCAAGCTGTTGCGACGGGAGCTGCGGGCGGGCAACTACCGGCGCTTGGGTTGAGCGCCGCACATTGGAGCGGAGATTCCATGACAGACAAGTATGCCAAGCAACGGGCGGGGCTGCTGAACGAGTTGGATGGCCTGCGCATCGAAGTGGACGCCGAGCGGCGCATCGCCACGCTCTTCCTCGACCGGCCTCCGCTCAACATCGTGTCCTACAAAGCGCGCTCGCAGATCGCGGCGCTCTTCGATGAGATGGGATGCGACTCGGAAGTCGGCGTGATCGTCGTTCGCGGCGCCAACGGTGTCTTCACGTCAGGGGGTGATGTTCGCGGCTTTTTCAAAGTGCGCCGCGATGGCATGTCTCACCTCGCCTGGAACATCGCAGCACCGGAGCGCTGCCCGAAGCCGGTCATCGCCGCGATGGAGAGATACGCCTTCGGTGTCGGGCTGGAACTCGCGTTAGCTTGCGACTTCCGGATCGCAACGAAGGACACGCAGATCGCTTTGCCTGAAGTCTCGATTGGGCAAATGCCGGGCTCGGGCGGCAGCCAGCGGGTTCTGCGAATGGTGGGCATGACCCGCGCGAAGGACATGGTGATGCAGGGCCGGCGGCTGTCGGCGCAGGAAGCGTTTGAGTGGGGTCTGCTCACAGAAGTCGTCGCCGATAGCGCCGCTCTCGATGAGGCCGTTCTCGCTTACGCCGCACGGCTCAACGCCCTCTCGCCGTTGGCGCTATCGACAGTAAAGCGCGTGCTCAATCTCGGCGACGACGCGAGCCTGGAGGCAAGCTTCGACCTCGAGGGACATGCCTATGAAAAGCTCCGCGACTCGCACGATTACGCCGAAGGCGCGAATGCATTCTTCGAAAAGCGCAAGGCCAAGTACGATGGGACGTGATGGCGCGACGACGGCGATCGCTCAACCCCGGCTCGTCGGAGGTTGCGACCACGGAGGGTGAGAATACGACCACCGAACACGCGCGGCACGGGCTTTGTCGACAGTCCACGGCCCCGCGCGAACCGCGTCGTCGGTGCTCTGTTGCTTAGGGCGCTCGCCCGTAACCTCCGTGACTACCCGAAGGCCCGAGCGGATCGCACCATCCATGCCGCCGGGACCCGGCCGTTCGTCCGTGTGCTCCCCGGTAAAGAACACGCGATTGCTGAGCGGCCGTTTGATTTCGCGGAGCACAGTCTCTCGTTGATTGCCGATGGGGGCACGGGCAATGCAGCGAGCGAACGGATCGTCCGTCCAGCTCACGATCGCGCCTCCAAGTCTCGTCACGGGGCTCCTTATGATCGCAGCTAGCGCCGAGTCGATCTCACCGAGCACTTCGTTTTGCGCGAGCCCGCGAGGCTCCGACTCGGCACTCAGTATTGTCGTCACGACCGCGGCGTCCCCCGGCTGGTCGACCGACAGATCGAGCAGCCAACGCGGGATAGTATCGCTGAAGAATGCTGTTCGCACCGCGTCGCTCACTGCCTTGCGCTCCCGATACTGCGCTGCGACAGCGGCTCCGGTCCCGTAACGCAGCGAGACGAGCGCGCGCACCTTCTCCGCCGGTAGCGGAGGGTTCCAGCCGATGTCGGTCGTGAGCGGACCGGGAACCGCGAGGACGAGGAGGTCGCCCTCGAACTGCCCCTTCTCGGTCTCGACAACCACAGATGGCCTAGACCAGTCGATCAGGCGCACGACGTGCTCCAGGCGCACGTCTAGGCCCTGCGCCAGGCGGCGCGGAAGCTGATCGTTCCCGTCGGCCATCTGAAAGTAGCGTTCGGGGCCGAGGTGCAAGCCGCTTGCGTCGACAAACCGGAGCGGGATTGACGGCTGAATTTCAATGAAGGCGTCGAGCAGCGCGATGGCCGGCGCAGAGATGCGGCAGCGTCGCACCCAGGCCGCAGCCGTCTCGAACGGCTCGGCCGGATGCGCGGCCTGAGCTTTTCCCAACTCGCCAAAGCAGGTCCCTATCTCCTCCGGACCAAGGAGACGGCCGTGATATCTCACGCAAGGGAGTTCAGCTCCGACGGTCTTTTCAGGCGTGAGCTTAATTCCGAACTCGCGGCAGAGGTCGAGGATGGTGTTCTGTCCCTCGTACAGGATCATTGCGCCGAAGTCCGCGTGCTGTCCCTCCGCGAACGGCTCCCGCAAGGTCAGCACGCGTCCGCCGACGCGCGACCGCGCTTCGAGGATGGTAATCTTGTGACCGGCGGCTTGGAGGCGATTTGCGGCGACAAGACCTGAGAGCCCAGCTCCAACGATGAGTATTTTCATGAAGCCGCTCCTTCCCTCCGGGAGCCTCCCTGTCCAACGAAAAGGTTATGATCTTGCCTTCGAGGTCATCTCATAACAATGGTTCTAGAGCTGCGATGGAGCGGCCTTCAATCGCAGCCCAGATCGCCTTCGACTCGCGGCATTTCCCCGCAACGCCGCAGCAGAACGATGCTGCAGGCTATCTTACATCTCCTACATCACGCGCCGACGTTGACGAGGCCCGCGACGCACTCCTAGTCGGCGTTGCACATATCAGATATGCCCTACCATTTACGGTCCGCCCAGCTGAACTAACTCAAACGCATATGCCGGCGATTCTATTCGAGCCTTGCAGAGCGGTCGCTACGAAAGAGATGAGCCGTAGAAGTACTGCGGTACGTGGCTTTGCGCGGCATCTTGGCCGGCATGGCGCCATTGTGAAGCCCCCAGTTTGCGGGCCGCGCGATGGCCTTCGAAAGTCGCCTCGTAGACCGTCCGCGGTGCATTCGCGCAGCCAATGGCCTCGACACTGACACCGCGCCCGCGCAGCAAGTGGTAAAGCGCATTGTTCGAACGTCGCGCCGTCGCCAGGACGATGGCGTCGGCGTTAAGCCGGCGAATGCTCGACGGTTTGTAGACGTTAGCGATCGCTACTTTCGCGCCATCGATATTTTTAACGACGTGATGAGTGATTATCTCGACCTCAGCTTCATACAGGTACGTCATTATCCAGTGCAGATAGACCTCCGGCGCGGTCTCCATGCCGATCATCGGCCACTTTGTAATGAGCGTGACCTTGCGGCCCTGTTTGGCGAGTTTAACCGCCGTCAGCGGTGCGGCCACGTCTGCCATTTCGTCTATCACGACGATCTCCCCCGAGAGCAGGGTCTTGTCGAGCGCAACCTGGTCCCAGGCGACGCACTTGCCCGTTTCCCAGCCTGGAATTGGCTTTCCAGTCTGGCCTTGAAATCCGTCGCGGCGGTAGTGAGCGCCAGTCGCTACCACGATGTGATCCGGCCTTTCGGCGGCGAGAACAGAGTCGATATTTTCAGCGCTCACGGGACTCATCAGCTTGATTGACGCGCCATTGCCCTTGGCTTGCTCGGCTAGCCAGGTAGCGATGGTCCCGTATTGCTGCCGGTAGGGCAGCGCGCCGTAAGCCCGAACATGTCCGCCTACGGCTTCTTCACGTTCGTAGACGGCTATAGAGTGACCGCTAGCCGATGCTATCCGCGCGTATTCGAGGCCGGCGGGCCCCGCGCCAATGACGAGAACCCGCTTGGGCGCGTACGCTTTCGTTATGGAGTTCGCACCCCAGATGGTTTCACGCCCTACCACCGGATTATAGGCACACTGTACTCGACTACCGCGTATAACCGACCGCCAGCAATAGTTGGCGGCGACGCACCGACGAATATCCTTTTCGCGCCCTTCTTTTACTTTTTTCATCCACTGTTCGTCGGCGATCATCTGCCTGGACAGCAGCACCGCGTCGGCATCGCCCGAGGCGATGAGCTCGTCGGCAACGTCCGGATAGCTGATCCGACCAACAACGAAGACCGGCTTGCTCGAAACCGATTTGAAAGAGCGCGAATATTCGCGCTCCCATCCCTGCTCGAATGTCATTGGCGTATGGATCCACGAATGATGGACACCGGCCGACACGCTCACGTAGTCGATATCGGTCTGCCGTTCGAGATCGCGATGGACCTGCTTAACATCGTCGATTTCGAGATCTCCTTCCCAGAACGACGTCGAGTTGATGCGATATCCAATGATCGCTCGGTCGCCGATCCTCTTGCGGATACGGCGTAAGCACTCGACCGAAAACCGCAGCCGGTTTTCGTACGATCCGCCCCAGCGGTCGTCGCGGTGATTGTAAAGTGGCGAAAGGAATTGCCAGGGTAGATAGCCATGCCCAAGGTGCAACTCCACACCGTCCAGACCCGCCGACACCGCTCTGCGCGCAGCTTCAGCAAAGCACTGCAGAATGTATTCTATCTCGTGCTCTTCGAGTTCCTTTGGAGTTGGCCCTCCCGGAATTTCGCCGACCGGTATCTGGCTCGGACCTAAGTTGTAGGAATTGTACTCGTATGGGTCGCGCGCCGGATCGGTTTTCAAGAATGGCGTCGGCGACCGCAGGCCGATATGCAACAATTGTGCGATGAGCGCGCAATTGTGCTTCTTGACAGCCCTTGCCACGCGAGCCAGCCCTTCCACCTGGTCTTCGTTCCAAAGGCCGGGAAAGCCGGCCGGCGTGTAGAGGGTGTCCTTGTCGATCAGATGGCCGCCGAGAATAATCATCCCTATGCCGGTCCGGGCGCGCTCCTCGTAGTAGGCGACTGCCTGCTCGGTAAAAACGCCTTCGTGCGGACTCCTGACCCATGTGGGACACACCGGCCCAAAAATGACGCGGTTTGCAATCTTGGTATGGCGGATCTGCCAGGGCGAAAGCAAATGAGCATAAGGTTGAGAGCTCGGCACCTTGGTTTCTCCTCTGACGCTCTTCGTTTTCTAGCGCGCCCGACGCATTCTTTTGCCCGGTCACGTAGCTCACGGCGGCCACGGGTCGTGTACTTCGCGGCCGCGCAGCGCATGATACTTGATGAGCGACCGACGCAAAGGGTGATCGTATGAGAAAAGCTGAGATCGGGGGGCTAAGGATAAACCAACGCTCAGGTTCGATCGGCTCGTGACGGTTGTCCGCCAAGGTCTTCGCTGCGTTGGGATGGGGGTGGGTTTAAAAAACACCTTAAGGGTATTCGGAAAAAGAGTGGGAGGTCCAATGAAGCTCGTAGGCTTTTTGCGGGACCAGGAGGTTCGTCTTGGTTTCCTTCTGGACGACGAGATACTTGACGCCGGCTTGGCCTGCTCTTCGTTGGCGCCGGCCGAGGAACACGTGTTCCGCGACGCAACTTCTTTCATTCGGGCCGGCAAACCCGCTTTCGATTTGGCATCAAGTTTAATCGAGCAGCGCCCAAGAAACGCGCTGCACCCGCTCACGGATGCCAAGCTCACGCCTCCTATGCTGCCATCGACGATTCTTTGCGCCGGCAGTAACTACCGCGAACACAACGACGAAAAAGCCGGCACGCCGACGAGCGGAAAGGAGCCCGAGTTCTTTATCAAAACATCGGATAGCGTTGTCGGTCCCGGAGGAGGTATTCGATACGATGAGATGCTGACGCGCAAACTCGATTGTGAGACGGAGCTCGCGATCGTCATCGGCAAGGCCGGGCGTCACATAGCGGTAGAGCGGGCGCTCGAGCACGTTTTTGGTTACACCGTCGCCAACGATGTAACGGCCCGCGACCGACAGGTGCGCAGGTCGGGGAGTTTGACCTGGTACGATTTGGGCCGTGGCAAAGCTTTCGACTCCAGCGCGCCGATCGGACCCTGGATTGTCACCGCCGATGAAATTGGTGACCCGCAAACTCTAGACATAAAAATGCGGATCAATGGGGAGCTTCGCCAATCGAGCAATACGAAAAACATGATCTGGACTTGCGCAGATCTAATCCATTTCTTCTCGATAAATTTTACGCTGAAGCCCGGTATGATGATCATCACCGGCACGCCGGCAGGCACCGCGTGGTCGGTCGACCGCGAACTCGGCGGCCGGTGGCAGCCAAGCCAAGGTGTCGTCGCCGCGACGCGCTATTGCCTGCCCGGCGACCAGATCGAATGTGAAATTCAATCAATTGGCGTGCTGCGGAACGCCATCATTTAAAAGAGCAGTACAGCCCAGAGCAAACGTGAGGTGAAGGCGATGTCTCGAATACGGATCAAAGGTGCAACAATCGTGTCGATGGATCCCGCGCTCGGAATCATCGAGTCGGGCGACCTGCTCATCGACGGCGGCAAGATTGTCGCGGTTGGCAAAAACCTCGGGAGCTGGGCCGTAAGCGAAATAGACGGCCGCGGCATGATCGCCATGCCGGGTTTTATCAACGGTCATATCCACCTCTGGCAGACCGCATTGCGGGGCATTGCCGCCGACTGGACGCTCGACCACTACTTTGGCGTGCTGATTGGCCAAGTGGTTGGCCTCTATAAGCCGGAAGACGCGTATATCGGCAATCTCGTCGGCGCGCTCGATCAAATCAATTCTGGCGTTACGACGCTGTTTGACTGGTGCCACATCGTCAATACGCCGGCTCATGCCGACGCCGCGGTCGACGCGCTTCAAGAATCGGCCATTCGGGCAATATTCGCGTACGGCACCCCGATGACCCTATTCGGCACCAAAGAACCGCATCCCGCCGACGCGAGGAGGATGCGCAGGGAGCGGTTGGCTTCCAGCGAAGCTTTGGTAACTATGGCGCTCGCCATTCGCGGTACCGATTTTGCGCCCGGCACGGCGGAAGCCGATATCAGGCTTGCTCGCGAACTCGGCCTTCTGGCCTCGTTCCATGTCGCCTGTGCCAAGCACGGACCACGGCCGCAATCGATGCAGAACCTGGCAGAGCAAGGCTTGCTCGGCGAGGATATCAACTTGGTCCACGGTAATTTTCTAACCGCTGAGGAGTTCAGAGTCATTGCCAACAATGGTGCAAGTGTGTCGATCACTCCGGAGGTTGAAATGCAAATGGGTTTGGGCCTCCCTCCTACCGGAGCGGTGCTCGCGGCCCGCGCCAAATTCAATATCGGGACCGATGTCGTAACAGGCGTGAGCACGGACATGTTTACCCAAATGCGTTTCCTCATCCAAACACAGCGGGCGCTTACGAATGACACCTTCCATCAGCGGGAGGCCATGCCGGACAAACTGGCAATTACGGTGCGACAAGCTCTCGAGCTCGCCACTATCAAGTCGGCTCAATGCTTTGGGCTTGAGGGTAGGCTCGGCTCGCTTACCCCGGGAAAAGAGGCCGACGTGGTTCTGTTGCGCAAGAGCGACATAAATATGAGGGCGGCTGCCGATCCGATCTCCGCCATCGTGCTGCACGCGGGCGTCGCCAATGTCGACACCGTCATTGTAGCGGGCAATGTTGTTAAACAGAATGGCAAGCTCACTTACCGCGACCTGCCGCGACGCCTCGCTGAGCTTGAGAGATCGTCCGAACGACTCAACGCCGGCTTCGCTTCGAAGGCTTCCGCCGCATGACGACCGAAGCGGTTCGTGCGGTCGCGCTTAAGGTCGCTCGCGAAGGAGTCCGGAAAAGCGAGGCGCCTGCGAAAGGCCTTGCCGTCCGGCGTTGCCGGACGCGGGAGTAAGAACCGACGAGCGGTCCTGCGGCTTGGCCGTGACGGTTTCTCTGGCGCCGCTTAAACTTCCCAGCTCCTCGAATGCCGGCGGGACCAGGTCCTGGCTGAGCTGCGGGTCGGCGCAAGGTATGTAGGTTGCGGGCAGACTAAGCTCGCTGCGGACAATGTTTGCACCTTGAGCGGCAGCAGCGGTTTTATAAAATGCGACCAAGCGGTTGGCGCCCTGACGACCGAATCCGCAGTCTGAAGTGACGACAAGATTCTCCACGTTCACGTACTGCAACGCTCTCCGAATGTCGCCGGCAACCTCCTCCGGTCTTTCAGCGTTGAGGGTCCGGTGTGACACGACGCCAAGTGCAAACTTTTTCTTCGTCTTGCCCTTCCAGCCGCCAAGCAGTTCGAGTTCTGCGAAGCCCCGGTCCTTCATCTCAAGTGTCAAGACATCGCATTTAATGCGATCAAGATAAATTTCCAGCGCGTTCGCATATGACGTCTTGTCGAATACCCGCTGCATCATCGGGTTTCCCCAGCAGGTATGAATCCAAATCTCAGCGCTCTCGAGGCCCTCCAGCTCGTGATTCAGGGCCTCCGTCAAAAAGTTCAGCGTGTCTTTCGCCTCGGGGTAATAGCAAGCGATGAAATGGATGGTTGGCTCTTCGATTTGGATGACGTTGCAGCCTGAGGCGACCAACTCCCTGAGTTCACGATTGATGGCGGTCGCCATATCCCAGATCATCTGCTGTTTGTTGTCTTCAATTCGATATTCGGGTGTGTGCGAGTCGAGAAACAAGGCCATAACCTGGCCGGACACGGTGCCGAACTTGACCGGCTTGCGGGTGCGCGCCTGGGTCATGCGGTAAATCTTGGCGTATTCGAGTGGATTGCGTGGATTGTGCTCGATCTTGCCGGTCACAATCGGCCAGCGCCAAGACGTGTAGATTTCGTTTAACAGCGTACCGGGCGGATATTTCAGAAGGTCGGAGCGGGTAGTCTCGGGCTGCAATTCGTCATAAACAACGCCGCGCCATCGTTGCAAAGGATAGTGATGCCAGGATCGCCCCGCCAAATCGGCGTCGAGGAAGTAATCTCCGCACGTCACAATATCGAGCCCGGCGCGCTCCTGATCTGAAACGACCACGGCGAGAGCATCAGAGAACTGCTCGCGGTAGATCGGGTCGAGCATCGCCGTATCCAGCGGGCGACCCCAAAGACTTTGGGTATACCAGGCTGGCCGCGGCCAGGAACCGGTCGTGGTGGCGGCCAAAGGTACATTTTTTGTAGCGGTGAAGGCCATAATTGATCCTCCCGAAATCGATGATGAAGCTTATTCTAGGCGGGCAAGCCGCCCAATATAATGCCGTAAGTAAGCCTGTTGCGGTGAGCGGCCGGTGAGCTTGGCGAAGCGATTGTGCGCGCGATGCTTGCCACAGTGCCGCTTTTCGGCCGCGGCCTTGTTTCGTGCGCACGGGAATCATCTCAAACTGATATGACGGCGTGTCATGGCGTCCCCGAATCGATCTCTATAGCTTTTTAGAGCCGCGACAAGATTTGCGGCGCGGGAGCATCCGTTGAATCTGGCGGAAAGAAGCGCGTTGGATTGGCCCGACGTGATCTATTCGAATTTTCGGCGCGCCGGTATTCGCCAGGTCGGCTATGTGCCGGATGCCGGCTTAAGTCGGCTGATCCAACTCTGCCAGTCTGATCCCGAAATCGCAGACGTCCTGCTGACGACAGAGGAGGAAGGCATCGGCCTGGTCGCCGGCGCAGCTCTCGGCGGGCAACGGGCCGCGATACTCATGCAAAGCAGCGGCGTCGGCAATTGTGTCAATATGTTCTCGCTGGTGAAGCAGTGCCGCCTGCCATGCCTTATTTTCGTGACCATGCGCGGCGAATACGCCGAATTCAATCCTTGGCAGGTGCCGATGGGCTCAATCACTGACGCGTGCCTGCGGTTGTGCGGCTTCTTGGTCTATCGCATCGAAAAAGCCGAGGATGTCGCTGACGTGGTCGCGGCGGCCTGCGACATTTCGTTCGACTCGAACCAATTGGTGGCCATCATCCTGTCGCAACGTCTTATCGGACGTAAACGCTGGAATAATTGATGTTGCACCGCCGGGAGTTCGTGAAGCAGTTGCTCTTCGAGCGCGGCGATCTGCTGGTGATATGCGGGCTGGGTACACCGGCATACGACGTGGCGGCGGCTGACGATGACGGATCGAACTTTTATCTGTGGGGTGCAATGGGTTCGGCCTCGATGGTCGGGCTCGGGCTCGCTCTGGCACAGCCCGACCGGCGGGTCGCAGTGTTCACCGGCGACGGCGAAATGCTGATGGGGCTGGGCAGCCTCGCCACCATCGGCGTCAAGCAGCCGCCTAATCTCGCTATCGTCGTGCTCGATAACCAGCACTATGGCGAGACCGGCATGCAGCCGAGCCACACGCATTCGGGCGTCGGTCTTGTCGATGTCGCGCTCGGTTGTCGTTTCAAGCAAGCGCGCAGCTTCGAGAAGGCTGAGGAAACCGCGCTGGCGCGGGAAATGTTGTATTCGCGGCCAGGACCGCTGTTCATTCACGCCCAGGTCGCCGCGCAGCAACTTGCGCAAGTGCTGCCCGAGCGTGACGGGGTCATCCTGGCGCGTAATTTCACGGATCGGCTGCGCACCGGCGGAAGGAAATCTTGATGGCAGCTGCAGCTCAGAGCGCAAGGGCCGCCGTAAAATACCAAACCTTTATCGGGGGGCGCTGGGTTGACGCGGCCGACGGCGCGACGTTCGAGAGCGAAGATCCTTTCTCCGGCGAAAAATGGGCATTGGTGCCGCGCTGCGGTGCGGCAGATGCCGACCATGCAGTAGAGGCGGCGTACGCGGCTTTTGTGTCGGGCGCTTGGCCGGCACTGACCGCAAGCGCGCGCGGGCAGATGCTTTATCACCTCGGCGATCTTGTACTCGAACAGGCGGAAATGCTCGCCGAGATCGAAGTACGAGACAACGGTAAGCTGATGACCGAGATGCTGGCGCAAACGCGCTATCTCGGGCAGTGGTTCCGATATTTCGGCGGACTTGCCGACAAAATCGAAGGCAGCGTCATACCGATCGACAAACCGGACATGCTGAATTTTACCCGCCGCGAACCGCTCGGCGTGGTGGCCGCGATCGTCCCATGGAACTCCCCGCTCTTATTGATGGCGTGGAAGATCGCGCCGGCACTTGCTGCCGGCAACACCGTCGTGGTCAAGCCGTCCGAATTCACTTCTTGCTCAACTCTCGAATTCGCTCGCATTGTCGAAAGGTCCGGCCTTCCGCCCGGCGTATTCAACGTGCTTACCGGTTTCGGCACTGAGGTCGGCGAACCGATGGTGACCCATCCAAAGGTTGCCAAGGTCGCGTTCACTGGCGGCGACGCATCCGGACGCCGCGTTTACCAGAGCGCTGCCGCGCATCTCAAGCCGGTGGTCATGGAGTTGGGTGGCAAATCTCCGAATATCGTGTTTGACGATTGCGTGCTCGACAATGCGGTCAATGGCGCGATTGGCGGCATCTTTGCCGCCAGTGGCCAGACCTGCATCGCTGGTTCACGCCTGCTTGTGCAAGACACGATGCACGACGAATTCGTTGAGCGCCTAGTAAAAGCGGCCGGCGCCGCCAAGCTCGGCAATCCGCGGCTAGAGACAACGCAGGTCGGTCCAATCACCACGCGGCCTCAGCACAAGAAAGTACTCGACTACATTTCAATCGGTAAGAACGAGGGCGCCAAGGTTGCGCTCGGCGGGACGGTTGCCGATGTAGAAGGCTCGAATTCCGGCTTGTTCATTCTGCCATCAATCTTCACCGGCGTAAGCAACCATATGCGGATCGCGCAGGAGGAGATCTTCGGCCCGGTGCTCGGCATTATCAGTTTTCACGATGAGGAAGAGGCGGTCGCGATCGCCAATGAAACGAATTACGGGCTTGCCGCCGGCATCTGGACCGGGAGCATTCGGCGCGCCGTGAGCGTTAGCGCGCGCCTACGCGCGGGCACGGTATGGGTCAATACTTATCGCGCCGTGAGCTACATGTCGCCGTTTGGCGGCTACAAGAACAGCGGCTTCGGCCGCGAGAACGGCCGGCATTCGATCGACGAATATTTGCAGACCAAGAGTGTCTGGATCAACGCCGCCTTAGGGGTGCCGAACCCTTTCTCAATTCGTTGAACGTTGCGGCAGGCTTTACAAATGCCAATATCGGCTCTCTGGAAACGATGCTCACGCGGGATAAAAGCTCGCTTGCGGATATCGGTGCCGCATTAGCTAGACTCGAAGCGCCTCAGTTCCGCTTTGATCGCGTTCGCGATTTGCCCGAAGCCCTGCACCTTCGGACGGTGATTCGGCGTCGCCAAGATCAGCGTGCGCGTCACTTCCGGATCGACAAGAAGTGAAGCCTGCAACTGATTGCGGGAAAGTTCGTCCTGGATCGCCGCCGCGGGAAGTACCGTGCAACCGAGATTGGCGATCACAAGAGTCAAGATCGAGTCGAATGAGTCGGCCTCGATCGGGATGTTGAGGATGATCTTCTGCTCGCGAGCGACCGTGTCGAGCAATCGCCGCAGGCCATGTGGCGCGCTCGGCAAAATCAGGGAATAGCGCGCGAGTTGTGCCGTGGGCGTCCGGCGGCCAAGTTTCTTGTGCTTGGTCGAAGCGATCAGACAGAGTTTTTCGGTAATCACCTTTTCCGCCAGCAGTCGTCCGGCCGCCCAACCCTGATAAAGCACCGCCATATCGACGCTACCGGCGTCGAGCCACTCAAGCAAATGCGCTGAGAACCCTTCGACAAAGCGCAGCCGGACATTGGAAAACTTGCTTGTGAGTTTTCTCGCCAGCGGCAATGTCAGCACCCGTCCAACGGTCGGCGTGAGCCCGATGGTCACACTGCCGTGCACGCCAGCCCGAGCGTCGTTAGCTTCCTGCTTGGCAAGCGCAATCTCCTTGAGCACCCGCGAGGCCCGCTCCAGGAGCCGTTTGCCGTCCTCGGTCAGTATAACGCCGCGCCCGTTGCGGTAGAAAAGTGCAATGCCAAGTCCCACTTCGAGGTTGCGCACGTGGCGGCTCAATGCCGATTGGTTGATGCCGAGCGAAATTGCGGCACGCGAAAAGCTGCCGTATTCGGCCACCTTGCAAAAATATTCCAGATGCTGAGAGTGCATGCAGCTCGCCGGCGGACCGTCAAAAACCAATTCAATTTAGACTAGCGCAACCGGCGACCTGCGCAAATGATCGAAATCAATGTCTGCTTCTCTAATCGACCCTTTGACATCAGGCACTTTCAGACTATCGGCCGCCCGTCACCGCCTTGGCGATACATGCGTGAGCGCCGCTAACATTGCGAAGCTGCCAAACAAGTTGTCGCTTGGGCTAATGGTGGCTTAGATGGCGCTCAGACGGGGGGCTCAGTAGCAAGCCGGCGATGGCAGAAACCGCTCTATTAAACGAAAATCAAGTTTGGCAGGGATTCCATGTCCACACGCACCATTTATCTTGCGCGGCTTATCGGTCTGTCTTTGCTATTGGGCTGTGTCGGTCTTCTGCTACGCGGAAAAGCGGTAATAATGGCCACCGTTGCCGATGGTCCTGTTATGATCGTCTACGCGATGTCTTGTCTGGTAGGGGGCTCGCAATCATACTCGGGCACGACATCGGGTCGAGCGGTAAGTAAGCCATGATAGTCACCTTGTTCGGATGGAGTATTTTCGCGAAGGTCTGATGCTGTTGCTGGTGACGCCTGAAACTTTGGCCGTGCCGCTCGACCGGATGCAATATCATGAGCATTACTCCCGGTATCTCGCGCCGGACATGCTTGTCGGCCTTTACTTGACCTACACAAGTTTCGCTGCTT
>Ga0187784_10000212_pt1 | contig 40022 bp, 35 predicted proteins | sample 1015_SJ02_MP15_2_FD_132964 | JGI IMG/M metagenome (GOLD analysis project Ga0187784, IMG submission 132964) | Tropical peat soil microbial communities from peatlands in Department of Meta, Colombia - 1015_SJ02_MP15_20_MG | ecosystem: Environmental > Terrestrial > Soil > Wetlands > Peat | place... | reverse complement strand
GGGGCTCGACCAGCGCTTAGAATAATGGAGGAGCCCGATCATGTCGGCTTCACCCCCGACAACCTGCGCAAGAGACCCATTCCTCTTGCCGGTGTGCGCGTGCGACGGACCGATGAATCTCGTGAGCCTCGAACCTCACCCAACCCGCACCGATCTCGAGCTGAAGACCTACAAGTGTCTGCACTGCGGCCGCCTGGAGGTGTTGACGGCGGCACGACGGCGGCCGGCAAGGCCCTCTTAGCGCCTCGGCGTCGGCGCGCAGGCTCGCTCGGCCCGCGCTGGAAATCGTCTGCGGCGCGCGCTTGCGAAGGTCGCCACGATCGCGCCGCGCATGCCGTGATGCGGCGTGCTTGTATGCATGCAGACGGAGGAGTAGAGACTTGCTCGGACGCCTCGACAGGGGGAAGTCATGGGCACGAGCCTGGGCAGGAGCTTCGGCTGGAGCAAGCTCGGCGCGCTGTGCGGCCTGAAGGCGATTGCGCTTGCTGGCTTCCTGACACCCGCGACGGTGACGGTGGTCTTGCCGACGACGCCGGCCTTGGCGCAGTTCGGCATCGTCATTCCCGGCTTCGGAGGCGTTCGGTTCCACGGGCGCCACTATGGGCGGCGCTACGCGCGGCATCACCGCTACTCGCGCTACTCCCGCTATTTCCACCATCGCCGCGGCGGCGAGGAGCCGGGTGAGGTCTCGACGCCACCGAACGGCAACGCGCCGCCGACCGGCAGCACGACGTCGGCTTCGCCTCCCGCAAGCGGGACCGGCAAGAAGATGAAGGGAACGTCCGACGACTAGCGCATATCCCGGAAAAGTGGATACCGGTTTTCCGAAAAGGATATGCGCCAACGCAAGAAACCAGAGCGCATTCCGATTCCTTCCAATCGGGAAGCGCTCTAACTCTATCGGCGCCGACGGCGTCGCCGCCGCGGCTCATCCTCGCTGCCGAGCTCCTCAAGCGCTTGGCGCGCGTCCTCCGCGAGCTCCTTGTCGGTCGCTTTCTGGGCTTCCGTGTACCAGCGGCGCGCCTCCGCGAGATTGCGCGTGAGGCCCTCACCCGTCTCGTAGAGACGGGCGAGATTGAACTGGGCGCGCGGATGACCCTGCGCGGCCGCCTTCGAGAACCATTGGGCGGCCGCCGTCGCATCCTTGGGCACGCCATTGCCCTCATAGTACATGGCGCCGAGATTGTAGCGCGCCTTGGCAAGGCCCTGTTCGGCCGCCTTGCGATACCAGTCGGCGGCCGCGCCGGGATCCTTCGGGCCGCCCCAGCCGTTCTCGAGAAGGCGCCCCATGATGAACTGGCACTCGGGAGTGCCGCCCCTGGCGCACGGCTCGGCGAGCTCGCGTGCGCGGTCGTAGCTCTTCGCCTCATAGGCCGCGCTTGCGTCCTTCTCGGGCTTGACGGCTCCGTCGGTATCGGCGCGCGCGATCTGGCTCCCCTTCGCGTCATCGCCCGGCGACGGCGTGCCTCTGTCAGTCCCGGAGGTCGTGTTCTGCGCCTGCTGCGATGTGCCGCCGGCGGAATTCGTGCCAGGCGTCGCGCCGTCCGGCGCCGCGGGTTGGCCCGCATTCTGCGCGCTCGCAAGCTGGGAGCCGGCCGGGTCATTTCCCGCCGCTGTGCCCCCGTTGTTCGGCCCAGCGGCGGGGTCAAAAGGGGATGATCGACCGCCGGGACTGACTTTCTTGTTCTGCGCCGGCCCGTCGGCGAGCGCCGGCGACGATGTATTGTTGCGCATGAAGTATGGATTCGGCGAGGACGCCGCGGGATTCTGCGAGGGCGGTTGCGCCGGTGTCGTCGAGCCGGCCAGCTTGCTGCCCGGCGTCTGCTGACCGATGATCGACGGCGGGCTCGAAGGCGAGAGGAAATAGAGGAGGCCGGCCGCCAGCACCAAGGCGAGGCCGCCGCCGATCGCGACGCCCTTCAGGGCGAACGGGATCGATGACCGCTTCACGCTGTCGGTGACGTTGGCGACCGCCGCCGAGATCGCCGGCAGCCCGGCCGGGACGTTGGCGGCGCCGGCGAGGCGCGTCACCTTGTGCACGATGCTGACCGCCTCGGTGCGGTTCGGCGGCGCGCCGAGCGCGTCCTTGAACTCGATCAGCGTGGCGAAGCGGTCGCTCGCCTTTTTCGACAGCGCGCGCATCAGCGCACGCTCGACATGCGGCGCGATGCCGGGCACCAGGCGCGAGGGCCACTCCGCCGGCTCGTTGATGTGCGCCTGCATCAGGTCGTAGTCGGTCGACGCGGCGAACGGAACCTTGCCGGTGAGCATCTCGTAGAGGACGATCGCGAGGCTGTACTGGTCGGTGCGGCCGTCCACGTCCTGACCGCGGCACTGCTCCGGCGACATGTAGGCGAGCGTGCCGACGATGCTGCCGTCGCGCGTCATGCGCTGCGAGCCTTGCGCGCGCGCGATGCCGAAATCCATGATCTTCAACAGGCCGGTATTGGTCAGGATCAGGTTCGCCGGCTTGATGTCGCGGTGCACGATTCCCATCTCGTGCGCATAGGCGAGCCCGTCGGCGGCCTGCGCCACGATCGCCAGCGCCTCCTGCACGGTGAACGGCGCGCCGCGCTCGCTTACGATCGTCTCGAGCGTGCGCCCGCGCACCAGCTCCATGATCATGAAGAGCGCGCCGTTCTCCTCGTACAGCGTGTAGAGCGTGGTGATGTTCGGGTGGCTGAGCAGCGCGAGGTTCTTCGCCTCGGCGCGGAAGCGCGCGACGAACGATTTGTCGCTCAGCAACTCGGCGCGCAGCGACTTGATCGCGACCATCCGGTCGAGCACCGTGTCGCGCGCCGCATACACTTGCCCGATGCCGCCTTCGCCGAGCAACTCGACGACCTCGAACTGTCCGATCCTGCGTTTCTGGCTCATGACTGCCTCTCGAAAACAGGCAATTGCCGTGTCGAGCGAGCCGCATCCGTTGCCGGTATGCGACGCGTATCATTCTCCGTCGCGGCGGCGTCCGGCGTCGCCACGAATGCACGAAGCACGCCGACTGAAACATTGTCGTGACCGCCCGCCGCGAGCGCGCGGCGAACGAGCTCCTGGCACGCCTCGGCCGGCGCCATGCGACCCGCGATCTCCGCGATGACGGCGTCATCGACGAGGCCGTGCAGCCCGTCGGAAGAGACGATCAGCGTGTCGCCGGGAGAGAGCGCGGTGCCCTCGGTCGAGAGCTGCGGCGCGATCTCGGGACCGGTTCCGAGCGCCTGCAGGATGACGTTGTTGTGCTCGCTCACCCTGGCTTCCTCGGCGGTCATCACCCCGTCGCGCACCATCTTGGCGACCAGCGTCTGGTCCTCGCTCAATTGCCTGAGCTGCGATCCGCGCAACAGGTAGGCGCGGCTGTCGCCGACATGCGCGAGCCAGATCTTGTCGGCGCGGATCGCGAGCGCCGTGCAGGTCGTCCCCATGCCGGCGCATTCGGGATGGCTTTGGCCGTAGTCGAAGATCGCCTTGTTGGCGGCCGTGAAGGCGGTCGACAGAATATCACGCACGCCGCCCTTGAGCTCGAAGAAGCAGCGCCGCACGACCTCGGCGGCAATCGCGCTTGCGACCTCGCCGGCGGAGTGCCCGCCCATGCCGTCCGCCACCAGCATCAGGCCGTTGCGCGGCTCGGCGGCGGCGCCTTCCGGAGGCACCACGAAGGTGACGGCGTCCTCGTTGAGCTGCCGCACGCGTCCGACATCGGAGAGCATGGCGCCGACATAGCGCAGCCCTGCGGTTTCGGACGCTGCTTGCGGCAGTGCGCTCATTGCGTGCTCGTGCGCTGCGGGTTCAGCAGGAAGCGGCCGTGCTTGATCGGGATCGCGTAGCTGACACAGGCGCTGCCCTCGCAGCCCGAATAGGTGTAGAGGCCGACGACCTTGCCCTGCGCGTTGAATACCGGTCCGCCGCTGTTGCCGGCCCCGGTCGAGTTGATGGAGAGCTGGAACGCGTCGCCGAGCGTGTTGCGGTAGGTGGCGCTGCCCTGCTGCGTCAACTCGACGCCGAGCTTGGACACGATGCCCTCCGTCACCGTCGGCTCCGGAATGATCTCGACCCGCGACTTGTATTGCCCGCGCTCGGTCGTGCCGAGCTCCATCACGGTCTCGGTCGAAACGCCCGGGAAGCCGAGCACGATCACGCGCTCGCCGACGCTGACGGTGTCGTCGGTCGCGAGCTCGAGCGGCGTCAGCGTCTGCGGGCTGTCGATCTTGAGCAGCGCCGCATCGGCGAGCGTCGATTGCCGCACATTGCTCGCATTGATGCTGAGCCCGCTGCCCGGGAAGCGGACCTCGAGCACCTCGTTCTTGCCAAACACCGGGGACTTGTTCGACGGCGTCGTCGCCGAGCCGACCGCGTTGGCGCCCGCCTTCTGGAACGGATCATCCGATTTGAAGATGATGGCGCCGTCCTCGCCCGGATTCCACCTCGTGATGTTGTTCGGCAGCGACGAGAGGTCGACGACGTCGATCTTCGGCCGGCCTCGCTCCTGCCGCGTGATGAGGAACGCCTGCTTGACGCCGTAGTGCCCGAGATAGCGGCTCGGCGGCAGCCAGATGTTCCAGCCGGTCGCGACGTGCTTGTTGGTGAGGATGAATCCGTTCTCGCTGACGACGAAACCGCTGCCGGTGCCGGTACCCTTGATCTCGTAGTTCTTGTGCTCCTCGTCCTCGGTGGTGAGCCAGGGCAGGATCGTGTCGCCGAACCGCAGATAGGCCGGTAGCGAGAGGTTTTGCCGGCCGACCCGCTCGGTGATCGCCTTGTGGAAGACCGGGCGGCCGGTCTCCTTGTCGAACAGGCGCCAGCTCATGCTGATCCAGACGGTCGAATTGCCGTACTTGCGCACAATTTCGCCGGCCGAGTTGCCCATCTGCTGGGTGATCTGCTGCGTCGCATTGCTCGCCTCGGCGCGTGCCTGCTCGACCTTCGCCTGCGCGTCCTGCTGAAGCTTGTCCGCAGTCTTGAGGCTGTTCCAGTAGAGCACGCCGCCGCCGACCAGGAAGAAGGCCACCACGGCGGCGAGCGCCGCCATCCAGACCTGGCTCGTCTTCTTGCGTTCGTCGGAGAGCATCATCATGACGGTGTTCTTGCCGACCCCGATCTTGACCGGCGTGGTCGAGCCGGTCGGCGCCTCGGTGCTCGACACCGCGGTGACCGCGGCGGTCGAGACCGCGCGCGTCGTCGTGGTGTCGACGGCGCTCATCACGCGCGTGCGCGCCTGCATGCCGGCCGGGCGCGGCTGGACGTCGAAGGTGAATTTCGGCCCGCCCTTGCCGAACTCGACCGTGTCCTCGGGCAGCAGCTCTCTCACGCCCGAGATGCGCTCGTCATTGACGAAGGTGCCGTTGCTGCTCTTGAGGTCCTCGATGGTGAACGAGGGTACCGTGTCGTTCTTCACCCGCAGCACCGCGTGCCTGCGGCTGACGACGTCGTCCTTCGGCGAGTCGAACATGACGGTTGAGCCGGCCTCGCGCCCGAAGGTGATTTCGCTGGTGTCGGCGAGTGCGAACGGATCGATCCGGTTGATCTTCGCTCCGGCGATGTGCCGAATGATGATCTGCGTGTTCGGCTTGTCGTTCATGGCATCCCCCAGTGCGCGACGATCGGGCATCGCCGCGGGCGGCCATGCGCGGCGGCGAGGTGGTGCGCTGCACACAAATTTACTTTACGGCACTGCGCGCGCGCAACGGTTTCGACAAGAAAATGCCGTGTCTTTGTGGCGGCTGAATCCCATTTTCGACTCCTCGAAGGCGGTTCGATCGCGCGCTCGCCGCGCTTCGACACCGAACGAGTCCAAACGGTTGCGAACGTCGCTTGCTGCGGCAGCGTGCCCGGCCGCCGCCGCATCATGCGGACGCGCGAAGATACTTCCCGCCAAGTGAGAAAGGTGCGGCGTCAGAGCGTGGAGAAGACCGCCGATGGTCGCTGTCGTTGCCGGGGGCGTCGCGCCTGTTCGGAGAACGGCGGCGGGGCCGGCACTGCCGGCCCCGTGACCATGTACTTCTCCTTGATTGGTGGAGAGTGGATGGAATTGAACCTCCTGCCCTAAGGGACGCGATTTACAGTCGCGCGAGGGGACCACCCCTCCTTATTGGCACTCTCCATGAATTGGTTTCGGCCGAGCCGACGGAAACCGCTGTCAGCGCGAGCGTCAGCACCTTTCGGGGGAGGGAGGTGGACAATGCCCGCAGAGCGTTTCCGTCGGCTATCGCGGCCATGCCGCGATGCTGGAAACATTACGCGGGTGCCGCCGTCGGCGCTGTTCCGTCGGTGACAGCCGTAATCGGCCGCGAACTGGCTGTATTCGATGAGGCCTCACCGCGTTCCGCAAGTGAGTGCGCGAACGCGGCGAGGAAGAGCGCCGCGGGGATAAGGTAATGCGGACGATGGCCAGGATAGCAGTCAACGCGGGGCGGATGCGATCGCGGCGTCTCAACGCCCGCGAAGGACTGTCTCACATCAGCGGGCGCCACACGCAACGCGTGCGGCTTTCGTTCAGGGATGCATCCGCGCACCTTTGACGATCTTGTCGACCAGCTTGCGCTCGTCGCGCAGCGCGAGCCCGACAATATCGAGAGTGTCGGGCCGATGCTGCCTGACCGCCGCCCGATTCGCAGCATCGTGGCCGGTCGCGAACATGTCCGCTATGTAGAGAGCAAGTCGCACGCTTCGTTCCATGGCCCGCTGATAGATGGCGGTCATCGTCTCGGCGTCGGCGGCGAGGACGATCATGGGCTGGATCGCGAGCGCGTGATAACAGTTCCCGGCGGCATCCTCGTAGGGCGCGCCGATCAGGTCGGGCGCCGCGCCGATGAGGCCACTGGTCAGAAAGGCCGTGACATTCAGTTTCTGCCAGACCGCAAGATCGTCGCGGACAATGATTGCGATCTTCGTTGAGAACATTCCAGATTACCGTCACGATAGCAGCGGTTCAGCCGCTCGGCGGGGACAACTCTGTCATGGCGGCGTGCACGCCGCCAATAGGGACCGGCCTTCGGCAATCGCCTGTGCCGTGACACGGCGAGGTCCTGGTAGCTTGGGCGCAGCCGGCTTTATTGGTGAGCGCGGCGGGGCTCGAACCCGCGACCACCTGATTAAAAGTCAGGTGCTCTACCGACTGAGCTACGCGCTCTCTTGACCGCGAGGGTGTACGGACACAACCGGCCAGAATCAAGCGCGCCGGGCTGCCTGGCGCCGATCGGACCTGAAATCGTGACACGAATCGGAGGCTAGATCCGGCCTTCCTCGACGGCGTGGCAGGCGACCGTCGCGGCACCGGCCGGCAAGGCGAGCGGCCGCTCGGTGCGGCAGCGTGCATTCGCGAACGGGCAGCGCGGGTGAAACGCGCAGCCGGGCGGCGGATTGACCGGGTTTGGAACCTCACCCTCGACCGGCTTGCGCTGCCGTCCGGTGAGATCGAGGTCCGGCACCGCATCGAGCAGCATGCGCGTGTAGGGATGCCGCGGCGTTGAAAACAGCGCGCGCGCGGGCGCGACCTCGACCAGGCGGCCGAGATACATCACGCCGATGCGGCTCGCCATGTGGCGCACCACCGCGAGGTTGTGGCTGATGAACAGGTAGGTCAACCCGAGGCGGTCCTGCAGGTCGCGCATCAAGTTGAGGATCTGCGCCTGCACCGACACGTCGAGCGCCGAGGTCGGCTCGTCGCAGACGATGAACTCCGGCTTGGAGGCAAGCGCGCGCGCGATCGCGATGCGCTGGCGCTGCCCGCCGGAGAACTCGTGCGGGTATTTGGCGCCGTCGGCCGGATCGAGCCCGACGAGCCGCAACAGGTCGCCAACCTGCGCCACAACCTCGGTGGCGCCGTGCGCCAGTCCGAACGCGCGGATCGGCTCGGCCACGATGTCGAGCGCGCGCCAGCGCGGATTGAGCGAGGCGTAAGGATCCTGAAACACCATCTGGATGCGGCGGCGCAGGATGCGCCGCTGCGCCGAATGCTTCAGATCGTGCATCGACACGCCGTCGATGATCACGTCGCCGGAGGTCGGCGCGATCAGCCCGACCACCATCTTGGCGACCGTGGACTTGCCCGAGCCGGACTCGCCCACCAGCGCGAAGGTCTCGCGCCGCGCGATCGCGAAGGTAACGTCGGCGGCCGCGGTGAGAAGTCGCCGCGGCGCATGCTCGATGACGCGATTGAGCCACGGCTTGGAGACGTCGAAGATGCGCCCGAGCCCTTGCACCTCGACGAGCAGGTCGGCGGTGCGCGGCGCCGACGCCGGCGCGTCGACCACGGCGCTCATGTGACGGCCCCGGCGGTGACCGGATAAGGCTGATACAGCCAGCACGCGACCTGCGACTTCTGCTCTGGCTGCAATTCGGGCCGGAAGGTCGCGCAAGGGACGAAGCTGCGCGGACAGCGCGGATGGAACGCGCAGCCGGACGGGATTGCGGTCAGGCGCGGCATCGCGCCGGGAATTTGCGTGAGGCGCTCGCTCTCACCCGTGAGCGAGGGGATCGAGCCCATCAGGCCCTTGGTATAGGGATGCAGCGGCGCCTTGATCACGTCACGCACCGGCCCGATCTCGGCGACGCGCCCCGCATACATCACGGCGACGCGGTCGGCGGTCTCGGCGATCACGCCCATGTCGTGGGTGATCAGCATCACGGCGGCGCCGTGCTGATGGCAAAGCCGCTTCAGCAGCGCGATGATCTGCGCCTGCACCGAGACGTCGAGGGCGGTGGTCGGCTCGTCGGCGATGACGAGCTCGGGCTCGGCCGCAAGCGCGAGCGCGAGCACCACGCGCTGGCGCATGCCGCCGGAGAACTGGTGCGGGTAATTGTCGATGCGCGTCTCCGGCGCCGGGATGCCGACCTCGGTCAGCAGCGAAAGCGCCTTCTTGCGCGCCGCTGAGTCCGACAGCGTGGTGTGGGTCTTGATCGTTTCGACGAGCTGCTCGCCGATGCGGTAGAGCGGGTTCAAACTGGTGAGCGGATCCTGGAACACCATGCCGATGCGCTTGCCGCGGATTTTGCGCATCGCTTCCGGGGCGAGATTGTCGATGCGCTGGCCGCGCAGATAGACCGCGCCGCCGGCGATGTGGCCGGGCGGCTCGATCAGCCCGATCACCGCCGCGCCGGTGATCGACTTGCCGGCGCCCGACTCGCCGACCACGCCGAGCACCTCGCCCGGCGCAATGTCGAACGACACGCCGTCGATCGCCGTCAAGGTCCCGCGCCGGGTCGGGAACTCGACCCTGAGGTTGCGGAGGCTGAGGACGGGGTCGGTCATCGGAGCCGCGGATTCAAGGCATCACGCAGCCAGTCGCCGAGCAGATTGACCGCGAGCACGAGCGCCGCGAGCGTGACGCCGGGGAAGATCGCGATCCACCACTCGCCCGCGAACAGATATTTCTGGCCGATCTGGATCAGCGTGCCGAGCGAGGGCTGGGTGGAGGGCAGGCCGAGGCCGAGGAACGACAGCGTCGCCTCGGTGATGACCGCGAGCGCGAGGTTGATCGTCGCGATCACCAGCATCGGCCCGATCACGTTGGGCAGCACGTGGCGAAACAGGATCAGCGGCGGATGAATGCCGATCAGCCGCGCGGCGAGCACATAGTCCTTGTTCTTCTCGACCAGGGTCGAGCCGCGCACGGTGCGCGCATACTGCACCCAGAACGACAGGCCGATCGAGAGCACCATCACGTAGAACACCAGCGTGTCGTTGCGCTGGCTGCCGAACAGCGCGCGCGAGGTGCCGTCGACCAGCATCGCGATCAGGATCGCCGGAAACGTCGCCTGGACGTCAGCCGCGCGCATGATCACGGTGTCGGTCGCACCGCCCGCGTAGCCGGCGATCAGGCCGAGCGCGATGCCGAGGACAGCGGCGAACAACGTCGCCATCACCCCGATGGTGATCGACTGGCGCGATCCGTAGAGGATGGTCGAGAACACGTCGCGGCCCTGATCGTCGGTGCCGAGCAGAAAGCGTGAGTCGCCGTCCTTCTGCCAGACCGGCGGGATATGCGAGTCGATAATCGAGAGCTGGCGCAGGTCGTAAGGGTCCTGCGTGGCGATCACCGGCGCGAGCAACGCCGCCACCACGATCGCGAATGTCACGATCGCGGCGACGATCGTCACCTTCGAGCGGCGGAACGAGTAGAGGATGTCGCTGTCGAGGATCGCGCCAAGGCGCGAGCGCCGTTCGACCGGCTGCGCGATCGCCTGGTTGGTTCCCGCCGTCATCTCAGGCCGCCTCCATGTCAGACAGCCCTGGCGTCGAGACGGATGCGCGGATCGACCACCGCATAGAGCAGGTCGACGATCAGGTTGATGGTCACGAAGATGAACGCGACCAAGAGCAGGTAGGCGGCCATGATCGGGATATCGACGTTCTGCACCGCCTGCAGGAACAACAGGCCCATGCCGGGCCACTGAAATACGCTCTCGGTGATCAGCGCGAAGGCGATGATCGAGCCGAGCTGCAGGCCCGTGATGGTCATCACCGGCACCAGGGTGTTCTTCAGCGCATGGTGGAAGTTGATCGCCCGCTCCGACAGGCCGCGCGCGCGCGCGAACTTGATGTAATCGGCGCGCAGCACCTCCAGCATCTCGCCGCGCACCAGCCGCATGATCAGCGTCATCTGGAACAGGCCGAGCGTCACCGCCGGCAGGACCAGGGCTTTCAGGCCGGACGCGGTGATCAGGCCGGTGCTCCAGAAGCCGATATGCACGACCTCGCCGCGGCCGAACGAGGGCAGCACGCCGAGCGTGACCGGGAACAGGAAGATCAGCAGGATCCCGATCAGGAAGGTCGGCAGTGAAATGCCGATGAGCGAGACGGTCAGGAAGATATTCGACAACACCGAGCGGCGGTGGATCGCCGTATAGACCCCCATCGGAATGCCGACCAGCAGCGCGAACAGCGCGGAGGCGAGCGCGAGCTCCATGGTGGCGGGAAAGCGCTCGCCGATCAGCGCGATCACCGGCGTCTTGAACTGGTACGAGTTGCCGAAATCGAGCTCGGCGGCATTCTTCACGAAGCGGGCGAACTGCACGAGCACCGGATCGTTGAGCCCAAGCTGTTGGCGCAGCGCCGCGCGCTCCTCGGCGCTGGTCTCGATGCCGACCATCTGGTTGATCGGGTCGCCGACGAAGCGAAACAGCGTGAACGCGATCAACGCCACCGTCAGCATCACGACGATGGCCTGCAACAGGCGGCGGACGATGAAGGCAAGCATTGCGGATGACGCAGATTCTCGTCACTCGGACGGACGGCATCTGGCCACAGCCTCACCAATTAGGCAAATCGCGCGGCCCCCATCGGCGCCTTCGACGCCGCAAGAGGTCGGGGGTCAGTGCCCGTCCGCCGGCGGCACGTAGGTGAACTTTTCGACCAGCGCGGCGCTCGAACCGCTCTTGTTCATGACGATGACGTCGAACGTCTGCCCTGCGGCCGGAACGCCGGGGATCTGCGGAACGCTGGCGCTGATCGTCGTTCCATCGGCGGTCATGGTGTATTTATGGAGCTGCGTCGCCCCGAGCTTGACGGTTGCCTCGGCCTCGAAGCCCTGACCCTGGATGGTCAGGGTATCACCGGCAGTCCCCTTCGGCGGCGTGACCGAGTTGATGCGGACCCCGACCGGTCCCGACTTGCTTGTCTTCACGAAGCGCGAAGCAAACTCCGAGAGGAAATCGAAAAACGCGGCGTCCTGCGTGCCGAAGATGAAGGCGACCCCGTAGAGCACCAGGTGCCAGACCTTGCTGTCGGTCGGGAAGACCAGGAGGAACAGCAGCGCCACGATGACGCCCGCGACGCCGCCGCTGAACGGCCGCCCGATGTGCCAGAGATTGTAAGCATTCGCCCAGGGCGCGTTCGGATTGCCGTGGTCGTAGATGCCTTTCAGGCTGATGGTCACGCCGCCGAGCGCGCCCATCCACATGCAATTGATGAACAGCTTGTACTGCTGCAGCAGCGGCCAGCAGGCCTCGACCGCCGCGAACAGCCAGCAATCCGAGCTCGCCTGCTTGGGGTCGCAGTTGTAGACATGCAGCAGGTAGAAACCAAGCAGTCCGAGAATGCCGAGCCAGAGGAGATCGTAGAAGAACACCATGCGGCGACGGGTGAGCGTGATCTCGTCCCACCAGCTTCGTTTCTCCATGGCGGCACTCCCCACAAGGTTGTGCTGAATTCACGCTTAGCCTTCAGGTTAAGTCAAGCGTGCGCCATGCAAAAAGGCCCGCGACCGATGCGGGCCTTTGAATCTTGGTTAAGCGGTTAGATTAGTGCGTTCCTCGTCGAAGCAGACCCTGACGGCGGCTCATTCCTTGCGGAACCAGTAGAACAGGATCTGGTTGTCGGCGCGCTGCACGATCTTCATCTGCTTCGAGACGCCCCAGGCGAGCGCCTGCTGGTGCAGCGGAATGTAGGCCCAGTCCTGCTCCTGGCCGATCCGGTAGGCCTCTTCGATCATCTGGTCGCGTTTGGCGATATCCGGCTCGGTCAGGATCGCCTTGGTCAGCGCCTCGACCTTCGGGTTGCAGTAGTTGCCGACATTGTTGTTGCCGCCGGCGCCTTTCTCGTCACGGCAGCCATACATGTTGGCGAGCACATTGAACGAGTCGAGCGAGTTCGGGGTCCAGCCGAGCAGGAAGAACGAGGTGTCGTAGCCGCCGGAGACGAGAATTTTCGCGAAGAACTTCGCCTTCGGTTGCGCCAGCAGGTTCACCTTCACGCCGATGCGGGCGAGCATCGCGGTGACGGCCTGGCAAATCTGCTCGTCGTTGACGTAGCGATCGTTCGGGCAGTCCATCCCGACCTCGAAGCCGTTCGGATAACCGGCGTCCGCGAGCAGCTTCCTCGCCTCCGCGGGATCGGCCTTCGGCCGCACGAAATCCTTCGCGCGCGAGAACAAGAGCGGCGAGATCATCAACGCCGAGGGCGTCGCGGCCTTGCGCATGATCTTGTCGGCGATCGCGTTCTCGTCGATCGCCAGATAGAACGCCTTGCGCACGCGCACGTCCTTGAACGGATTCTTGCCCTTGACGTTCGAGTACTTGAGCTCGTCGCGGTACTCATCGAAGCCGAGGAAGACCGTGCGCAGCTCCGGCCCCTGCATCACGCGCGCGTTGGCGCTCCCATTGACCCGATCGACGTCCTGCAGCGGGATCGGATCGGCGAAATCGACGTCGCCGGAGATGAGCGCGGCGACGCGGGTGGCGTCGTTCGCGATGGTGGTGAAGATCACCTCGTCGAAATTGTGCTCTGCCTTGCCCCACCAGCCCGGGTTCGGCTTGAACACGGTCCTCACGCCGGCCTGGTGCTCGGTGATGATGAACGGCCCGGTGCCGTTCGCATGCAGCGCCGCGTAGCTCATCTGCTGGCCGGCCTGCGGCTGCGGCTCGACCGAGTTGTGCTCCTCGGCCCATTTCTTCGACATGATGTACCAGGTGTCCCATTCGTAGTGCAGAATGGGATTGGGGCTCGGCAGGATGAAGTCGACCGTGTAGTCGTCAACCTTCACGGCTCTGGTGCCGGCCGGCTGGATCCGCGTCTTGATGTCGGAGGCCGGCTTGAAGGTGCGCTCGGCCGAGAACACCACGTCGTCGGCGGTGAAGTCCTCGCCGTTCTGGAACTTCACGCCCTTGCGCAGGTGGAAGCGCCAGCGCGTCGGCTCGAGCTGCTCCCAGCTCTCCGCAAGACCCGGGACGATCTTGAGATCCTTGTCGCGCTTGGTGAGGCCTTCGTAGACGTTTCCCAGCATCCCGTGGGTGAAGGTCTCGTTGAGCGAGTAGGGATCGAGCGACTTCAGATCGCCCTGGAAGGCGAAGCGGAACGTCGTGGCATGCGCCGGCGCCGCGAGACCCGCCAGCAATAGGCCGGTGAGCGCCAGGCCGGCCGCCCCACGGGCAGCGGCGAGAGCCGTCTTCAGTTTCATCATGCCGTCTCCGTTCGGGCGCCGGCGCGACCGCCGCGCCTTGGCTGGCGCCGTCGAATAGGTCGAATAGGCGGACCCGCTATTGCTTGCTGAACCAGTAGAGCAGGATCAGGTTGTCGGCGCGCTGCGCGACCTTCAGCTTTTTCGCGACGCCCCAGGCGAGCGCCTGCTGGTGCAGCGGGATGTAAGCCCAGTCCTGCTCCTGGCCGATCTTGTAGGCCTCCTCGATCATCTGGTCGCGCTTGGCCTTGTCCGGCTCGACCAGGATCTTCTTGGTCAGCTCCTCGACCTTCTGGTTGCAATAGCCGCCGAGATTGTTGTTGCCGCCGTTCCCCTTTTCGTCGCGGCAGCGATACATGTTGGCGAGCACGTTCCAGCTATCGAACGAGCCGGGCGTCCAGCCAAGCAGATAGAACGACGTCTGATAACCGCCGGCCTGCAGCACCTTGGCGAAGTACTTCGACTTTGGCTGGGCGTTGAGGTTGATCTTGATCCCGATGCGCGCCAGCATTGCGGTCACGGCCTGGCAGATCTGCTCGTCATTGACGTAGCGATCGTTCGGGCAGTCCATCTCCACTTCGAAGCCGTTCGGATAGCCGGCCTCGGCCAACAGTTTCTTGGCTTTCTCCGGATCGGGTGGCGGGCGCTTGAAGTCCTTGGCGAGATCGAACAGCAGCGGCGAGATCATCAACGGCGTCGGGGTCGCCGCACCGCGCATCACGCGTTGCGCGATCGCGTTCTCGTCGATCGCCAGGTAGAACGCCTCGCGCACGCGGACGTCCTTGAACGGGTTCTTGCCCTTGACGCTGGAGGACAGGAGCTCCGGACGGATCTGGTCGAAGCCAAGGAAGATCGTGCGCAGCTCCGGCCCCTGCATCACCTCGGCGGTGCCGCTCGCATTGACGCGCTGGACGTCCTGCAACGGCACCGGATCGATCCAGTCGACGTCGCCCGAGAGCAGCGCAGCGACGCGCGTCGCGTCATTGGCGATCGTGGTGAAGATCGCCTCGTCGACGTTGTGCTCGACCTTGCCCCACCAGTTCGGATTCTTCTTGAAGACCGTTCTCACGCCGGCTTGGTGCTCGGTGATCATGAAGGGACCGGTGCCGTTGGTGTGCAGCGCCGCGTAGCTCGCCTGCTGGCCGGCGACCGGCTGCACGGCGGTCGTGTTGTTCGCCTCGGCCCATTTCTTCGACATGATGTACCAGGTGTCCCATTCGTAGTGCAGAATGGGGTTCGGGCTCGGCAGGATGAAGTCGACCGTATAGTCGTCGACTTTCACGGCTTTGGTGCCGGCCGGCTGGATGCGGGTCTTGAGGTCCGAGTTCGGTCCGACCACGCGCTCGGCCGAGAACACGACGTCGTCGGCGGTGAAGTCCTCGCCGTTGTGGAACTTCACGCCTTTGCGCAGGTGGAAGCGCCAGCGCGTCGGCTCGAGCTGCTCCCAGCTCTCCGCGAGGCCCGGAACGATCTTGAGGTCCTTGTCGCGCTTGGTCAGCCCTTCATAGACGTTGCCGAGCATGCCGAGCGTGAAGCTCTCGTTGAGCGAATAGGAATCGAGCGATTTCAGCTCGCCCTGAAACGCGAAACGGACGGTGGCGGCGCCCGCGGGCAGCGCCGATGCGACGGCGAGCGCGAGAGCCAGCGCGATGAGCCTGAGTTTCATGATCCCCTCTGGATTGCGCCCCACGCGGACCGAGTTCGTGGCCGGGAGGTTACCCACGCTTGCCCCACCGGGTCCAGACGGCTGCAATCGTGCCGCAACGGGCCGTTGACCGGCGCCCGGCGCTCCGGTTTGGTAGGTCCCAGACTTAAAGATTCCACGCCTGCCGCGCCAACGGATCAGCGGCGCTCACGGAGTTCTTGATGCCGATCCTCGATCGTATCGCCGCCTTTCAGCCCGAGGTCGCGGCGTGGCGCCGCGACATCCACCAGCACCCCGAGATCCTCTTCGACGTGCACCGCACCGCCGCGAGCGTCGTCGAGAAGCTCAAGGCCTTCGGCTGCGACGAGGTCGTCACCGGCCTCGGCAAGACCGGCGTGGTCGGTGTGATCCGCGGCAAGGGGGCGGGCGAAGGGGTGATCGGCCTGCGCGCCGACATGGATGCGCTGCCGATGGAGGAGCAGACCAACCTTCCTTATCGTTCGACCAATCCCGGCAAGATGCATGCGTGCGGCCATGACGGCCATACCGCGATGCTGCTCGGGGCGGCGAAATATCTCGCCGAAAGCCGCAATTTCTCCGGCACCGCGGTGGTGATCTTCCAGCCTGCCGAGGAGGGCGGGGGCGGCGGACGCGAGATGGTGAAGGATGGCCTGATGGAGCGCTTCCGCATCGACGAGGTCTACGGCATGCACAACATGCCGGGCCTGCCGGCCGGCGAGTTCGCGATCCGGTCCGGACCCATGCTGGCGGCGGCGGACCGGATCGTGATCGAGATCGAGGGGCTCGGCTCGCATGCGGCAAAGCCGCACCAGGGCATCGACCCGGTGCTGATCGGCGCCCAGATCGTCAATCAGGCGCAGTCGATCGTGTCGCGCAGCGTCGATCCGATCAAATCGGGATTGATCTCGATCTGCCAGTTCCACGCCGGCTCGGCGGACAATGTGATCCCGCCGACCGCAACCTTGCGCGGGACCGCGCGCAGTCTGCTGCCCGAGGTGCGCGACACCTTGGAAAATCGCCTGCGCCAGATCGTGGAGAATACCGCCAAGGCCTATGGCGCGCAGGCGACGCTGACCTACAGCCGGCACTATCCGGTCACCCGCAATCACGCGCAGCAGGCGGAATTCGCTGCCGCGGTCGCCGGCGGCGTGGTCGGCGCCGAGCGCGTCGACACCAACACGCCGCCGCTGATGGGCGGCGAGGATTTCTCGTTCATGCTCGAAGCACGACCCGGCGCCTTCATCTTCATCGGCAATGGCGACAGCGCGGGGCTGCATCACCCGGCCTACGACTTCAACGACGAGGTGATCAGCGTCGGCGCTTCCTACTGGGCGCGCCTCGTCGAGACGGCGTTGCCCGCATAGGCGGGCAATCGCTACTGCAGGGCGAGCCGTTGTCCGTCGAAGACCGCCGGCTGGCAGCTCTGCCCGGCGGACGCGAGCGCCGCGCACAGGCGCGCCGCGACGCTTGCATTGGCGAGCGGACCCGCGACCAGGTGCAACTCGATCGCGCCGGGTCTGACCTCGCGGATCGAAACGACCGGACGCAAGCCCTCGAGCAGGCCAGGCTGACCAGCCTTGAGCGCGGCCCACATCGTCTTGATCCCGTCCACCGTCGCGTTGCCGCCGAGATCGATGCCGAACTCGGTCTTGGTCGCGACCGATTCGGTCGGCGGCGGCATTCCGGTCGCGAGATGGCCGGCCGCGACGCGGCTCGTCGGCGCAGGCGTCGACGCAGCCGGAGCCGCCGGAGCCGTCGGCGCAGCCGCCGCGGCCGGGGCGACCGGCACGGGAGCGGGCGGCGGCAGCGCGCTCAGCGCCGTAGCGGGCGCGGGCGCCTGCACCTTCGCGGTCGGGCCGATCGATCCGGTGACATCGTCGAGACTGCGCTCGAGCGTGCTGAGGCGCGCGACCAAGCGGTCGCGATCGGCGGCGAGCGAGCGGATCGCATCGTTCACCCGCCGCTGCTCCGCCTCCTGATCGAACTGGCGACTGGCAAGCGAGTCCCGCGGGCCGCGCGCCGCGGCGGCCGGCTCGCTCGAGGTCAATGACGCGATCCGGCGCGAGCCGGTGTCGGTCCGCGCCGAGATCACCGCGGCCAGCACGGCCACGGCTGCGAGCGAGAACCATACGGCAGAACGGATGAGCTGCGCGCGGCGCACCGCCGTCATAATGTGCAAGCTCCGACGCGAATCAATGAGCGGGCGGACCGTAGCAGAATCCGGCGATTCCCGCCGTAGCGCGCGCTTGTCGGGTCGGCGATTTCCACCTTCCCCGAAGCTCAATCCGCGCGTATGACGGCGCCAGAGCGGGCTATCTCCGAAGATGAAGATGAGCAGACGCAACTGTCTTGCGATCGTGCTCGCGGCGGGCGAGGGCGCGCGCATGCGCTCGGCACGGCCGAAAGTGCTGCACGCGGTCGCCGGGCGCTCGCTGCTCGCGCACGCGCTGCATGCGGTGCGCGACGCCGGAATCGACGCCTGCGCGGTCGTCGTCGGTCCGCATGCCGATCCGGTCGCCGTCGAGGCGCGTCACGTGCTGCCGCAGAGCGACATATTCGTCCAGCATGAGCGGCGTGGCACCGCGCATGCGGTGCTCACCGCGCGCAGCGCGATCGAAAACGGCGCCGACGACATCCTGGTGATCTTCGGCGACACCCCGCTGATCACCGCCGACACGCTGAAGCGCCTGCGCGGCGCAATCGACCATCATGCGAGCGTCGCGGTGCTCGGCTTCCGTGCCGCGAACCCGAGCGGCTACGGACGGCTGATCACCAATGGCCATCGCCTGGTCGCGATCCGCGAGGAGAAGGACGCAAGCGACATCGAGCGCCGGATCGATCTGTGCAATGGCGGCCTGATGGCGCTGCGCGGCGAATGCGCGCTCGACATTCTCGATCGCATCGATGACGCGAATGCCAAGCGGGAGTTCTACCTGACCGACGCGGTCACGATCGCGGACGCGATGGCGCTCGAGGCGATCGCGCTGGAAACCACGGAGGACGAGGTGCATGGGATCAACACGCGCGCCCAGCTCGCGCAAGCCGAGGCGGTGATGCAGCGGCGCCTGCGCGCCGCCGCGCTCGAAGCCGGCGTCACGATGGTGGCGCCGGACACGGTATTTCTCTGCGCCGACACCAGGCTCGGCCGCGACGTGACGATCGAGCCGCATGTCGTTTTCGGCCCCGGCGTCGTGGTCGAGGACGATGCCGTGATCCATTCGTTCTCGCACCTTGAAGGCGCGCATGTCGGGAAGGGCGCCTCGGTCGGCCCGTTCGCGCGGCTGCGGCCGGGCGCGAAGCTTGGCGCCCGCTCGCGCATCGGCAATTTCGTCGAGGTGAAGGCCGCTGAGATCGGGGAGGGCGCCAAGGCCAATCACCTCGCCTATATCGGCGACGGTTCGGTCGGCGCGGCGGCGAACATCGGCGCCGGCACGATCTTCTGCAACTATGACGGCAAGACCAAGCATCGCACCGAGGTCGGAAAGAACGCCTTCATTGGGTCGAATTCGGCGCTGGTTGCGCCGGTGACCGTCGGCGACAACGCCTATGTGGGGTCGGGATCGGTCATCACCGACAATGTGCCGCCGGGCGCGCTTGCGATCGCGCGCGGCCGGCAGGTCGTGAAGGCGGACTGGGCGCCGGGCCGGAAAAAGCGGGCGGTGGCGAAATCGCAGCGGAAATCGCAGCGAAAGGCTGCGCCGAAGCGAAAAAAGAAGACGAAACGTTAACGTTGGCGCCAACGATATCTGACACAACGCGTAAAGCTTTTTGATTTTCCGTTGGCTTTAGCAGCCACTAAACGTGTTTCCGGGCAATCTGCGGGTGACGTCAGGGACACGGGGTTTTCCATGTGCGGGATCATTGGAATCCTCGGAAACGAGCCGGTCGCCGAGGAAATGGTCGAGGCGCTCAAGCGCCTCGAGTACCGCGGCTATGATTCAGCCGGCGTCGCAACGCTCGAGCGCGGTCACCTCACGCGCCGGCGCGCCGAAGGCAAGCTGAAGAACCTCGAGAAGCGCCTGATCAGCGAGCCGCTCGCCGGCCACAGCGGCATCGGCCATACGCGCTGGGCAACGCATGGCAGGCCGAACGAGGTGAACGCGCATCCGCACGCGACCGACCAGGTCGCGGTGGTGCACAACGGCATCATCGAGAACTTCCGCGAGCTGCGCGAGGAATTGCAGCAGAAGGGCCACAAGTTCGCGACCGAGACCGACAGCGAGGTGATCGCGCATCTGGTGACCGAGGAGATGAAACGCGGCCGCAAGCCCGCGCAGGCGGTCGAGGCGGCGCTGCCGCGGTTGCGCGGCGCATTCGCGCTCGCGTTCCTGTTCGAGGGCGAGGACGACCTGCTGGTCGGCGCGCGCAACGGCCCCCCGCTCGCGGTCGGCTACGGCAAGGGCGAGATGTATCTTGGCTCCGACGCGATTGCGCTCGCACCCTTCACCGACACGATCAGCTATCTGGAGGACGGCGATTGGGCGGTGCTCAACCGCGACGGTGTGACCATTCACGATGCGGCCGGCAACACGGTCGAGCGCGCCGTGCAGAAATGGACCGCCTCGGCGTTCCTGGTCGACAAGGGCAACCATCGCCATTTCATGGCGAAGGAAATCCACGAGCAGCCCGAGGTCGTCGGCCACACGCTCGCGCACTATCTCGACATGGCGGCCGAGCGCGTGCGGATGCCGGAGCTGCCATTCGACTTTGCCAGGATCGACCGCATCACGATCTCGGCCTGCGGCACGGCCTATTACGCCGGGCTGGTGGCGAAGTACTGGTTCGAACGCTTCGCACGGCTGCCGGTCGAGATCGACGTCGCATCCGAGTTCCGCTATCGCGAGGCGCCGTTCTCGCCCGGCGGGCTCGCGGTGTTCGTCTCGCAATCGGGCGAGACCGCCGACACGCTCGCAACCTTGCGCTATGCCAGGGAGCAGAAACAGCACGTTCTCTCGGTGGTGAACGTGCCGAGCTCCACGATCGCGCGCGAGAGCGATATCGTGCTGCCGACGCTTGCCGGGCCGGAAATCGGCGTTGCGTCGACGAAGGCCTTCACCTGCCAGCTTGCCGCGCTCGCCTGCCTCGCGGTTGCGGCGGGGCGCAGCCGTCGTGTCCTCTCGGCGGAGGACGAGCGCAAGCTCGTCAAGGCGCTGATCGAGTTGCCGCGCCACATGACCGAGGCGCTCAAGCTCGAGCCGCGCATCGAGCAGCTTGCGCGCGACCTCGCCAAGGCGCGCGACGTCCTCTATCTCGGCCGCGGCACGTCCTACCCGATCGCGCTCGAAGGCGCGCTCAAGCTGAAGGAAATCTCCTACATCCACGCCGAAGGCTACGCGGCGGGCGAGCTCAAGCACGGGCCGATCGCGCTGATCGACGAAACCATGCCGGTGATCGTGATTGCGCCCTTCGACCGGGTGTTCGAAAAGACCGTCTCGAACATGCAGGAGGTCGCGGCGCGCGGCGGCAAGATCATTCTCGTCACCGACCCGAAGGGCGCCGCGGAGGCAAGTGTCGAATCGCTCGCCACGCTGACCTTGCCGGAAATGCCCGCGACCGTGACGCCGCTCGTCTACGCGATCCCGGTGCAGCTGATCGCCTACCACACCGCGGTGATGATGGGCACGGACGTCGACCAGCCGCGCAATCTCGCGAAGTCGGTGACGGTCGAGTAGCGCCGCGGGCCGCGTCGCGCGGCCGGGCTTTCACCCGACCATCCGAAATCCGACGACCGCAAAGTGGTGGTCGAACGCATAGGCAAGGCGGATGCGCGCCCGTTTCATGATGACGAAACTGGTCGCATCGACGGCAGACAGCTTGTGTAGATCGGGGCGCCGGAAATAGCCCCACGCCTCCTCGAGATCGCGCAGCTCGCAGCCGAGGATCTTGACGGCTCGCGCCTTGTCGATTGCTTCCTTCCAGGCGAGCGCCACGTCGCGGCTGGCGTTGCGATCAAGAAACGTGAACGTCTCGATCACAACCGGGATCGAAGTGTGAAGTCTCGCACCAGCTCCTTGCAGCGTGTCCCATTGCTCGCGCGCGCGCGCGTGCAGCGGATCGCGGGTCAGCGCGAGCGCGATCCACGCCCCGCTGTCGACGAATACGGATTCGCCCTGCCGCATCAGGGCTCGTCGTAAATACTGTCGTGATCGACCGATGTGCGTTTCGGAATGCCATCCCAGATGGCCACCGGCCCCTCACCCTGAGGCTTGAGCACGACTTGCCTGATCGCGTCACGGATCACGTCCGCAACGCTACGGCGCGCACGCGCGGCGACTTTGCGCAGCGCCTCGAGCTCCTCCTTGCGCAAGTAGACCTGGGTCTTTTCCATAGGTGTCACTTTAGATCCACAACTGACATACGTCAACTTGGAGCGCATTTCGACCGGGGTGGCTCGCACGCTGACCTTTTGAACAACCGCATACCCGTACTCTGGTGCGTCGTGCCGCTGTTCCCTATCTAGGTTCGATATCGAATAGCGCCTCGCCACGACTTTTCCGTATAGTGGCGGCAGACCGGAAGAACGGATTCCCTGGGAACGAATTCCCCGGGGGCTCCCTTGGGGACAGGGCGAAAAGCGCCTCGATGAGCATTTCCGAAACGCCGCAATCGCCGCTCGGCCCGCCTGAGCACGTGCAGCACCACGGCTTTGCCAGCCGGGTGCGCAACTACTTCCTGACCGGCCTTGTGGTGGCGGGACCGGTGGCGATCACGCTGTGGCTGATCTGGTCGTTCGTCACCTGGGTCGACGACCTGGTGCGCCCCTTCATCCCGGTGGCCTACCGGCCCGAGACCTATCTGCCGGTGAAGGTGCCGGGGTTCGGCCTGATCATCGCGTTCCTCGCGCTGACCGTGCTCGGCTTCCTCACTGCGAACCTGGTCGGCAAGACGCTGGTCGACCTCGGCGAGCGCTTTCTCGGTCGCGTCCCGATCGTGCGGCCGCTCTATCGCGGGCTGAAGCAGGTCTTCGAGACGCTGTTTGCCAAATCCGGCTCGACCTTCCGCACCGTAGGGCTGGTCGAGTTTCCAGCACCCGGGATGTGGTCGCTGGTCTTCCTCTCGACGCCCCCCGGGACCGACATCACCGCGACGCTGCCGCGCGCCGAGGAGTATGTCTCGGCGTTCATGCCCTGTACGCCGAACCCGACCACCGGCTTCTTCTTCTACGTGTTGCGGCGCGAGGTGATCGAGCTTGCGATCTCGGTCGAGGACGCCGCGAAGCTGTTGATGAGCGCCGGTATGATTCAGCCTGGCGGCGGCGAGCAACAGAAGAAGCTCGCCGCACTTGCCGAAACGGCGCGCGCGGGACGCGCGCTGCGCGAGAAGGCTGCCGCGGAGTAACTTAAAGCATAGGCCAAGTATTAACAGTCATTCGTATGCCGTTCACACCGCGGCGATCGGAATCGTGGTACAGTTTCACCGCGTTTTCAAACGGGGAGCCGAACTATGAGCTTCGGAGAAGCCATCGCGTCCGGATTCGGTCACTACGTCAACTTTCAGGGCCGCGCGTCGCGGTCGGCGTTCTGGTACTGGGTTCTGTTTGTGGTCATTCTCTCGATCATCGCCGCCCTTATCGACAATATGATCATCGGGATGCCTATCATCGGCCCAATCGTCTCGCTCGGTCTTCTGCTGCCTGGCATCTCGGTGAGCATTCGCCGCCTTCACGACATCGATCGCACCGGCTGGTGGATCCTGATTGGACTGGTTCCGCTTGTCGGGGCAATCCTGTTGCTCGTCTGGTACTGCTCGAAGGGAACGACGGGCCCGAACACCTACGGCCCGGATCCGCTTCCGGTTGCCTGACGCGCTAGATTGTTGCGTTGGCGCACATCCTTTTCGGACCTGCCTTCGCCCGCCGAAGCCGACCTACACGAAACCCGGCGCCAGGGCTTCGCGCAGGCGGGAAAGCGGTATCCATCCCGGATCGGGTCCGGGACAGGCCTTTCCGGGATATGCGCTAGCCCGCCCTGAGCAGACGGATCGCCTCGTCGCGCTCGAACAGGTAGAGCAGGTGGCGCAGCGCTTCGCCGCGCTCCGAGGTGAGCGCGCCATCGCGTCCGAGCATGAGCTGCGCGTCCTTGCGCGCTGCCTCGAGCAGCGCGCCGTGCACCTCGATGCGAGCGACGCGAAAGCCGGGCAGGCCGGACTGGCGCGTGCCGAGTACGTCGCCCTCGCCGCGCAGCCGCAGGTCCTCCTCGGCGATGCGGAAGCCATCCTCGGTCTCGCGCAGGATCTCGATGCGCGCCTTCGCGGTTTCGCCGAGCGGCGCGCGGTAGAGCAGGAGGCAGGTCGAGCGCTGTGAGCCGCGGCCGACCCGGCCGCGCAGCTGATGGATCTGCGCCAGGCCGAAGCGCTCGGCATGCTCGATCACGATCACGGTCGCCTCCGGCACGTCGACGCCGACCTCGATGACGGTCGTGGCGACGAGCAGGCGCGCCTCGCCGGCCGCGAAGCGCGCCATCGCGGCGTCCTTGTCGGCGCCCTTCATCTTGCCGTGCACCAAAGCGACCGCCGCGCCGAAATGCTGCTGCAGCGCGGCGAAACGCTGCTCGGCCGCCGCAAGATCGCTCACCTCCGACTCGGCGACGAGCGGGCAGACCCAGTAGACCCGCTCGCCGCGCTCGATCGCCCGGCCGACCGCTTCGACCACCTCGTTGATGCGCGCGAGCGGCACGGCACGCGTATCGATCGGCTGGCGACCGGCCGGCTTCTCGCGCAACTGCGAGACGTCCATGTCGCCGAAGTAGGTGAGCACGAGCGTGCGCGGAATCGGCGTGGCGGTGAGCACCAGAACATCCACCGCCGCGCCCTTGCGCGCGAGCGCGAGGCGCTGATGCACGCCGAACCGATGCTGCTCGTCGACGATCGCGAGCGCGAGGTCATGGAATTCGACCTCGTCCTGGAACAGCGCGTGGGTGCCGACCAGGATGTCGAGCTCGCCGGCGGCGAGCCGCGCCAGGGTCTCGGCGCGCTCGCGGCCGCGCTCGCGTCCGGTGAGGATGGCAAGCCGAAGCCCGGCGGCTGCGGCGAGCGGCGCCATGGTCCTGTAGTGCTGGCGCGCCAGAATCTCGGTCGGCGCCATCAGCGCCGCCTGCCGTCCGCTTTCCGCGACCGCCGCGGCGGCGAGCAGGGCGACCACCGTCTTGCCCGAGCCGACATCGCCTTGCAGCAGGCGCAGCATTCGTTCGTCCTTGCCGAGATCGGCCTCGATCTCGGCGATCGCCCGCGCCTGCGAAGCGGTGAGCGCGCAGGGCAGGGCCGCGACGATCCGGCGCCGCAGACGCCCGTCACCGCGGCTCGGCCGTCCGGCGAGACGTTTCTGGCTCGCGCGCACCAGCGCGAGCGCGAGCTGGCCGGCGAGCAGCTCGTCATAGGCAAGCCGCGACCAGGCGGGGGTTTCCGGCGCGACGGCGGCGGGATCGGACGGGTGGTGCAGGGCGCGCAGCGCCGCGCGGAAGTCCGGCCAGTCGCGTTGCCGCAGCCAGGCGGCATCCTGCCATTCCGGCAGAAGCGGCACGCGGCCGAGCGCGGCTTCGGCGGCCTTGCGCACGACATTCAGGCTCAGCCCCTCGGTGAGCGGATAGACCGGCTCGATCAGCGGCAGCTTGAACAAATCGGCTTCCGTGACGATTCGATCCGGATGCACCATCTGCAGCATGCCGTCGTAGAAATCGGCGGTGCCCGAGACATAACGCAGCTCGCCGACCGGCAGCAGCCGTTCGAGCAGGTCGTGGCGCGGATTGAAGAAGGTCAGCACGATGTCGGCGGTGTCGTCGCTTGCATAGACCTGGTATGGCGCACGCGGCCGGCGCGGCGGGGGCGGGCGGTGGTGATCGACCGTCACCGCGACCGTCACGATGCTGCCCGGCACGACATCGCGCAGCTTCGGACGCGCGCGCCGATCGATCGTTCCGGTCGGCAGATGGAACAGGAGGTCGGCGACGCGCGGCGCCTCGCGCTCGAAGAGCCGCGCGAACAGCTTCGCGAGCTTCGGCCCGATGCCGGGCAGGCTCGTGAGCGACGCGAACAGCGGATCGAGCAGCCGCGGGCGCATCGCGCTAGCTTTCCACCTTCGATCCGCCGCGCGCGAACACGGCGCTGCCGCGCACGATGCGCTCGCCATTGACCAGGAGAAAGGCGTTCGCGAAGGCGAGCCGGGAGCCGACGCGCTGGACCTCCACATGCGCCTCGACCCAGTCGCCGACCTTGGCGCCGCCCGCGAAGTCCGCGGTCAGATTTGCGGTGGTGAGGTTGGCGGGCGGCGTCTCGCTCAAGCTCGCGCGGTAACCCAACGCGATGTCGAGCAGGGTCATCAGCAGGCCGCCATGCGCGCCGCCGCGCGCATTGGCGTGCTTCGGCAGCACGCGCAGGCCGATGACGAAGGCGCCGTCCTGTGCGCCACGGTAGAAGAACGGTCCGACCGTCTCGAGAAACGGGCTCGTTCGGAACAGCGGCGCGAAGCCGGGAGGCGGATTGGGCTCGTCCATACGGTCACTCCCAACGCATCGCAGTATCGCACCAAACGTTGCCGCAAAAGCACTGACATCGGCGATCCGGATCGCTATATCAGCCTCGCCCGGCACGTCCGGGCTTTTCGTGTTGGAAAGCGATGAGCGGGACGACCATTTCGAGCGAGGGTCTCGACGCGCGCCGCCGGCGCCTGTTGTTTCGCGCCTGGCATCGCGGCATGCGCGAGGTCGACCTGATCACCGGCCGCTTCGCAGACGCCCATATCGCGGGCCTGAGCGAGGCCGAGCTCGCCGATTTCGAGCGGCTGATGGACGTCGCGGAGCCGGAGCTGCTCGCCTGGATCATGGGCTCGGCGCCGACGCCCGCCGCCTATGACACCGCGCTGTTGCGCCGCATCTGCGCGTTCCACAAGGGTCTGCGATGAACCTCAAGGTCAAATCGCCGGCCGCGCTGCTCGTCCCCGGCCGCGCCGTGACCCTCGCAGGCGTTGCCGACGGTGCCGAAGCCCTGATCGTCGCCGATCTTGCGCGCGCGACCGCCGCGAAGCCGAGCGCGCCTGCCACCAGCCTGCTGGTCGTCTGTCGCGACGGGCCGCGCATGGCGCAGCTCGCGCGCGCGCTCGCCTTCTTCGCGCCGGAGATCGAGGTCGCCGAGTTTCCCGCCTGGGACTGCCTGCCCTACGATCGGGTGTCGCCACACGCGAGCATTGTGGCGCAGCGCATGGTCGCGCTGTCGCGGCTCGCGCACCTGAAGGGCCGCGAGCGGCCGGGCGTGGTGCTGACCACGGTCAATGCCGCGCTGCAGCGCGTGCCGCCGCGCGAGCTCGTCGCCGCGCAGTCGCTCTCAGCCGCGCCCGGCAACCTGCTGGCGATGGAGGGCGTCACCCGCTGGCTCGAGCTCAATGGCTACAACCGCGCCTCGACGGTGCGCGAGGCCGGCGACTACGCGGTGCGCGGCGGCATCGTGGATCTCTACCCGCCCGGCAGCGGCGACCCGGTGCGGCTCGACTTCTTCGGCGACACGCTCGAATCGATCCGCTCCTTCGATGCCGAGACGCAGCGCTCGCAGGACACCCTGCGCGCACTCAATCTCGTGCCGGTGGCGGAGTTCCAGCTGACCAGCCAGACCATCCGCCACTTCCGGCAAGGCTATGTCGCGGCGTTCGGGGCCGCGACCAACGACCCGCTCTACGAAGCCGTGTCGGAAGGCCGCCGCCATCCCGGCATGGAGCACTGGCTGCCGCTGTTCCACAAGTCGCTCGACACGCTGTTCGACTACCTGCCCGGCACGCCGGTCGTGATGGAGCCGCTCGGCGAAGATGCCGCGCATGAGCGGTTGGCGCAGATCAAGGACTACTACGAGGCGCGCCGCGACGCGCTCGAGGCCGACCGCACGACGCTCTACAAGCCGCTGCCGCCGGAGCGGCTCTATCTCGGCGAAGCCGAATGGGGCGAGCGGCTCGGCGCCGGCGGGCTCGCCCGGCTCACCTCGTTCGCCGATCCGGATGCCGGCGTGGTCGACGCCGGCACGCGCCAGGGCCGCAATTTCGCGCCCGAGCGCACCGAGGCGGAAGCGAACGTGTTCGACGCCGTCACGCGGCACGTCAACGCGCTGCAGGGCGCGGGCAAGCGCGTCGTTATCGCGATGTGGAGCGAGGGCTCGCGCGAGCGCATGAGCCACGTGCTCGCCGATCACGGGCTCAACAATCTGCGCGAGGTTGCGGACTATCCCGAGGCGCTGCGACGCCCCAAGGCCGAGAGCGCGCTTGCGGTCCTCGGCCTCGAAAGCGGCTTCGAGACCGAGGATCTCGCGGTCATCGCCGAGCAGGACATTCTCGGCGATCGCCTGGTGCGCCGGCGCCGCGTCTCGCGCCGGCCCGAGGACTTCATCGCCGAGGTCACGAGCCTCCATGCCGGCGACCTTGTGGTGCATGTCGACCACGGCATCGGCCGCTTCGTCGGCCTGCAGACCATCCAGGCGGCCGGAGCGCCGCATGATTGTCTCGAGCTGCACTACGCGGAAGGCGCCAAGCTCTACCTCCCGGTCGAGAACATCGAGCTGTTGTCGCGCTACGGCTCGGAGGAAGCGGGCGTCCAGCTCGACCGGCTCGGCGGGCTTGGCTGGCAGACCCGCAAGGCGCGACTGAAGAACCGCATCCGCGAGATGGCGGGCGAGCTGATCAAGATCGCGGCCGCGCGGCAGTTGCGCCAGGGCGCCAAGCTCGCCGTCGCGCACGGCATGTACGAGGAGTTCTGCGCCGGCTTCCCCTACGACGAGACCGAGGACCAGGAGACCGCGATCAACGCGGTGCTCGACGACCTCGGCTCGGGCAAGCCGATGGACCGGCTGGTGTGCGGCGACGTCGGCTTCGGCAAGACCGAGGTCGCGTTGCGCGCCGCTTTCGTCACCGCGATGAACGGCAAGCAGGTCGCGGTCGTGGTGCCGACCACGCTGCTCGCGCGCCAGCACTACAAGACCTTCAGCGAGCGGTTCCGCGGCTTCCCGGTGCGGGTCGCGCAGGCCTCGCGTCTCGTCGCCAGTGCCGAGCTCAAGGCCGTGAAGCAGGGGCTCGCCGAAGGCCAGATCGATATCGTGGTCGGCACCCACGCGCTGCTCGGCAAGACCATCCGGTTCAAGGATCTCGGGCTGCTGGTGGTCGACGAGGAGCAGCATTTCGGCGTCGCCCACAAGGAGAAGATCAAGACGCTGCGCGCCGAGGTGCACGTGCTGACGCTCTCGGCAACGCCGATCCCGCGCACCTTGCAGCTCGCGCTTACCGGCGTGCGCGACCTCTCGATCATCGCCTCGCCGCCGGTCGACCGGCTCGCGGTGCGCACCTTCGTGGCGCCGTTCGACCCGATCGTGGTGCGCGAGGCGCTCTTGCGCGAGCGCTACCGCGGCGGGCAGGCGTTCTACGTCTCGCCGCGCATCGAGGAGCTGGCCGAGGTGAAGGCCTATCTCGACCAGAACGTGCCCGAGGCGAAGGTCGTGGTCGCGCACGGGCAGATGCCGGCGACCGCGCTCGAAGACATCATGTCGGCCTTCTACGACGGCAAATACGACGTGCTGCTCTCGACCACGATCATCGAGTCCGGGCTCGATATTCCGACCGCCAACACGCTGATCGTGCATCGCGCCGACATGTTCGGCCTGGCGCAGCTCTACCAGCTGCGCGGGCGGGTCGGGCGATCGAAGACCCGCGCCTATGCGCTGTTCACGCTGCCGGCGAACCGCCGCATCAGCGCGCAGGCCGAGCGCCGGCTCAAGGTGATCCAGTCGCTCGACACGCTCGGCGCCGGCTTCCAGCTCGCCTCGCACGACCTGGATATCCGCGGCGCCGGCAATCTGCTCGGCGAGGAGCAGTCCGGCCACATCAAGGAGGTCGGCTTCGAGCTCTACCAGCAGATGCTGGAAGAGGCGGTCATGAGCATGAAGGCCGGCATGACCGAAGCGGTCGCGGACCGCTGGTCACCGCAGATCACGATCGGCATGCCGGTGTTGATCCCCGAGGACTACGTGGCCGACCTCTCGGTCCGGCTCGGCCTCTACCGCCGGCTCGCCGATCTCGACGACGACCGCGAAATCGATGCGTTCGGCGCGGAGCTGGTCGATCGCTTCGGGCCGCTGCCCGAGGAGGTGAAGCATCTGTTGAAGGTCGTCGCCATCAAGGCGCTGTGCCGGCGCGCCAATGTCGAGAAGATCGACGCCGGGCCGAAGGGCGCGGTGCTGTCGTTCCGCGACAATTCCTTCGCCAACCCGGAAGGCCTGGTGCAATACATTCGCGAGGAAGGGGAGGCCGCCAAGGTCCGCCCCGACATGCGGGTCGTCTTCTTCGACGACTGGGAGAGCCCGGAAGCGCGGCTCAAGGGAACCACACTGATCCTGCGCACGCTGGTGGCGATCGCCGAGAAGAAGAAGGCGGCCTGACGCGCGCCGTCACCCGGACGGCGAACGGACCGCCTGCGCCTCGAGAAACTTCAAACCGCGCGGCGTGACCACGACGATCGACTGGTGCCCGGCCTTCTTGCGTGCCACCAGCCCGCGGTCGAGCGCGTCCTCCCACACCGTAAGCCGGGGACACGAGGTGCGCCAGGTGCTCATCACGTCGGCATGCGTGCGCGGCTTCTGCGCGACCCACTCGACCAGGTCGAAGATCAGCGGCTCGATGTCCTGCATGCGCGGCTCCTTAAAAAAACGGCAGCAGCAGAAGGTAGCTTCCGTGCATCAGATAGTATCCGGCGATTCCCGTCACCATCCTGGTCGCCCAGCGCCGATACTGCTGGTCGGTCAGCATTTCCAGGACCGGCCGCGCCAGCGAGGTGCCGAGCATCGAGGCGGCGATCGCGATCGCCGCAATGAGCGGATTGACCGAGGCGCTCTGCCCGATCAGCGCGGTGAAATAGACGAGCTTCATCGCGTGTCCGAACAGCTGGCAGGCCGACTTGGTGGCGACGATCTCGCGCCGGTCGAGCGTGCCGCCAAGGAAGAAGGAGTCGAACAGCGGTCCGGACACGCCGGTGAGCAGCATCAGGGTGGTGCAGAACACCCCATAGATGACCGCCTGCGGCGCGCTCTCGGGGTTCGGCTTGAGATTCTTGGGCAGTACGCGCACCAGGAACGGCGTCGCGCCGAGCATCAACAGCGCGACCGGCGTCGACGGCACGTATTGGGTGAGCCCCCAGGCGCCGAGCGCAAGCGCACAGCCGGCGAGATAGACGACCACGATCGAGAGCCGCACGTGCCGCCACCACAACAGGGCGCGCCACCCGTTCGAGGCCATCTGCGTGATCGCGTGCAGCGCCATTGCGTCGGGAAGCGGCAGCAGCACGAGCAGGATGCCGATCAGGATCAGCCCGCCCGCCATGCCGAAAATCCCGGACAGGAAGGCGGTTGCGACCATGACCGAACCTATGGCCAGAATCATGAGGGCGGACATGGCGGGAACCCTTTCCTCCCACCTTGTGGCCGCATTTCACGATTCCGCCAAACTGAGTTATCTTGGGCCAAGCATTAATTAAATTAACGGTGCGATGCGCAAGGTTCCCTATCTCAACGGGGTGCGCGCCTTCGAGGCCTCGGCGCGGCGCGGCAGCTTCGCGGCCGCCGCCAAGGAGCTGAACGTCACGCCGGCCGCGATCAGCCGGATGGTGCGCCTGCTCGAGCAACGGCTCGGGCTCGGCCTGTTCGTGCGCGCGCCCAACCGGCTGGCGCTGACCCCGGTCGGGCGCAGCTATCAGGCCGGGCTCACGCCGATCCTCGACGCGCTCGCGAACCTGACCGACCAGGTGCGCACGCTTGGCCCCAACCCGGTCCTCACCGTCGGCGTCGGGCCGACTTTCGCGATCCGCTGGCTGATCCCGCGGCTCGCCGAGTTCGCCAAGCTCGCGCCCGAGGTCGATGTGCGCATCACGACCGGCGGCGTCGCGGCGCCGTTCAGCGACGACTGGACCTGCGGCATCAAGCTCGGCTCGGGCGACTGGCCCGGACTGCAGGCGCAGGCGCTGTTTGCCGCCGACCTGACGCCGGTCTGCGCGCCGCGCGTTGCGGCGCGCTTGAATTCGCCGGCGTCGCTGCGCAACGAGACGCTACTGCGCGTGGCGCACGCCACGGAGGATTGGCCGCGCTGGCTTGCGGCCGCGGGCGTTCCGCGGCTCGCCGCCAAGGGTCCGGTGTTTGAATATTACGGCCATGCCCTGCAGGCCGCGGCCGACGGCGTCGGCATCGCCATCGGCATCCGCCCCTATATCGATGACGATCTCGCGGCCGGACGTCTTGTCGCGCCGTTTGGCCTCTCGGTGCCGAAGGGGGAACAGTGGTATCTGGTGTTTCGCGAATTCCGTCGCGAGGAGCCGGCGTTTCGGGCGTTCTCCCAATGGATCACGAAAGCCGCGCAGCGGTGAGGCGACTGGCGCTCGTGCTGCTGTTCGGTGGCGCGGCGTCACCTGCCTTCGCGCACACGATTGAAGGCGCCGGCGGCTTTGCTGCCGGCTTCGCGCATCCGCTGCTCGGCCCCGACCATCTCGTCGCCATGGTGGCAGTCGGATTGTGGGGCGCGTTCCTTGGGCCCCCGGCGATCGTGCTGCTGCCGATCACCTTTCCGCTGGTGATGGCGCTCGGCGGCGTGATCGGAATCGCCGGCTTGCCGCTGCCCGCGACCGAGACCGCAATCGCGCTCTCGGCGATCGTGCTCGGGCTGATGGTCGCGCTCGCGGCGCGCCCGCCCCTGTGGTTGGCGGCGCTCACGGTCGGCGCCTTCGCGATCTTCCATGGCTACGCGCACGGGCGCGAGCTGCCCGATGACGCGAACGCCGTCGCATTCGCGGCCGGCTTCGTCATCGCGACCGGCCTGTTGCACCTGACCGGCATCGCCTTCGGGTTGCTCACGCGCTGGCCGGCCGGACGCATCGCCGTCCGCGCGGCCGGCGGGGGAATCGCGCTCGTCGGCATCGGCTATCTCGGCGGGCTTCTATGAGCGCGTTCATGCGCGGTGTGGCCGACTTTGCGCTTCCGACGCATCTGCTTGCGGTCGTGGTGCTCGGACTGTTGGCGCCTCAGCACGCGGCGCGGTTTCCGATCCTCGCGCTGATCGAGCTCGCGGCCGGTCTTCTCGCAGGCTCCCTCGCGGTCGTGCTCGGCGTGGGCGAGAACCCGGCATCAACTGCGCTGCTCGCGCTCGCCGCCATCGGCGCCGCGGCCGTGATCGCCGCCTGGCCGCTGCCGGCGCCGATCACCGGCCTGTTCGCGTTCGTGGTCGGCGCGGCGCTGCCGCTCAACGCGCCGCCGCAGGAGATCACGATGGCGCGCGCCGTCTTGGCGCAGGCCGGTTTCGCACTCGCGGCGCTTGCAGCCTTCGCGATCGTCGCGCTGATCGTGCTCTCCGCGACACGGGAGTGGCAGCTCGTCGGCGCGTGGATCGCGGCGAGTGCGATCCTGGTGCTGGCGCTGAGGCTCGCTCGCTAGCCCGTGACAGCATGAACGAGCTCCGCGCATACCTGGCGCCTGAAGGTTTCCTGCCGCAGCTGCAGCAGGAGCTGGGCGAGGCGGCGCACGCGACCCATGGGCGTCTGGTGCTCGCGCGCGCGCCGACGCAACCCGTCGCCTGGGCCGCCAATGTGTGGTTCGACCTGCAGGAGATCGCGATCACCTCGATCAGCGACGCCGCCAAGCAATTGCGCGCGATCCAGCGCAACTGGGCCCTTTACGCCCACGCGCATCACCGCCGCGCGGCACTGATCGCCGAGCGGCTCCCCAAGGTTTCCGCCAAGCCGCTCGCCTTCGGCGCGCCGGCGCCGCGCGCGCCGCTCGGGTCCTGGACGCTCCTCAAGCCGGACCTGCTGCTCGCCGCGCCGCGTTGCGCGAGCCCGTTTCCCAACGGCGAAGTCCACTTCATCGAGGATCGAAGCGGGCCGCCGAACCGCGCCTACCTCAAGCTCTGGGAGCTGTTCACGCTGCTCGACGCGCGGCCGCGCGAAGGCGAGGTGTGCGTCGATCTCGGTGGCAGCCCGGGCGGCTGGACCTGGGTGCTGCAGAAGCTCGGCGCGCAGGTGCTCAGCGTCGACAAGGCGCCGCTCGATGCCGGCATCGCCGCATTGCCGAACGTCCGTTTCCTGCGCCAGAGCGCGTTCGCGCTCGATCCGCGCGCAGTCGGGCCGGTGGATTGGCTGTTCTGCGACGTCGTGTGCTATCCCATGCGCCTGCTGCGGCTCGCGCAGACGTGGATCGCGAGCGGGCTCGCCCGCCGCCTGGTGTGCACCGTCAAGTTCCAGGGCGCGACCGACTTCGACGCGATGCGCGACTTCGCCGCCATCCCGGGGTCGCGCCTGCTGCACTTGCACCACAACAAGCACGAGCTGACATGGGTGCGCTTGTGACCGGGCCACGCCGATGACTTGGATGCGACCCCGGGGATGGCCGTGAGTGCGCGCGGCAGGCGGGGTGCGGCGCAATCACCGCACGCGCAGGAGAAAACGCCGCTCGCGCGCATCGCCGGGCTGCCGGCGGTGAGCGCGCTGTTTGCGGTCGCGCCCGACCGGGTCGAGCGCCTGTTCTTCAAGGCGAACGCGCGCGCCGCGGCCCGGCCGTTTTGCGAGCAGCTCGCGCGCGCCCGCAAGCCGTATCGCCTGGTCGAAGACGCGGAGCTTGCGCGCATTGCCGGCACGCAGCTCCATGGCGGGATCGTCGCGATCGCACGCGCGCAGCCGATCCGGCGTTTCGACCCCGACGCGGCGCGGCTCTGGTCGCGCGAGCCGCAGCCGCTCTTGATCCTCGATGGCGTCGGCAATCCGCACAATCTTGGTGCGATCGCGCGCACCGCGGCCTTCTTCGGTCTGCGGCGGCTGGTGCTGTCCGACCATCCCGCGCAGGCCAGCCCCTCGGACGCGAGCCACCGCGTCGCGGAAGGCGGGCTCGAATATCTCGCGCTCTATCGCGTCGACGGCATCGCGGCCGCCTTGAAGCAGCTGAAAGCATACTACCGCGTGGTCGCCGCCGCGCCCGGCAAGCACCGCGACCTCTCCGCGCTGCCGCGCGGCGAGAAGCCGTTCGCGCTGGTGCTCGGCAACGAGGAGGAGGGCCTGCCCCGCGCGACGCTTGCGGCCTGCGAGGAGATCGTCGCGATTCCGGGAGCCGGGCGCATCCAGTCGCTCAATGTCGCGGCGAGCGCCGCGATCCTGCTCTATGCGCTGTCTTCGCAGCCGACGTCGGCCACGGCGTGAGCAGCGACCCCGTCGCTGCCGCATCGAGACCGCGCGACGGGGCCGTGGCCTGCGCGCGGATTTCGGGTGGCTCTCGCGGCGATGTTGCGGTTACGGCTCCCCGGCGTTGTCAGAGCCGAGCGAGCCGGGATGAGCGAACGGGAGCGAGATATGGCCACCAGGAGCTACGGGACGGTCAGCCCGGACCGACAGAAGGCGATGAGCGGGCTTGAGTTCGTCAAGGGTCTTGCCGGCGGCGCGCTGCCGCTTAACACGATGGCGCAGACCTTGGGCTATGACGTGGTGGAGGCCGAAAGCGGCCGTGTCGTGATCACGCTCGACCCGACAGGGGCTCACCTCAATCCATGGGGCACGGTGCATGGCGGCCTTACCGCGGTTCTGCTGGACAGCTGCATGGGTCTCGCCATCCAGTCGACGCTCGAGAAAGGCATCGGCAGCACGACGATCGAGTTCAAGATTTCGCTGATCCGGCCGATCACGCTGGAGACGGGCCAGATCCGGGCGGAGGGCAAGGTCCTCAATTGCGGCCGCCGTGTCGGCACGGCAGAAGGCCGCGTCACCGACGCCCAGGGGCGCTTGCTCGCGCACGGCACGACGACGTGCCTCATTTTCCCGAGCTAGCGTTTGCGGTGGGTTACCCGACCTGCGCTCTGCGCGCGCGCCAGCACCGTCACGACGCGACCGTGGACACGGCCAGATCGCTGCGGCGCTTGACCTCGTCGCGCGCGCGCGCCATCGCGTCGGCGAGATAGATCGGGTCCTGCGCGCCCGAGACGGCGAGCACCCCGCCGAAGATGAAGCAGGGGACGCCGTCGATGCCGGCTTCCTTGGCCTGCATCGCCTCCTGCGTGACGCGGTCGACGTCGCGGTCGCTCGCGAGCAGCGCGCGCGTCAGCTCCGCGTCCATGCCGCAGTCGGCCGCCGCCTTGACCAGGACCTCGCGATCGGTGAGGTCGGCGCCTTCGGTGAAATAAAGCTCCATCAGGCGCTGCTTCATCTCGGGCGCCGTGCCGGTATTGCGCGCCCACAGGATCAGGCGGTGGCAATCGAGCGTGTTCGGCTGCCGCGCGATGGCGCCGACATTGTACCGCAGCCCTTCGGCTTCCGCCGCCGCGGCGACGCGCCCGGCGATGCCCTGGTAGCGCTCGGGCGAGCCGAATTTCGCGGTCAGGTACGCGTCGCGGTCCATGCCCTCGCGCGGAACCCAGTCATTCAGGAAGTACGGGCGCCAGCGGATCTCGACCGGAATGTCGGGGCGCATCGCAACCGCCTTTTCCAGCCGCCGCTTGCCGATGAAACACCAGGGGCAGACCACGTCGGAGACGACGTCGATCACGAGCGGTTCGGTCATGCGGCACCTTCAGGGGTTGGCCCTGAAGGTAGGGCTTGCATTACTCCGCCGCAACCAGCCTGTGATCGATGGTGCGCGCCACCAGGGTCTCGACGGTGTCGCGCGGCCGGAACGCCGCGAGCGCAACCGTCGGCCCGAGCCGCGTGCGCTCGGCGCCAAGCGAAAGCGTCGTGTGCTTGAGCACGCTCGCGATCCGCCGCGCCACCACATGCGCGGTGACGAGATCGGTCTCGGTGAAGGCGATCAGGATCGATCCGTCCTCGTCGCGGCAGGCGATATCGCTCGCGCGCAATAGCCGTCCGGTGATGCGTGCCGCGTCGAGGCTTGCGCGGCGATTGAGCAGGGTATCGAAGGATAGGCGCGCGAGCGACAGCCCGGCGCCGCGCGCCTCGGCGGTCGCGGCGACGCGATTGAGCTCGGCCATGAACGCCGCATGCGTCATCAGGCCGGTGTCCGGCGCGAGCGTCCCCTTCTGGTCGAGCGAGGCCGCGACGCGCTTCAGCCGCGCCGCGAAGGCATGCATGCGGGCGAACGGCAGGACGTGGGCCGCGACCGCCTCCGGGCCGCCGCCGAACGCATCGGCATTGGGCAGCCGCTCCGGATCGAGCGGCGCGCCACCCTGCGGCATGACCACCGGCATGTCGCGCCAGCGCGGGTCGGCGCCGAGTTCGTTTAAAAAGTCCTCGACCATCGCGCGGTTGAAGCCGTCGCCGATCACGATACCGTCGACCTCGCGCGCCGCGAGATAGCTGCGCGCGGTCTCGAGCGCGAGCGCGCCGATCAGGCCCATGCGCTCGCCGATCGCGACGGTGAGCGCCGGATAGTTGCGCCCGCGTCCGGCGACCAGCACGGTCGCATCCTCGATCGGGTCGTAGTCGACGGTATCGGGAACATCGGCGGGGTCGGCCAGCAGCTCGATCCGCCGCAACAGCGCGACATGCAGGGCGCGCACCCGCAGCGCGGCGCGCAAGCGCGGTACGAGGCGCTGCGCGATATCAGCGGCGGCGACCGGGAGCGCCAGCGGATAGGGGGGAGCCTCCGCGCGGGCAATGCCGAGGATCGGAATGATCGAGCCGCCGCAGGCGTCGACGGCGTCGGCGACCTCCTGGGCGACCGTGTGGTCGGGATCGGCGGTCGCCGGCGCGAGGATGACGGCCGACGGCCTTGCGTCCACGACCGCGGCCGCGGCCTTGGCGGCTGCGGCATGCCGGAACGGGAGATTGCCGCCTGCCGCGAGCGCTTCGCGCACCGCGGAATCCTCATCGGCGACAACCAGAACTGGCCCCGACAAAGCCATGGAGATACGCCCCAGTTAACGCAACCACGTGAACTCGACACGGGAGCGATACTAGCGCGGGCCCTGTAAATGGCACGTCAACGCGCGCGCGCGAGTTTTCCGCCCAAGCTTTACCGGAGTGTTAAGCCCTGGGGTCGCTAGGGTTGCGTTCCCGGGGGCAGATTCAGATTGTGTGTCCCGGACGCGGTGCAGCGCCATCAGCGCGTTTACGCGCGTCTGCGACGCGCTATGGCGGTGCACCGCTGAGCCGGGACCGCCTGAGGTGCGGAGTGTTGGGCGGTCCCGGGTCTGCAGCGCGTCACTTCGCTAACGCTCGTGCTGCGCTGCGCCCGGGACACAAGAAACAACCGTCAGAGTCACAACACTAAGCGGCGAAGTTTCGCCGCCCGGCCCGGCGTGCCCGGAAGGCCGCAACCAGCAACGGGTTGGCGCCGTGCGCGAGCAGCGCATCGCAGATCGCGTCGCGGTCGGCCCCGGAGCCGGCAAGCCGATGGCCCGCCAGCATGTCGGGCAGCGCCGCAAGCGTCGAGCCGTCCTCGATGCCGCCGATGAGCTCCTGCATGTTGCGCAGGCCAAAGCGATAGCCGCCGACGCTGATGACGCCGGCCGGTGGCCCGTCGACCGTGAGCATCTTGGTGTCGCGGTCGATCTTGCAGGAATAGCCGGTATCGATCGCACCGTCGGTGATCTTGAGCTTTGCCGCATGGCCGCGCTCGGCGCCGGGCGGGAAGGGCGCCTTCGGCACCATCGGGCCGGACAACGCGACGGTCCCGCCAGGCGTGCGCGCGAGGTTGATCGCATGCATGCCCTGAGCCGTTCCTTGGGCGGCCGCGCGCGGGAACGCAAGGCGCCCGGTCGGAAGCGCCGACGGCTTGCCGCTTTCGCCGCGCCGCAGCGGCACGAGGCCGAGCTCGCCGAAGGCCGCGACATCGGTCAACGCGCCGGCGTCGGCGGGCCAAGGCGCGCTGCTGGCGAGCCGCTCGGGCGAGCGCCACACCGCGAGCACGGCGGTGCCGCCGTCGCCGATGAGCCCGGCTTCGGCGAGACGCGCCACCATCGGTCCGGGGACCACGGCGACGCTGCAGCGCTCCTGCGCGTGCTGGCGCGCGAACACGCCCGGGGCGAACGGCTGGTGCAGCACCAGCGTGCCGCCGCTGATCAGCCAGGGCATCAGGGTGGTGGCAAGCGACGCGAAGCATGCCGGCGCGAGCGCGCCGAGCAACACCGCGCCGGGCATGATGCGGCCCTCGAGCTGCACCGCAAGCCCGGCGGCAAGGAGCTCCGCGTGGCTGCGCGCGATCGGGACAACCCCGTCGGCCGTGACCTCGAAGGTGACGAGCGCAAGGTGGTCGGCCGCGTGGCCGGGGCGATCGATCAGCGCTGCCACGTCGCGGGTCGCGAAAATATCGTCGACCGGCACGACGCCGTCGGGGAGGTTTTGACCGAAGCCGCAGAGGAACCGGATGGTGAAAGTCTCCATCGCGATCTGCATCGCGAGATCCCCGTGGATCGCGTCGCCGACGCGCTGGCAGCCGATCAGCGCGCGCGCCGCGACGCGCGACAGCGCGGCGGTCGCATCGGCGTGACGCCACAACAGCGGCATCGGCGCCGCGATCAGGCCGGCGCGCGCGACCGCGAGCAGCGCGATCACGCTCTCGCAGATATTGGGCAGCTGGACCGCCACCACCGCGTCGGTCGGCAGGCCGAAAGCGCGCAGCCGCGCCGCGAGCGCCGAGATCGCGCGGTCGGCCTGCGCGTAGGTGAGACGGCGCACCGGCCCGTCGGTGAAATCGGCGCGGTCCGCCGGATCGACGAGCGCGAGGCGATCCGGATGGCGCGTGAGCGCGCGGCGGAACAGCTCGTCCAGCGTCGCCTTCACGGCCGGCGCTTCCGCTTGCATGTCGCTCATCGCCCAGCTCCCCTCCAGGATCACTTCGCGCCTCGTCAGGTCCGGCTCAGGTCAGCTTCACGGCGTCGGCCCCGCCGCGCGCCACCAGGTTTCCGGCAGATAGCCGAGCAGCGGGACAGCGGTCGGATGCGCGATCGTCTTCCAGCGCGCGAGCCATTGCGCCGGCGGATAGAACAGCGGCACCACGTAGAAGCCGCTCATCAGCACGCGATCGAGCGCGCGCGTCGCCGCGACGACGTCCTCGCGCGTGCGCGCCTGCAACAGCGCGGCGATCATGGCATCGACCGCGCCGCTCTTGACGCCCATGTAGTTGCGGCTGCCGCGGCTGTCGGCCGCCGCAGAGCTCCAGTAGAAGGCCTGCTCGTTGCCGGGCGAGAGTGACTGGTCCCATCGGGCCTCGATCATGTCGAAATCGAAGGCGATTCGCCGCGTCTCGTATTGCACCGCGTCAACGAGGCGCACCTGTGCGACGATACCGGCGCGCTTGAGCTGCGCGGCAAACAGGAGCGCGAGCCGCTCCTCGTCGCGGTTGAGCGCGAGAATTTCGAAGGCGAGCGGTTTTCCGCTGTTGCGCTCGACCAGCTCGGCGCCGCGCAGCGCGTAGCCCGCGGCGGCGAGGAGCGCGAGCGCGCGCCGCAAGGTCACGCGGTCGCGCCCGGAGCCGTCCGTCACCGGCGGCGCCCAGGTGCCGTCGAGGATGTCGGCGCGCACGGCGTCCGGGAACGG
>Ga0187784_10000211_pt1 | contig 40111 bp, 30 predicted proteins | sample 1015_SJ02_MP15_2_FD_132964 | JGI IMG/M metagenome (GOLD analysis project Ga0187784, IMG submission 132964) | Tropical peat soil microbial communities from peatlands in Department of Meta, Colombia - 1015_SJ02_MP15_20_MG | ecosystem: Environmental > Terrestrial > Soil > Wetlands > Peat | place... | reverse complement strand
TCGCCGACGGCGCAAACTCCTGCACCGCTGCAACCGCTGCACCGCGAACTCTGAGCGCTCGGCGACGTGCGCTACTTCAAGTACCGCGCCGGGTCGATGGCGACCCCGTTTCGGCGCACTTCGAAGAACAGGTGTGGACCCGTGCTCCAGCCGGTGTTGCCGATGCGGCCAATGAGTTGTCCTCCCGCAACCCGCTCACCCGTGGTGACGAGCGCCCGCGACAGGTGCGAGTAGGTGGTCTCGAGGCCGTTCCCATGATCCAGCACGACCATCTGCCCGTAACCAGCCTGCCAGCCCACGAACCGCACGACACCGCTCCTTGAGGCGAGCACAGGCGATCCCCATCGTGTCGCGATGTCGAGGCCCGTGTGAAACTCACGTGTCCGGAAGATAGGATGAATACGCCATCCGAACCGCGACGTGATCGTACCGGATGCAGGCCACCGAAGCCGGAAGAGCGCTGCCGGACCTGGCGCCGGTCCGGCGTCCGGCTGAGACGCGCCGGGACGAGATGCGCGGATCGCGTGGTCCGCCGCTGTCCGCGGCCCGCCGGGCGCGCTCTCTCCCGCGGGGACGATCAACACGCGGCCGAGCGCAAGTGTATCACGCTCGGACAGGTGGTTCGCCACCGCAAGCGCCGTGACGCTCACCCGAGCGCCCTCAGCGATACCCCAAAGCGTGTCCCCCGATATCACCGTATGGGTGGCGGAGTGTGGAGGCGGAGGGGCGGACTGAGCGACATCGGTATTCGGCCCACCCGGCACCGGGAGGATGAGCGTCTGGCCTGGATGGAGGAGCGCTCCCGCAGCCAGATGGTTGGCGGCGCCAAGCGACGTAACGTCGATGCCTGAGGCTCGCGCCACGTCCCAGAGCGTGTCGCCCGAGACGACGACATGAACCCGGGGCGCAGGCGGAACCGGCACCGGAAGGGAGACCGGCCGGAGGTGCAAGATGATGCCGGATCCGGGCCGGGTCTGGCCTGTCGCTATGGGGACCCGGTCTCTCGCAGAGAACCTACCGGCAACGACAAGCGCGCTTGCGGAGACTGCGAGCGCTACCGCGACAAATGACGCAACAGGCGCTAACCGGTGGGCCCCCGTCATCAGGCCTCCCCGAGCGCACAAACTCCCCGGATTGTCTACTGGGATCGCTAGCGTGACGTGGCAGCGTCCGCGTGAGCGTTTCTTGGACGGGTGTCTTGTGCGTGTGTGCTTTCAAAACCCCCGTTGTTGGTTCGCGACGGACGCCCCGGATTCCTGCACATCGGTTGCATCGTACACGCAGGGGCACCATCGCCCATGCGCGCCGTGCATGTCGCTCGATCTCTCGCGCTCTCGCCTCCTCACGCACTTGCGAGCCCGTACGTAACACCGGCAACTCGGCGAGTGCGGTGACTTATTCGCGCTCCCGGGAACCGAAGAAGCACGACCCATCGCCGCGGCACAAGAATCCCCGGTCCTCGTCCGTCTCTCGTCTCCCCATCGCACACGTGGGACGGACTCTACCGTTCGAGCGGTTGCCGAGTTGTAGCGGGTTGCCCGCGAAGCGGGACTCTAGGTGTCCGCCTCGCTGTTCTTGATGATCGAGCGCAGGAATCCCTGATTGTTGGGCGTCTTGCGGAGGCGGTCGAGGATCAGCTCGGTCATAGCGACGGTATCGAGAGTCTCAAGGCTCTTTCGCAGCACCCAAACCTTCCGCAGCTCCTCCTCGGTCAGCAACAACTCCTCTCGGCGCGTTCCCGAGAGCTTGATATCGATGGCGGGGAACGTCCGCCGCTCCTGAAGCTTGCGGTTGAGATGCAGTTCCATGTTGCCCGTACCCTTGAACTCTTCGTAGATCACGTCGTCCATCCGGCTGCCGGTGTCGATCAGTGCCGTGGCTATGATCGTGATGCTGCCCCCTTCCTCGATCTTGCGGGCTGCACCGAAGAAGCGCTTCGGACGGTGCAGCGCTGCCGGATCGAGACCGCCGGACAGCGTCCGCCCGCTCGGCGGGATGACGAGGTTGTTCGCGCGAGAGAACCGGGTCAGACTGTCCAGCAGGACGACGACGTCGCGGCCGCCTTCGACGAGGCGCTTTGCGCGCTCCAAGACCAGGTCGGCCACCTGCACGTGCTCTTCGGGCGGTCGATCGAAGGTCGAGGCAACGACCTCCGCCTCGACCGAGCGACGCATGTCCGTCACTTCCTCCGGCCGCTCGTCGAGCAGTAACACCATCAGGTACACCTCCTGATGGTTCTGCACGATACTCTGGCCGATCTTCTTGAGCAGCGTCGTCTTGCCGGCCTTGGGCGGAGACACGATCATTGCCCGTTGGCCTTTGCCGATCGGCGCGAACAAGTCCACGATCCGCACGGTCAAATCGCTCTGCGGCAGCTCAAGCCTGATCCGTTCGTGCGGAAATACCGGCGTGAGTCTCTCGAAATCGGGCCGTGACCGGGCCTGCTCGGGATCGAGGCCGTTCACGGCTTCCACGCGCAGCAGCGCGAAGTATTTCTCGTTGTCCTTCGGTGCCCGGACCTGTCCCAGCACCTCGTCGCCGACGCGCAACCCGAACCGCTTGATCTGCGAGGGAGAGACGTAGATATCTTCGGAGCCCGGCAGGTAGCCGGCGGTTCGAAGGAACCCGTACCCCTCCTGCATGATCTCCAGGATGCCAGACCGGAACATCAGTCCGCTCTGCTCGGTCTGCGCCTGCAAGATTTTCATGATTAACTCCTGCTTCCGGTACCGCCGGAAGTTTGGAATGTTGAGCTCTTTGGCCACGTCCTGGAGCTCATTGAGGCTCTTGCCGTCGAGCTCAGCGATCGCCACGCCGTGCCACCTCCATCGCGGTCATCCCCGCGCCGCCCGACGCCGGGCGGAGGCCCCGAGAACGCCCCGGGCACTCACTGCCCCGTCGCTTCGATGTACCCGGCCCGCCCCCGCGGCCCGGTCAGCAACATCACCACGCTGTCGTTGGGCTTGAGATCGCTCGCCGCCGCCGACTTGCCGTTCCGGTAGATCGCGACCGTCGGCGTCAGCGCGTAGCTCGTGACGGCCTTGTTGGCGTTGGCGACCGTCACGTCCGACCCGCTCATGCTCACGAACGTGCCCCGGACGTAGTTGAACCGGTTGAGGGAGTCCATCACCGAGGCAACGGCCTGCGCAGCGTCCCCGCGCGTCGTCGGCTGCGTCGGATGCCAGCTGCCGTCGGGGAGCAACGGCATGATCTTGTGATCGATCGCCACCGCTACGTAGCCATGCAACGGCGCCGGGACGTCCCCCGCATCCTTGAACGACAGCGGGGCCTGCGCTTTCTGCGTCGCCTCGCCCTGCAACCCCATCGCCCGCACCAGCAGCGCCGCAAACTCAGCGCGGCCCACCTGGGCGTTCGGGCGGAACGTGTTGTCCGGAAACGTCGTTAGGAGACCCTTCTGAAACTCCAAGTTCACCTCGACGGGGTGGTCCTTCAGCGGGAACACCGCCTCGAGCGTGTACGTGCCCGGCGGCACCGCATGACTGTCCTGGTCCCTCTGCAGCCACCGTGTTGTGAACGAGAACGAATGCCCTCCGGCCAGCGTCAGCGAGGTCGGCGCCTGCACAAACGTCTGCCCCAGCGACCATCGCGCAAGCTCGTCGGTACCGCGCTTGATGACGAAGTCGTAGTTCTGCGTCGATGGGAACTGGAACACCGCGTCGGTCTTCCCCGTGTTGGCGACCGTGAAGGTCAGATCGACCGGATCGTCGACACCGTACACCGCCTTGTCCGTCGTCAGTGTGTAGGTGACGTCGCCGTCCTTCACCTGGGCACTCTGGGCGGATGCCGCCCCGGTGTTGAGCAATGCCGCAATGACCGGCCGGACGGCCTCGGGAATCTGGTCCAGGTCCTTGTAGTTTGGGATCGAGCCGGTTCCCTGGACATTCAGTCCTGCGGCCAGCGCCTCCACGGCGCCCAGGCGCGTGATCGGCTGATCCGGCTTGAACGTGCCGTCGGGATTCCCGGTCATCACGCCGGTCACGCTCACCTTGATGATAGCCTGCTGGTACGGGCTGTCGCCGATGTCCGAGAACAGGAGGGCAGCCTGTGCGGTGCTCGTCAGTAACGCGGCCGTCGCAGTGGCCAGCAGCGCCGCGAGAACACCTTTGACTCGTTGTGGCATTGACCTGACCTCCTTAGTACATCCTTGAGCATCGTGCTTGCGGTACCGCTCCCGCCGGGCGCGGTGCCTGGCAGTCTCCGGTCCGCCCCAACACACCCGCCGAGCATCGTTTCTGGGAAGGAACGACACCGGCGGCCCTACACGAAGAACGGGCCAGACATCACCAGAAGGAGATGCCTACGCAGGGGACCGTACGCTCGCTCGGGGCCTCCGCAGATTCAGAACCTTCGCCACCCAAGCACACGGTCCGGAACGCGACCGTGAAACATGCGGGACAAGCCATAAACCTTTGGGCCGGATATTCTCCGTGGTGCCATATTCTCCTTCTTCCCAATATACGCGTTCTGCCGCCAAAAAGATTCCGGGCCGGAACCCGTTACATCCGCTCCACGGCGGCCACCCCGGCCAGCTCGAGGGCGTTCCGGAGCGCCCGGCGGACCGCGTCGACCAGCACCAAACGTGCCTTGGTCAGACCGCCATCCTCGGTCAACACGCGACACTGCCCATAGAAAACGTGAAAAGCCTCCGCTAACTCGCGCGCGTAGGCACACAGGCGCTGAGGTTCGCGCCGGATCCCGGCCGCGTAGACCACCTCGGGCAACGCGATGGTGCGCTTGGCCAGCACCCACTCCTCGGGCGCCGTGAGGCGCCCCAGATCGGCCTCCTCCAGCGGCGGCACACGGACGCCCAGGCGCTGGGCTTCCCTCAGGATGCTGCAGATCCTGGCGTGCGCGTACTGAACGTAGTACACGGGATTTTCCGACGACTGGCGCCGCGCGAGGGCGAAGTCGAAGTCCATTGGCACGGACGGGCTCGCCATGATAAAGAAGAATCGGGCCGCGTCCCGTCCCACCGCCTCGATCAGGTCGCGCAACGTCACAAATTCCCCGCTGCGCTTGCTCATCCGCACGGCTTCCCCCTCGTTGCGCAGGCGGACGTGCTGATACAGGATGACCTCCAGTGTGGACGGATCGCGCCCAAACCCCTCGATCGCGCCACGCACCCTGGCGACGTCGCCGACGTGATCGACGCCCCACACGTCGATGAGGTGGTCAAACCCGCGCGCGTACTTGTCCAGGTGGTATGGAATATCCGCGGCGAAGTACGTCGGGCGTCCGTCGCGGCGCACGATCACACGATCCTTGTCGTCGCCGAATCGCGTCGCTCGGAACCACAACGCCCCGTCTTGGTCGTACACGAGGTCGCGTTCGCGCAGGGCTTCGAGGCATCGCCGAACGTCGCCACGCTCGTGCAGGGTGCGCTCGCTGAACCACGTGTCAAATCTGATGCCGAACGCTTCGAGGGTGGAGCGGATCTCCTCGAGCATCGCGCGGAGCGCATAGTCCTGGATGCGCGACAGACGCTCCTCGTCTGCGGCAAGCGCGAGGGTCTCGCCCTCGCGCTCCAGGATGCGCCGGGCGATCTCGCCCACGTACGCGCCCTGGTAACCGTCGGCGGGGAAGTCCGAGGGCCGTCCCACCAACTCCAGGTAGCGCGCCTCGACGGAACGCGCGAGCGTCTCGACCTGTCCACCGTAGTCGTTGACGTAGTACTCCCGGGACACCTGGTAGCCGAGTGCCTCGAGCAGCCTCGCCACGGTCTCGCCAACCGCCCCGTTCCGCCCGGTGCCAACGTGCAACGGGCCGGTGGGGTTGGCGCTCACGTACTCCACCAGCACGCGCCGCCCCCGGCCCACGTCCGAGCTTCCGAACCGCCGGTCCTCGGCGTGCGCGCGCCGCAGCCAGCGGTGCACCAACGCGGGCGCCAGAAAGAGATTCAGGAAGCCCGGACCGGCCAGCTCCGCGCGCGCGACATCCTCCGACGGCACCGCGAGGTGATGCAGTACCGCTTCCCCGACGCTTCGGGGCGGCCGGCGGGCGGCCTTCGCGAGCACCAGCGCTACGTTCGTCGCGTAGTCCCCGTGGCGGGGATCACGTGGCGGCTCGACGTCGAATACGGGCAGCGGCTCCGGAAGCGGGGGCAGGTCACCCGAGGCGACGGCACGCTCCACCGCCGACTCGATGAGCGCCTGAAGCTCCTCCGTAATCATGCCGCCATCACACGGGGCGCGTACTGGACCGCGGCGGCCCGGCCCGGTAGTCCGGGGCGCGGTCATCGTCTCGCAGAGAGCCAGGGCGCATTACAGTCGGACGACACCGATCCGGGTGGGATCCTCGACATGAATCGTGTCCACGAACCGGATCTCCCGTGGCACCGAGGTCATGACGAGCGAGTGGGTGCGGCTGCCGCCTCCGAACAAGCGCACCCCGCGGAAGAGGTCGCCATCGGTGATCCCGGTTGCGGCGAAGACGAGGTTCTCGCCGCGGACCAGCTCCTCCGTGCGGAAGATCCGGTCGGGATCACTGATCCCCATCGCCCGTGCCCGTTCGCGCTCCGCGTCGTTTCGGAACCGCAGGCGCGCCTGCATCTCGCCTCCGAGGCATCTCAGCGCCGCTGCGGCCAGGACCCCTTCCGGCGCCCCGCCGATCCCCATCACGGCGTGGACGGCCGTACCGGAGACTGCGGCCGAGATCGCGGGGGCCGTGTCTCCGTCCGAGATGAGCTTGATGCGAGCGCCGGCAGCGCGTACCGCCGCGATCAGCTCGGTGTGCCGGGGCCGGTCCAGAATCACCACCGTCATGTCCGTCACCCGGCGTTCCAGGGCCTCGGCGAGCACGTTGAGATTTCTCGCCGGAGGCCACCGGAGATCGACCTTGCCGGCAGCCTGGGGAGGAACGATCAACTTTTCCATGTACGTGTCAGGCGCGTGCAAGATACCGCCGCGCTCCGCCATCGCCAGCACGGCGATCGCATTGGGGAGCCCCTTCGCCACCAGATTCGTGCCCTCCACCGGATCGACGGCGATATCGACCTCGGATCCGTCCCCCGTGCCCACCTCCTCGCCGATATAGAGCATCGGAGCCTCGTCTCGCTCACCTTCACCGATCACCACGCGGCCGCGAATGGGCAACCGGCCGAGCACCCGGCGCATCGCGGTCACCGCCGCCAGGTCGGCTCGCTCGTTGTCGCCCTCCCCCATGTGATGGGCCGCAGCCAGCGCCGCGGCCTCGGTGACGGTCGCGATGTCGGTCGCGAGCGTTCGCTCCTCCATCGTCACTTCCGGTGTCGGTCTCCGCTGGGCCCTACTCAGCGAGGCTCGGCCGGCCGCTCCGTCAGCGCCACCGACATCTGCCGCGTGGCATGATCGCGCACAATCGTTAACGTGATCGTATCGCCGATCTTCTTCGTGACAATCTCCCGTACGAAGTCGTTCCAATTCTCAATCCGGGTGCCGTTGACCGCCGTGATGATATCCCCGGCCTGCAGGCCCGCTTTCGCCGCGGGCGACGACGGCTCCACATCGCGGACGACGACCCCGTGGTCCGTTCCCAGGTTGTACGCCTGCGACACCTGCGCGTCGACCTCGCCGCCGTATATCACGCCCACCCAGGGGCGGACAACGCGGCCGTGCGCGATCAACTGCTCCATCTCCGCGCGGGCGACGTCGCTCGGAATCGCAAACCCGATACCCTGTGCGTTGGGGATGATGGCCGTGTTGATCCCGATCACGCGACCGCTGCTGTCGACGAGCGCCCCCCCGCTGTTCCCCGGGTTGATCGCCGCCGATGTCTGGATCAAGTTTTCGACGATCACGGTCGGGAGCTGAATGTTCCGGTTGAGGGCGCTGACGACGCCGGTCGTCACGGTACTGCCAAGACCGAACGGGTTCCCGATGGCGATCGCAAGCTGGCCGACTTGCAGGGCGCCGCTCGTGCCGAGCGCCGCAGCGGGTAGCGGCACGGGAGACTCTACCTTGATGACGGCGAGATCCGCGAATGGATCCGTGCCCACGATCTTCCCCGTCAACTCCTTGCCGTCAGCCAGCGTCACCTTGATGGTTGTCGCGCCCTGGACGACGTGATTGTTCGTAACGATGTAGCCATTCGAGCGCACGATGACGCCTGACCCCGCCCCTTGAGCCGGGAACACGCCGAACATCGTCTGGACCTGTGATTCGGTATTGATGTTGACGACCGAAGGGCGGACCGCCTTGACGACGCTGATGACCACCGCCTCATCGGGCGTGAGCGAACCGCGCGGCGCCGGCGACACAGGCGTTGGCTGCACGGGCGCGGGCGGCGCCGGCGGCTGGACCGCGGCTGGCGGGGCGGACGGTGTCGATGGCGCCGCCGGGGCTGAAGGCGGAACAACTGGTTGTGACGGGAACACGGGGTGCACGTACCGCGGCAGCACGACACTGCCCAGCAACGCCCCCGCTGCGACCACAACCAGTGCGGCCACCACCGCGGCGGAATGCCCCGGACCGCCTCGCGCACGCGGATCGGAGGACTGCATCGCCATCACACCGACCTCCTCACACCGTTCAAAGCAGCGCCTTCAATTATAACACCCACGGCGGCGCAGCCCAGTCTGTTTGCCCGGTTGCCACGGCGTGCGGTATAATCAAGCCGCCTTGAGACACCCATACTCGGCTTCTCATCCCGCAACACGGCCGCGGTCCTCCCGTTGCTAGACTGGCTCGGACGGCCCAAGCGTCCCGCGTCCGAACGGCGCGATATCCCGGCGGGGTTGTGGGCCAAGTGCCCCCATTGCGCCAACCTCGTGTATCGCAAGGAGCTCGAACGGAACCTGCGCGTGTGTCCCCGGTGCGGTTTTCATCACCGCCTATCGGCCATGGACCGGCTGGCGCTCGTGCTGGACCTCGCATCGTTTGTGGAGACCGACGCGGCCTTGCTGCCCGAGGATCCTCTGGGCTTCGTCGACGAGAAGCCGTACCCGGAGCGGATCGAGGAGTCGCGCCGGAAGACGGGCCGGACCGAGGCGATCGTCACCGGCACCGGCACGATCGAGGGCGCTCACGCGGTGGTCGGAGCCATGGAGTTCGGGTTCATGGGAGGCAGCCTGGGCTCCGTGGTCGGTGAGAAGATCGCGAGGAGCGCGGAGCGTGCGCGCGACCGCCGCTGGCCGTTGGTGCTCTTCGTGGCTTCGGGGGGTGCGCGGATGCAGGAGGGTGTACTGTCGCTCCTCCAACTGGCAAGAACCAGCGTCGCGCTGGCCAGGCTCGCGGATGCCGGCGTCGCGTTGATCACCGTGCTCTGCGATCCCACGACCGGAGGCGTCGCCGCAAGCTTCGCATTTCAGGGCGACATCATCGTGGCAGAGCCCGGGGCGCTGATCGGCTTTGCGGGCCCCCGCGTCATAGAACAGACGATCCGTCAGAAGCTCCCGGAGGGGTTTCAGACCTCCGAGTTTCTTCTTGAGCACGGCTTCCTCGACGCAATCGTGCCGAGGGCCGAGCTACGGGGGGCGGTTGCGCGCCTTCTCCGGCTGACCAACGCCCCGCTGGACCCAGCCATGGTCGGGGCTCCCGCCCAGGGCTGGGTCGATCGGTCGGACACCCGATGAGCCACCACCCGCCTGAGCCTCTCCGTCCTCCGGACGCCAGCCCCGCCGCTTCGTCGGCGTCTCTCGAGGAGAACCTCGCAGAGGTGGAACGTGAGATCGGCGATCTGCGCCGGATTACGACCGCCCAGCAGATGGATTTGGGCGAGCAGATCGCGGCGCTGGAGGCCCGGGCCGAGTCACTGCACGAAGAGATCGCGCGCAATCCGACCCCGTGGCAGCGCGTGCAGCTCGCGCGCCATCCCGAACGCCCGAGGGTCGGAGACTACATCGACGGTCTGACCTCGGAGTTCGTCGAACTCCACGGCGACCGCTCGTTCGGCGACGACCGGGCGATCATCGCAGGGCTCGGCATCGTCGGCGGGCGGCCCGCGGCGATCATCGGCCACGCGAAGGGACACGACACGCGGGAGAACATCTCGCGCCGGTTTGGCATGCCGAATCCCGAGGGGTATCGCAAAGCGGTCCGCGTCATGCGGCTCGCAGAAAAACTGCGGGCGCCCGTCGTGACGCTCGTCGACACGGCAGGCGCGTTTCCAGGGAAAGACGCCGAAGAACGCGGCCAGGCCGAGGCGATCGCGCGATCGTTGTTTGAGATGGCGCGCCTTCGGACGCCGATCGTGACGGTCATCACCGGCGAGGGCGGCAGCGGCGGTGCCCTGGCGATCGGGATCTGCGACGTCCTGCTCATGTTCGAACACGCCATCTACTCCGTCATCTCGCCGGAAGGGTGCGCCGCAATTCTCTGGCGCGACGGCTCCCGGGCTCGTGACGCTGCGGAGGCGCTGCGGCTGACGGCGGGCGACCTCGCCGCCCTCGAGATCGTCGACGAGATCATCCCCGAGCCTCCGGGGGGCGCGCACCGTCACAGGGAGGACGCGGTCGCGGCGGTGGTGCAAGCGGTCCTGCGTCATCTTGCCCTTTTGGAAGGGCGCTCGGAGGAATCGCTCGTCGCGGCCCGGTATGAGAAATACCGCCGCATCGGGCGAGTCCGCGACGCGTCCATGCAGGACGCCGCGGCGACCCACGACGCAGGGGGGCAGACGGAATGACCCAGAACCAGCGGTTCGATCTGGACGAGCTCCGCGCGCTCATCCGGCTGGCCGCCGAGGCCGATATCGAGGAACTCGAGGTCGAAGGAGCTCACGTCAAAGTCAGGATCAAGAAAGCGCGAGCCGTAGCGTCGGCGGTATTGGCCACGGGAGCGTCCCCGGCGGGGCATGCGCCCGCGGACACGGCCCACGGGCCGGCCGCCTCGGAGCAACGGTACACGCCGATCATCGCTCCGATGGTCGGGACGTTCTACCGCGCTTCCAAGCCGGATGCCCAGCCCTTCGTGCAGGAAGGCGACGCGGTCGAAGAGGGACAGACCGTCTGCATCTTGGAAGCGATGAAGTTGTTCAACGAGATCCCGAGCGAGGTCGCCGGTCGCATCGTCAGCATCGTGGCAGAGAACGGTGCTGCGGTCGAGTACGGCCAGCCGCTGTTCCTCGTCGACCCGTCCCCGGCTGTATAGGCGGTGTCCGCCACGCCTTGGGATCGACATCGCCAAAATAGATTCGGCCAGTCGCGTAGCAGACGCCGGGGGTGGACAACGTCCGCATGTTCGACAAAGTGCTGATCGTCAACCGCGGCGAGATCGCGGTGCGCATCATCCGCGCGTGCCGGGAGCTCGGTATCCGCACGGCCGCAGTCTATTCCGAGGCCGACCGCGATGCGCTGCACGTGCGCCTCGCGGACGAGGCATTTTGCATCGGGCCGGCCCCTGCGCGGGACAGCTATCTCAACATCCCGAACATCATGGCCACGGCTGAACTCCTCGGCGCCGACGCGATCCATCCGGGCTACGGCTTTCTCGCGGAGAATCCACACTTCGCGGAAATCTGCCAGGACTGCAAGATCACGTTCATCGGCCCTCCGCCCGAGGCAATTTACAAGATGGGCGACAAGGCCGCGGCGCGGCAATTGATGCGCAAGTCCGGCATTCCCGTGGTTCCCGGCAGCCTCGGGCCGATCCGGGACGAGGCGGCTGCCATCGCTGCCGGGAAGAACACGGGGTATCCACTCGTGATCAAGGCCGCCGCCGGCGGCGGCGGCCGCGGCATGCGCGTGGTCCAATCGGCCAACGATCTCCGGCACGCGTTCGTGGCGGCGTCACGGGAGGCTGCGGCGGCGTTCGGGAGCGGCGACGTGTACATCGAAAAGTACCTCGAGGAACCCCGCCACGTCGAGGTACAGATCCTCGCCGACGGCCGGGGGACCGTCGTCGCGCTGGGCGAGCGCGACTGCTCGATCCAGCGACGTCACCAGAAGCTGCTCGAAGAATCGCCGGCGGTCGGACTGAGTCCCCGCCTGCGGCGCGCGTTGCTGAGGGCCGCGGTCCGCGCGGCCGAGGTGGTCGGATACACGAACGCCGGTACTGTGGAGTTCCTCGTCGAGGGCACCAATCATCTCTACTTCATCGAGATGAATACACGGATCCAGGTCGAGCATCCGGTCACGGAGATGGTGACGGGCATCGATCTGATCAAGGAGCAGATCAAGATCGCGGCGGGGGAACGGATCTCGCTGCCCCGGGACATCGAGTATCGTGGCCACGCGATCGAGTGCCGGGTGAACGCGGAGGACCCATCCCGGGACTTCCTACCATCCCCGGGGCAGATCACCGCGTTCGTCCTGCCGGGCGGGCCGGGGATCCGCGTGGACACGCATGCGTTCGCGGGATACACGATCCCGGCGCACTACGACTCGTTGCTCGCGAAGGTCGTCGCCTGGGGCCGGGACCGAGACGAGGCGATCATGCGAATGCAGCGTGCGCTCGGCGAGTTCGAGATCGGCGGCGTGCAGACGACGATCCCGCTTCATCTGCAGATCCTGGACAACGCGTTCTTCCATAGGGGCGAAGTGTACGTCAACTTCGTCCGGCGGCGTGTCGATTTCGGGCGCCTAAGGGAAGTCTGATCGGGACCAGTGGATCGTCGCCAGGAACGATCCACTAAGCCGGGATGGTCAGGTCCTCAAGCACCCGCGGGTAGTTCGTGATCATCTCCATCCCGTCCTCCGTGACCAGCACGGTGTCGGAGTGGCGGAACCCGGCGTAGTCGGGGATGTAGACGCCCGGCTCGACGCTGAACACCATTCCCGGCACGATCGGGGTGTCGTCGCCGACGTCGAAGAACGGGGCTTCGTGGTTTCCCATGCCGAGCGCGTGTCCCGTGTGATGCCGCCAGTACGGCATGAGATCGTGCTGTTCGAAGTACGCCAGAACGGCGCGGTCGACATCCGAGCACTTGGCACCCGGACAGATCGCGTCGAAGGCCGCCTGCTGGGCGCCGAGCATCAGATCGAAGTAGCGGCGCTGGCGGTCGTCCGGAGCTCCGATGATCATCGTCCGTTCGAGCTCGCTTCCGTACCCTCCAACCCCCGCGCCCGCGCCGGTCACCAGCACGTTGCCGGTCCGGAACACGGCGTTCGTCGTGAGCGAGTGCGGCAGTGCCGAATCCTTCCCGATCTGCCCGCGATATCCGGCGTGCGCGCCGGCGCGGAGCCAGGACAGCGGCCGGTACGATGGGCCAAGAGCTCGGATCATCGCCTGGGTCGCGTCGAACGACGCTCGTCCGCTCACCTCCGTCTCCGTAAGGCCCGGACGCGTGTACTGCTGGAGCAGCGCGTGCGCTAGGGTTCCCCACTTGGCGCTCTCCCGAATCAACGCGACTTCCACGGGCGACTTCACCGCGATCATGTCCTCGATCAAGTCGCGCGAGGGCACGACCTTCGCAGTCGGGAGAAGCTCACTCAACGTAGGCCCGCGATATCCATACCCGCCGCCGTACCCATCGCCGTCTACCCCGATGCGTCTGCTGTCTAACCCCAGATCACGACAGATCTCCGCAAAGCGCTTCATCGGATGAACCCGCCCTGGATACTCGGGATAGACCTCGATCTGGCCCACCAGGGCGTGAAGCTGGGAGTGCTCCGCTTCGAGTTGCGGGACGAACAGGACGCTTTGCCCCTCGCGAGGGAACACGAGCCCCATCGGCCGCTCGGTCTGAATGAACGCAAACCCGCTCAAATAGAACACCTGGGTCGGACCGAACAGGCACAATCCGACGAGATCGCGTCTGCCCAACGCCTCACGCACCCGCTCCTGGCGGCGACGATACTCATCCGCGCTGATCGTCCACTGCATGGCTCACCTCGCTCTTGTTCCTGCGGATGCCACCTCCGAACGCCGGCTCCCCGCAGCTGCCCGAGACCTGCCGGTGGGCATTCGCCGCCGCGCGCGACCCCTCCCGCCCCCGGCGCGCGGCGAGGCAGGGGGCACCAGGCGAAGGCGCGAACGAGGTCCCGAGAGCGAGAGGGGGAGATGTCGATGGGGTTTGTCGTCGCGCTGGTGATCGTTGTCGTGCTTCTGTGCTGGAACGGGGTCAAGATCGTCCGCGAGTACCAACGTCTGGTCGTGTTCCGGCTCGGCCGCAGCATTGGCCAGAAGGGTCCGGGAATCGTCTATCTGATCCCGGTGGTCGACAAGGCGGTCTGGGTGGACCTTCGGGAGGTTTTCCTGGAGATCCCTGCGCAGACCTGCATCACGAAGGACAACGCGCCGATCTCGATCGACTTCCTGATCTACTGGAAGGTCATGGACCCGTCCCTCAGCGTCATCCAGGTGGGCAACTTCGCCGGCGCGGCGCAGGGCATCGCTACGACGGGGCTGCGGGCGGTCATCGGCGACATCAGTCTCGACGAAGTCCTCGCCAAGCGAGACCAGATCAACCAGATCTTGCGCGCCAAGCTCGACGAGGTGACGGAACGCTGGGGCGTCAAGGTGACGACCGTCGAGATCCGAGAGATCACGCCGCCGAAGGACGTGCAGGAAGCGATGACCCGCCAGATGTCGGCGGAGCGCAGCCGGCGGGCATTGGTCACCGAGGCGGACGGGAAGAGGCAGGCCGCGATCACGATCGCGGAGGGCGAAAAACAGGCGGCGATTCTGAAGGCCGAGGGCGACCGCCAGGCGGCGATTCTTCGCGCCGAGGGCTTTGCGCTGGCGCTGGACAAGATCTTTTCCGTGGCGAAGACCGTGGACACGAACACGATGAGCCTACAATACCTGGAGACGCTGAAAGCGCTCGGCGCCAGCCCCTCGACCAAGTTCGTGTTCCCGATGGAGTTTACGAAGCTGCTGCAGCCGTTCATCGACGGCGCGGGACGCGCCGGGGCGCCGCGCTCGCCCTAGTCACACGCGACGGCGGGGCCCGCTGCCCGGGCCCCGCCGTCGTTTCGCGATTCGCCGCGCGCCAGTACCGCCCCGTCTAGATCACCGCGTCGTGCGTGTCCGCGTCGAAGATGTGTATCTTGTTCATATCGAGTACCACCTCGGCCGTTTGACCCATCCGCGCCTGGCTTCGGGCGTCCACCCTGGCGACGACGCTGTGGTCTCCCGCGGTCAGGTAGAGGATGATATCCGACCCCAGCGGTTCGTGCACGTCGACGTTCGCCCGAATGACGGCACCGTTCTCGCTGCCCTTGTGGAATGCCCGGTCATGCACGTCCTCCGGCCGGATCCCAAAGATGACCGACCGCCCCACGAAATCCGCGAGCCTGGAAGCGAATTGAGCCGGCACCTCGGCGCGGAACACGCCGCCGTCAACGAACATCTTGCCGTCCTGCTTCGCCAGCTTCGCCTCCAGGAAATTCATCGCCGGTGAGCCGATGAATCCCGCGACAAACAGGTTGGCCGGTCGCTCGTACAGGTTCAGCGGGCTGTCCACCTGCTGCACGACGCCGTCCTTCATGACCACGATGCGATCGCCCATCGTCATCGCCTCGACCTGGTCGTGCGTCACGTACACGGTCGTTGTCTGAAGGCGGGCGTGCAGCTTCTTGATCTCCGCACGCGTCTGCACGCGGAGCTTGGCGTCGAGGTTGGAGAGAGGCTCGTCCATTAGGAACACCTGCGGTTCGCGCACGATCGCGCGGCCGAGTGCGACGCGCTGGCGCTGGCCGCCGGAGAGCTGCTTCGGCTTGCGGCCGAGCAGCTCCTGAATCCCGAGCATCTCCGCCGCCTCTTTGACGCGCCGATCGATCTCCGGCCGGGCGTACTTCCGGAGTCGCAGGCCAAACGCCATGTTGTCGTAGACGGTCATGTGGGGATACAGCGCGTAGTTCTGAAACACCATCGCGATGTCGCGATCCTTCGGCGCAACGTCGTTGACGATCCGGTCGCCGATGTAGATGTTACCCGCAGTCGTCTCCTCGAGTCCCGCGATCAACCGGAGGCACGTAGTCTTCCCGCATCCCGACGGTCCGACAAGCACGGTGAACTGCTTGTCGGGAATGTCGAGCGATACGTGGTTCACTGCAACGACGTTGCCAAACTGCTTGACGACTTCTTCGAGCACCACCTTGGCCACGACGGTCACCTCCGTACGGCGGACCAGTCTCTGCGCGACAGCACCGCGCCCTATGAGTTTCCACCGTATCCTACTTTGGTTACGACGCGCACGGCCCGCGCCCCTGCCCTGGGAACATACACCGGATCCCTCGGTGCCGCGTCCCGATCTCGCAGGCGGCGGCCTGCCTTCGCTTCCGGCTCGGGGCCTCGACCACAGTGCTCAGCGCTGGCCCGGCAACCGGAGGGAATGAGGCCTTCCGCGGATTCGCTCGGCCGGGGACAAGACCACGTTCCGATCGTACGGTGTGACCCGGACGTGCCCGCGGCGCGCGCCGGGACGCCCGGGCAGTCCTTCGCCACCGCTCGACCCTCGTTCCGCCATGCCCGACTCGATCAAGACGCGGCGCGCACGGCTTGTTTGATGCGGTCGATCGCCTCCACGGGAGTAGGATCCACTCCCCGCAGGTAGGCAAGGTAGACGCTCGTCAGGTCTCCGAGGAATACGAGCGACAGCATCCGGGCGAGCCGTCCGGTCCCGCGGCCTCGGACCTCGTGCACGCTCGCGGCGGCTCGATCGATCGCCGCGCTGCGCGACGCCCCAATGCGTCGAAGCGCCTGTGCGTCCTCGTCCCCACCCAGCAGGATCACGGCGGCGACGCGGCAGGCGAGATCCGCAGGCGCTCCCCAGCCGACCACCTCGTTGTGTGTCAGCTCGGGAAACGTGTCCCACGTGGCCAGCGTCTTGCTGTTCTCGTTGAACTGCGTCTTCCACCGCCGAGCCACCGGCGCGAGTCCGGGAGTTCCCGCGTACACCGCCGGCACCACGTCCCGCAGCGCCTCGGCCAGCTGCTTCGCCGGATTGCGGGTGAGAGGGACATCCGGCCCCGTCTCGGTGGCGATGACGCGGAGCACGCCCACGGCCTCGTCCACGTCGGCCGCACACGATCCGGCAACTCCCCACTTCTCGAAGACGGCGAGCGTCGGTGCAAGCAAGTACGCAAGGGCCGCGCGCGGCGGCAAGCCCCCGCGAACGCGCAGCAACGTACGGCCGGCCGCGAGCGCCGCCAGCCGCCCCCCGGACGTCACTGCAACAACGTGGGCGCCGGACGCCACCGCGGCCTCCGCGGCGGCGAGGGTTTCATCCGTCTCGCCGGAGTAACTGGTCGCAATCACCACCGAGCCGCGTCCCACGTAGGCGGGCAGCCGTGCGTCGCGAATGGTGACCAGCGGGAGCGCGAGGCGCGGCGCGAGATAGGCGCCGATGAGATCGGCTGCGATCGCGGATCCTCCCATCCCCACTGCAACGATGTGTGAGGGCGGCACTTCCGGACGCGGGAGCGGCGCGGCGAGCGCTCGTTCCCAGGCCTCGAGGAGCTGCCCAGGGAGGGTGAGCACCGTCTTGAGCATGCCGGACGGGTCGCACGCCCGGGAGGCGGAGAAATCGTCGAGGGACGTCACATCAAGGACTATTCGGCGCCCGCTCCGAGGTTCCCCACTGCGACTCGGAATCGGGCCTTCGGGCCCCCGGCGCGTCGCAGGGAGCCTTCATGGTCGGCCCGAAACACGAGGAGAACGTCCGCTGCCCCATCCGTTGAGGTATTCCAGCGTGGGGAACGCGCCAAACCCGCAAGAGCGTAGCCCGAGGCCACTACACCGTGGCGTGAACGTGCGCGCGTTGCTGCGGGATCGTGAGTTCGTCAAGGTGCATGCGTACCTGCTGCCCAGACACGCCAAACTCCGTGTCCTGGCAATGATGGAACGGTTGCGCCGGAAGCGCACGGCCGGCCCCGATGGCGCGCGGGCGCCCTCCGGGGCGGCCCCGGTGGTGCCGGAGATGACGTCGGCAGAGATCGTACGTGAGATCAACTGGCGTATCGGAACGCTCCCGCCGGATGATGCCCAGACGCTCGTTCGCTATATCCGCCGTCTGACCCGGTGGCGGGCGGAGCGCCGGCAGCAGAGCATGCAAACCGCGCCGGCGTCGAGTGCGCGCTCCGCGTCCGCGCGCCGCTAACGTCCCACCGTCATCCGCCTGTCCGTGTTACAATATGCTCGGTGCTGCCGCGTCAGATTGGCGCGGCCGGCCCCAAACCCCGCATCTCAACAGGGAGCCATGCCGAAACCAATCGGCCATTTGGTCTTTACCCTGCACACGCACATCCCGTTCGTCCTCAATCACGGGCGATGGCCCCACGGCAGCGAATGGCTATCCGAGGCTGCCGTGGAGTGTTACCTCCCGTTGCTCGGGATGCTCGACCAGCTCACGAGGGATGATGTCGGCGCCTCGGTCACGATCAACGTTTCACCGATCCTCTGCGAGCAACTGGCGAGCCCGGTGTTCCAGGAGGAGATGGCGGCGTTCTTCGACCAGCGACTCAGGAGCTGCGGGGATGCGCGCCGGCATTTCGCCGACACGCACCAGGATGACCTCGCAGCACTGTGCGAGTACTGGCGCGCAACCTACGAAGCCAGACTGCGCGCGTTCGACGAGATGGACGGAGACGTGCTCGCACGATTCCGCTGGCTCGCGGACCGGGGGACTGTCGAGCTCGTCTCCACGGCGGCCACGCACGGCTACTTCCCGCTGCTTGGCCGGGACGAGAGCCTGGATTTACAGCTTCGCACGGCCATCGATACACACGCCCGGCACTTTGGCCGCCCGCCGAGGGGCATCTGGCTCCCCGAGTGCGCCTACCGGCCGCGGTATCAGTGGACGCCGCCGGTCGGGCCGCGCAGCGGCAAGGTCCGGTACCGGCGGCGCGGCATGGAGGAGTTGCTGCTCGCGCACGGGCTCGAGTACTTCTTCACCGACATCCACTTGGTGCGCGGCGGTCAAGCGCTCTCGGCGTACCGCGACTATTTCCCGCGGCTGCGGGCCGTCACAGGCCAGGAAGGAGAGTTCCGCCGCCGAGAGGGCCGAAGCCCGTACTCGCCTTATCGGGTCGCATCGCGAGGCGGCACCGGTGACGCCGTCGCGTTCGTGCGCGACCCGGAAACGGCGCTCCAGGTCTGGAGCCGCGACGCCGGATACCCGGGTGACGAGTGGTATCTGGAGTTTCACAAGCGCCACTTCCCCGGCGGCCTCCGGTTCTGGCGGGTAACCCACCCCAAGGGCAATCTCGCCGACAAGCAAGTCTACGTGCCGGAACGAGCCAAGGCGCGAACACGGGACCATGCAGCGCATTTCACGGCGCTCGTCAGCGAAGTACTCACGCGGTACGCCGGTGAGGCAGGCCGCCCGGGCGAGCTCTGCAGCCCGTTCGACACGGAGCTGTTCGGACACTGGTGGCACGAAGGACCGGTGTGGCTCGATCAGGTCCTTCGCGGTCTCGGGGCAGCGGGGATTGTGCCAGTCACGGCCGGCGAGTACCTGGCCGAGCACGTCCCTGGCGGCCCGATCACGCTGCTCGAAGGATCGTGGGGCGAAGGAGGAGACCATCGGGTCTGGCTGAACAAGGATACGGCGTGGACGTGGGAGACGGTGTACCAGGCCGAGGAGGACCTGTGGGAGTTCGTGTCGCGTGCGGCCTGGCGGCAGAGTCCGCTGCTGCGCCGGATCGTCGCTCAGCTCGGCCGGGAGATGCTGCTGGTGCAGGCCTCGGACTGGCAGTTCTTGATCACGACGTGGGCGGCCCGCAACTACGCGGAAGCGCGGTTCTCCGAGCACTACGCCGACTTCACGCGCCTTCTCGAGCTGGCAAGGCGCGTGGAGGGCGGCGGGACGCTGTCGTGGGAAGAGGACGAACTGCTGGTCGGCAAGGAGGCCCAGGACTTTTGCTTCCCGGGGATCGCCGAGCACATCGAAGCTGCCGCGGGACTCCCACCGGCATAGGCGGCCGATCCTGGTGACCCGGCCCCGTATTCTCGGCATCATCCTCGCGGGCGGCAGAGGCGAGCGCCTGTTCCCACTTACGAAGGAACGCAGCAAGCCCGCGGTCCCATTTGGCGGCAAGTACCGGATCGTGGACTTTGTCCTCAGCAACTTCGTCAACTCCCGCGTCTACTCGCTGTACATTCTCGTCCAATACAAATCCCAGTCGCTGATCGACCACATCCGCCGGGGCTGGCGGATGAGCGCGGTCGTCGACGAGCACTTCATCATTCCCGTGCCGCCTCAAATGCGGTGGGGCGAATCTTGGTATCGGGGCACCGCGGACGCGGTGTTCCAGAACCTGAACCTGATCCGCGACGTCGATCCGGACCTCGTCGCGATCTTCGGGGCCGACCACATCTACCGGATGGATCTGCAGCAAATGGTCGACGCGCATCTCGCTCGCCGGGCCGATGTAACCGTCGCGGCCCTTCCCGTACCGATCGAGACCGCGTCGGGCTTTGGGATCATCGACGCCGACGCGGACGGCCGGATCGTCGGCTGGGAGGAGAAACCTCCGGCGCCGCGACCGATGGTCGGTGATCCGGCACGCGCGCTGTCGTCGATGGGCAACTACATCTTCACGACGGACGTCCTCGAGGACGTGCTCGTCGAGGATGCCCGTCGCAGCACGGATCACGACTTCGGCCGGACGATTATCCCCGAGCTCTACCCGTACTCTAGAGCCTTCGCGTACGACTTCATGACCAACGACATCCCGGACCTCCGGCCGACCGAGGAGCGCGGGTACTGGCGGGACGTCGGCACGATCGAGGCGTACTGGCGGGCCAACATGGATCTCTTGGGCCCGACGCCGGCGCTCGATCTCGACAACCCGCACTGGCCGATCATCGCGCCGCCCTTCGCGGGCCCGTCGGCTCGAGTCATCGCCGGAGCGGTCGAGGACTCGCTGCTCGGCGAGGGCACCGTCATCCGCGGGGGATCGGTTCGCCGGTCCATTCTCGGCCAGGGAGTCATCGTCGAAGCGGGGGCAACTGTTGAAGACAGCATCGTGATGGACAACACGATCGTCGGCCGCAACGCGCGGATCCGACGAGCGATCATCGACCGCTTCAACTCGATCGAGCCCGACGCCGTCCTCGGGTGGGACCGGGAGCGGGACCTCGCCGCCGGGGTCCTGGACTCGTCGGGCATCGCCATCATCGGGCGCGGGGCCACCCGCGTCCGGGGAACCCAGCCGACCCTGCCCTGACCCTGACCGGCACGGCGCCGGACGACATCACGCCGGAGCGAGAGGATCGATGACCGACCGATACATCTGCGTACACGGCCACTTCTACCAGCCGCCCAGAGAGAACCCTTGGCTCGAGGTGGTCGAGATCCAGGACTCCGCGGCGCCCTACCACGACTGGAACGCCCGGGTCACCGCGGAATGCTACGGGCCCAACGGCGCGTCTCGCATTCTGGACGGCGCCGGGCGCATCCTCGCGATCACAAACAACTACGCGCAGATCAGTTTCAATGTCGGCCCGACGCTGCTCGCATGGCTGGAGCACGCGGCCCCGGAAACGTATGCGCGCATCCTCGAAGCGGATCGGGACAGCCGCGCGCGGAGAAGCGGCCACGGTAACGCGCTCGCTCAGATCTACAACCACATGATCATGCCGCTCGCCACCCGGCGAGACAAAGAGACACAGGTGGTGTGGGGGATCGCCGATTTTCGCCACCGCTTCGGCCGCGAGCCCGAGGGCATGTGGCTTCCCGAAACCGCTGTGGACACGGAGACCCTCGAGGTGCTTGCGGCCCGGGGGATTGCGTTCACGATCCTGGCGCCGCACCAGGCCGCGCGCGTGCGCCCGCTCGCCGGGCACGACTGGAGCGACGTATCGGGAGAGCGCGTGGATCCAAAGCGCCCGTACGTATGCCGGCTGCCGAGCGGCCGCACGATCACGCTGTGCTTCTACGACGGACCGGCCTCGCGCGCGATCGCATTCGAGGGCCTCCTCAACAACGGGGAGTCGTTCGCCGAACGGCTTGCCGAAGGATTCACGGATCATCCGGGCCCGCAGTTGCTCCACGTCGCCACCGACGGTGAATCATACGGCCACCACCACGGGTTCGGAGAGATGGCGCTCACATACGCGCTGCGAGTGATCGAGGAACGCGACCTCGGCCGTCTGACCAACTACGGCGAGTACCTCGCAATGGTGCCCCCCGATCACGCGGTGGAGATCGCGGAGCGGACGAGTTGGTCGTGCGCGCACGGGATCGAGCGGTGGCGGGCGAACTGCGGGTGCCGGGCCGGCCACCCGGGCTGGAACCAGGCCTGGCGCGGCCCCCTGCGTGACGCGCTCGACTGGCTCCGCGACGAGCTCGCGAGCGTTTTCGAGCGGGAAGCCGGGCGCTACCTCAAGGATCCGTGGGCGGCGCGCGACGCCTACATCGACGTGATCCTCACCCGAGCGGCGGAGACCGTCGACGCATTCTTCGCCGCGCACGGGCGCCCGCACGGCGACGCGAACGGCCGGACGCGAGCGCTCCAGTTGCTGGAGATGCAGCGCCACGCCATGTTGATGTACACGTCGTGCGGATGGTTCTTCGACGAACTGTCCGGAATCGAAACGGTCCAGGTGATCAAGTACGCGGCGCGGGCGCTGCAGCTCGCGGAGCGCTTCGGCGTGCGCCTCGAGGACGAGTTCGTGGGGCGCCTCGGCGCGGCGAAGAGCAATCTGCGCCAGTGGGGGGACGGCGCGGGAGTGTACCGGCGGGCGGTCAAACGGTCGATCGTCACGCTCCCCCGCGTGGTGGCCCACTATGGGATCAGCTCGCTGTTCGAGCCGTACGGAGAGGAAACGTCCGTGTTCAGTTATACGGTGCGCCGCCAGGATGCTCGCCGGGAGACGGCGGCCAGCCACGCGCTTGCCGCCGAACTCGTCACGGTCACGTCCCGAATCACCGGCGAGACGGCGGACGCCGCGTACGCGGCGCTCCACCTCGGCGGCCACGATCTGCAGTGCGGCGTCCGGCTCGGGGCGACGCAGCCCTGGTACGACGAGATGAAGCAGGCCCTGGCGGACGCCTTTCTCGGCCACGGGGCCAGCGCGGCGCTCCGCCTCCTCGACGACCGGTTCGGACGCAGCCTCTTTGGCCTCCCCGATTTGTTCGTCGAAGAACGGCGGAAGATCCTGAGTCTGCTCACCGAGGAGCGGCTCAGCCGGTTCGAGGGAGTGTACCGCGAGTTGTACGAGGAATCCAGGCCGCTTCTCGCGTTCATGCGGGAGTCCGAGATCCCGGTGCCGCCCGCATTCCTGATGGCGGCCCAGTACACCCTGATCCGCATGCTGACCCAGGAGATCCGCCGGGCCGCTGAGGAACCACTCGGGGACCGCGCGTTCGAGCTGGCCGGCGACCTCGACGCGCTCGGGCTCGCCGCCGAATGGAGCGACGCCGCGCCCCTCCTCCGGCAAACCCTGGAGACCCGCGCGGAGGGTCTGCAGTACGATCCGTTGGGCCCTCCACTCGTCCAGACGCATCGTCTGCTCGACCTCGTGGACACGCTTGGGGCGAACGTCAATCTGTGGCAGGTGCAGAATCTCTACCACGCAGCGGCGGTCGCCCATCGGGACATGCTCCGGAGCGATCCGGACGAACCTGGGGGCGATGCGGAAGATCGGTCCAGCCAAGCGGCCGAGTTCTGGCGGCTGGGGAGTCGATTGAACTTCAACCTCGACGCGCTGCGCGCCGGCACACCGGCGCCCGCATAGATCCAGGGCCGCGGCGGTATCCCGGGGGAAAGCGCGCACCGTCGCTCCCTACAGGTGCGCCGCCACGACCACCCCGGTCACATGGTGCGGGTCTTTGCTCCCGGTGTCGACGACGAAGGTCACCCCTCGCGCCTTGTACTCGATCATGTCGTATCCCGGCAGGTGCAGCACTCCCGACGGCCGGCCGAACGCATCTCGTACGGCTTGGACTGTATCACCCGCGCCGATCCCCTCGCTGGTCCGGTACCGCTCGTCGTGGGCGACGCTGATCAAGATAACGAGACCGTCCACCGTTTCAACGGCAAGTGAGCGAAGCGAGCCGCGCTGGACGTCCCTCCACGTGTACCAAACGGTCCGGGCATCCCGATCGACCTTCGCAGGTGTCCCGAGGACGGCCTCCACCTGCCCCACGGGCATGCCGAGCTTCACCGAGCCTATCCCGACGCCCGGGACGACCAGGTACCTCGTATCCGTGGGGCCGGCAAACGCGCCAGATACGAATAGGAATACTGCGGCAAGTGCAGCCAGACACGGGCGCATGGATTCCACCTCCTGTGCCGCAATGGGTGCTGCATCGTGTGCGACGTCGATTGCTCCCTTGGAAGGCGGCCCTGGCACGGAAGCGCTCGAGGCCTTCCGCCCGTACTCACAGCCGGGACGCGACGAACGATCCCGGTGCCCCGGGGCGGCCTCCGTCCGCCCCTCCCTCTAACATCACGGCCCGCAGCCCCGCTTCGCCGGGCACCTGCACGCGCCGTGCGCGAACGTGCGCCCGTGCGACGGTGCGGGAACGGCCTGCGCGGTTCTTACGGCGCGTGCGTCGCGATCGTCCGGGCGCGCACCAGCCGGCGCAACAAGAAGTCCGCCGCGCGCTTGTCGAGCGGCGTGTTGAAATTGCCGCACTTCGGGGACTGGATGCAGGACGGGCAGCCTGACTCACACGGGCACGCCGCGATGGCGTCGAGCGTCCTGGCCAGCAGGTCATCGACCAACAGGAATCCGTGCTCCGCGATGCCCACGCCGCCGGGATAGCCGTCGTAGATGAAGATCGTTGGAACGCCTGTCGCAGGATGCATGGGGTAGCTCACTCCTCCGATATCCCACCGGTCGCACATGGCGAACAGAGGCAGCAAGCCGATCGCGGCATGCTCGATTCCGTGGATGCCGCCGGCAAGATCAAGCCCCGCGGCCTCCGTGGCACCGGCGAGATGCTCGGGCAACGCGATCCAGACGGCCACGGTGCGCAGCTCCTGTTCCGGCATGTCGAGCGGCTCCACGCCGAGCACTGTGTCGGTGACGAGCTGCTTCCGCCGGTATTCGACGACCTGCTGGGACACACACACCTCGCCGAAGTACGCCTTCGCAGGGCCGACCGCCCGTGACCTGAGCGTCTGTTCGATCGCCAGGTCCGTCGTCACCCGCGCTTCGGTGTAGTAGCCGCCGCTGTCCGGCTCGACCGTGGCGGTGCGCGACCGCAGGTCGAGCCGCGTAACCCGGTACGTCTCGCCCTGGTGCAGGTAGATCGCGCCCTCGTGAAGCTGCTCGAACGCCCGCGAGGCATCCACCGTGCCCAGCGCGCGCCGCCTCCCCGCGTGCACAATCCGGTACGTGTCACCCGACGCCGCGCGGATGTCCACCGCACCCGCGTGATACGTCCGCCTCGACGCGTACCAGCGCTCGCCCCGGCGCGTGAGCGCCCCTACTCCCTCGAGCGCACCCGCGACCTCGCGCATCCGGGAACCGAACAGCGCCTCGTCGCCGGGCCACAGGGCGACTTCGGAAGCGGCGCAGCGCAGATGCGCCGCGAGCACGTACGGGTTGTCGGGATTGACCGCGGCGTGCTCGACCGGCCGGCCGAAGAAGTATGCGGGCTCCCGCATCAAGTACTGGTCGAGCGCATCTTCGAGTGCGATCAGGACGGCGAGAGACTCGTCCTCGCCTCGTCCGGCCCGGCCGGCGCGCTGCCACACACTCGCCATCGTCCCAGGGTACCCGACCAGAATCGCCGCGTCGAGGCCGCCTACGTCGATCCCGAGCTCGAGGGCGCTCGTGCTGACCACCCCCGCGAGCTCGCCGCGGAACAACCGCTGTTCGATCTCGCGACGCTCCTCGGGCAGATACCCCGCCCGGTACGGACGGATGCGGGCAGCCAGAGCGGGCTCGCTGCGCAATTCCTCGACCGCGTACCGGTAGATCAGCTCGGTGATCTTCCGCGCCTTCGTGAACACGATCGTCCGCACGCCGCGCCGGACGAGCACCACGAGCAGGCGGCTCGCCTCGAGGTACGGGCTGTGACGCGCCATACGCGCGCGGTCCATGAGAGGCGGGTTCCACAGAACGAACTGCTTCCGCCCGCGAGGCGCGCCGTCGGCGGCGATGACGCGCAGCGGCACTCCCGTGAGGCGGCTGCCGAACTCCTCCGGATTTGCGATGGTCGCCGAGGTGCAGACGAACTGCGGATCGGCCCCCCGGAGGCGCGCAAGACGCCTGAGCCGCCGGAGGATGAGCGCCACGTGGCTCCCGAAGACGCCGCGGTACACGTGCATGTCATCCAGCACCACGTAACGGAGCGACCGCAGGAAAGGCGTCCACCGGAAGTGCTGTGGCAGGATCCCGACGTGCAGCATGTCGGGATTGGTCAAGAGGATCTGGGCATCGGCGCGCAGCCGCCGCCGGGTCTCCGGGGGGGTGTCCCCGTCATACGTGCCGATGCACACCGGGAGCTCCAGGGCGGCGAGCGCGTCCACCTGATCCTGCGCAAGCGCCTTCGTAGGGTAGACGAACAGCGCACGCGCGGCCGGATCATCGATCAACGCTTCCAGCACCGGCAGCGCGTAGCACAGGGTCTTCCCGCTGGCGGTCCCCGTCGTCACGACCACCGACGCACCGCCGCGCACGACATCGAGCGCCTCGGCCTGGTGCGTGTAGAATCGCGACACACCCTGGCGCCCGAGCGCGGAGGCGAGCTCGCGCGGCAGCGGCCGCTCGATCGTTCCGAATCGCGCCGCGCGCGCGGGGAACCGCTCCCGGTGGACGATCTGGCCGCGATACTGGGGAGCGACCTCGAGTTCTGCCAGCACGCGTCCGATTTCCATGGTGCCGTGTTCGTTGCCGCGACGGCCCGCGCCTGCGTCGGAGCCCCGGTGCACGGATCGTCTATCGAGATGGCACGGAAGCACACCAGAAGCACGGGCAAGGCGTGGGTATGCCGCAGCGATTGTAATGCTGCGTACGCGGATCCAAACGGTGGTGACGTATCCGACCTCATTCGCGAGCCGGGCGGCGCCTCCTTGACGCCGGCCATGATCCCGCCGGCGCACTTGGCCGACAGCCCACCGGATTCCAAGCGCCGCTCGCGGCCTCGATCGCCCGGCGTTCCAGCATCAGCACGGGGCGAGCGCGACGCACCCAACCGAGCTCGGCCCAACGCCTCACCCGGCCCTGCATCGCGCGAGACCCGCCGCACAATCGAGTGGCAGCCACCGAGTCAATGTGGAGCGCCACGAGACGTCCGGCGCGCCACACTGCCCGCACCCCCGGGCGCGTTCCATCGGATGACGCCATGAGCGCAGCCTCCACGAACTTCCGGAGCCCCTCGAGGTCCTCCGGCGCTGGCTCCGGAAGCGGCGGCCCCGAAGGGTGGACCGACGAGCTCGTTCCCGGCGCCTGGTGCGGGCCGCCGATCCCGCTGATGCGGGCGGGCCCGACCGGGCTCGCCGCCGGCGGTGCTGACGGGCATGGTCCGGGGCCCTCATTGGGCGCGGACGGGCGTGATGCGGGTGTCTCATCGGGCTCGAGGCTCGGAGCGGCGGGCCCCAGGGGTTGCGGCACGGACGCATCTCGGAACGGCAGGCTCCGCGTCGTCCCCTTCCACATACAACCGGTGCCGCGGTGCCGCGTCCAGAGGTCGTGATACACCGTGATCTCGGCGGTCGCCGGCGGATGCGCCGGGGCGAGCCCGTGATATTCCGGGCGCGCATAGAACGGAGGGCACCACAGGCGGGCCGGCGGCAGACCCGCGCAGCGAACAAGAATCTCATGGGGGTCGGTGTCGATGCCCTGCAGCTTCTCGGGCGGACACAACGGGACTGCAATCTCGCGATGGTACTCGGCGTCCCGAAGACCGGTCGAGGTGAGGCTTCGGGACACGTCATGCGCAGTGGTGAGACCGAGCATCCGGCTGAGTCGGTCGGCGTCCGAATCGGCCAGTGGCGCGAGGTACAACTTGGTGACCAGATTGGCGCACACCGCCGCCCATCCCGCCCGACCGTACACGTGCTCGCCCTGCGCCTCGCTCTGAATTGTCACAAGAACGGAGACCTTGCGGCTTCGCAGCGTGGCCAACTGCTCGGCAAGTCCCGGTAAGGGGCCCCACGCTGGCAATTCCTCGATCACTTCCAGGACCCGGACCGGTTCACTCGGTGCTCGCGGGCGGAGCAGCCGCGAACCGAGATCCCGGAGAAACAGACGCCACAGCCACCGACAAGGGTCCAGCACCGACTGTGGAATGCCGACGACGAGAAACGTCGGTTCCCGGCGGAGGAGATCAAGGTCCAGACGGCGCCCGGGCGGTGCTTCGCCGGTCGCCCGGCACACGGCGGGATCGCTCCATGCCTCCAATCGCGAGGCGATGCCTTGGAGGATGCCGGCCTCGTCTTTCGGAAGCATCGCGCGGTACGCGCCAAGGCACCGGTCGAGCGCGTCCGCGTGCGCATGCGTGCGGACGTAGGCGCGTACCGCCTCCGGGCCGGCGGCGCACAGAGACCGTAGACGCTCGAGCGTGACGGGGCCGCCGTCGCGGGCGATCGCCAGCACGAGCGTCGCGCACACGTGGCGTTCCGCGCCCACCCAGTACGCCAGATCCGACTCCCCTTCTCGCGGCTCGTCGAACAGCATTGTGGCGACTCGCTGCGCCGCGCTCATGGCGTGGCAGCCTTCCAGGGGATTCCAGCACATCGAGCCGACGTCGAGCGGAGCAAAGATCCAGACGTCGCGCCCGGCTTGCTGCCATGCGGGCACGGCCCGGGCAAGACTATCGTCTTCACCGTACTTCAAGTCGAACGCGACAACGGATATGGGTTGCCGGGCGGCGTCGAGGAGGACCGGCATCGTGACAGCGGTCGTCTTGCCGGCCCCCGTGAGCCCGACGACGAGGAGATGGCGCTCCAGCGCCTCGTCCGGCAGCCGCAGCAGCGGCCCGGAAACCAGACGTCGCAGCGCCGCGGGCAACCGGCCGGGACGGAGCAGACCGCAAATCCGCCCGTGACGTGCGTACCCGAGGGGCACCCATGCCCTGCGCGACCGCAGGAATCGCCTCAGATCCCTGCGTCCGGCAAAGCGCGCGCCGGCATGGGACCGCCCCGCCGACCCCGCGACGCGGCATGATGCTCTCCACGCGGCCGCTGCGGCCACAAGGATCAGCGCCCCCCACCATGCCATGGCAACCGTAGGCGCGGGAACATGGCTCATCGTGGACTTTGGGCACACCGTCCATCGTCAGTCGTCCGGCGACGCCGGCCGGGACCGCCTGGCGTCAAGGGCATGCCGCGACGCTGAGCGCCGCAGGGAGACGACCGTGGCATCCTGTCTCGAGATCGCCGTCTGCTTCCCGCATGATCAGCGGATGAACGGGATGCCATAGCCTTCCGGCACCGCCTGCACGGCTACGGAACACCAGGTTCCGGTCCAACGCACAAACAGAAACACTGCATACCCGTCGCGCTCGTACTCTGCCAGGTCACTCACGAAGGGCGCCGCCGTCTTGAGCGTCTCGGCCGTGACCGAGCCCGGTGTCCGTAGCGCGGCGATGATCCGCGCAAGCGCTTCGGAGAGCGCGCCTCTCCGTGACGCCCCGGCCTCGAGGGCTACGGCCACGCCCCGGGCGAGCGCGTCGGCGGCAGGAGGGCCCGTAATCAGCATGATGATCGCGCCGGCGCCCGGGCATCCGTCCCAGAAGTACGGAACATAGGGAGAAAGCATGACATCTTCCGGCGCGGCCGGCCAGTGCCGGACGACCTCCACCGCGTTCGACGCGGCATCCACGAATGAGAGCACGGCCGCAGTGGTTCCGGCCGGAAGCGCCGCGGCGGTGGTGGCTCGCGGCCGAGAAGGCCAACGGAACTCGGACGGGGTGATCCCTGCCAACCAGAGCGCACCGGTTGCGATTCCCGCGCTCGCCGCGGCCATCCACCGAGGCATCCGTGTCACGGTCCGCTCATCGACCAAACGGACCGGCGGCTCGCGCGACTGTCGCCTCCTGCGCACCGCCGCCGTCGGCACGCCATGGGCCGCCGACACCGGTGTATCCCATTGCCACGTTCGCCTCAGGTTGGTCGCGGCTGGCGCGTTCGACCCACGGCGCGGCCTGCCGGTGGAGCCACATCGGTCCCGCGAAGATACCCTGGCTAAACGCGGCTCCCTCGACAAACTGGCCGACGAGGTGCTCGGCCCGCAGCATCGCGTAGATCCCTATGCCTGTGCCCACCAATGTCAGGAACAAGTATCCGGCGAGATCGATGACCAACGCGCCAACGGCAGGAGCCGCGCTGGTCCCGAGTGGGGGAACGCCCTGCTGGAACCCGGATGCGACGTCGCGGACCGGAACGATCACCGCGAGATACAACGCCGCCGCGTGGATCACGCGGACACAGAACACCACCAGTCCCGTCCGTGTCACCACCACCGCCCAACGAGCCGACCATCGCTGGGTGGCGGGTGCGGCAAGCAACGCCATGGCCAGCGGCGCCAGAAACACGGCGAGCAGCAGCGTCAGGTGAGCAAAGAACAGAATCGCCAGATACACCATGACACCGGTGGCGAATAGGAGTATGCCCAGCAGCAGCCCGATGACGAGGACGGCCAGCGCCCACGGATACGTGAACCACGGGCTTGCCACGCCGAAGAATGCGGTCATCTGCGGAATGAGCCATCCGTGCGCGAACTGGTCCCAGCTCTGACCGATCAAACCGCTGAGCACTGCGGTCCCGGCGTCGCGCAACGCGTCGAACCCGAGGAGAATGGCGCGCGTCACCGGCCCCACCGCGGTGAGCAGTCCGCCCGCGACGATCAAGCGACCAAATGCCTCGATCAGGTCCAGTTGCCGTCCGGGTCTGCTGGACGCCGCCACGTACCCAAGCCACAACACTGTGAGCACTGCCCACGCGAGCCGCTCCATCGACGCCGTTGCGCCCGTCGAGACCAGCCAGCCGTCGAGGGCCGTGAAGACGTCCGCGATCGCTTGCTCGACGCCGGCGGTCACTCGTGCCTCGTAGAAAACATCAGTACAACGGGCCGGGCGAAAGCTCGACGTCCGAAGCCTCGTCCGCGCCCACGAGCATCTGCGACAATGCCTGTCCGCCGGCACGTGCGGCGTCCATCAGACCGAGCCGCGCGTCAAGGTCCCGCCGGTCCCGCTCCGCGTCGCGCGCAGCGAGAGCCGCCGCCGTCTCACCCAGCGCTCCCATCTGTTGGCTGACGAAGGCAAGTTGCTGCGCCAGCACCGTGAGACGATCGGCGATCGCCGTGTCGAAATCGGCCTGCTGCTGCATCGTGGTGCCCATGCCGGCCACGAGCAACTCGATGCCCGCTCGAGCGCTCGGTACTTGCGGCGCGCCTTGGAGCAACGCCGCACCGGCCTGCCGTGCCGCAAGGGCGGCGGCGGGCAGGACCGGGTCCGCGGCCACCGCCGCGGCGTCTTGGGACGTCGAGTTCACAGCTAATTCCTGCCGCACGTTTCCAGCCGCGACCGTCGCGGACGTGACGGCGATTCCGGTGGCCTCGTGCGTCAGCTCCGGGCTCGCGGAGACGTACGCCTGATGGTCGGCCGCCGGAGTGCCGGGCTGAACCTCGCCCTGCCATCGGGCGAGCACTCCGGCGAGGGTCTGCTTGAGCGCCTCCGGCAGTCCAGTGACGGTCCCGATCAATTGCGACAGATCGGTGCCCTGCGGCAGGTACCCCGGTGCTGCCAAAACGATCTCTCCAATGGCGTCCTGAACGGCTTGCTCGGCGCTGCGGATCCACATGACGACGGCGTCCAGGGCCTGCTGCGCGTCGATGATTTCGCTCGCGAGGTCACCGGCGATCAAGGGTGGGACTCCGCCGCCGGGGCTCCAGGTTCCCCGTGGAAAGAACGGCGGCGGGCCGGGCGGGAGTGGACGCGGAAACGGCGAGGGTTTGACGATCATCGCGCCTGCCGCAGGAGCCGTCTCCGCAAGGACCGGTTGGCAAATCGCCGGAGCACCGGCAGTTACCAGGGCGCCCAGCCACACGGCGAACGCCACGCCAATCGTACCGCGGTATCGCCACCGCACGCCCGATCTGCGGTCGAACCACTGGCGCGCAGCGCCCGCGAACCCGCCTGCTCGATGGGTCTCCACAACCTCTCCCTTCCGCACGTAGATCATCCCCATGGGGAACATGCATGGAAGCCCGGGCCGCCACCCGGCCGTGACGATGTTTCCGGTACGCCGCCGTGGGATGGTCGACCGTCCGCTGGCGACCCACGCCGCCGCGACGCCAGTCGTTGAACCGCCGGCCAAGCGCCGATCTCGCGGGCGAGGCTGTCTCGTTCCAGCCGTTCTTCAGCCGTCGTGGTCGCGATCACGTAGTCCTCCGGGATGTCTCTGACGACGACCACCCCGCCCTCGCGTCCTTCGAGCAGATCCAGTACGATCAGAACCTCATTGAACGCACCGCGCCGCTGACCGAGGCTCCGCCAGAGCGCCCGGTACTGATCGTTCAGCTGCAGAACGGGCGCGACCCGGTCCACGTTCGCGGTGCGCGTCAGTACCTTCATGGGGGCGTTGTCCAGGATGCCGCGCGCGTGCTCGCCCTCGAAGTCCTCGAGCCGCTGGCTAATCGCCATCACTCCTGCGCCGAACTTCCGAAACCGGCGGAACATACCGACCAGCGATTCGGCAGCCACTGGGGTCAGCAGCGCCGCCCAGGTTTCGTCGCTGACCACGTATTTCGGGCGCGCCGCTTCGCTTCGAATCCGCCGGTAGACAAGGTGATTGGCCAGGAGCGCCGCGATCGGCGCCAGTTCTGGATACTCCGCATCGAGCCCCTCAGTGTCTAGGCAGACGATCGGTGCGTGAAGATCCACGGTGGAGTGCCGGTCGAGCAGCCGCGCGTACATGCCCTGTCCAGTCCAGCGTTCCAGCCGCCGCGCGATGCCACGGGCAACCGCCCATTCCTCGGGGCCCGCTTCGTGCCGGCCGACCTGCTCGAACGTACGCAGCGTGCGTACCAGGTCCCGCAGCAGCACAGGACTGCCCGCTGCGCGCTCGTACGTCTGCCGGATGGCGGACTCGAGCACAGCGAGCTCTTGTCGGCCCGGCCCGTCCTCCGAGCCCTCGATCATGAGCGCCACCAGGCTGCGAAGAAGCACGAGATGCGCGGGGTCGGGATCCGTCTCGCCGGGAAGCAAATCGAACGGGTTGATGGCAACATCCGTGCTCGGGTCGAGGCGCACGTGCTGCCCTCCGTAGACGTCACAGAACGCGCGGTATGCGCCTCCTTTGTCCACGATCACGATCACTGGATCGAGCGCGAGCAAGTGGGACAGCCATGCGATCGCGAAGTGTGTCTTTCCCCCGCCGGACTCCCCCACCACAACCGCGTTCCACGAAGGAAGCCGGGGGTCGAACGGATCGAGGGACACGACGCTGGCGCCGCGCGTCAGCAGGGGGCAGACGGGACGATCCGCGCCTCGCCAGGGGGCATACGAGGGGACGAAGTCGGCCGCATTGCTGCTGAGCATGCGAAGCAGCCGCTCATTGGGCAGCCCGCTGAACGGCGCAAGTTGGAGGAACTGCCGCCTCAGCGCGACCGATTCGATCCGGGCGTCCACTCCCGGGATCTGGCGAAATGCGTCCAACGCTCGGCGCGCCGACTCCCGCGCGGCCTCCGGGGTGGGCTCTTGCAGCACCACCGCCGCGCCGACGCGCATGACGCGCTCGCCGGTGACCTGCATGAGATCGAGCGCGCTTGCCACTTGCCGCTCGACGGCACGCGCGTTCGAGTCGCCGCCGTCCTGAGCACGAACGGCCTGGCGGCTCAAGCGACTCTTGAGCTCGAGGCGCTTCACCTGATCGGACCGCCGGTCGTTCCACGCCTCCATGACGATCCAACGAGGGCCCGAAAGCCCGAAGAGCGGGGCCAGCACGTTAGGAGATGTGGGACGGTCGGGAAGAAGGTCCAACGCGACCACGGCGTGCGCGAACCCGTCCATCCAGAGGAAGTCCCAACGGCGATACAGATCGGACCGGGCGACCACAGTCCGCACCGACGCCCTGCCGAGCGCCGGCCAGGTCGCAAGCAGGCGCCGAGGGAACTCGACTTCCTGGCTGCCAGTGGGCACCGGCGGAGGGCCGGAGGCGCGCTTCCGGGCGGGATTAAAGTAGCGCCAGATCGTGGCGACGAGGGCATCGTCCGTCATCGGCCTGGCACGGAATCCCGCGCGGTCGGCGTGTACGATCACCGCGTCTCGCAGGAACCGCATCTCCTCGAGGTGGCGCGCGTACACGGCTGTCTCGATCGGCGTCCACCAGCGCCGCGCGCGGCCGGCCGGGTGGTACGAGAGATCAAAAAAGATGCGATAGTTGGTGAGTTGCTCGCCGGCGTGGGCACGACTCCACGCGGCCACCCGGCGGCGGTGCAGGTCGCGGACGACCGGGTGCGGCGAACGGCATCCGTTCTCGTAGGCCCGGAGCAGGTCCACGTAGTCGCCGTGGACTTCGACCACGACGCGGAGGCACTCACCCTCCGGCACCGCGGCGTTCAACATCATGCACAGATGATCGTTGCTCCTGGCCAGCTGGACGGCGTCCCACACTTCTGTACCCGGGAGCGCGACCTCGAAGCCGAGGCGGTAACTTCCGTCGCGGAGCACGACGGCGCCGTCACGAACCGTCCAGTACGGAAGTTCACGCGTCAGGCTTCCCGCAAGATCGCTCCGCATCGCGTCTTCCTCACCGCACGTAGGGATTCGCATCGACATCCGGCCCGAGCTCGTATGTATGGGGCTCGCCGAGATACTCAAGGAGATGGCGCAGGTAGTGGCGCGGGGCCCGTTCACGCATGTGGCGCCAGAGCACGAACAGCAGACCCGTCATGAGCACGGACGCGCCGGCTTCGGCGCGTGGCCATCCCAGCGCACCTCCGACCACGAGATCGCTCAATCGGGACAACACGACGAACGCCACGCCCAGACCGAACCAATCTTCCAACTCCACGCTGAGCAGGGTCACGGGCGCGTCGAGCTTGCGATACACAGGGTGTTGCGGAAGCATGACGCTATCCATGGATCATTCGGATGATCTGGCCGCCAAAAAACAGAATGACCGACCCGATGATCACCCACAGCGCGTTCCGGACGCCGTTTCGATGATCCGCAACGATGACGGCACCGGCAACCAACAGAGCCGCCGTCGCGTACGCGAGCCCGAACGCGCCCGAGAGGCTGAGCGCGGCCTCGTTGAACAAATTCGTCAACGGAGCGAAGAGGTCGCCGCCGGACGATGTCGTCTGCGCGCTGACGGGAAACGGACGCGCCGCGAGCCCGACCGCGGCCAGAGCGCCTCCGGTCACGGCTGCGAGCATCCGGCGCGACATGGGATCGGACATCTCAGGGTGCCTCCGTTATGAGAATGATTAGCGGTGTCCGTGCCGGGATCTCGGTGGTCTCCACAGGTCCCGAGACACTGGTGCGCGGAGCTACGCCGTCGGCCAGGGAGGACGCGAGGTACGCCCACGGGGGTGCTGGCTGTCCCAAGGTCAACTCACCCCAGCTCCCGGAGAGCGCGAGCCCCTGCTGGGTAAGCGCGCGAGCATACGCCGCTGCCGCCGCCGCCGCCGCAGTTACCGCCGCCGCCGCCGCTTGAGGCTGTCGCAGCTCTGTGCGCCCGGCCAAGCCAGGTACCAGGCGCCCGGGATCCAAAGCGATGCCTCGCACGACATCCCGCCGGTCGGTTAAGGTGAAGGCAATCTGCACGCGTCCGTCGGCGGCCAGTGTCGCTTGCCCGAGCCAAACGGCGGCCGGGCGGTCGGTCTCAGCAATCGCCGGCAATGGCGTTCCGCCCGATACCGCGAGCACCCCGGTCGCCAGCCGCGCGTCCACGCGTCTCCCGATCGCCCAGCGTGCCTCCGGGCCGGCCTCGCCCGCCGCGTCCGTCGCGCGGCCAGAGTTCGCCTCGGCACTCACCGCCGGCTGGGATTCCGATGCGGACCCGCTTCCGTCGCGGTCATAGACGACAGGGGACCCCGGTCCATCCTGAGCGCCTGCTCCAGCCGGTACGAGGGCTGCCACGGATGCCCCAGGATTTGAGTCACGGTTGAACACCAACGGGTTCCGGGGCGATTCTGCAGGCGGCGCAGGTTGTGTTGCGGATGCGCCCGGCGCGGATGCCCATGCCTGAACGCCGGGCGGAGGGCTCGGTAAGTCCGTCAGCGGGGTAAGCGCGCTGAGCCGCGCGACGAGCGGGGACCGTGCACGTTCGACGACGGTCGGCTGCAGCAATGCCAGATGCGATGCGGACAACATCGCTGCCGGACGGCGGGCAGCCTGGACGGACGGATGGTGGCGGAATACCGAAGACCCTACCAGCAGCAGAAGAATCACGCCGGCCAGCCCGAGCGGTACCGCAGCCGCGACATGCCGCTTGGCGATCAACCGGTCCCCGGCATCACTCTCGTACTCGCCCCACCAAAACAGCCGCGCCCGCACCGAGCGCCACCAGCGTGCTCGGGCGAGGGCACGCTCGCTGTCCAGACGGATCTGCGTCCCGGACAGATTCGCGAGAATCTGCGAGTAGACAGCCGGTGCCTCCACAGCCAGCCGCGACAGCGCAGATGGCACGGCGCCCGGTGACAGGTCAATATCGTCGCCAAGGACGCTACGAATCTGCTGCGCTGCTTCAAGAGTGAGAATGATCTCCATCCGAGTGCTACTCCCGCGGCCGGCCGCCGTTTGAGCGGTCAGATGTCTATATGGAGGCACGTACAGACATCAATATATCCGAAACGCTCCCCGCGTCAAGAGGCGAACTGTTGCTCCCCAGCGAAAAGCACCACCATTATGGAGACCTCGATGCGCGACATTCGGCGCCTTCCCGCAGACGCACTCATGTGGCGCTGCGATCCGAAGCAGCTAGCATTCCAATCGACCGGGGATCTGGCACCCGACGTGCAGATCATTGGACAAACGCGGGCCGTGCGCGCGCTCGCGTTTGGGCTTGCGGTGGACCAGAACGGCTACAACATCTTCGTGAGCGGCGCGCCGGGCACCGGACGCCGAACGTACGCGTGCGCCGAGGTCGAACGAGCGGCGCGCACGCGCCCAACGCCCCCCGATTGGTGTTACGTCCGCAACTTCGCCAACGCCAGCCAGCCCACGGCGATCTCGCTCCCGGCCGGCCAAGGCCGGGCGTTCCAGCACGACGCCGCCGAGATGATCACGGAAGTGCGCGAGGGCCTGCGGCGTGCGTTTGCGAGCGAGGTGTACGAGCGTCGCCGCACCGACGTCATCAAGCAGTACGAGCAGGCCGTGGGGGCCATCTGGCAGCGTCTTGAGGAGCAGGCCCGCCAGCAGGGACTCGTCATGCAACGCACGCCCGCTGGCGTCGCGACGGTGCCCGTAGATCTGCAGGGCCGCCCGATTTCCGAGGAAGTGTTTCAAAAGCTGCCCGAAGCCGACCGGCAGCGGATCGTGCAACGCACGCAGGCGCTGCAGGATGCCGTCGCGGAGACGCTCCGGGAGATCCGGGCCAAGGAGCGGGAGGGACGCGAGGCGCTACGGACGCTCGACCAGGAGACCGCGCGGTACATGATCGACGCGCCGGTGTCACGGGTCAAGGGACAGTACAGCGCCTATTCGTCGGTGGTGGCGTTTCTCGACGCCGCGAGGCAGGACATGCTGGAGCATCTCTCCGAGATCCGCGGCGACGGAGATGAAGAAGCCGGCGCGGCCCAGAGGTTCGAGCTACCGATCCCGAGGCGCGATCCATTTGCACGGTACCAGGTGAACCTGTTCGTGTCGCACACTAAGGACACCGGTGCACCGGTCGTCATCGAGCCCAACCCCACCTACTACAACCTCGTCGGCAAGACCGAATATCGCGCGGAGTTCGGCGCGATGGTGACGGACTTCACGATGATCAAACCGGGCGCCCTGCATCTGGCGAACGGCGGGTACCTGATCTTCCAGGCCAGGGATGTGCTGTTCAATAGCTACGCCTACGAAGGCCTCAAGCGCGCGCTGCGAAGCGGGCAGATCCGGATCGAGTCGCTCGCCGAGAGCATAGGCATGCTGCCAACTGCGACGCTCAGGCCGGATCCGATCCCGCTGCAGGTCAAGATTGTGATGATCGGCACCCCCGACCTCTACCATCTGCTGTATGCGTACGACGAGGAGTTTGAGAAGCTGTTCAAGATCCGCGCCGACTTCGACGTGGTGATGGACCGGACGCCAGACACAATTCAGGAGTATGCGAGGGCGATCGCGGCGATCTGCAAACGGAACCAGCTCTGCAACTTCGACGCCTCGGCCGTGGCGAAGATCCTCGAGTACAGCGCCCGCCTCGCCGCGCAGCAGGACAAGCTCAGCACACGCTTCAACGAGGTCGTGGAGATCGTTTTCGAGGCCTCGGCGTGGGCGCGACAGTCCGGCAGCGACCTGGTGACGCACGAGCACGTGCAGCGTGCGGTCGACGAAAAGGCGTCCCGCTCCAACATGGTCGAGGAGAAGATCCGCGAGATGATCACACGCGGGCAGATCCTCGTGGACACGGACGGGGGTGTCGTCGGCCAGATCAACGGTCTCTCGGTGCTCCAACTCGGCGACTACATGTTCGGCCAACCAAGCCGGATCACGGCCCGCGCCTACGTCGGGGGGCGGGGGGTCGTGAATATCGAACGCGAGACGCACATGTCCGGCCGGATCCACAGTAAAGGCGTGTTCGTTCTCTCCTCGTTCCTCGCCAGCCGGTTCGCTCAGCAGCAGCCGCTGAGCCTTTCGGCGTCGCTGACGTTCGAGCAGCTGTACTCGGACGTGGACGGCGACAGCGCGAGCTCGACGGAACTGTACGCGCTGCTCAGCGAGCTCTCGGGCCTGCCGATCGAGCAGGGAATCGCCACCACTGGATCCGTGAACCAGATGGGCGAGATCCAGCCGATCGGTGGGGTCAACGAGAAGATCGAAGGCTTCTACTACGTATGTAAGGCGAAGGGTCTGACCGGACGTCAGGGCGTCATCATTCCACACCAGAACGTGTCGGATCTCATGCTTCGCGACGAAATCGTGGCCGCGGTCCGCGAAGACCATTTTCACATCTGGGCCGTTCACAGTATCGACGAAGGGATCGAGATTCTTACGGGCGCCCCCGCCGGCGCCGCGGACCAGTCCGGCGAGTACCCGCCGGGGTCCGTCAACGCCCGTGTAACCGCCCGGCTCGCCGAGCTTGCCAGCCGATACCGAAAGTTCGCCGAGCACGACGGTCGGCCGCCGGATAATCACAAGCCGGACGGCGGCGCGTCCGTGCCCAACGACTAGCCGCGTGTCGGCGAAGGCCTCGATCGGGGAATCTCAAACTCCTGAAGCGCACACGTGGTCGCCGGGGCCTCGTAGGGAAGGGTCGCCAATCAACGGCCTGCCTGCGATCGTCCAGACGATCGCGTGGAGACGGATCGGGGCGTGCCTGTGGGCGCGCCTTCCAATATGGGCGCGATCCGCTCTGGTGTGGCGGCTCAACGCCCATTTCGTCATCGGGTCCGTCGCCGTCGCCCGGGACGACAGGGGGCGCGTGCTGATCGCCCGGCATACTTACCGGCGCCGCCGCCCATGGGGTCTCCCGGGCGGCTGGGTCCGGCGCGGCGAGGATCCGGCGGACACCGTCGTGCGGGAAGTCCTGGAAGAATCGGGACTGCACATCCGAACGCTGAACCCGATAACGGTTCAGCGCGAAGCCCCGCATCATCTGACGGTCGTGTATGCGGCGCGTCTCGAAGGCGGCACGTTCCGCCCCAGCGACGAAGTCGCAGAAGTACAGTGCATCTTGCCCGGTGAGTGGCCCGACGGCCTCCGGGAGGACCATCGGGCGCTGATCCTTGCGTCGGTGGGGCATCCCGCGTTCACGGAGCGTTCGGATCCCCCGAGCCCTTCCCGGGCAGGGTGATAGACCGAATCGCGACGCTGGCCGGCTCGCGAGCGACGTTCACTCGGTGGCAGGCTACGTACGACCGCGAATGGAGGCGTGTGTACTCGGACTTACTGGACCAGTACACGCGCTTGGCACCGGCCTCGCAGATGTGCTAAGGTGATCGAGAAGTCGCCCCCATCGTCTAGGTCGGCCCAGGACATCGGCCCTTCAAGCCGGTAACGCGAGTTCGAATCTCGCTGGGGGCACCAGAATCCTTATCTGACAAGGATTTCCAGCGATCTAGCGAAGCACTTCCCCCCAACTTATCCACTGAGAAAGCCGATGCACACCTATCCGACGCCATCGAAGCTTTTCTACTGAGCCGGAGAGTCGCCAACTGTAGCCAACGAACTGTCGAAACCT